>Ga0102924_1000015_pt1 | contig 201830 bp, 187 predicted proteins | sample PaiPotPPM11metaG_FD_80116 | JGI IMG/M metagenome (GOLD analysis project Ga0102924, IMG submission 80116) | Iron sulfur acid spring bacterial and archeal communities from Banff, Canada, to study Microbial Dark Matter (Phase II) - Paint Pots PPM... ...
CTTCATCGCTTTGGTCTGCGCCGCGCCGCCGACACGCGACACCGAGAGCCCGATGTCGACGGCCGGCCGGATGCCTTGGAAGAAGAGTTGCGGCGTCAGGTAGATTTGTCCGTCGGTGATCGAGATCACGTTGGTCGGAATGTATGCGGAGAAATCGCCGGCTTGCGTCTCGATGACCGGCAATGCCGTCATCGAACCGCCGCCGAGCTCGTCGGAGAGTTTGCACGCGCGCTCGAGTAGTCGCGAGTGCAAGTAGAAGACGTCGCCGGGATACGCTTCGCGGCCCGGGGGACGCCGTAACAGCAGCGACATCTCGCGGTAGGATTGCGCGTGCTTGGTGAGATCGTCGTAAATAATCAGGACGTCTTTGCCTTTATACATCAGTTCTTCGGCCATCGCGCATCCGGCAAACGGAGCGAGCCAGCGCAGCGCGGCGGCCTCCGACGGGCTGACGGCAACGATGGTCGTGTACGCCATCGCGCCCTTTTGCTCGAGCGTTTGCGCAATCGCCGACACGGTCGAGTTTTTCTGCCCGATCGCCACGTAGATGCAGAAGACGTTGCGGCCTTTTTGATTGATGATCGTGTCGAGCGCGATCGCCGTCTTGCCGGTCGACCGGTCGCCGATGATGAGCTCGCGCTGTCCCTTGCCGATGGGAATAAGCGCGTCGATTGCCCGGATGCCGGTCTGCAGCGGCTGCTTAACGGACTGGCGCTGCACGACGCCGGGTGCGACATTTTCCACGGTTCGATAGCGATTGGTTTCGATCGGGCCTTTGCCGTCGATCGGCTGCCCCAGCGCATTGACCACGCGCCCGAGCATCGCCTCGCCGACGGGCACCGACGAGATGCGTCCGGTGCGGCGGACTTTGTCGCCCTCTTTGATGTCTTTGTCGGGGCCCATGATGACGACGCCGACGTTGTCCTCTTCGAGATTGAGGGCCACGCCTTGCAAACCGTTGGGGAACTCCACGAGCTCGGACGAGCGCACGCCGCGCAATCCGTAGACGCGCGCGAGGTTCGCGCCGACCTCGATGACGGTTCCGATCTCGTCTTCCTGCAGGTCGGTTTTGAAGCTCTGGATCTGTTGTTTGAGAATGCCGGCGATTTCGTCAGCGTTGATCATGTCGTTGTTCGTTCCTAAGAAGGTGCGAAGAGGGCTCTAGAAAGGGATTCCAAGCGGCCGGCGACCGTGCCGTCGATGAGGCGATCGCCCACGAGCACGCGCACGCCGCCGATCGTGCGCGGATCGACGACCTGCGAGATCTCGAACTTCTTCCCGTAGATTCGTTCGAGTCGCTCGACGAGCGTACGCAGCTCGTCGGGCGGCAGCGTACGCGCCGACGTGATCGTCAGGCCTTCTTCACCGCGAGCGGCTCGCTGGAGCTTGCGGTACTCCGATACGAGCGCGCTCAGCAGCATCTCGCGACGCTTGCGCACGAGCAGCAACACGGCGTGCAACGCGAGTTCGCTGACGCGCGATCCGAAGGTATCGGTAAGCACGCGTTCCTTGACGCGCTTCTCGATGATCGGCGCGACGAAAAATTCTTTCGCTTCGGGTGCCGCATCGAACGCCGAAGCGATTACCGCGAGATCGTTGCCGACCGCGTCGACGTCATCCGCCTCCCGCGCTAGCGAGTAGACGGCCGTCGCGTAGCGTCGTGCGAGCGTTTCGTTAACCATTGGATCGCTCCAGCGACGCGGCAAAGCGGTCGACCAGCTGCGCGTCCAGCGCCGCGTCGACACGCCGCGAGGTCTCATCGCGCGCTTGCCGGAGCGCTTTGTCGAGCAGTTCTACGCGCAGGCGGTCACGCGCCGAAGCCAACGACCGCGCAAACTCGCCCTGCGCACCCTGCACGCCGCGTTCGCCCGCATCGCGCGTTTCGGCCAGGATTGCCTCGTATTCTCGTGTGGCTTGCCCGTCGGCGCGAGACGTAATGAGTTCGGCATCGTGACGCGCGCCGTCGACGTCGTTGCGAAGCAGGTCGAGCATCGCTTTGGCTTCGTCACGATGGCGCTCGGCTTCGGCAACCTGTTTGTTGTAACGCGCCTGTGCGGCGAGAATAGCAGGCTGGATAAACTTGAACCACAGCCAAACCAGCACGCCCATGAACAGCACGGCCGAGACGACCTGGCTCCACACGGCAATTTGCAGGTAAATCGAATCGCTCACGCTTGCACCCCGATGCTGCGTTCGACCATTAAATCGGACAACTGCTTCACGAGAGCGTCTTCGCCGCTGCGCGCGCGATTGAGTTCGGCATCGGCGTTCCGTTGCGCCTCGTCGACGACTGCCTGCACTTGCGACGAATATTGTACCGACAGCGCCGCCGCCTCGTTCGAAGCGTCGGCGCGCGCCTTCGCGATCTTCTGCTCGGCGTCGCGCCGCGCTTGGGCGCGAATGCCTTCGGCTTGCTCGCGCAACGTTTTGGCATCGGCTTGATACGCGGCGTAGTCCGAGACGACGCCTTCGATGTATTCGCGACGCTTGCGAATCGCTCGTCCCACCGGACGCAAGAACAGCACGTTCAGCAAGGCGAAGAACACCGCGAAGTTCGCGAGCTGCACCCAAAACGTACCGTCGAGCGAAAGAAACATCGAGTCTGGAGTCCTAGTGTCCGCCGAGACTCGCAAAGACGCCGTTGGGCAGACCGACGACGACCAGCAGCATATAGAATGCTAACCCGAGTGCGATGATCGGAAATGCTTCCAGCACGCCGACGCCCAGGAACAAGAACGTGAAGATGTTCGGACGGGCCTCCGGCTGCCGTGCGATCGCCTCGACGGCTTTGCTTGCGACGATGCCGTCGCCGATCGCCGAGCCGAACGCGACTCCGGCTACGATGATGCCGAATGCCAACAGCGTGAACGCTGCAACCAACGCTTGAGAAGTCAAGAGCCTAACCTTTCCATCATGATGTGAATGTCTCGTGCACCAGCACTCATTTCTAGTGTTCGTCTCCGATTGAGAGTGCGAGATAAACGATGCCCAAGAGCGTGAATACGAACGCCTGTACCGTGCCGACAAAGAAGTTAAAAAATTGGATAAAGAACGGCAGTACGGACACCGCGAACGAAAGATTAACCGGACCGATCGTCACCTTCGCGAGAACGATCGATGCGATGATGACGAAGAGCAGTTCGCCGACGAAGATGTTGAAAAACAACCGCGCGGCCAGCGTGGCCGGACGGGCGAGTTCTTCCAGCGCATTGACCGGAGCCAGCGCCCAACTGGGCTGCGCCAGATGTTTCAGACGCGCCCACCCGGTCATTCGAAATCCGACGATCCAGGTCATGAAAAAGACGATCAACGCTAGCGGAACGGTCGTGTTCAAATCGGCGGTCGGCGAGCCGCCGAACGGCAGTCCGAGCGCCTTCAACGGCAGCATACCGAACTGATTCAGTAAGAAAATGAAGACGAAGAGCGCGATGAAAAACGGGATGAACGGTTCGCCCCGGACGCCCAGCGTGCTGCTCGCCAGGTCGGCGATGTAGTTGACGACGCCCTCGACGACGACTTGACGGCGCGTTTGGTACGCGGAGCGATAGCTGGCGCCGACCCATGCGAAGAATGCCAACGACACGATCATGACCAGCCACGTCGTCATGATCGTATCGGCATGCACCGGCCCGAGCACCGGAACGTGCCAAAGCGAGTGTTCTCCGAGTTTTTCCTGCAACCGTTACTCCACTATGCGTTCGCAAAAAAGTCGACGGGTTTCGTGCGTTTATTTTGTACCGAACGCGCGGTATGCGCCAAGCGCAAACATCGCCAGCGGAAGGAAGAATCCGGCGAAATACCAGGCCATCGACCACCACGGACCCGCTACGGCGAACGCAACCGGGACTATACCGAAGAGGCCGATTCGTACGAAACTACTTAAGACGAAACCGACAACGCTGGGGCGTACTGCCAATCGTTCGCCGCTGCGCATCGTCCACCGGGCGTTGAGCACTCCGCACGCGCCACCGGCCCACAAGGCGTACGCCGGATGCGGAAGCCACCGCACCACCAGCAGCCCGGCCGCTGCCGCCACGACGAGACTCCAAAGCGAAACCGAACGTTTGAGGGCAAGGTAAACGGCGAAATCGGCGGCCGCTTCGGCGCCGCTGTCAGTACGGCGAGTAAGGAGGTTATCCTGCCCCGGCACGCATCACAACGAGCGCAGCAGCAGCCGGTACGCCGAGTATCCACCGAGCAGGATACCGGCGGCGAGGCCGCCGGCGACCCAGAGCGGCGCGCCCGTGGCGTGCCCTAGCCAATAGCCGGCGGCTAGACCGGCGAGCGCCGTCATCGCAAACGTTGCACCGGCAGCCAGTACCGGAATGAGATTCATGCCGAATGGGCGGGACTCGGCTGCGCTGCGATGTCGAACGGCGCCGGGTAAGCACCGCCGTGCAGGCGGGCCAGAAGCCAGGCGACGATCCGTCCCGCGGCCCGGCCGTCGCCGTAAGGATTGACGGCGCGGGACATTCGAGCGTAGGCAACGGGGTCGCTCAGCAGGCGGCGTGCCGCGGTTATGATTGCCTCCGGATCGTGGCCGACCAACTCGAGCGTTCCCGCCTCTAAACCTTCCGGGCGTTCGGTCTCCTCACGCATGACGAGGACCGGTTTGCCCAAGCACGGCGCTTCTTCTTGGAGTCCGCCCGAGTCGGTGAGTACGAACGACGAACCGCGCACCGCAAAAACCATCTGCGCGTAGTCGATCGGCTCGACGAGCACGACGCCCGGTTCGCCGTCCAGCACCGCGTGCGCGACCGGCGCCACACGCGGCGACGGGTGCACCGGCCAGTAGAGCTGCGGGCGCGTCGGCAGGCGTGCAATCGCGCGCATCGCTTCGGCCATCGGCTCCATGAACTCGTGGTTTTCGCGACGATGTGCGGTGACGACCACGATCGGTCGCGCCGGATCGAGTTCTTCCCAGCGTGGCGGCGCCGGCAAATCCGCCCGCCGCGCGGTTTCCAGGAACGCGTCGATCACGGTATTGCCGGTGACGATCGCGTCCTCCGGGGCGATGTGTTCGCGCAGCAAATGTTCGCGCGCCAGCAGCGTCGGCGCAAAATGATAGGTTGCGATCGTTGCGGTGAGCCGGCGATTCATCTCTTCGGGATAGGGCAGCCACCGATTGCTCGTGCGCAGGCCGGCTTCGACGTGACCGACGGGAATTTGCTGATAAAACGCCGCTAGCGCTGCCGACGTGCTCGTCGTCGTATCGCCATGCACGAGAACGACGTCGGGCCGCGCGTCCGCGAGCACCGATTCCATTCCCGTCACGACGCGCGTCGTGATCTCCGTTAGCGTTTGATCCTCGGTCATCACGTCGAGGTCGTAATCCGCTTCGATTGCAAACAGCGCGAGCAGATCGTCGAGCATTTGGCGATGCTGACCGGTGACGCAGACGATATCGTCGATTTCGCGTGCCGCAGCGAGGGCGCGCACGACCGGCGCCATCTTAATCGTGTCCGGACGCGTTCCGAACACCGTCATCACCTTGAGGCGCTTCGCCACTACGAACTGTGCCGAAAGACGTGCGTGAACTCACCTGAAAGCGCCAGCGCCACCGCGCCAAGCACGAAGCAGACGGCGTAAATCAACAATACGGCCTGGCGTACGTTCAAACCAAAGCGGAAGATCAGCTGATGGTGGAAATGCCCGCGATCGGCTTCGGTGATGCGTTTGCCGGCCAGCGCGCGGCGTACGATCGCCGCGGCGGTATCGAGCACCGGCAGCGCCAGCACGAGCAGCGGGATGAAGACGCTGATCGCTATCGCTTGTTTACTTGCGCCGATGATGGACACCGTTGCGAACACGTAACCGATGAACAGCGAGCCGGCGTCGCCAAGAAATATTCGAGCCGGATTGAAATTGTACGGTAAAAAACCGAGCGACGATCCGGCCAGTGCGATGACGACCAGCGCCACCACCGGGTTGGCATGTAAGACGGAAATCGCGAAGATGAAGATGCTCGAGATAACCGTAACGCCGGCCAGCAGACCGTCAAGTCCGTCGATGAAATTGATCGCATTCATCATGCCGACGTACCATAACAGCGTTATCGGTATGCCGATCCACAGCGGAAACTCGATCCAATTCGTGCTCGGATCGTGGTTAAAAGGATTGGTGACGCCCGTAATCACGAACCCGTAAAAGAGCGAGATGAGCGCGACCAGGACCTGTGCGAGGAGCTTGTTGCGCGGCCGCATGCCCATGATGTCGTCCCATATGCCGATACCGAGCACCAGCAGGCTGCCGAAGAGCAGCCCGACGAGTTGATGGATGCTTTCGAACTGATCGGTTAGCACTTCGACTTGCTTCGCATGCGTGGCATGTTCGGCGGCCGAGAGCAGCGCGTAGGGTGACGCCAGCGCAAAGCCGAGCACGGCGAAGAGCGCACAGGCGAATCCGAAGAATACGCCGATCCCGCCAATGCGGGGCGTCGGGACGTCGTGTACGCGCCGCTCTTCCTCACCGCGATCGATCACGCCGAGATGCGTTGCGAGCCGAACGATCAACGGTGTCGCCGTCGTCGTTACGATCGCAGCGATGGCGAAGGTCGCGAAATAGATAGCCGCCGCAGACCATCCAGAACTGCTCAACCGCGCACGCCTTTCAGGTAACCGCCCTCACCGATGGCCCCGTATTGCACCAAGGCGACGCCGGCTTCGGCGAGCAGTGCGACGGCGACTTCGTCGGGATACCTTCCCTCGTAGACGATGCGGCGAGCGCCGGCGCTGATCAACAGTTTCGAGCAGTTAACGCAGGGCTGGTGCGTGCAGTACGCCGTTGCTCCTTCCAAACCGATGCCGTGCAGCGCGCCCTGAACGACCGCATTGGCTTCGGCGTGCGTCGCGCGCACGCAATGGCCGGCAACGAGGATGCATCCGACGTCGCTGCAGTGCGCGGCGCCGCGTGGAGCACCGTTATATCCCGTCGTCAAAATGCGGTGCCGAAGAACCATCACGCAACCGACCGCTGCACGCGGGCACGTCGAGCGGGTGCTGACCGTGTGCGCGATTTGCATGAAGTACTCGTCCCATCCGGGGCGCATGAGTCCGCTCCTACGGTACGCCGAAGCCGTCGGTCAGTTCGCGAACTCGTCCGGCGAGCGTGCCGATCTGCGAACGCGATTCGATGTCGGCCAGGGCGGTCACCATGATGCGCGCAACTTCGACGCATGGCTCGACGCCGAAACCGCGCGCGGTGATCGCCGGCGTGCCGATGCGAATGCCGCTGGCGACCATCGGTTTTTGTGCGTCGAACGGTATCGCGTTCTTGTTCACGGTAATGCCGATCTCGTCGAGGTAGGCCTCCACCGCCTTACCGGTGAGACCTTTGACCGAAACGTCTACGAGCAGCAGATGCGTATCGGTTCCCCCGCCGACCAGCCGCAATCCCCCGCGCACGAACTCGTCGGCCATAGCCCGCGCGTTTTCGACGACCTGGCGCTGATATGCCGCGAACTCACGTGTGAGCGCTTCGTTGAAGGCGACCGCTTTGGCCGCGATCGTGTGCATCAGCGGACCGCCTTGGATACCGGGAAACACGCTCTTGTCGATTGCCTGCGCCCAGTTCGGCGCGCACAAAATGATGCCGCCGCGCGGGCCGCGCAGCGTCTTGTGCGTCGTGGAGGTAGTAAAATCGGCGATCCCAATCGGTGACGGATGCAAGCCGACTGCGACCAAACCGGCTACGTGCGCCATATCGACCAGCAGCGTTGCGCCGACTTCATCCGCGATTTCGCGAAACGGTTCGTACTTCATCGCGCGCGGATATGCGCTCGCGCCGGCAACGATCATTTTGGGACGATGCTCCCGCGCTTGAGCGCGGACTTCGTCGAAATCGATCAGTTCGGTGTCTCTGCGCACACCGTACGCAACGGCGTTGTAAAGTTTTCCGGAGAAACTCACCTTCGTTCCGTGCGTGAGATGGCCGCCGTGCGCCAACGACATTCCTAGCACCGTGTCGCCTGGCTGCAGGTGCGCCATGTAGACGGCCATGTTTGCTTGCGCGCCCGAGTGCGGTTGTACGTTGGCGTGCTCGGCGCCGAACAAACGCTTGACGCGATCGATGGCCAGCCGCTCGGCCTGATCGACGAACTCGCAGCCGCCGTAATAGCGCCTGCCGGGGTAGCCTTCGGCGTACTTGTTGGTCATGACGCAGCCCATCGCTTCGCGTACCGCCTGGCTTGCGTAGTTCTCCGACGCAATCAATTCCAGGTTCTGCCGTTGGCGGCGCTCCTCGCCGGCAATCGCCGCAAAGATTTCCGGATCCTCGGTTTCGATGCGGCTGCGCGCGAGCACGTCCATGGGTTGGGCCTCCTACGACTGCGTCAGGAGTTCCGGCGGCGTCCGAGCGTCGGTCACTTCACCGCGCTCGATGTCTTTGAGCGTTCGCTCGCGCTGCAGGTCTCCAAACTCGAAAAGTTGTTCGACGCGGTGTGCGTGGCGTCCGCCGTCGAACGGCGTCTCTAAGAAAACGTCCAGCATTCGTTCGATCATTTCCCAACCCGTAAGCCGTTCCGAAAACGCCATCACGTTACAATCGTTGTGCCGCCGGGCGAGTTCGGCGGAATACGGTTCGGCGACCGGCGCACAGCGGATGCCCGGCACTTTGTTTGCCGCCATTGCGATGCCTAGGCTCGAGCCGCATACGACGATGCCGCGCTCGGCCTGCCCGCTGGCGACGGCTTCGCCCACGGCATAGCCGTACTGCGGATAATCCACCGGCACCGCATCGTGCGTCCCAAAATCTTCCACGTGATGGCCTTTGTCGCGCAATATGCGTGCGATGCGATCTTTGTATTCGAAACCCGCATGGTCGGCGCCGAGAGCGATTTTCATTTTGATTGCACAACCTCGTAAGCAAGGGGCGCGAAGGAAGCGGTCGAACGACGGACGCCGATGAAACTAGCCTGCGCGAGCGGCGCGCTCCATTGCTCGCTAGTCGCCGGTGATTGCACCCAACTCGAGTTTCTCGATCTCTGCGCGCACGAACTGGCTTGCGACGGCGTCGTATTGGACGTGCGGCACTTTCCGCGGACCGACGACGACTACCTCGCGCACGTCAAGAAGATGGCCGTCGATCGCGGGCTGACGATTGCGGCTCTGGCCGACACGTCGTTTTTTGCCGGCGAGAGCCGGCGCATGGGCGATGTGCTCGGTTACGCGGTGTCGCTCGGAGCCCCGTTGATCGCCGCAGAACTCGCGCGCGAATCCGATCGTCCGTGGAGCGAACAACTCGCGAACCTCAACGTCGCGACGTCGCTCGCCAAATCGTGTAACGTTACGCTCGCCTTGCGTAATGCATCCGGAACGTTCGCCGCCGATTCGCACGATTGCAAACGCGTGTCGAAGGAAGCGGATTCGGCGTGGCTGCGTTTCGGTCCGCAACCCAGTACGCTCGGCGCCGCCGCCGATCCGGCAGAACTCGCGCCGAACAGCGTTCTACTTTGGAGCGACGTCGGCGATGCAACCGAACGCGGCGCCACGCAAACGTTACGGTGGTTTCCCGCGTTTCGGGGACATCTTGCGCTCGACGCGGCCGATGGAAATGCGACAATCGCCGAGATTGCCGGCGCGTTGCGCACGTGGCGCAACGCGCTCGCGTCACCCAACCGCACGTAGCGTCTGCCGCCGGTGGTGATCGAACCCGCGTCTCGCAGGTGGGTGCGGCCCGGGCGCCGTCCCGGCAGGCATATGCCCAAGCTGGAACGTCGTATCCGGAGCTGATGCTCCCTAGGTATCACTATCGGCTCGGTACCAAGAGGCGGTGCGCGCTACGCGCAGTCGAGCCCCTCTACCGTATCACCGGCGGTCAAGTAGCAATCGTTACGATCGTGCAGGCTGCCGTAGTTCGCGCGAGAAACCGTGCCGCTGCATGCTCCGCTTTCGCGCGGTGGTTGAAGGAACGGAAACTCCCTCGACGGCATTCGTGCGCGTTCCGCAACGGATCATCGGCGCGTTTGAAGGGCGGACTCGCGTACCGGTGCGCGTTACGATTAACGGCGTCACCTGGCGCACCACCATCGCGAACATGGGAGTCGGCCCGTGCATCGGCATCAATGCGGCGATAAGGAAAGCAGCCGGCATTGCGCGAGGCAACCGAATCGCGCTCGAACTCGAACGCGATACGCAAAAACGAACCGTCGACGTGCCGGCCGATTTCGCAAAAGCGATGCGGGCGGCGCAGCGGCGCGCTTTCGATGCAATGTCCTACTCGCACCAAAAAGAGTGGGTGATGTGGATCGACGACGCCAAAAAACCCGAGACGCGCCGGCGGCGGATCGAAAAGGCGCTCGAAAAGCTAGGAGTCTAGTTTTTACGTTGCTCGTCGTGACGGTAGCACGTCATGCTCGTCACGGCAACGCACGCGCATACGGTTTGGGTCCGTCACGGCTCGCTTTCGGTCGCGCGCAACGTCGAGCGCGATTACGTAACGGCTAGGGCCTACCTATCACGCGACACCGTCGAACGCCGCCTCTTCGAACGGCTCGAGCACGCGCGTGGCAGACATTTTTGGCTGACGGCAAATCGCCGTAACGACGACAGCTACGACCCGAGCACCAATGCAATTGCTTGGGATCCGCACTCGGCGCTGCGAACGAGCGCCGGCGGCCGGCAGTCGCCGGCGCTGGGTCTCGGTCACGAAGTCGATCACGCGGTCGAGCCACCGGCGCGTGAGGCCGCGTTGGCATCGCGACTGTCCCGCGCGTACGATACCGCCGAAGAGCGGCGCGTCATCACCGGATCCGAACGGCATGCGGCGCGTACGCTGCACGAAAGTGCGCGTCGAGACCATGGCGGCACGTGCTACCGCGTCGCATCGCCGGCGTTACTAACGTGCGACGGCATGTCCCGAGGAACGCGCCTCGGTTAGTGGAAAGCGGGCCCGCATGCCCGCACTTTCCGTCTCTGCAACGCCGCTCGAACTTCCGCTCGTTCATCCTTTTAAAATAGCGCGTGGCGAGGAGACCGTCGCCCGCACCGCTGTGGTGCGCGTGCGATGGGGCGATCTCGAAGGCATCGGTGAGGCCGCACCGATCGAACGTTACGGCGAATCGGTGGAAAGCGTCGTCGCGTATTTCAACGCACATCCTGCTGCCGGCGACGATCCGTATCGTCTCGAGGAGTTGCTGCATGACGGCATTCCGCCCGCCGCGCGCGGGGGACTCGATCTCGCGTTGCACGATTTGATCGGCAAGGATCTCGGGAAACCGGTTTACGATCTCTTCGGTTGCGATCCGGCGCGCACGCCGGTGACGTCGTTCACCATCGGGATCGCCGATCCGCAAACGACGCTGCGCAAACTTGCAGAGATCGGCGATCATCCAATCCTCAAGGTCAAACTCGGCAGCGGCACTGCGGCCGAACAGATCGCGACGATCGCGGCCATCCGGGAACGCTACTCGGGAACGATTCGCATCGACGCCAATGAGGGATGGGACGTGGAGTCGGCGGTCGCCATTCTGAGCGAACTCGAGCGCTTCGATATCGAGTTCTGCGAACAACCCGTGCCGGCCGGACACCCGGAGCATTTACGCGCGATTCGCGAACGCGTGCGCATTCCGATCGTCAGCGATGAAGACTCGCTCCAAGCAAGCGACTTGCCGCGACTCTACGGCTGCGTCGACGGCGTCAACGTGAAACTCGCCAAAACCGGGGGACTGCGCGGCGCGATCGCGATGATTCATACGGCGCGCGCGATGGGTCTCAAGATCATGCTGGGATGCATGGTCGAAAGCGCGATCTGCGCGACGGCTGCGGCGCATATTTCGCCGCTAGTCGATTGGGCCGATATCGACGGTCCGTTTCTCACCGCGAGCGATCCGTTCGCCGGCGTCACCTACGATCGAGGAAAGCTCGTGCTTCCCGACACTCCCGGCCTGGGTGTGCGGGAAGCCGTCGCAGCATGACGAGACGGCGCTACGCAATTTTGGCACCGCAGCGATTTGCGCTCGATGCCAAGACGGCGCACGGCGTCATTGCCTACGGGACCGACGACGTCGTCGCCGTCGTCGATCCGGCGTGTGCCGGCAAACGGGTGCGCGACGTCCTGCCGCACCTTTCCAGCGATGCGCCGATCGTCGCCAGCGTCGCGGAAGCGCTGCCCTTCGAACCGACGGCGCTTCTGATCGGTACGGCGCCGCGCGGCGGCGCACTGCCGCCCGATTGGCGCCAAGCCGTTCTGGACGCGATCGACGCGCGCTTGGAAATCGTCAGCGGGTTGCACGATATGCTCGACGACGACCGCGAATTCCACGTCGCCGCCATGCGCTCCGGCACGTCGATTTGGGACGTACGCAAACCAACCGAGGTTCCGCTCTTTAACGGCGCGGTATACCAGATTGCGGCGCCGATTCTGCTGACGGTCGGCAACGACTGTGCGGTCGGGAAGATGAGCGTGTCGCTCGAACTCGTTGCCGCAGCGACGCGAGCCGGCGTCAACGCACGTTTCGTGCCGACCGGCCAAACCGGCATCATGATCGCTGGATGGGGCATCTCCGTCGATCGCGTTATCGCCGACTTTGCACCCGGCGCGACCGAGCAACTCGTCCTCTACGCCGCGCACGAAGGCGCCGATCTCATCGTCGTCGAGGGCCAAGGTGCGATCAACCATCCTGCGTACGGACCGGTAACGCTGGCACTCATGTATGGCAGCGCGGCCGATGGCCTCATTCTCGTCTGCGATCCGCGCCGCGCGCACATCGAGGAGTACGCAACGCCGACGCTCGGCTATCGCGCGCTGATCGAAATGCACGAGCGTCTGATCGCTACCGTCAAGCCGGCCGAGGTGATCGGTGTCGCGCTCAATACGCGGGGTTTGTCCGAAGAGGAAGCGCTCGAGGAGATCGGTCGCGCACGACGTGAAACGGGATTGCCGGCCGACGACGTCGTGCGTTTCGGCGCACGGCGTTTCTACGAAGCCGTTCAATCGCGCATCGTCAAGCGCGCCCGCTTGGACGATTCCGTGTGAATCGCGCTCGCTATGCAATCGCGGCGCTGCTGATCGCGCTGCTGGCGGGTTGCTCGCGTACCGGCTCGGCTAGGCAGGCAGGCGAACGCAATCCGTGGACGATACCCGGCGTGCTGCGCATCGGCGCCGACGAAGAGCCCGACGGATTGAATCTCATGTTCGCACACAGCGCCGCCACCGACGACATTTCGGGACTGCTCTTTTCATTTATTCTGCGCTACGATCGTCACGGCACTTACGTCCCCGATCTTGCCGTTGCCGTGCCGTCGCTGCATAACGGTGGAATCAGCCGCGACGGAAAGACGATCGTGGTACATCTGCGCAAAGGCGTCGTGTGGGCCGACGGCGCGCCGCTGACGGCAGCCGATTGGATTTTCACCTATCACGCCGTCATCAACCCGCACGACAACGTGAAGACGCGTTACGGCTGGGATGCGATCGCCTCGGCGACGGCTCCCGACCCGTACACGATCGTCATTCGGTTGAAGCGCCCGGACGTCACCGTCTTTGGAATACTCGCGATGGGCGGCGCCGGCTATCCGCCGTTGCCGGCACATCTCCTCGCCGCGAGCCGCGATCTCAACACGGCCGACTTCAACAACCGGCCGCTCTCCAGCGGCCCCTACATCTTACGGACGTGGAATCGAGGCACGTCGCTACAGTTCGTGCCCAACCCGCGATACTTTCGCGGCGCGCCGAAACTCAAAGAGATCGACTGGAAGATCATTCCGGACGTTAACACGCTATTCAATCAACTGCGCACGCACGAAATCGACGTCTATCCGGGGGTCAACGCGAACGACGTCGCCGCATTGGCTCACTTGAGTGGAATCGTCGTCAAGCGGCAACTCGTGGCAAACTGGCGTCATCTCGGCATCAACACGAGCCGGCCGCTCCTGCACGACGTTCGCGTTCGGCGGGCAATTGCCGAGGCGATCGATTGGAGGCGCATCAACGCGACGGTCTACCACGGAATTAACCGGCTGGCCGTCTCCGACATCTTTCCGGAATCGTGGGCGGCGCCGGTCCTGCCGCCGTATCCGTACGACCCGTCCGACGCCCGCCGGCTGTTCGCCTCCGCCGGTTGGCAACTCGCGCACGACGGCGTTCTGCACGACGGGGCGCGCGCGATGCACGTAACCGTCTCGGCGACGATCGGACACCAGGAGAACGAACAGTCGGAGGTGCTGATGCAGTCGATGCTCAAGCCGTTCGGAGTCGATTTGCAGATCCGCAACTATCCCGCAAACATCATGTTTGCGCAAAACGGCCCGCTCTACACGGGCAAATACGATCTCGAGTGGTCGATCGAAACCAACGGCCCCGATCCCGACAACGCCGGCAGTTGGAACGGTGCATTCATTCCTCCCAACGGCGCAAACACGTCGTGGTTGAACGATCCGGTCGTCAACGCCACCAGCACCGCGGCGGAGCGCACGTTCGATCAGCGCCTCCGTAGAGCGCTCTACCAACGCGAGGAGGCACGCCTTCGCGAACTCGTACCGGCGGTGTTCTTCACCTGGGAAACCGGTTACACGGCAGTGAACGCCGACGTCAAGAATTACGTCCCCGCAGCGTTCATCGCCGATACCTGGAACGCGTGGCAATGGAACGTTTGAGCGCGGCCTTCGCCGAAGTTCGCAACGTCGGCGAAATGGCGCGATTGCTTTTCGCGCCGGCACGCGCGGGCGTGCTGAGTTGGAACACGTTGGCAAAAACGGGACGAATCGAGTTTCGACTGCTGCGCGCTCACGTTCCGGCGACCGGTTGGTCTGACTACGCGGTTTGGCATCCTCAGGGATCGAAATCGTTCAGCCCGCAACACGAAGGCGTGCGCGTCGAGGTCGACGTCATTCGCGCGGATCAGCCTTTCGACGGGATCGACGTGCGCGCGCAAGGCATCGAATTCAATGCGCTGGCGTTTTCGTCGCCCCTGCGCGCGCAGGCCTCACTTCCGTACGCGCGCGACGCACTGATTCTCGACGTTCCGGCGCGCTCGCAGTACGTCGACGAAGGCGAACGCGGGTGGTGCAGTCCGGCCAGTCTCGCCATGATCAACGCTTACCACGGCATCGACGTTCCGGTCGCCCAAACGGCGCGCGCCGTTTTCGATCGCGCATTTAACGGTACCGGCAACTGGTCGTTCAACGTTGCCTACAGCGGCAGCCTCGGACTGCACGCCGTCGTCGCGCACCTGCGCAATCTCGATCACGCGCAGCGGCTGATCGAACGCAACGTTCCGCTCGCGCTTTCCTACTCGTGGAACGACGGCGAACTGCCGGGAGCGCCGCTGCCGCACTCCGACGGACATCTCGTCGTGCTTTGCGGTTTCACGTCAAACGGCGATTGCGCCGTGAACGATCCGGCGGCGGCGAACGTTCGCGTCGTCTACCGCCGCGATGCAATCGAACGCCTATGGCAGCGCAACGAAGGCGTCGCTTACGTCGTGGCCCCCAACGGCGTCGACTTCGCAAGCGTTCTTGCCGCGTCCTAAGGGTCTGTTGAACTCCCCGCCGGTTTCGCTCTTGCAATCCGACGCTGTCGCGGCGGCGCCGCTGCATCTGGCGCTCGTCGAACCCGAGATTCCGCCGAACACCGGTAACGTCGCGCGCCTCTGCGCAGCCACCGGCTGCGCGTTACATTTGGTCGAGCCGCTTGGCTTCAGCATCGGCGACCGCGAACTCAAACGTGCCGGACTCGATTACTGGTCGCACGTCGCGTTGGTCGTCCATCCGTCGCTCGATGCATTTTTGGATGCGACCGCAACGCAGCGCCGCTGGTTTTTCTCGACGCGCGGATCGCGCGCTTACGCGCAAGCGCCGTTTTCCCTTGGCGACGTGCTCGTTTTCGGAAAGGAGACGCGCGGTTTACCGGCCGACTTGCTCGCGCGTTATCCCGAGCGCGTCCTGCGCATTCCGATGCGCGCCGCCAGCGTGCGCAGTATCAACCTCTCGACGGCTGTCGGCATCGCCGCGTATGCCGCTTTGGCGCAGATCGGGTTCCCGAATTTGACGTGACCCCGGCTTGGGCATGAAGAGCGACGCGATCAGCGCGAGCAGCGCAAAGCCCGTCGCCGCGGCAAATACCGCTATCAGACCGTAGCGATCGCCGATCGCACCAAATAGCGGCGCCGCGATGCCGCCGATCGTTGCCGACAAGCCCAACGTGACGCCCGCGGCGACGCCGATGCGCTGTGGCAAATACTCCTGACCGAGGACGACGAGGATTCCGGCGGAGAGGCCTAGAGCGACTCCAAAAACGACGCCCAGGGGCACGAGCAGGGCGTATACGGGAACCAACGTCCCTGCCGCAACAAGCGCCGCACCGGCGATCGTCGTGCACGCGAGCGAAACCGCAACCATGCGGCGGCGATCGAAACGGTCGGCCAAACGGCCGCCCCACAGCGTCCCGCCCGCACCGCCGAGCAGCATCGCGGCGAGCGCGACCGAACCCAATGCTTTGTCGACGTGCGCAACGCTGATCGCAAAGACCGGCATGAACGTCACGGCGGCAAAGAAAACGCTCGATCGCAAACCGACCATGACGGTAAGCATTGAAAATCCGCGCCAATCGTCGTGTCCACTGCGCGCGCGGCGGCGATGGTGCGCGTGCAAGCGCGCGCGTTCGAAGCGCGGTAGCTGACGAACCAGCAAACCGGCTAGCACTGCACCGAGCACGACGAGAAACGCCGTGCCATGGAGCCCAAAAACGACCAAGAGCGGCGTAACGATCACCGGACCGACGGCAAAACCGAGGTAGCCGCCGGTGGTGAACCAACTCATCGCCGTCGCGCGCTGCGTTCCGCCGAAATAGTTGGCGTAGCGCGACGCCTCCGGATGAAAGGCAGCCACGCCGATTCCCGAGATCAGCGCGCATAAGAACATCCACGGAACCGAGGGAGCAAAGCCGATTGCCGACATCCCGGCCGTCGCAACCAGCATGCCCACCGGAATAACCCAAACGAGCGACCGGCGATCCGAAATGTGGCCGAACAGCGGTTGAACCACCGACGACGAGAGATTCATGCCCAGCACGAGCGTTGCGGCCGCCGTGAGCGACAGCCCGCGATGCGCGATCAACCACGGAATCATCGCCGGCAGCACGCTTTGGTTTGCATCGTTGATCGTGTGCGCCAGCGACAACAGTCCGATGCCCGGCCGATCCATGCGCGCGGTATCGCTCGTAGCAACTCCAGCGGCCATAGATGCATAGTTTTGCACGGGGCGAAGGTTGCGCGCAATGAAAACGTCGCTGGCGGCGATCGAACGAGACGTGCTTGCGTGTACGCGTTGCCCCGAACTTCGGGCCTATGCGGCGCGCGTAGCGCGCGAAAAGAAGCCGGCGCACGCGTCTTGCGACTACTGGGCGAAGCCGGTCCCTGGCTTCGGTGACGCGCGCGCGCGAGTGCTCGTCGTGGGTTTGGCTCCCGGAGCCCACGGCAGCAACCGCACCGGCCGCCCGTTTACCGGCGACGCCTCCGGTGATTTTCTCTATCCGGCACTTTACCGCGCTGGGTTTGCGACGCAGCCGCAGGCGCTTGGCCGCGATGACGGCTTGAAACTGCGCGACTGTTTCATTACCGCGGCCGCGCGCTGCGCGCCGCCGAAAAACAAACCGACCCCACAAGAATTGCGCAATTGTTTTCCGTACCTCGTTGCGGAGTTCGAATCGCTATCGCGCGTGCGCGTTGCGATCGGTCTCGGTTCGATCGGTTTCGCCGCCGCCGTCAAAGCATTGCGCGAATGCGGATGGACGCTCGAGCCGCAGCGACCGAAGTTTGCCCACGGAGCGCAAGCCGTCGCCACGCGCGCAAGACGCAGCATGACGCTCCTCGCGTCGTATCATCCCAGCCGTCAAAATACGAATACGGGCGTCTTGACGAAAGCGATGTTCGACGCAATATTTACGCGCGCCCGCGACTGCTTACGGTAGCGGCGTTCGTTTGGGGACGGTGAACGTGATCGGACGGCCGCAGCGGTCGGTCCACGTCGTCAATCCCCATTTCGTCGTACGCTCGACGACGCCGGTATCGATGTGAATGGCGCCGAGCGTACGCGTGACGTCTTTGAGGATATCGCGGCGTACCGCTTCGCTCGCCGAGTCGGCAACGTGAACCGACGCGAGCGTCGAATCCGCGTTGCTCGTCAGCAATACGTCCGCGCCGTCTAACGTGATCTCGCGGGACTCGCAAGGTTGCAACGCCGAGAGTGCTTTCGACTCAGCGGTGTCGTGACGCTGGTTCGCGCAACCAGCCACGACGGTGACCAGTGCTAGTGCGAGCAACCCACGAATCGCCGCCATCAAGGAGCCTTACTCCGGCGGCGGCGCCGTGCTGCGCAAGTAGAGATCTGCCAGGAGGTTCGGAGGAACCGGCGATGGTGCGTCCATCATGCAATCGCGCGCCACTTGATTCTTCGGAAACGCGATGACGTCGCGGATGTTCTCTTCGCGGCACGCCAGCATGACGATGCGGTCGATGCCGAGCGCCATCCCGCCGTGGGGCGGCGCTCCATAATCCAGGGCGCGCAGAAAGAACCCGAAGCGATCTTCGATTTGTTCCGGCCCCAGGCCGAGCATCTCGAACACCTTGCGCTGAAACTGCGCGCGATGGATACGAATGGAACCCGAACCGAGTTCGTAGCCGTCGAGCACCATGTCGTAATGCTGCGCCCGCATCTTCATCGGATCGGCATCGATGAGATCCCACTGCCCCGGCGCCGGCGCCGTGAACGGATGGTGCGCCGGTGCGGGTTTGCCCGTGCTTTCATCGATTTCGAGAAACGGAAACCCGGTAACCCAGCAGAACGCGTAACGCGACGGGTCGCGCAAGCCGCAGCGATCGCCGATCTCGTTACGCATCTTGCCGGCCACGGCGGAGGCAACGGCAGCATGCGTGTCGGCGAACAGCAACACGGCGTCGCCGGCTTGCGCGCTTGCGGCAATCCGCAGCGCCTCGAGTTCCTCTTGCGAAAGAAACTTCGCGACCGGAGATTTTACGCCGTCGGCGGCAAACGCGATCCACACCATGCCCTTCGCGCCAAACTCTCTTGCGAGTTCGGTGAGTGCGTCGAAATCGCGCCGCGACAGCTCGGCGCCCCCGGGATAGCGTAACGCCACCACCGCGCCGCCGGCCGCCAGCGCATCGCGAAACACCGCAAACTGCGTGTTGCGCAACGCCGCCGCCGCGTCGGCGAGTTCGAGGCCGAAACGCAGATCCGGCTTGTCGACACCGTATTTGGCGATCGCTTCTTCGTGCGTCAGCCGCGGAAACGGCTTGAGTTCGACGTCCAGCACCTGCTTCCAAACGTAGCGCATGCACGACTCCAGCGTTTCCAGCACCTCGTCTTGGGTGCAGAACGACATCTCGACGTCGAGTTGGGTGAACTCCGGCTGGCGATCGGCGCGCTGGTCCTCATCTCGCATGCAGCGCGCGATCTGCATGTACTTACCGAATCCGGCGACCATCAAGATCTGCTTGAGCATCTGCGGCGACTGCGGCAGTGCGTAAAACGCACCGGGATGAACGCGACTCGGCACGAGATAATCGCGCGCTCCCTCGGGCGTCGACTTGATCAGCATCGGCGTTTCGATCTCAACGAATCCGCGAGCATCGAAGAAATCGCGCATTGCTTTGACGATGCGATGGCGCACGCGCAAGTTCTCTTGCATGCGATCGCGCCGCAAATCGAGATAGCGGTACTCCAGCCGAAGATTCTCGTCAACCGGATCGGCGGTGTTCACCTGAAACGGCGGCACTTGCGAACGGTTCAGAATCTCGAGCGAGTCGACGGCAACTTCAACGTCGCCGGTTGCCAAGCGCGGATTCTCCGTTCCCTGCGGCCGCCGGCGAACGTCCCCGCAGATCGCAACGACGTCCTCGTGCCGCAGGCGTTCGGCATCCGGAAAACTGGGGTCTTGCGGGTCGAAGACGATCTGCGTTAAACCGCCGGCGTCGCGCAGGTCGGCGAAGATCAGGCCGCCGTGATCGCGCCGCCGGTGGATCCAGCCGAACAGTTGCGCGCGCCGCCCGGCATCGACCGCCCGCAGATCTCCACACGACGTCTTGACGCTATCCATCTCCCACCTTTGCCAGCGCTTCTTTGACGCCGGAAACGTAATAGTATTGCTGCACGACGTCGCGCGCAAACTTCGATCGCGAGGCGCGCCGGTCGAGCCAACCCAACAGCAGCGGCGCGTGTGTCAGCGCAGAGTGCAACCCGAGCGAGACCGGCGTCATACCGAGATTCAACTTCACCGCAAAGTCGGGGTGCTTTCGATAAAATCGAACCGTCGAGCGGCCGGCCATCTTCATTTTTTCTTTCTGGTCGTCGTGCGCGACGTCTTGGCAGTGAAAGTTCACGGCCAGCGGTTCGTATACGATCTCAATGCCGGCCTTCGCGAGCCGATATCCCAGTTCGAGATCCTCGTGTCCGTAGCCGGTGAAGGTTTCGTCGAAGCCGCCGGCGCGTACGAGGTCCTCGCGGCGCACCGAGGCGTTCCCGGTGAGGAAATACAGCCATGACAGCCGCCTGCGCGAGGGCGGATGCAGATGTCCCCGCTCCTGCGGGTGCGCGAGTTTGCGGGCGTAGTCGGCGAGATCTTTCACTTGCACTTCCCAGCCGACGACCGCGATCGAACCCCGCTGTTCGTGACGGCGCAAGTGCCGGGCGAGTAAATTCGGCGACGCCAAAATGTCCGAATCGTTGAACAGCACGATCGTGCCCTGCGCCGCCGCGATGCCGGCATTGCGCGCGGCCGCGCGGCCGGTATATGCGCCCGGAAGATAACGGACGTTGGGATGCGCGGCCGTCACCTCAGCAAGATACTCCGCCGTCCCGTCGGTCGATCGCGAGTCGCACACGAGCAGCTCGTAGCGATCGCCGGCGAGATCTTGCGCGAGCAGCGTCGGAAGCACGTGCTGCAACGTGTCGAGTCGATTGTACGTCGGAATGACGACTGAGATGTCCAGCATGCAATTTCACTATCGCCCGAGCAGAGAAGCGACGCCGCGTTCGACGTCACCGCAGAAGCGCGCGAGCGACGCCGCATTGTTGTTTCCTGGTTTGCGGACGAGCACGTGCGGGACGCCGTACGGGGCCCACTCCTGCGAGTTCAACCGGAAGTACCGGTGTTCGAAAGCCACGACCGTGGGCCTTCGCACGGCGCTTGCGACATGAGTCGCACCGGTATCCACGGTGACGACGATTTGGGCGCGCTCGAAGACGGCCGCCCACTCGTGGAACGGCAGCCGGCGCAGCAAACGCGCCGCGTCGCCGGCCGCCTCGAATACGGGAGCAACGTCTTCGCATTCTTGCGCGCACGTGATGACGACCGGCGCAAACGTTGCGAGCCGTTTGACGATCGCCAGGGTCGCAGGCAGCGTGCTCCCGTCGCGAAACCAGCGCTGCCCGAGGTGGACGACGATTGGATCCGTGGGCAGCGTGCGGGCTACGGTGCGATCTTCCTCGCGAACGTCGAGTCGCAGGGTCACGACGCGCGAACGCGCGCCGGCCAGCGCGACCAGATCGAGCAGTTGAACGACCTCGTGGCGCACGATGCGGTGTGGATTGCGTTCGCAGAGTTCCGGATCGGCCTCGGAAATCATCAGCCGGTTCACGAGCAACGGCGCGGTCAAGCGTGCAAACCAGCGGCGTTCGTAGGTATAGCCAACGCGCAATGCGGCGCGCGTTGCTCCGACCAACTGTAAATCCACCGCGCGCGGCGCCAGCGCGATCGCGGCATCGTAGCCGCGATGCATCCGTCCGAAGACACGCGGATCGACCCCGCGCGGCATTACGACGAGTTCGTCGACGTCGTCGTTGCGCTCCATGACGACACCGTTGTACGGGCTGACGACCATCGCGACGTGCGCGTCCGGAAACGAGGCGCGCACCGTCGCGATCGCCGGCGTGGAGAGAATCAAGTCGCCGATCCGATCGGTGCGTGAAAGGAGGATTCGCTTCACGACCGCAGTGCGCGTTCCAACTCTTCGAAGTAGGCTTCGGCGGCCAGCGCTCGCGCGGCGCGTATTTCGCGAGCGGTCAAGACGCGGTCGGTGCTCACGTCGCCGACACGCCGGCGCAGCCGTTCGGCTAGCGCGAACCGGCGCGTCGCGCGGTGCCATCCACGCTGCACCGGATTGATTCCGGTTGCGAGGTACGTCCGCCACTGCGGATGGATGCGCGCCAGCATCACCGCGGTGCGCGCCTGGGCGCGCGCTTGGCGCTCCATCGCCGCAACGTTCGCGCTGCGCGGCCGCGGTTTATAGTGGTACGCGAGCGCTTTCGGATTGAACACCGCCCGCACGCCGCGCGCGCGCAAGCGCAGCCCCAGTTCGATGTCTTCCCAACCGTACTCGGAGAAGGCTGCGTCGAATCCGCCGGCGCTGCGAAGCGTCGCCAACGGAACCGACACGTTGGTCGTCCAGAAATAGTTGCCGCTGTAGTTGCGCAGACCCCATACCGGCGGCGGGAGATCGTCGAAACTTTCCACCTCGATGGCGCCGCCACGCACGATCGCCCCAGGGTGCGCTTCACCCGAGCGCAGATGTTCCGCGACGAAGTTGGGCAAGACGAGCACGTCGTCGTCGATGAAAATGATGCGCTCGCCAAAGGCGCGTGCAATGCCCGCGTTTCGGCCCTTTGCCAGACCGGAGTTGGGTTGGTTCACAACGGTAAATCGGCAGGTCGCGCGAGTCCGCGCGCGTTCGATGACCGATGGCGTGTCGTCGCTCGATCCGTCGTTGACCAGCACGACCTCGTAGGCATCGTCGGAAACGGTTTGCTCGAAACACGCATCGAGCACGCGCTCCAGCAACGTGGCTCGATTGTAGGTGCAGAGTTGAATCGTCGCCAGCATAGCGGTTACACCGACTCGGCAGCGGCTACGATGCGTGCGACGTCCAAGTTGGCGATGCACGCGTAGTCGGAACATCGTTCCTTGGTGTCGCCGCGGTGGCATGGAAAGGAGGGTCGCACAACGGCAGTGCGCGCTCCAAGCGGCGCCCACCGGTCCGGATAGTCGCTTTGAAACGGAAAGATGCCGACCGTCGGCGCTCCGACTGCCGCGGCAACGTGCATCGAGCCGGTCGTTATGCCGACGAAGAGCCGCGCGCGCCGCGCCAGCGCGCCGAAAGCACCGATGCTCAGCCTTCCCGCTACCGAGGAGATCGGAAGGTCGCGATTTTCTACAAGTAGCCGATCGGCGATTTCGACGTCAGCGGGACTGCCGCTCACGAGAATCGGGAGGCCAAAGCGATCGTACAGCGCACGCGCCATCCGCGCCCATCCGCCGAGCGGCCAATCGGGCCGTTGCGAAGCGATTGCATTGCACGGATTGAGAATCACGAACGGCGCGGAACCGTCGGCGACGGCGCCGGCCGCGCTTTCGTCGGCCGGTGCCGGCGTAAAATGGTACGCCTGGTCGGCGGTGTCGCATCCGATCGCGCGCGCGTAGTCGAGCAGAATGTCAGACCAATGCGAAGTGACGTCACCGAGTTCGCTGCGCACGACGACGCGCTGGGTAAAGCGGCGAGAATAGAGACGCCGCGCTTGCCCGACGCGAATCGGAATGCGCGCGAGTTGCGGCACGCGCGCGGTTCGCGCCGTCGCCCAGGTCACCACGCAGGCGGCATAGTTACGGCCTGCGATGTGTGCGGCTAACGCACGTTCGTCACCGCCGTCGTCGGCCAATATCTCGTCGAGATCCGGCACCCGCTGCAGCGTTTCGACGTGGCCCGGCAGCGTCAGCGCGTCGACGGCGTCGAACCGTTGTCGCAACGCGCGTCCGACGACCGAGGCGACCAATGAATCGCCGATGCCGCCGCCCGCGCAATAGAGGAGCGCGCGACTCACGCCGGCGTCCCATCGTCGCTTTGCGTCAGCGCGCGCACCAGCTCGCGCGCATAGATCACGTCGAGAAACTGCGCGCGCACCAGCCCTCTCAACCACCCGGGAAGCGACTCGCGCGCAGCCATTCCGGCGAGCAGCGCCGGGATCCACTCGGGCAGCAGTCGTGCACGCAGCAGATTGAGCCCATGAGCACCGGTCGCCATCGCCGCGCGGCGCGACGGATGTTTCTCAAGAAACCGGCGCGCCATGCGCGCCTTTTCGATCGCTTTGCGCGTTTGCGCTACGAGCGTGTCGTATTCGGGAGATTTGACGTGCCAGATCGCGGCATCCCACGCAAATTTCCAACCCAAGCCCGCTTCGCGCAATCGGATGCCGAGTTCGCTGTCTTCCCATCCGTAGAGATCGAACGACTCGTCGAACCCGCCGACGCCGTCCAGCGCGCCGCGCGGCACCGACGCGTTGCACGTACACAACGACGCACGCGAAAAATTCGCAAGCGCCGGCTTGGGCTTGCACGCGTACGAGGGTACGTTGAGAATCGGACCGTTGACGATGCGCGGCACGCCGTCGGCATGTGCGGCGGCGTGCGCCGCCAGCCACGCCGGCGGCGCTTGCACGTCGTCATCGCAAAAGACGACGATCGCGCCGCGCGCTACAGCGAGCGCGCGATTGCGCGCCTTGGCGCGATTGGGCTGCGGCTCGTAGACGTATTCGACCGCGAACGGCGCCTGCGAACGCATCGATTCGACGACCGTTGCCGTCGCGTCGCTCGATCCGTTGTCGGCTACGACGACTTCAAACGGCGCCGAGAGCGTTTGCGACTCCAGCGACGCGAGCGCTTGCCGCAGAAACTCGGCGCGGTCGCGGGTCGCGATGACGACCGAGAGTTCCGGCGTCATGACGCCAACTCGATGAGCGATCGCGCCATCTGGTCGGCCGCACCCGCGTGTCCGGCATAGAGTTCCGCCAACGCCGCACCGGTCGCTTCGATCCAGGCACGATCGTCGTAGCGTTCGAGCGCGACGCGCGCGATGCGTCCGGGCGTTACCGTCCCGTGCACCTCCCACACGAGCATCGTGCGAGCGTCTATGTTCGGTTGGGTGTGATAGCGGAAGCGACGCGAGATGCCAACCGCTACCGCGCGTTTCAGCGGCACGCCGACGAGCGGTACGCGATCGAGATACGTCAACGGCCCGTTGATCGCAATGATTTCCGGAGCGTTCAGCGGCGTAATCGTTAGCGCCGGCTTGCCGAGCGTCGCTAACTCGACCGTCTTCGTTCCCGGTATCGTCAGCACCATGCGTGCTCGCTTCGCCGCGGCGAGCGCGTTGAAGAGCACCGGTATGCGGACGCTACCGTCGAGCGTCTCCAGATATCGGCGCTCACCCTCGACGGTCAAACGACCGCGTTTTGCGAAAACGCGCGGATCGCCGCCTGACGCGATTGCCGTCTCGACGTGTGCGAGCGGCGTAAACGGCGACAGACCGAACGCGACGGGCATCTCCGGGCGTTCGCGCAGGACGTGCAGCAGAACGGTAAAGTAAAACGGAACGAGATTGTCGACTTCGTAACCGCGCGATCCGGGCATGACGAGAATGCCGTCGTCGGGCGCACCCGGTTCGCAAGGTGCTTGCGCTTCCAGTAAGGCTCCGTCGATGGCGAGATTTCCAACGCAAACGATACGGTCAGGTGGCGTGCCCCACGCTTGAAGCTGTTCGACGTTGGCGCGATCGACGGCAAACGCCCGATCGAACATTTCGCGATAACGCCGGCGTGAAAACTTGTAGGTCGCGGCTTTGCCTTTCAGCCGCGCGTGCAGTCGTGCCGCGTGCAGCAAATCGCCGCCCGCATACTGCAGCACGTCGACCTTCGACGGCACGCCATGCACGCTGCGACCGAGCGCGAACTTCAGATACGTCTTCGCGTCGTAAACGGCGGCGCGCGGAAAGAGCGAGCGCACCATCTCGGCTTCACGGCCGGTTGCATAGTCGTCGGGAACGATGAAGACATGGACGTCCGTATCCGGCGCGTGTGCGTAAAGCGAGCGCACGAGCGGACGAACCCAACCGGCGACCTCCCCGGGGCCGTTAGCCGTTACGGCGATACGCATCCAGGATGCGCGCGATCGTGTCGGTCGTGCTGCGGCCGGGAACGTGTGGTGCAAGAACGATGCGACCGCCGTGCAGGCGGACGACCGTTGCTTCGGGCAGTTCGTCGGCAGTATATTGATCGCTTTTGACGTGGACGTCGGGCCGAAGGCGATCGAGCAACACTTCCGGCGTGCGCTCGCCGAAACCGACGATCGCGTCCACGCTGCGCAGCCCCAGCAGAACCTCGCCGCGCTGTTCGAACGGAACGATCGGCCGCATCGCTCCTTTGATCGAACGTACCGATTCGTCGCTGTTCAAACCAACGATCAGAGCGTCGCCTTGGGTGCGTGCCCAGGCGAGGTACGAAACGTGCCCGGCGTGCAACACGTCGAAGCATCCATTGGTAAAGACGACACACTTGCCGTCGGCGCGCAAGCCTTCCCGCCACGCAATCGCTTCGTCGATGCCGAGCAACCGGCCGAAGAGTTCAGCCATGTGCATGCGCGAGGGAACCTACGAGCGCCAGAATTTCGTCGGCCGACGCAGTTGCGGTTCCAAGCTTTTCGACGACGGCGCCGGCCGCAAAGTTGGCGAGTGCGACGGCTTGCTCGATGTTCGCACCGGCGGCGAGCGCAAGCGCGAGCATCGCAATGACGGTATCGCCGGCGCCGCTCACGTCGTAGACGGCGCGCGCCACCGATGCAACCGTGAGACGTTCGCCTTCGCGGCCGAACAGCGTCATGCCGTGCTCGCCGCGCGTAATCACCGCGTACCGGCAGCCGAGCCGTTGCAGAAGGCTCGTCCCGGCAGCCTCGAGCGCCGCGTCGCTCTCGATGGCTACGCCGGTAATGCTCGCGGTTTCGGCAGCGTTGGGCGCAACGCAGGTGACGCCTGCGAACAGATCGATGTTTTGCGGCTTGGGGTCGGCCAACACGAGCGGACACCGCAGCGCCGCTTCGACGATTTCGCGGGACAATAATCCCTTACCGTAGTCGGAAAATATTACGGCGTCGCACGCCGGAGCGCGCGCCGCGACGAACGCCGCAACCTTCGCGCGTTCGCGCTCCTGCAGCAAGCGCGTCGACTCCCAATCCGCTCGCACGACTTGCTGATTGTGCGCGACGACGCGCGTCTTGCGCGTCGTCGGACGATCCGGCACCGCAAAGATCCCCGCATCGTCGATTCCCTCGGCGCGTAATAAATCGCGAATGCGTTCGCCGAACTCGTCGGCACCAACCACACCGCAAAACCACACCGTGGCGCGCAGTGTGCGCAAGTTGTTGGCGACGTTGCCCGCACCGCCGAGCGTAAACGAGTGATTGGTCACTGCCACGACTGGAACCGGCGCTTCGGGAGAGATACGCGTGACGGCTCCCCAAATCCATTCGTCGATCATCGTGTCGCCGACGACGAGAATTTTGCGATCCGCGGCGCGCTCGAACACGGCCTTGGCATCGACGGGAAGCAGCGCTTTCATTGTGAGATGTTACCGTCTCCGAAGATCAGTCGCTGTTCGACCAAATCGCAGACGATGTGTGCCATCACTTGATGCACTTCCTGAACGATGGCCGCATGGCCGTCGGGTCCGAGCAGCGTCAAGTCGGCGATCTCGGCGACGCGGCCGCCGCCGTTTCCGGTGAAAGCAACCGCGATCGCGCCACACTTTTTTGCTGCCTCCAGCGCGCGCACCACGTTCGGTGACGTTCCGCTGGTCGTCATGCCGATGACGACGTCGCCGGGACGTGCGAACGCTTCGACCTGGCGCGAAAACACGCGATCGTAGCCATAGTCATTTCCGATGGACGTAAGCGTTGACGAGTTAACCGAGAGCGCTTCGCTGTAGAACCCGGGGCGCTCGCGCAAAAAACGACCGGATAGTTCGGCCGCCATGTGTTGCGCCTCGGCGGCGCTTCCGCCGTTCCCGCACCACAACACTTTGTGTCCGTTTCGCAACGCCGCCGCGACGGCAGCGGCGATGGACTCGACTTGTGCGCGGTAATGCGCAGCGTCGAGCAAGCCGCGACGGTCGGCGAGCAGATCGTCGAAGCCGCGCCGGCCCTTGACATCGGTCACGGCTCGATCCAGAAGAGTTCGGCGCCTTGTGAAACCAGCTCTCCGTTTTCCGGAAGTATGCGCGTGACCGTCCCGGCGTAATCGCTCTGAATTTCGTTGAAGAGTTTCATGGCTTCGAGGATGCACAACACGTCGCCGGCCTCGACGCGATCGCCGACGTCGACGAACGGCTCGGAATCCGGCGAAGACGAGCGGTAGAAAACACCGGTCAGCGGTGCCGCGACGCGTTTGACGTGCGGGCTCACCGTCGCCGGCATCTCGGGCCCCTCGCCTAGGCCCGGACCGGGCGCTGCGGTAACCGGCGGCGCCGCACCCCCGGCAATTCCGCGATCGATCTCATAGATCTCCTCGCCGAACTTGACCTTGAGGCGCTCGAGATCGTGCTCTTGCATGAGCGCCAGCAGTTCGCGAAGCGTGCGTTGCTCGCGCTCGGGATCGTCGTCCATGCTCACCGAAACCTCGTCATTCAACCGTTGAAGCCGTCGCTTCTACGAATGCGGCGGTAACGTCTTTTGCCGCGCCCAGCGGCAGCCGCCGATCGGTGCGCGTCGTCAAGTTGCGCAGTACGATTTCGCCTGCAGCCAGCTCCTCCGAACCCAAAATCAACGCATAACGCGCCCGATTGCGGTCGGCGATTTTGAGATGCGCCAGCAACTTGCGTTCGTCGTAGTCGGCGTACGTCGGCTCGTCAAGTCTTCGGCGAAAATCGGCGACGATCGGCACCAGAGCGGCGCGCGCCTGTGCGCCGAGCGCGATAGCCTGAACGCCGCGACGCGTTTCTTCCTTTTCATCCCCTATAACCTCGAGGATGAGTAAGAAACGCTCGAGGCCCAGCGCGAAGCCGACCGCCGGAACGTCGGAACCACCGAGCGACCGCACCAGCGCGTCGTAACGGCCGCCGCCGCAGACGGCGCTTTGCGCGCCGAGCAAACTCGACGTGATTTCGAAGACCGTGCGATTGTAATAGTCGAGGCCGCGAACGATGCGCGGATTTACCTGGTACGGAATTCCGGCGAGGTCGAGATAGGTTGTAACCGCACCAAAGTGCTCGCGGCACGCGTCGCACAAAATCGACTCGAACGTCGGCGCGCTTTCGACGAGTGGCTGGTCGGCTTGCTCTTTGCTATCGAGCAGACGCAGCGGATTGCGCTCGAGCCGCCGTTGCGAATCTTCACTGAGCGCGCCGAGGTGCGGGCGAAAGTGATCGAGCAATGCCTGGCGGTACCGGGAGCGGCACGCGTCGTCGCCGAGTGTGTTGAGTTCGAGTCTCGCATCGGTAATGCCGTAGTCGCGCGTCAACTCCCACGCAAGCGAAATCACCTCGACGTCGGCTTCCGGTCCGGAATAACCGAAACATTCGACGCCGAACTGATGCGACTGCCGGTAGCGGCCGCGCTGCGGACGCTCGTAGCGAAAAATCGGACCGATGTAGTAGAGACGTAGAGGTCCTTGCGCGAACAGATGATGTTCGAGCGCGGCGCGCACGACAGGCGCCGTCCACTCCGGACGCAAGGCGACGTCGCGGCCGCCGCGATCGCGGAAACGGTACATCTCTTTTTCAACGATATCCGTCGTGTCGCCGACCCCGCGCACGAACAGCTCCGCGGGTTCGAACATCGGCGTTCGTATCTCACCGTAGCCGAATCGCTCCGCGAGCGTGCGAATGCGCGCTTCGAGCGCGCTCCAGCGCGCGGAGTTCGGCGGTATAACGTCCTGCGTTCCGCGTGGGGCTGAGTACTTCGTTGCCATTATTCGTTCAGGCGCAGTGCCATCCAAAACGTCGGCGCCTTGACGATATACGGCGGGACGCGCATTTTGACGATCGCGAATTGCTCGGAGGCGGCGCGGCCCGCCGCGCCGGCCACCATCGCGACGATGGGATTGGACGCTTTCACTTCGTGCATCGTCCGCCCGACGAGATACCCGTAATAGGCAGCGATCAGGAGATAGCAGGCGGCCACCGCGGCGATCGTCCAGACAGCCGCTTCGAAAATTTTGACGCCTTCGGCCGTCCGCTGCATGCGCGGGACTTTCGCGAGCTGGTTTCGGGTTCCCATAGCCGGCGTACGCCGCGGCGGGAATCGGAAGGTATGCGCGCTGCCTTCTTTGTCGCAGGCCTCGCAGCGGCGGCCATCATTGCGCCCGACGCGCTGCGCGGAGCGCTGGCAACTGCTGCCAGCGCGCTGCTCGAAGCGACGCCGTTCGCAATAGCCGGAATTGCGCTGCGCCGCCTGACGCGTTGGCCCGAAGCGGCCGCATTTCTGAGCTGCGGATGCGCGCCCGGGCCCTCCGCTCGCTCGATACCGGCCGCCATCGCCGCCGCATTCGTCTTCGGACCGGCCGTCGCGATCGCGCGCCTAGCTGCCGGCACGATGGCGGCCCGGGTGTTGCAGCACGCACGCAACATGCCGGCCGTTGGAGCTTCGTGTCACGACCATTCGGAGTTGCTCGGCGAACTTGCCGCGTTGCTGCCCGCGGCACTGATCGCCGGAGGCCTGACGCTGGTAACGCCGTGGATCGACCTCGCGCGATGGTCGCCCGCGGAGCAAATCGCAGGCGGAATGCTGCTGGGCTTTGTGGCCGCGCCGTGCGGTCTGGGCGCGGTGGCCGTCGGCGCAGCGCTCCACCGGCACGCGCCGTCTGCTGCTGCGGCGTTTTTGTGGGTCGCCGGCATTGTCGATCTGCGCGCGCTGGCGTGGCGATTGCGGCCGGCGAGCGGGCCCGACGGCGTCGCGTACGCGGCGCTGGCCGCCGCGCTGGCAATCGTCGGCTGGCGTCGCGGCGGCGCGCTGGTTCACCCGGCCATCGCCGGCGCGCTGATCGCCTGCGCCGCGATGGTCTTGGTCTCCGCGATACGGCATCGCGCGCGGAGTTGCACGAGCTCGCGCTATGCGCCGCTACTCGTGCTCGCCGCCGCACTCATCGCTGCACCGGCGCCCGTCTATCGCGCGACCGAATCGACGCTCACCGACATCTTCCCGGGCGAACGGCTAACGTTCGCCGGCGTCCTCGTGCGTGCAACGCGCAGCGCCGCGCTCGTTCGCTATGCGATCACCTGCTGTCGCGCCGACGCGGCTCCGGTTGTCGTCCGGCTGGCGCGCATCCCGCCGTTCGTTGCCGGCACGTGGTTGCGCGCCAACGGAACGATCGCGATCGAAGACGGCGCGCCGCTTCTCGTAACGGACCGCGTGGAGCCGATGCCGCCACCGGCAGATCCTTTTACGTACCTATGAAAGGGCGGCGTGCCGACGAGGTTCGAGTAACTCGACCGGAATGCCGTTGGGGTCTTCGATGAATGCGATCGCGCGCGTCCCGCTCGGCGATTTGTACACGTCTTTTAAAATCCGCACGCCTTTGCGTTTGAGGCCGTCGACGTAATCGCTCAGGTCGCCCTCGACTTCGAGTGCTAAGTGTTCGTAGCGATTACCGATTTCGTAGGGTGGATGATCTTCGAGATCGTACACGAGTTCCACGTAAGCGTTCCAATCGTTTCCGACGAACGCCATGTCGCAGTTTCCCGGATAATGGTGCGGCCCGTCCAAGAGCTTGAGACCGAGTTTTTCGGTGTAAAAGCCGATCGATTCGGCCATGTCATTGACGAAGATCGACGTGTGCAAAAATCGCGGCATCGGTTCTCCTATCGCGCGGCGATCGACCAGGGATTCGTCATTCCCGTCTTACCGCCGGCAATAACGCGGACCGGCGCCACGTTGCCGTTGGCGCCGGGTGCGAAGACGGAGATCGAGTTGCTCGTTCCAGATTGAAGCACGTACAGACGTCCGCTTTGATCGACGGCAATCCCAACCGGAGCGCCGTAGAGACCCGTGTTCTGTCCGACGATCATCCGAATCGGCTTGACGTTTCCTTTAGCGCCGGCCGCATACACGGCAACGCTTCGCGTCGGGCTGCCTTCCGCGTTGAAGACGTAGACGTTTCGGTGTGAATCTAAGGCGATGCTTACGGGAACGTAGAGACCGGTTCGCGAGCCCTGAATCGTGCGCGTCGGCTTCACGTCGCCGCTGGACCCGGCGGCGTAGACGGTCACGCAGCAGTTGCTGGGGTAGCCGTTGGCGACGTAGACGGTACCGGCGCCGTCGGCTGCAACTCCGTATGCATAGTACAGTTTCGTCGCGGGGCCGCGGATGCTGCGGACGGGCGCGACGTCACCGTCGCCGCCGGCTGCATACACGTTGACGGCCCAGCAGCCGTGCGTCGGATCGAAGCAGCCCGAACCGGCGCTATACTGATCGAGCGCGTAGATCGCGCCGCTGTCGTCAACCGAGACCGCGCCGGGAGCGTGCAGTTCGGTGGCCGAGCCGGCGATGCTGCGCGTCGGTGCGACGTTCCCCATGGCGCCGGCGGCAAACACGTCGATGTTTTTGAGTTTTTGCAGCGGCGTGTAGTTCGAAACATAGACGTTTCGCGACGCATCCAGCGCGACGGCGCGTGGATACGGCAAGCGCGATCTAGGTCCCGCAATCTGCGCGATCGGAGGCGCGTTTCCGTTGGCGTCGAGCGCAAACGCAAGCACGCGGTCGTCGTGTGGATGTTGTCCGGGGCCGGCGTTGTTGGTGACGTAGATGCACGATTCGTGTGCGCATGGCGACGCATCCACGCGATCCGCGGACGAAACCACCGGCGTGTATGCCCGCGGAACGGAGCCGCTGCCGCACGACGCCGTCACGGCCGCGGCAACGGCTGCGATCCAACCGCGCAGTCTCACGGCGACACCGCGAACACGGTCCCGGCGTTGTGCGGGCCGCCGAATTCGGTCGTGCCATACAAGACGCCGTCGAGCATCGCGAGTTTTCCGCGCGGATTGGAGCCGTCGCCACCGCCCTTGAAGTCGTGTAACACGGTCTTGTTTCCCGAGCCGTCGATTCTGAAAATCGTGCCGTCACCCTGACGGCCGCCGTTGTACGTCGTGCCGTACAGCACGCCGCCGGCAACGATGAGGCCGGCGAACGGATTGGCTCCGTCGCCGTATCCTTTGAAACTGTGCACGACCTGCTCTCCGCCCGAGGCATTCACGAGATACACCGTTCCTTTTTCAGAGGCGCCCCCGTACGGTGTCGTTCCGTAGAACAAGCCGGTTAGCGGAACAAGGCCGGACTCCGGCGTGGATGCGTCCGGCGGCTTGAGAAATCGATACACGACGCTTTCGTTACCCGCGGCATCCATCCGGAAGACGACGCCGCAGCCGTCGCCGGCGCCGCAAATGCCGCCGCCTTCGTTGGTCGTGCGCTTGGTCGTGGTGCCGTAGAACGTTCCGCGAACCATGACCAGGTCGGTCTGCGGAAGTGCGCCGTCCGGTCGCACGCCGAAACGGTGCAACACGCTTTCTTGTCCGGTCGTACGTACACTGAACGCCGTTCCGCATCCGGTGGGACTTCCGAAGCATCCGGAAATTCCTCCGCCATACGTCGTCCCGAACAGCGTGCCTCGGTAGACGGTCAACTCCGCCTCGGGCTTGGCTCCGTCAGGGATTCCTGCGAAAGCGTAGATCGTGCGTTCGGCACCCAGCGGGCTCACCGAGAACACCGTTCCCAAATTACTGGAGCCGCCGTTCTGCGTCGTCCCGTAGAACGTACCGCCGGTTTCGGCAAGGCCGGCGAGTGGATTGGCTCCATCGGATCCGCCCGCGAATCGGTGCAGAATCTTTTCGACGCCGGATGTTTTCACGCGGAAGACCGTTCCGCAGCCTTCGCCATTGCCGCAACCTGAAACGTTTCCCCCGCCATAAGTCGTGCCGAGGAGCACGCCGTTGTAGGCCAACAGACCGGATTCAGGCTGCGCGCCGTCGGGTGCGCCGGCAAACGCGTAAAGAACGCGATACCCCGAGGCGGGCGCTCCGCGGCTCGCTCGGACTGCCCCATCGGGCAATGCCGCGGTGAGGTCGCCGCGACCACAACTCGCTAGCGCAATGGCGCAAGCGGCAAGACGAAACGTCGTTCTCAACCGAACTCCAAACGAACCGGCGGGCAGTTTTTTCGGTTCGCGCGGCGGCGAGCCTGCCGGTGACGACGAAGAAAGCCTCCACCGCGTTCTGCTAGAAGTACGTTATCAAGTAAAGGACGGTTCCATTCTTGGATAGGCAAGGCATCCGGGCCATTTCTCGTGCGCTCTTGCGGCTGCTGCCGTGTGCGGCGGCACTCGCCGTTTGTGCGTGCGGCGGCGCAGCCGGCAACACGACGGTACTGACGCCGTCGTTTTCGAAAACGGCGTCGACCGACAGCACCGGCATTGGAAAGATTTCGCACGTCGTCATCATTCTGCAAGAGAATCGCTCGTTCGACAATTTGTTTCAAGGATTTCCGGGTGCCGACGTTCAGTCGTACGGGTACACCTCCGAGGGCAAGCAAGTGACGCTGCAACCGGTGAGTTTAGCGGCGCCGTGGGATTTAGGACACAACTCGGTCTCGTACTATCAGTCGTGCGACGGTCAAGGAAGTTTGCCCGGCACCGATTGCAAGATGGACGGTTTCAATCGGGAGATAGCGACGTGCGGCAATCGCGGCGAACCGCCATGTCCCAATCAGCATCCGCAATACAGTTTCGTGCCGAACAGCGAAACGAAGCCGTACTTTGCGATGGCGCAACAATACGTGCTCGCCGATCGCATGTTCGCGAGCGATTTCGACGCCAGCAGCTTCGTTTCGCATCAGTACATCATCGCCGGACAAGCGGCCTCGACGATCAACTATCCCGCAACCACCTGGGGATGCGACGGCGGCCCCAAGGACACGGTTCCGACCGTCACGCAGCAGCGCCAATACGGACCACGGCTTCAGGCGTGCTTCGACTATCGCACGCTCGGAGACGAGCTCGATAACGCCGGCATTTCGTGGGGCTACTACACCTCGAGTTTGGAAGACGGCAGCGGAAACCTGTGGAGCGCGTACCAGGCCGTCAAACACATTCGTTACGGACGCGATTGGAATGCCGACGTCATCAGTCCGCAGACGAATTTTTACGGCGACGTCAAGAACGGAAAGTTACGCGCGGTGAGTTGGATTATGCCGACCTGCCGTAACTCCGATCACGCGAGTTGCGACTCAACCACCGGCCCCCATTGGGTAGCGTCGCTCGTTAACGCCATCGGAGCGTCCAAATATTGGAACTCCACCGCCATCTTCGTCATGTGGGACGACTACGGCGGCTGGTACGATCACGTCGCCCCTCCACTGGTCGATTACGACGGACTTGGTATCCGCGTACCGCTCATCGTCGTCTCGGCTTACGCGAAAAAAAGTTACGTATCGCACACGCAATACGAGCACGGCAGCATTTTGAAGTTCGTCGAGAGTCGTTTTGGGCTCGCCCCGCTGAGCGCTACCGACAGTCGCGCAAACTCACCCGTTGACTGCTTCGACTTTTCCGCGCCGCCACGCGCGTTTTCGCCGATTCCGACAACGATGCGCGCAGCCGACTTCATCCACCAGCCCCCCGACTATCGCCCTCCCGACAACGAGTGATCCCGCAGCATTTCACGAGCCAGACCTGAGGGTGAGCCGAGGGGACTCTCCGACGCGAGCGCCTTTGGCCGGAGGCCATAATTTTCCTTAGCAGGAGGCGCGAGCGCGGGTAGTAGGAGCGCGGCATGGAGGCCGCGCGACGAACGACCCGAGGCGACCCTCAGGTCTGGCTCGTGAAATGCTGCGGTGTTAGTGCAAAAAGTAGCGGTACGTCGAGAACACCAGCGCGAGGCCTAAGCGATCGGCCGCCGCGATAACCTCGGCGTCGCGAACCGATCCGGCGGGAGCGATGACGGCCGAGCACCCGCCTTCGGCGGCGGCTTCCAAGCCGTCGGCGAACGGAAAGAATCCGTCGCTCGCGCAGGCGCCGCCCGAAACGTTTGCTCGGCGCGCCGCAATTTGGACTGCGCTCACGCGATTGGTTTGCCCGGCGCAGATTCCGCGCGCAACACGATCTTTGACGACGGCGATGCCATTGGACTTCACGTGGCGCACGACGTCCCACGCGAAACCCAAGTCGCCCCATTCCGGTGGCGACGGTTGCCGCCGGCTGACGACCTGCCACTGCTCGGGTGGCGCCGTCGGATCGTCGTCTTCGGCGAGCACGCCGCCCAACGCACTGCGTAACCGCAGCTCGAGCGCGAGTTCGTCGGGCAGCGATGCGCCAAAGCGCATGATGCGCAGATTTTTCTTTTTTCGCAGTACGCCCAGCGCGTCGTCGTCGAACGCCGGCGCTGCCACGATCTCGAGAAAGTATCGTGTTAGCGATTGCGCGCCCGTGCCGTCGAGCGGCGCATCGACGGCGACGATGCCGCCGTAAGCGGAGATGGGATCGGCCGCGAGCGCCTCGGACACGGCCGCCGCAACGCTCGGGCGTTCGGCGGCACCGCACGGCACCGTATGTTTGACGACGACGGCCCGCGCGTGCGCTTGCGATTCGCCGAATGCGGGACCCAGCCGAGCGCGCGAGAGCAGTCGCAACGTCGCGTCGAGGTCGAGCAGGTTATTGTAACTCAACGCCTTCCCATGTAACTGTTCGGGGAGGCGGTCGTTGCGATCGAGATAGAACGCGGCGCGCTCTTGCGGATTCGTCCCATAACGCAGTTGCTTGGACAACCGCAACGTCAGCGCCAACGCGCCGGGGAGCGCACTCGGCGGCACTTCGCCGGCCGTCGCGAGGTAGTGCGATATCGCAACGTCGTATTCCGCCGTGCGCTCGAACGCCGTCACCGCCAACTTGCGGCGCAAACCGACCGAAACGTCGCCGGCCGCCAACGCCTCCAAATATTCGGCGTACTGTGACGGCTGCGTGAGCACCGCGACGTGTTCGAAATTCTTCGCCGCCGCGCGCAACAGCGCGACGCCGCCGACGTCGATTTGTTCGATCGCCTCGGCGGGCGTGGTTCCCGGGCGCGCAACCGTCGCTTCGAACGGATAGAGATTCACGGCGACGGTATGAATGCGCGCGATGTTATAGGCTTGCGCCTGTTCGACGTGCTCGCTATCGTTGCGATCGTAGAGGATGCCGCCGAAAATCTTCGGATGCAACGTCTTGACGCGTCCGCCGAAGAGTTCCGGAAAGCCGGTAATTTCGCCGACGTCGCGTGCCGGCACTCCGTGACGTTGAAGGTAGTCGCGGGTTCCGCCGGTCGCATAGATCGTGCAGCCGTGCTCGAGCAACGCGGTTGCGAGGTCAGCGGCGCCGGTCTTGTCGGAGAGCGAGAGCAGCGCGGCCGGACGGTCCGCACTCGTGTCAGGCAAGCGCGAGCTCCGGCTCCCGTGGTGACAGCTCCGCCGAGATCACCGAACTGATGCCCGCCTCGCCCATCGTGACGCCGTAGAGGCGATCGGCAACCTCCATCGTTTTCTTGTTGTGCGTGACGATGATCATCTGCGAGTCCGCCGCGAAGATTTTGACCATCCCCGAAAAGCGCTCGACGTTGGCATCGTCGAGCGCCGCATCGACTTCGTCGAGCAGATAGAACGGCGCCGGCTTGACCTCGATCAGCGCGAAAATCAGCGCCGCTGCAGTCATCGCGCGCTCGCCGCCGGAAAGCGCCGCCAGCGGCATCTGTTTCTTGCCGGGCGGCTGCACGGCGATTTCGATTCCGGTTTCCGACAAGTTCTCGGGTTGCGTTTGCCACATCTTGGCGGAGCCGCCCGGGAATAAGCGGGGATACATCCCCTCGAACGCGCGCGATACCTTATCGAACGTTTCGTTGAATTGCGCTTGCGTCTCGCGCTCGATTTCACGAATTGACTCGAGCAACGTTTCGCGCGCCCGCGCGAGATCGTCGAGTTGTGCGCGTAAGAACGCTTCGCGCTGTGCCAACTCGTCACGTTCGGCCTGCGCATTGAGGTTGACGTTGGCGGACAAACGTCCGAGTTCGTCGCGCAGGCGCGGCAAATCGTCGACGACGGCGTCGGCTTCGTCACGATAGCGCGCCTCGACGTCGCGGCATTCGTCGTCGGTTGCGGGGTTCTGCGCAAACTGCGAGACGAGCATGCCGAGTTCGCCCTCGATTTCCGCGAGCCGCATGCGGTATTGTTCACCGCCCGCGGCGGCTTCGCGCTCCTGCGCTTCGGCCATACGCACGTCGGATTCCAGTTGTGTCTGCCGGTCGACCAAGGACTCGCGCTCGCGGCGCGCGCCGTCTAGTTGAGCGTCGAGATCGCTGACGCCGCGACGCAATCCTTCGACGCGCGCGTGCAGCGTTCGCGTCTGTTCCGCGAGCGACGCGATCTGCGCGAGCATTTCCTCGCGCGCAAGCCGCGCGCGCTCGCCGTCTTGATCGAGCATGCCGAGCCGCGCGGTAGCGGCGTCACGCTCGGCCGACATCGCGGCGAGCCGTTCGCGCAGGTCGGCGGCTCGTGTAGCGGCGTCGCGTTGCGCGCCTTCCGCTCGCGCGATCTCGTCGCGCGCTCGAGCGAGATCCGCTTCGAGCCGATCGCGTTCCGCATCGGCGGCAACGTGACCCTCGACATCTCGTTCGAAGGTGCGTTCGTCCTCACGCGCACGCGCCACGCTACCGGTCAACGCCGCGACGTCGGCGCGCACCGCGTTCAATTCGGCCGTCAGGCGCGCTGCCTCACTGCCCAGCGCCGCCATCTCGGCACGCGCTTGCGCCAAGCGCAGTTCGAGCCGGCTCAGCGCGTCACGGTCGCGGTCGCGACCGGCGATGGCGGATTCGGTCCGGACGTGTGCGGCGTGCAACGCACGTTCGCTTTCTTGCAGCCGCGCCCGCAGATCGACCAGCGCCTCGCGTAAGCTCTGGGCCGCCACGCGACGCGAAAGGATCGAGCGCTCGCGTTGAAACCGGCCGCCGGTGATCGCGCCGCCGCCGGTGATCTGCTCGCCCGTCAGCGTCACGACGGTGTCGCGCAAGCCGCGCTCGCGAACCAGTTTAATGCCCGTCGCTAACTGATCCACGATAAGCACGTTTCCGACCAAAAAGTTGACGATGCCGCGATACGCCGCCTTCGTTTCGACTAGGGTGTGCGCGTATCCGATGACGCCCGGCATTGCCTCGAGTTCGGTAGCAAGATGCCGTCCCTCGCGTTGCGCCAACGTGTCGAGCGGGAGAAAGGTCGCGCGTCCGCTCTCTTTGCGATTGAGGTATTCGATCGCGCGTTCGGCATCTTCCGATGTCGCGGTGACGACGTTGGACAATCGCGCGCCGAACGCCACGTCCATGGCGCGGGCGTAACGCTCGTCGGTCGTGATCAGATTTGAAACGATGCCTTCGATGCCGCGCAGTTCGCCTCGTTGCCAGGCCTCGACGATCGAGCGCGTTCCCGGCACGTGACCTTCCAGCGAGTTTTCAAGTTCTTCGATCGTATGCAAGCGCGATTCGGCGCCGGTCACGTCGGCGGTACAGTCACGGTGCACGCCGAGCGCGTGCGCTAGTTCTTCTTGAGCGACGGCTGCGTCACGTTCGGCATTTTCGACGCGACCGCGCGCGTCGAGCAGTGACGCCTCCAACGCCGCGATCTCTTTGCCGCGCTCGCGATGCCGGTGGGCCGCACCGCCGGCGGCGATCTCCGCCCGCGACGAACGTTCGCGCGCCGCGCGTAACTCCTCGTCGTAACGCTCGGCTTGGGCGCGTAGGTTCTCGGCCTGGACCCTGCGCTCGGCACGCTGCTCGGCGTTGCGCGCAGCTGCAGATTCGACTTCGCGCAACTCGGTGAAGATTGCGTCGAGTTGAGCGCGCGTCTGCGCAAGCGCCGTTTGCGTGACGAGCTCTTGTTCGCGCGCGGCCTCCAACTCGGTCGTCAGCGGCGCCACGCGATCGTTGAGGCTTTCGACGGAAGTAGTGAGCGAATCGCGCTCTTGCGCGACGCGTTCGACGTCTTGCGAGGTCTGCGTCGACTGCCGCTCGAGCGCCTCACGGCGGGCCAACACGGCCGCATAGTCGGCTTCTTCGCGTGCGACGCCGGAGCGCCGGCTCTGCGCCTGCGACCGAAGTTCCTCGAGGTGTAGTTCCTGCCGGTAGACGCGCGTGCGAACGTCGGATAATGCGGCACCAACCGAGGCGGCCTTGGCGGCGGCGAGGCTGCGCTGTTCCTCGATCCGCTCCAGTTCCGCGCGCAGCGTTTCGCGCTGCGCGCGGCGCGACGCGCCCGCGCGCAAGTACGCGAGGATCTCCAGATCACGCACGCGCGCACTCACCTTGCGATACCGTTTTGCACGGCGTACCTGCGTCTCGAGTTCGGGCGCGCGGTGTTCCATTTCTGCAATGAGGTCGCTGATGCGAATAGCGTTCTGTTCGGTCTGCTCGAGGCGCCGCATCGACTCGGCCTTGCGCGACAGGAACCTATTGATGCCGGCGGTTTCCTCGAAGAGGGCGCGGCGATCGACCGGCTTGCTGGTCAAGATCGCATCCACTTGTCCCTGTGAAACGATCGCGTACGATCCGGACCCCAAACCCGTGCCGCTGAGGAGATCGTGGATGTCGCGCAGCCGGACGGCCGCGCGATTGATGAAGTATTCGCTTTCGCCCGCTCGATAGGCACGCCGGGTTATTTCGACTTCGGAAAACTCGATCGGCAAACGGCCTTCAGTGTTGTCAAACAGCACCGAGACTTCCGCAAGTCCCAACGGCTTACGCGTATCGTTGCCGGCAAAGATGACGTCCTCGAGTTTTCCGCCGCGCAAACTCTTGCTCGACGTCTCGCCGAGAACCCAGCGAAACGCGTCGACGAGGTTCGATTTCCCCGATCCGTTCGGCCCGACGATTGCGGTAATGCCGGATCCGAACTCCAACGTCGTCGGATCCGCAAACGTCTTGAAACCGAACGATTTGATTTTCTTAAGTTTCACGATGGCGATTGCAGCGCCAGGAGTGCATCCGCCGCGGCGGCCTGCTGTGCGGATTTCTTCGAGCGCCCGACGCCCGTTCCGAGGGTCTTGCCGTTGACCACGACGCGCGATTTGAACGATGGCTGCTGCGGCGTGCCACGGCTCGTCTCGCGATAGATGGGCGTTGCAGCCAAATGTTCCTGCGCGTAATGCTGTAGCCGCGACTTTGCGTCGAGCGGCGCGTCGCTGGAGTGATCGAGCGTTTCCACGTGCTGCGTTACGACGAAATGTCGCGCCGCATCCATGCCGTAGCGCAGGCAAAGCGCGGCGACGAAGGCTTCGAATGCATCGGCGAGCACCGACGTGTTGTGCGCTCCGTCCGCGCCCGCCAAACCGGTACCGAGTTCAACCACGTCGGCAAAACCCAAGCGCAGCGCCGTTTTCGCAAGTTGCGCGTCATTGACGATTCCCGCTTTGCGCAACGTGAGCAGTCCTTCCGGCTCGCGGGCAAAACGCTCGAAGAGCCAACCTGCGGTGAGAAACCCGAGGATCGAATCTCCCAAGAATTCCATGCGTTCGTTGGATTCGCCGCCGTGCTCTTTTGCATGACTCTCGTGCACGAACGCCCGCTCGACCGCGCCGAGGTCCCCGGGTCGCGCGACGCCGGCCAGCCGAACTAAGGCGCGTAGGCGCCTCCTGCGAGCTTCTCCCGCCACTATCGGCCGTCGCGAACTTTGCCGAAGACGATGACGCTGTTGTGCCCGCCGAATCCAAACGAGTTCGACAGCGCGACCCGAATCGGGACGCGGCGCGCGACGTTTGGAACGTAATCCAGCGTACATTCGGGATCGGGAAACTCGTAATTGATCGTCGGCGGCATGATGTCGTTCTGAACGGCCAAGGCGGTAGCAACGCCTTCGATGCCGCCGGCCGCGCCGAGCGCGTGCCCGTGCATGGATTTCGTCGAACTAACGCCCATCTTGGTGGCGTGCGCGCCAAAGGCTTTTTCAATCGCCTTGGATTCGGCGGGGTCGCCGATGGGCGTCGACGTCCCGTGCGCGTTAATGTAGTCGACGTCTTCGGGGCGAATGCCGGCCTTCGCGAAGGCGCGCGTCAGCGCGAGCAACACGCCGCTGCCGTCGGGATCGACCGCGACCAGATCGTAGGCGTCGGCCGACTGGCCGTAGCCGAGCACTTCGCAGTAAATCTTCGCGCCGCGCGCACGTGCGCGCTCGTATTCCTCGAGCACCAAGACGCCCGCGCCTTCGCCGAGAACGAATCCGTCGCGCTCGCGGTCGAACGGGCGGCTTGCGCGCGCCGGATCGTCGTTGCGCGTAGACATCGCGCGCATCGATGCGAAGCCGCCGATTGCCAGCGGGGAGACGGTCGCTTCGCTGCCGCCGGTGATCATCGCGTCGGCATCGCCGTAGGCAATGTAGTTGTACGCCGTTACGATCGCGTCGTTGGCGCTCGCGCACGCGCTGGCGGCTGAGAATATCGGGCCCTGCAAGTGGTATTGCATCGAGATGTGCGCGGCTTCGGCGTTGGCCATCAGCATCGGAATGAAGAACGGCGTCACCTTCGACCAGGTGCCGTTCTCGTTAGCCTTCTCGGAGTTCAGCCAAAACGTGATGATGCCGCCGATCCCGGTGCCGAGCACGGCGCCGGTTCGCTCGGTGAACGCTCGCTCGGAAGGGAGGGCCGCATCCTCGATGGCTTCCCGGGCTGCCACGACGGCGAACTGGGTAAAGCGGTCCATCCGGCGCGCTTCTTTGCGGCCGAGGAGTTCTTCGGGGCGAAAGTCTTTGACTTCCGCGGCGATGCGCGTAGCGAAGTCGCTGGCGTCGAATGCGGTGATCGGGGCTACGCCGGTTTCGCCGGCGATGAGGTTCTGCCAGAAATCGGCGCGGTTGTTACCGATCGGTGTCACGGCACCCAGGCCCGTGACGACGACGCGGCGGCGCTGGGGCGCAGGTGTGTCGGTGGCGTTCAAGCGTGACCAACTTACGGCGGACCCGGAACGGAACCTGCGCGACGATCGTATGGTCACGGTCGCGAGCAGGGGTGGGACGGCAACCAGCCAATACGACTTGCCCGATCCTCTCTCACGCCGACCGGGGGCGGTTTTTATGTTAGGAGAGCGGCGTTGTCGGTTTTGAGCGTTCGCCCTGGTGAGGGCTGTTCAGAACGCGTGATACCACGCATTGTTGCGGTTGTGCTCAATTGGAACGCGTGGTCCGATACGCTCGCGTGCGTCGAAAGTTTGCTGGCCTCGGGCCGCGTTCCCGATCAGATCATCGTGTGCGACAACGGCTCTGCCGACGATTCCGTCGCGCACATCGAAGCGTGGGGCCGGCAGCGCGAGGGGTTCGTTGCGTTCGGCGGAGCCGACGCGGCGTTGGCCGACGATGGGCGCGCTCGCCTGGTGCTGATTGCGCTACCGCATAACGGCGGCTATGCGTACGGAAACAACATCGGCATGCGCTACGCGATCGAACGCTCGAATGCCGACTTCGTTTGGATCCTCAATAACGATACGCTCGTCGAGCGTACCGCGCTCGAACGGATGCTCGCCGTCGTGCGCGCCAATCCGGCGATCGGAATCGTCGGGTCGAAACTGCTGCGTCAAGACCGGCCGGACACAATTCAAGCGATGGGCGGCGGATACATCATTCCAATGCTGTGTCACGATACGCAACTTGGCGGCGGCAGCAAGACGGTAGACACCTCGAACGATCCGATACCGCTCGACCACCTCGTCGGAGCGAGCCTGCTGGTGCGCTGCGATGCGATTCGCACCGTCGGCTTTATCGATGAGACGTATTTTCTCTATCGGGAAGAAACCGACTGGTGTATCCGGATGCGGCGCGCAGGCTGGAAACTTTACTGCTGTCCCGATGCCGTCGTCTGGCACAAGCAGTCGCACTCGATCGGATTCAAGAGCCCGCTGCACGACTACTACGCCGTCCGCAATATGCTGCGCCTCGTCTGGAAGTTTTACCCGGTCGCGGCGCCCACGGCGTTCCTCTATTTTGCGCTGCGCTGCGTCGCGCCGAAACTCGTCCGTCTCGAGTTCGAGCGCCTCGCCGCCGTCATTCACGCATTCTCGGACTTCTTTTCCGGGGTTGCCGGCCGCTCGTCGCGTCATACCGACCAAATGCTCGTGCACAGTTACGTGGCCGGCATACAGGTGCGGCCGACGCGGCGGCCGTCGCTGCGCGCTGCCGGTATCGGTTGCGCCTTGCTGTTGAGCGGCTTGGTCTTGTTCGGTGATGCTAGCCGCCTACCCGGCGCGCACCGCCCGGTCGCCGTACGCGTGGCTGTGCCGGCGGCACGTGCGCACGCGCGTACCGTTTCAACGTCAACGACGACCGATTCGACCGTCAGCGTTCGCTAGTTCGACGGCCGAACAGGAACGCCAAAGCGGCGAGAACTCCGCCGGCCCCGGCTGCGAGTAACAGCAGCGCGACGCGAAAAAGCAGCGTGCGCGTCGTTATTCCCGCGCAGCCGGCAAAACCGCCGTCGAGCAACGTTTGCGCGCACCACGGTATGCGCCATCGCCTCTGCCACGTACTCCAGGCGATGTGCGGGTTCGAAGGCCATCCACTGGTCGCAGCATCCCATTGCTGACGCAAACGCTCGTCGTGCCCAAGACGGTCGTGCAATCCGCGCAGCGCCGCGGCATCGACCGCCTGCACGTTCCACTTGCCGTCGAAACTGCGCGTGGGTTGCCATGCCTGCGTCCACTCATCGAATGCGAACGTCCGGATATCGCGCAAACGGCCGCCGGCGCTGACGTCGAAGGCGTAAAATGAGGGGTTATTGTGGTAAACCGGCGAGAGCGAGCCGACAATGACGATCGGCACTTCGCCGGCGAGCCTGACATCGAAGCGGTGGGCGTGTCCGGCGATCGCGAACGTCACGCGATGTGCGGGGTCTCCGAGCGCACTTTTCACAACTGCGTTTGCATCGGCGGTTAGAAACGGCCACGCAAAAAAGCCACGCACTTCTTCGGTAGAAAAGGCGTCGAAGCCCGGCGGAACGTGCATGACGACGACGTTATTCGTATGCGGCGGCGTCGTCGCGAGCGTATTGCGCAGCCACGCAGTTGCCGATTCTTCGAACGGTTCCGCCGAACCGGTACAGTTGCCGAGATAGAGCGCCGAGAGCGGAATGTCGTCAAACACGACCATGCGCGTCGCGCCACCCGGCAGCATTGCGCTATACGATCCGATCGCCGCAAACGACGTGGCGAAATCCGTCGCAACGCCGTCGCGACCGACCAGCGGTGCCCACACGCGCGCGAGCTCGCGCGCGTACGGCGTACCAAAAGCGGTGTGGTAATCGCCGCACGGCGCATCGTTGTTGCCCAGCGTTACGGCGAATCGCGCTCGAGGAAACGCACGTCCGAAAGCACCGGCGACAAATCGCATGGCCGCAACGGCGCCGGCCGTCGTACCGCCGCCGCGCATTCGACCGGCGAAGTCGTGTGCCAAGAAATCGCCAGGAATCACTACGAGATCGGGGTTTGGCACACGACGTTTCATCTCGCCGAGCGCCGAACGAAACAACGCGAGGTTCGTGTCGCTTCCGAAGAGACTGGGCCGCGCTGCGCGAGCGAACGGATCGAGGTGAATGTCGCTGACCACCAACCACGTTTGCGTGCCCGACGATGCGTGTGCGCGTCCGGCGAGCAGCGCGAAGGTTACAACGAATGCGAGGTTCGCAATGCGAGCGTTGCGGAGCATGGATTTCGTTTCTCGCCGCAAATGAGCATTTCATGTTCGGCGACGAAGCCGCCGCGTACGGACGTTACGTGATGGGGTTCGAAATCGATGCCGCCGCGCGCGATGCGTACGAGCGTGCGGCGCGCACGCTCGGTTACGACGCGAGTGACGCGATGACGCGTTTCGTGCAGCGGCATCCCTGGACGCTGCCGGCGCTCGACGCCGCGCTCGCGCTCACTCGCCCCGACACGCTCTTACGAAAGAAGCTGCTGTTGATGGCGGCGGTGCTCGAAACGCGGCCGGAATACAGCGCTGCGTTTCTACCCCGCGACCGGTCGTGGCTGGCTGCGACCGGCGTAGCCGTTTCGATACTGCGCGCCGGCCTGCTCGCCGTTTTCGGCCTGATTCTCGCGCGCTTCGTACGGTGAACGACTTCGACTGCATCGTCGTAGGCTCGGGGGCTGCCGGCACGATGGCGGCGCAAACCCTGGTCGAAGCGGGCGCGCGCGTGCTGATGCTTGACGTCGGACGCTCGGACACGCGGTTTGCGGGCACCATTCCGCAGAAAACGTTCGTCGAAATTCGCCGCAGCGAAGAAGATCAATATCGCTACTTCCTCGGCGAGAGTTTCGATTGCGCGGGATATGCAACGATCGGCACCGGGGCGCAACTCACGCCGCCGCGGCGTTTCATTGTGGATTGCGTAGACGAACTGCTTGCGCGACGCACCGGCGCTTTCTCGCCGCTCGAAAGCCTCGCGCTGGGCGGTCTGGCAGCCGGCTGGGGACTCATGTGCGCCGTCTATTCGCCGGAAGAACTCGAGCGCGCGAGTTTGCCGGCAGCGGCGATGCGCGGCGCGTATCAAACGATCGGCGATCGCATCGGGATATCCGGAAGCGACGCCGACGATGCAGCCCCCTATACCGTTCGCCAGCTCGGCGGCATACAGCCGCCGTTGCCGATCGATCCAACCGCTGCATACCTCGAAGGTCGCTACCGGCGACGGCGCGCGCGCGTCAACGCACGAGGTTACGTCCTCGGGCGGCCGGCAATGGCGCTGCTGACGCAGCCGAAAGCGGATCGTTCTCCGAGCGCGTTGCGCGACATGGACTTCTATTGCGACGACGGCGCGGCGTGGCGTCCGGCGTGGACGATCGCACAGCTGCAACGTCACGCAAATTTTGCCTATGCCGGCAACGTCTTCGTCACGCATTTCGCCGAGGGCGAGGATGTCGTAACGGTGGCGGCGTTGGACGTCCGCGATCGCAGCCGCGTGCAATACGCGGCGCGCCGCGTCGTGCTGGCTGCCGGCGTTCTCGGGAGCGCACGCATCGTGCTTCGGTCGCTGCAATCGGCGCTGCGCCTGCCGCTGCTCTGCAACGACTACACCTACGTGCCGTGCGTAGTCGCGCCGCGGCTCGGCCGCTCGATGCCCGAGCGCACTCACAGCCTCACGCAACTCGTTTTGTTTAACGAGCGCGCCGCCGGCGACGTCGCCGTCGGCACGATCTTTTCGTATCGCTCGCTGCTGCTGTTCCGGCTGCTGCGCGAAATGCCGCTCGGCGTCCGCGACGCACGCTCGCTGATGCAGTATCTTCTCTCCGGATTCATCGTCGCCGGATTCGACCATCCTCAAGAACGTAGCGACGGAAAGCACCTGTGGATCGAACCGGACGCCGCGTCGCCGACGGCCGACCGGCTGGCGATCGACTACGCGCTGACGCAAGCAGAACGGCAGGATCACCACCAACGCGAAACGGAGTTTGCCGGCATCCTCGCGAGCATCGGAGCATGGCCGATTCGCCGCGTTCACCCGCCGCTCGGTTCGAGCATTCACTACGCCGGAACGTTGCCGTTCGCCGGCGACGAGCGCCCCTTGACGCTTGCGCCCAACGGACGATTGCACGGCACGCGCAGCGTATTCGTCGCGGACGCGTCCGGCTTCACGTTCCTGCCGGCCAAACCGGTAACGCTCTCGCTGATGGCCAACGCCCATCGCGTAGCCGGTCACGCGCTGCACTAGTTTTCGGAGCTTTTGCGATGCTTGAGCGTACGCGCAGCGTGCTCGTTACCGGTGGCAGCGGATTGATCGGCAACGCGTTGCTGCGCGCGTGCGCTGCGCGAGGATGGCGCGCGATCGGCTGCGGCCGCCGAAAACCGACGAATGCAAATTTCGAATGGCGCGATTACGATCTCGCTGCCACCGAGTTGCCGGATGCACTCTTCGACGGCGTCAACGTTGTGGTTCACGCCGCGTACGTTAAGCAACGGTACGACGCCAACGTCAATGGCAGCCGGCTGTTGCTCGAACGTGCACGAGGTTGCGGCGTACGTCAGATCGTCTTCCTATCGAGTCTGGCCGCGCACCCGGCGGCGCTCTCGCAGTACGGAAAACAGAAATTCGAACTCGAACGGACGTTCGCGACAGCCGGCGCGCTCGTCGTACGGCCGGGTCTCGTGATCGGCGGCGGTGGAACGTTCGGGGCGATAGCGGCGTCGTTGCGCGAACGCCACGTCGTTCCGCTGATCGCGGGAGGAACGCAACCGCTCCAGACGGTGTATCTCGACGATTTAATCGACGCGATGTCCGCCGCAATCGATCGCGACGACGCCGGAGTCTTTAGCATCGCCGAGCGCGTTCCGGTATCGTATGCGACATTTTGCAGCGAGTTGGCCCTCGTGATGGCGACGCGCATTCGCTTCGTACGGGTTCCTTTTTGGTTGGCCGATCTCGCGGTCACAAGCGCCGCTGCAATCGGAATTCCGTTGCCGATCGATCGCGACAACTTGCTCGGTCTGCGCGCGATGCGCGCCGACACAGGACCGTGGCTGGATCCACCGGGTCGCAAAACTGCGGACTACCGCGAGAGCCTGCGATGCGCGGCGCGAGCCGGATTACTCAAAAGCGCCGTTAAAGGTTCCGTCGCGCGCATCGGCTAAAGGCCCAAGCGCTGCGGGTGTTATTTATATTGTGACGCGTATTCTCGTTACTGGTGGACTCGGATTTATCGGCTCCGCCTTCGTTCGTCTGCTGCGAAAGGAGCGGCCTGCGATGCAGGTCGTTAATCTCGACGCGGTCACCTATGCCGGAAACAGCGCGAATCTGCGCGAGATCGATGGTGACCCTGGTTATCGTTTCGTTCACGGAAACATTTGCGACGCCGCTGCGGTGCGCGACGCAATCGCCGACGGCGTGGACGCGATCGTCAACTTTGCTGCCGAGACCCACGTCGACCGCTCGATTTTGGAACCCGAAGCGTTCCTGCGCACCGACGTTCTCGGAACGCACGTACTGCTCGAGGCTGTGCGCGAGTACCAAATCCCGCGCTACCTGCAAGTTTCAACCGACGAAGTCTATGGCGATGTCGTGACCGGCGAATCGCTGGAGACCGACCCGCTGCGGCCGCGCAGCCCGTACAGTGCGAGCAAAGCCGGCGGCGATCTTCAAGTCTTGGCGTACGCGAGCACGTTCGGAACGCCGGTGCTCGTCACGCGCGGATCGAACACCTATGGTCCCTACCAATTTCCCGAGAAACTGATTCCGCTGTTCGTGACCAACCTGATCGACGATCAACCGGTTCCGGTCTACGGCGACGGGCTGCAGATTCGCGATTGGCTGCACGTCGAGGATCACGCGCGCGGCATATTGCACGTACTCGAAAACGGCGAGATCGGAAACGTCTACAATATCGGCGGCGGCAATCCGCGCACCAACCTCGAGATCACGCGCCGCCTCATCGACTCTTGCGAACGTTCATTCGACACACACGTGCGCCATGTCGAAGATCGCGCCGGGCACGATCGCCGCTACGCCGTGAATTGCGACAAAGCGCGCAGACTCGGCTGGGAACCGCGCGTCGCCTTCGAACAAGGGCTGCCCGCGACCGTGCGGTGGTATCGAGAAAACGAAGCCTGGTGGCGTCCGCTGAGAGGAGCGGATTTTGTCGACTACTATCGCCGTCAATACGCGCAGCGCTAACGAAGGGATTCCGGTAACGTGAAGGGCGTCATTCTTGCGGGTGGGCTGGGTACGCGTTTGCGACCGCTTACCAAAGTAACCAATAAACATCTGCTGCCGATTTACGACAAGCCGATGATCTACTATCCGATTGAGACGCTGTGCGAAGCGGGAATTTCGGATATCATGATCGTTACCGGTGGAAACTCCGCGGGTGATTTTCTCCGTCTGCTCGGGAACGGCCGCGAGTTCGGGCTCAAAGACATTTTCTACACGTATCAAGAAGGCGAAGGCGGCATCGCCGACGCGTTGTCGCTGTGCGAACATTTCGCCGACGGCGGCCGCATCGTCGTGATCCTCGGCGATAACATCGTGCAGGATCCGATCGCACCGTACGTGCGCGCATTTGCGCAACAAGGCAGCGGCGCGCGCATTTTGCTCAAAGAGGTCGTGGATCCGGAACGATTCGGTTGTCCCGAACTCGACGGAGACAGGATCGTGCGCATCGAAGAGAAACCATCGCGGCCCAAGAGCCGCTACGCCGTCACGGGAATCTACATGTACGACAGCAAGGTATTCGACTTTTGCCGGCGGCTCGAGCCATCGGCTCGAGGCGAGCTAGAAATAACTGACGTGAACAACGCGTATATCGAAGCCGGCGAATTGCACTACGACGTACTCGACGGCTGGTGGGCCGATGCCGGTCAGTTCGAGTCGCTGTTTCGCGCCGGTTCGCTAGTCGCGCAGCTGCGCCGGGATCGCCTGTCCGAAAGGCAGACGGTAACCGCGCAATGAGCGTTTCGTCGAGTCTGAATTCGATCGTTCGGTACCGCTGGCTACTGTACGAACTCGTCAAGTACGACATCATTCAACGCTACCGGGGGTCCATTTTCGGATTCGCGTGGACGCTGATCAACCCGATCATCTTTGTGGCGATCTACACGCTCGTGTTTTCCATCTACCTCAAGACCGGGGTGAAAGACTTTCCACTCTATCTGCTAAGCGGCATGGTCCCGTGGCTTTGGATGTCGTCGGCCGTCTCACTAGGCGTGTCGTCGATTCTCGACGGGCGCCATTTCGTCGGCAAGACGTTGATGCCGACCGAAATCCTGATCCTGGTTCCCGTGCTTTCCAATGGATTCAATTTTCTCATAACGATCGCCCTCGTTTTCCCGATCAGCGCCCTGCTGGGCGTACCGATCTGGTGGGCGCTCATATTTCTGCCGCTTTTAACGCTCATCGAACTGCTGATGACGGCCGGATTCACGTTCTTGGTCGCGACGATCAACGTGTTTTACCGGGACGTGCAGCAGGTCGTTGCCTACGCCTTACTGGCCGTCTTTTTTCTGACGCCGATCTTTTACGTACGATTCGTCGTACCGCCGAACCTCGAGTGGCTCGTAAAGTTTAGCCCGGTAGCGGCGCTCATTTCGATGTATCAAAACGTCTTCTACTACGGCATTCCACCTGCTTGGCGCGACCTCGCGTTCGCAGGAGTCTTTAGCGTCGTCATTTTGCTGCTGGCATTGGCGTACTTCAACCGGCACCGCGACGCTCTCGGCGAATACGTATAGTCAAGAAGCCCTGATTCATTCCAAATCTAGGAAGCGAGGGCCGATGTTTACTATCGGTAAATGAGGCCCGAGCTGACAACGAGTTGGGATGAATCAGGGCTTCTTAAGGTTCGAAAATGATGTCGTCGAGGTGAAAGCCTAGATCGCGTTCGTCGTCGCCAAGCCCGCGCTGTTTGAGGTTGACGGTTGCGTCGATGCGGAGGCCGATCTTTGCGGGCCGCGCGCGCGGCAGGCGGACTTGACAATCCAGGGTGACGCGCCCGCCGGCTGCCACCGCCGCGACCGGCAACGCGTCGACCGCAACGGATAGCTGCGCACCAGGCGGCAGGCCTTCGGCAATCGTCGCGTGTGCGCTAAAACGAGCGACGTCGCGATCCGGTACGATCGTGAACTCCAAGGCAGCGCCGGCCCAACCGTCGCCGTACCTGCCGTCGACCGCGCCGCTTTGCGTAACGCAGCCGACCAGCGGCAAATTTCTCGTGCCGGCGTCTTCGGATCGCGGAGGCGGAACGTCGAAATACATCGACAGTGCACGATCGGCTGCATCCAGTTCGGCGCCGCCGATCTCGCGCCGCGGCTGTCGCACGGCAGCCTCCGGAGTTAGCCCGCGCGCAAAATGCGGCGATTCGGTCGCGTCGGCGGCCATCACGGCCATCATGTGCGTGGGCGTGAGAATCCCTTCGAGCAACGCTCGCTCGTCGCACGCGTGAACGCAATCGATAAACGCTCGATCCCAACGCGCCTCCGGGTCGAAGTTCGGACCGTAACCGCGGTCGACGAACGGATCGATCGTATTGCCAAATCCGATGAACACGTGAAATTTGAATCGCTCGAGCAGCAGCGGCAACACGTCCTGCGCTCGAACACCTTCGAAGCCTACGACCGAGCAATCCCAATCGCTGAAGCGCTCGTCGTAGCGCCGAAACTGATGGTTAAACGTGTGCGACTTCGGAAGCGTTCGCCAAAAGCGCTCGACAAAGTGTCGCGCCTCGGGCCAGCGCTGGTGTCCGTTTCTTCCGATCACGTCGTTGGCGACGAACAGTGCTCCGGGAGCCAGTGCATCACGTATAGCATCGAACAAACCCTCGAGGTTGGTCACGTGGTGCAGCGACTGATTGGCGACGACCCCGTGGTAACGCCGGTGCGCACGCCACTTGTTGAAGTCACCGCGAACGAACTCGAGATGCGGACCAAAGCCTGCGGCACGCGCCTCTTCGGCGGCGCGTTTGATGAGCACGGGATTCAACTCCAAACATTCGATTCGGAACTTTTCCAGACCGTGGGCTACCAGCAGTTGCGCGATCTCGAGCTCGTTGTTTCCATCGCCCGATCCAATGCTAAGGAAGACCGGATTGCGGGCGCGACAACGCCGAGCGCTGTCCGCGAGAAACTTCGCCAAGAACGTCGGTGGTGATTGGCAGCCGACGCGTTCGAGCATGGCGCGCACGAACGTGTTCGACCAATAGTGATAGATGGGCGGGAGATCGTCGAACTCCCACACCTCGTCGAAACGACGCCGTTCTTGCGCAAGGCGTCCGGCGTATGAGGCATCCCGCCGCGCATGCATCGAGTTGATTTTCGCTCGTTTTCCCCACGCACCCCTGACACAGGAAACTTTGCGCTTGCACGATAACTCCGTCGGCCATGAGACATTTAGCCAGAACCGGGTTGGCCTTGGTTATGTCTGCGGGACTGCTGTTATACGGCGGGACGGCGGCGCGTGCCGATAACGAACTCGCGTCGGGAGCGGCGACCTTCTACGTCCTCGCGCCTGGAAATGACGCCAGTGTTGCAGCCCTTGCCCATAAGGTTGCTAACACGCTGCAATCGCTGTTCGATCGAACGAATGGCCCGGGAGCGGTCTGGGTTATGCCTCGCTTATCGTGGGGACCGAACGATTTGGGCGATCAGTGCTTAAACGATCCTAATCTTTCTGATGCGAGAGCGCCTCAGACGCTCGGCGGGATCATTCTTGAAAGCACGAATACCGCGACCGCGACGGATCCGTTCTTCATTTGGACACACGCATGGGCGAAGGTGAGCGCGAACGCGCAGATCGTATCGTGTCTCGGCACCGGATTTAAGAAACCGACGATCACGTGGATATCCGGCAATCTATCCGGATACGGTTCGCGCAACGGCGTTCGCGTCGAAACCATCGGCGCGAGCGTTCTCGCTTTAAATCCAAAAGACATTAACGCCGTCGACTTCGCCGCGTTTGCGCTGGCGAGCCCCCAGGGAGCCTCGCCGGTACCGCCGATCAGCGACGCCGTCACGACGGACGACGCGCTGAATCGCGTACTCAATCAGCTGCTTAACGACCTTAACGCGGGTTGCGCTTCGGCGAACGCCAACGTTCACGCGATGTGCGCGAAACTCGGTCTGCCGATGGCGGGAGAGAATACGCCCGCTGCGGCGCCGCCGCCGGTAAGCCCGATGCCTTCGCCTCCAGCGAGTCCACCGGCGAGCCCGCAGCCGAGGTAGGATTTTCCGCGTGGACGACGCGAGCCGCCAGCGGCTGTACTGCGTCATTCCCGCGTTCCGCGCAGCCGACACTATCGTCGACGTCGTCGGACAAGCACTTCGCTATGCCGGCAACGTCGTCGTCGTCGACGACGGCTGCCCGCAACGATCGGGCGCCGTGGCCGCGGCTGCATTTGCCGAGGCGGACAACGTCTTCGTCGTCCAGCGCGAGCGCAACGGCGGCGTCGGCGCCGCCATGAAAACCGGCATCGAGTTTTGCATCGCGCGCGGCGCGGACGTCATCGTAAAGCTCGATGCCGACGGGCAGATGGACGCGACTTTTATCCCGATCATTGCCGATCTCTTCGAGGACGACGCCGCCCTCGTGTGCGTGAAAGGGAACCGCTTCTTCGACTCGTCGGTGATGATGCGAATGCCCAAACGGCGCCTATTCGGCAACGCCGTCCTTTCGATACTCGCAAAGTTCGCGTCGGGTTATTGGAACATTGTGGATCCCACGAATGGGTATCTCGGATTCAACGCGCGACTCCTAGCGGTCGTACCGTGGCGTGCTTTTGCCGATTCGTATTTTTTCGAAATGTCGGTGCTGTGCGAATTAGGGCTGCGACGGCTGCCCATTCTCGAACTCGAAATGCCGACGATCTATAGCGGCGCGCCCAGTTCGCTTTCGATTCCCAAGGTGCTATGGGAGTTTCCACCGCGGCTACTGCGGCTAATGTTGCGGCGGGTCGTGCTGCAGTACTTCGTGTTCGACGTCAACCTGGCGTCGCTGTACCTCGCGTTCGGGGCGCTCTTGCTGCTCGCCGGCGGCGGTTGGGGAGCGTATCAATGGATCGTCAGTTCGATTACGCACGTTTCCCGTTCGACGGGAACCGTCATGCTCGCGGTTTTGCCGTTTCTCATGGGCTTCCAGTTGATCCTCAACGCGCTGATGTACGACGTGCAGTTTGCACAAAAGACCAACCGGCTGACCAGGGTCTAGCCTCGCATTTGCGATGCTAGCCGCGAACGTACAAGTGGTAGGCGCTGCCCTTGGTCAGCGGGATTTCACGATATCCCGCGGCTTTTAGTTGCACGGCGAGTACGTGTTCGATCCCATCGTCAAGGAGTTGCTGGCGGCTGAAGAATACGGCGCGCGTTCCTAGATCGTTGAGGAACTCGGCCGCTTCGCCCGCGTCGATGGCTTGCAGGAGCCGAAACCAGCCGGCCGGACCCGTCCAGTTTCCAATGCTCGTGACGCCGTTTCGGCGAAAGTAGTAATCGAAAGCGTTGTCGGAAACGACGAAGACGTTTCCGGAATAGCCGTGCGCGCGCATCCATGCTGCGGCGATCTGTTCGTCGGCGTATCCGTCGTCGTTTTGTTCGAGAAACGCTTGTTCGCCGCGGTAGTGCGCGAACGCGTGCGCGTCGCTCAAAAGATCGTTTTGAATGAAATCGCCGTCCGGGGCTAGGCTGGTGAAGGGCGGAAGCGCGATGACGACGGCGAGCGCCGCCGCCGGCGCAGCGCGGGGAAGCCGCTCCGCCAAAGCGACCAGCAGCATCCCGGCACACAACGCGAGCGACGGATAAAACAGCAGCGCGTAGCGCAAGAGTGACGTCGAAACGAACCAATACAAGATAAACGTGGTCAGCACGAAGATCGGTATCGCGATCGTATCGTCGAGCCGCTTTCGCCACGCTAACGCCGCAAGCGCGACCAGCGCTGGAACGTAGAGGAAGACTACCAACGCCGAAGCGCCGTATTCCCGAAAATCGGGCGACGTCGGTCGCAGGTACGCGCGCACGGGCAGGGTCAGAAGCGCGCGCGGTGACTTCGAGGTCGCCATGTCGTTCCACAGACCGTTCCATTCGATCGCCTTCCACAATCCGTCGCGCCCGTAGAGCGCGATATTGAGCGTCGGAGCGATCGGATCGCCGGCGAGTACGAGGTTGCGAACGTACCACGGCGCCGCAACTGCGCACAGGACCGCCAGCACGCCGATAATCGCCGCTCGCCGCACGCCAATTGTACGGCACGCCCACCACAGCGCAACCGCGAAAACGGGGAGGAGCACGAGAAACGATGCCTTCATACCGATCAGGAAGCCGGCCAGCATCGCCGACACGACGATCCACTGCGAGCGTGATTCGCGCACGCCGATTTGAAGCGCAACGACCGACAGCAGCGCCATAGCACCGATCGGCACGTCGATGTACCCCAAAACCGAGTAATCGATGAAGATCGGCGAAAAAATCAACGCGGCGACGGCGAGCAATCCGATCGGCACGCTCCACGCGCGACCGCGCGGCGTTTGCGCGCAGTCTTCGATGGCTGCACAGAGCGCGAGCGCACCGAGCAACCCGAACGACCAGGTTGCAAATTGTACGAAGGCGCCGGCGTGCACGACGATCCACGCCGCAAAGAACAGGACGAAGTTATTGGCATAAAAGATGAACGCCATGAACGGATCGACGACCAGCCGTCCGGCGTTGGCCCAATCCTGCGCGTAGGCCAAGTGGTAGTAAATGGCGTCCGAGTAACCCGTGCCCTCGGGGATCACCGCGCGCGTCGCTATCGCCAGCATCGCGGCATAGACGACTGCGAGCGGCCAGTTCCAACACGTCGCCAACGCCGCGAATCGCGTACGCCAAAAGGATACGCGCAGCGGCGAGATTCGTCGCGCCGCGCACAACGCAACGAAAAGGAGCGCTAGTCCCACGGCGATTCCGGGTGCCGTGAGCCAACCAACAAGGCCGAGAGCAAACAACGCGCAACCGGAAATTGCTGCGCCGAGTCCGCAGGTGCACGTTACGCGCATCACCTCGCGAGACGCTTGCGGCCGCGGCTCGGGCGCATCGCACCACGGGAAGGCTGCTGCGCCAATAAAAAAGAACAGCAGCAGCGTCAGGTGTGCGATCGCGAGACCCAGCAAGAAGTGCGTCAACGCAAGCATGGAACGGCCCTTTGCGCGAGGGCGCGGACAATGCCTCCACGGCGCTGCGCGCTATTCGTCGCGGCAATTGCATTAACCAGCATGCTGGCTGCATGCGGGCCGCGAGACGCAACATACGACACGTCGGCGTTTCAAATTCACGGTACCATTGCTCCGCCCGACGTTGCCGTCCCAAGCAATCGCGGAATCGGCTCTTCGGAATTCAACGGACTCTACCTCGAAGGGCCTGACTCGTTTTCGTGCTGCTGGATCGCACCGCGCGCGTCGCTGCTGATACGCAAACGTGCGCGCGCGACCGATTTGGTCATTGGCCTTCGGCTTCCGAACCTGCCACGGTTCGCTGGGGGACAGATCGTGACGATTCGCATTGGAACCGACGCGACGCCGCACCGCATCAGCCTGGCCGCCGGCGAGCAACTCACGGATCGGTTACCGCTTTCGGGGCAGCTGCGTGACGCGACCGGCCTCATTCCGGTAGACGTGACGGCTGCGGTCGCCTACGTGCCAAGCCGCGATACACCGCCGTCGCATTCGTTGCTTTCACTGCTGCATCTGCGGGCGGCGGCACCCAGCAGCGACACGCGCCAGTTAGCCGTCATCGTGCTCTACAGTTACTTTCAATAGGATCGTGTGAGGAGTGCAACGAGTGTTCATCAGTTGTCGCGCGCTGCTGCTGGTTGTCCTTGCACTGGCCGCGTGCGCGCACGGTCGCGACCAAACGTCGCAATCCGCAACGGCCGCCGGGCCTGCCATCTACCCAGCCGGGATCGTCGCACCGGCCGACTACGTTAGCGGAGTGCGGACGGGAATCTATTCCTCCGACGAACCGAAAACGTGTTGTTTCCTCGCCGGAAACTCGCAATTGACGTTGGACAATCCAGCGGGCGCGCAGCTCGCCGTCTTCACGTTCTACGTTCCCTCGGTGGCACCGCTGCTCAAAAACGGCGAGGTCGTGCGGATGCGATTCGACGGCCGCTCCGCCGGCGCACCGGCGCATCTTTCGCCGGGAATGCAAGACGTAACGATTTCGATTCCGCCGGCGCTGCATTCGCACCCGCGCATCGCCGCGACGTTACATATGTCGGTGACGTGGGTACCGAAAAAAATCGGCCTCAACGACGATCTCCGCGAACTGAGCGTTATGCTCATTCGAGTAGGCTATATTTAAGAAGATCGTCGCCGTTGCCGCCGAGCACGGACCCGTTGTGCTCGCACAACGCTCGGTAGGATGGCTGCAACGGCGTGTCACCGGAGTGTTCTTGGCGCAACGGCGGGTGATTCGCGCGCGCGTTGCGCGCAGGCTCCCGCGCCGCCCACAACCGGTTGACTTCGCCGACAGCTCGCAACCGTTGGTTTCGATCGTCGTCCCCGTATACAACCGTTGGGCATACACCAACGCGTGCCTGAAGGCGCTGGCGGCGGCCCACGCAAGCATCGCTTGCGAGATCGTCGTCGTCGACGACGGTTCGACCGACCGCACGAGTGAGTTGCTCGCCATCTGTCGCGGCATTCGCGTGGTTAGACTGGAGCGCAACGCAGGTTTCGCCGCCGCCTGCAACGCCGGCGTAGCCGAGGCGCGAGGCCGTTACGTTCATTTTCTCAACAACGACGCGTTCGTCACCAGCGGCTGGCTCGAGCCGTTGATTTCAACGTTTGCGCGCGAGGATCGCATCGCGGCCGTCGTGTCACAGTTGCGAGACGTGAGCGGACGACTGAGCGAAGCCGGCGGCATTATCTGGAGCGACGGGCGGGGCTGGAATTACGGTCGCGGCCAGTCGCCGCGCGATTGGCGGTACGCAAGCCTACGCGACGTGGATTACGGTTCGGCGGCGAGTCTGATGGTCGACGCGGCGGCCTTCCGGCGCGCCGGCGGCTTCAGCGAAGCGTTCGCGCCGGCCTATTACGAAGACGTTGATCTTTGTTTTCGCTTGCGTTCCGCCGGCGATCGAATCGTCTATCAGCCGCATTCCATCGTCTATCACGTCGAGGGCGTCAGTTACGGTAGCAATCTCCGTGCGGAGGCGCGCGCAATCCAAGCGCGTAACCGCGAGCGCTTCGTGCAGACTTGGAGCGACCGGCTGCAAGACCACTCCGCGCCGGATCCGGCTAATGCCGATGCCGCCGCGCGCCGGCTCTGTGGAAGCCGAGCGATCGTGGTTGCCGACGAACGGGTTCCGTTCACCGATCGCGATGCCGGATCGCGGCGAACCTTCTTTCTGCTACGCCTCCTGCGCGAACGCGGATGGCACGTGATTTTTGCTAGCCTCGACAACGACGAGTACCAGCCGTACACCGATGCGTTGCGTCAAGAGGGGATTGACGTCATACCGGGATTCGGCGCGCGCGGCGTTGGAGCGCTGCAGCGGCAACGGTTGCCGGTGGCAGCCGTGTGGCTTTCACGGCCCGAAACCGCACGCCGCTTGAGCGCTGCGTTTCGACGCGCGTTCAGCGCCCCGATTGTTTTCGATGCGGTCGACCTGCATTACCGGCGCCTTCAACGCGAAGCCGGAGTACGCGGCCGGCAGACCCGCTGGCGCGCGATGGAACGACGCGAACTTGCCCTCGCGCGTTTCGCCGACGTTGCGGTCACCGGCGGTCGCAGCGAGTGCGAAGTGATGCGCGCGGCCGGCGTGGCGCGCGTCTTCGATCTGCCGGTCATCGAGCCGCTTCCGCGGCAAGTGCGCAACGATTGGGAAAGCCGTCACGGAATCGTGTTTCTCGGCAACTACGCGCACGCACCCAACGTCGACGCGGCGCGTTGGTTGTGTGAGGCGATCATGCCGCTGGTGTGGGGGCGGCTGCCTTCGGTTACGCTCACGCTGGCCGGCGCGGATCCGACCCGAACGGTGCGCGCGCTGGCGTCGCCGCTGGTGAACGTTCCGGGATACGTTTCGGATGTAGCCGCTCTTTTAGCCGGCGCGCGCGTCTTCGCCGCGCCGTTGCGCTTCGGAGCCGGTACGAAGGGAAAGGTCGTGTACGCGTTGGCTCACGGTATTCCGGTCGTCACGACGCCGGTCGGGGCCGAGGACGTGTTCGCCGAGTCCGAATACGATCGAACGCCTGAGTCGCCCGAATCGCTCGCACAACGCATCGTGGAACTGCACGAACGGCGCGGACCGTGGGAAGAGCTTTCGGCGCGCGGCCGGACGATCGCCGAACGCTTTACACCCGCAGCCGCCGGCGAAAGAATCGATGCCGTCTTCGCGGCCGCGGGGCTTGCCTAAACGGGTTGGAGTGCCGAAATGCGCTCGAGCACGTGGTGCAACTGAGCCGCGACGACCTTTGTGGTAAACGGTTCTAACGTCGCCGCCGACGCATCGGAAATCCGTTGCCAGCGTTCGGCATCTCGGTAGAGCCCGATAACCGCCGCCGCAAACGCGTGCGGCTCCGCTTCGGCGATGACGGCGTTCTCGTCGTGGTGAAGGCCGAGGCCTTCCGCTCCCACCGCCGTCGTGACGACCGGTAGTGCGTACGCGAGCGCCTGACCGATCTTTCCTTTAATGCCGGCGCCGAAGCGCAGCGGTGCGACAAAGAGGCGACTGCGCATGAAGAACGGCGTAACGTCGCGCACGTAGCCGGTCACGCGTACGCGTTGTGACTTTAAGGCCAGCACCGTCTGCGATGGGTTGCTGCCGACCAGCGTTAGCGCCATGTCCGAAACGCTCTCCCACACGAGCGGCATCACCGTCGAGCACAGCCACGTAACCGCATCGATGTTCGGCGGATGGTTGTAGTTCGCGATGAACATGAGGCCCGATGTTTCCTCGAATCGGCGCCGGCCGGAAACGACGGCGTCGTGAACCGTCGGAATAACGTAGACGTTGTTCAATCCCAGCTCTTGCAGAACGCGCTTTTCGTCGGGCGTCACCACGACCGTAACGTCTGCCGCGCGCGCACACTCCAACTCGGCCTGCATCGCCTGCGACCACGACGTTCCATCCTCGCCGAGCAACTCTGCCTGGCGGCGCATCCGTACGTGGCTCAAATCTACGGTATCGTAGATCATCCGAACGCGACCGTTGCTTCGGATCAAGGGAGCATACTTTTGATAGAGATCCGGACGCGATATCCAAGCGACGTCAATTAGCGGAAGTACTTCCTCGAGCGCTTCGGAGAGCGTCTTGCCGCCATCGATGTGGTGGAGCACCTCTACGCCCATCTGCTGCAGTTCGCCGGTATAGGGTTGCAGCGGCGCGTAGTTATCGGGAAGAAAGATCACTCGATAATCGGCATCACGCAGCATCGTAATGATGTGCTGCATACGTTGGGAGCCGGCTTCGTGGTCGTACAACGGCACGTAGGAATCGACCATGAGCATTGTTTTCCCGGGTGCACCGCGACGCCACGCCGCGGCGACGTTCGCGTGGTTGTTCTCGAATCGTCCCCGCAGCTCAGACGACCACTTCTCACGAAATCTCGGACGGTTCGTTTCTTGGAAGCGCTTCACTCCGAAGCGTTCGTCCCCGGACGTAAGGCCTTCGTAGTGGATGATTTCGGCTCGCGGCTGATAGACGACGCGATAACCGAGTTTCCGCACGCCGAAGCATAGATCGGCGTCTTCGTAGTAAGCCGGCCGAAACGTTTCAGAGAATCCGCCCACGTGCTCGAAGAGCTCGCGCCGGACCAGTAGCGCGGCGCCGGAGACGTAATCGGCATCGCGCACGAAATTATAGCGTGGATCCTGGGGATTTTCCGCGTGACCGACGTTCCAGCCGGTTGCGTCGCGCCAAATGATGTTCCCGGCTTCCTGCAGTCTCCCGTCGGGATAGAGCAGCTTCGCCCCAACCACGCCGATTCTCGTATCGCTCTCCGCGGTTTTCACCAAGTACTCCAACCATCCACCATTCACGACGGTATCGTTATTGAGGAAGCAGACGTACGTCCCACGTGCCATGGCCGCGCCTCGATTGCAAGCGCGAACGAATCCTTCATTCTTCCCGCTGCGTACATAGTCGATGCCGGTAAGAGGCGTTAAAATATCGCTGGTTCCATCGAACGATCCGTCGTCGACGACGATGAACTGGACGTCCAGCGATTCAAACCACGAGTCGGCGATCGACCGCAGACAGCGCGTTGTCACATCCCGATGGTTGTAGACTGGAATGACGACGCTCACGATCGGAGGGTCGGCCATAACGCGTTCGGCGGCCCGCTGGTTCCACGCCTCGATGAGCAGCGTTTCTGCTTCGCGAAGCACGGCGCCGCGCGACCGAGTTACGACGGTGCGCGGACCGAACCGCGGTGACCAAACAGCATACACGTCGGACGACGACGACATTCCGAGCGCAGCCTTGAGTGAAAACCAGAGTACGCGCAGCGAGTGGAAGCGGCTCGCAGTGATTCGCTCGTAATCGGCGCGTAGGGTTTCTAAGCGATCCTGTTCATCACTCAAGCGTGCAACGAGGTCCCCGAGAACGCTAGGCTGGCCCACGTCGTTTGCTTACCGGCCGCGCGGGGGGCTTCCTACCACGCCGTACCGAATACGCGGACCGATGAGCGCCACGATGACACGTAATGCCGTCGAAGCCACCGGCATTACCAAACGATTTCGCTTTCCCGCTGCGGCGAGGCCGACGACCATCAAGGATCTGGTGCTCCAACGGGTGCGCTACGATGGACATTACGGCGTGGTCGAGGCGCTGCACGACGTGACGTTTTCGCTGAAGCCGGGACAGTCGTTAGGCGTCATCGGCGAAAATGGTTCGGGAAAGACTACCCTGCTGCGAGTATTGGCAGACATCGTGCAGCCGAATTCCGGCGAGATCCATCTCACGGGCAGCGTTGCACCTTTGTTGGCAACGGGGGCGGGACTGAGTCCGTATCTCTCAGGTAGAGAAAACGCCTTTATCGGCATGCTGATGTTGGGATTGAGCCGCGAAGAGGCGCAAGCTCAAATAGACGACGTCATCGAATTTTCGGAGCTGGCCGAATTCATAGACGCACCGATACGCACGTATTCCGCGGGTATGACGTTGCGGCTAACGTTTGCCATCGCGATCCGCGTCGTGCCCGACATTCTGCTGATCGACGAGATCTTCGCCGTCGGCGACGAACGGTTTGCGACGAAATGTATGGCGTGGCTGCACGACTTCAAATCGCAGGGAAGAACGATCATCTTAGTTACTCACGACACGTCGGCGGTTGCGGCGCACTGCGACACCGCGCTTTGGCTCGACAAAGGGCGCGTTGCCGCGTTCGGCGAGCGCATGGACGTGATTCGCGCCTACTCGCGCGCTACCAGCGGCAAACCCGTAGCGGATACGCTCTCGACATCTGCCGACACGCTTGAATCGGCCAAAGCAATCGCCAATACCTACCGCGCTCGGCTTGCCGGACTGCTGCCGCTGTTGCGCTTACCGCTGGTCGGCTACGTACGGCAGACCGGCAAGATCAAAGGCGGCTACGAAGACGGCTGGACCGATGGCGCGCTGGAGTTCACGATTGAACCGCTGCGCGACGTGCGCAGTTGGATCGTGCAGGCGACTGTCCCGGCAGGCATGCCCCCCAAGAGCGAAGTTGCGGTTGAGGTCGATGGAAAAGTCGTCACGCGCGTTCCCGCATCGGCCGGAAAAATTGCGCTACGCTGCGATAAACGCATTCCGCGCGGACAGTCTACGCACGTGCGCATCACCTCGTCGAATACGGTCAATCACAACGATATGGGGATCAGCGGCGACGTGCGCGACGTCGGCGCCCGCATCGACGAAATCGTCTTCGACCACTAAGTTCTCGGCCACTAACGGTTTAGGTCAGGTCTAGGAGGCGACGGCCGAAGTTTACTACGGTAAATGAGGCCTGAGCCGACAACGACATGGCCAAGCCGTTAGTGGCGGAGATCATTGTTCGTCGACGATGCCGCTGGTCTGATGCGTCACAAAGTAATGCGCGTCGCGCTGCGTCGGAATTTTCTGGAACGGCGCGGGCTGGTGCGACAGATTGAAGAGGTCGTCGAATGCATCGGCGCGCGCGTCGGCCAATCCCAGCGTCCCTAAACCGAAGACCTTTTCGATGAAGGCCATGCTGCTGACGACCTCGTGCTGCGCGTGCGAAACGTAGTGCGTCTTGACGAACGGCGAAATCACGATGAGCGGCGTGCGGAAGCCGAGACCTTCGTAGGCGCCCGTTTGCGGATCGGGATACTGCGGCGGCTTGACGTGATCGTACCAACCGCCCCAGTCGTCCCACATGACGAAAATGGCGCAGTTGTCCCAATACTTGCTCTCGCCGACCGTGTTGACGATCGAGGCCACCCAATCGGGGCCACCGTTACCCGATATCCCGCCTGGATGATCGGAATCCGCCGGCATCGGGGTCACCCACGAGACGTGCGCGAGATTTCCGTTCTTGACGTCGTCGAAAAAATTGGTGTTCTCCGTGATGTTGTTCCAGTCGGGTCCATAGCGGACCGCCTTCACGGCGTCGAATCCGTTGAGCGACGAATCGATCGGCTTGGCAACGTAGTAGCGCCACGAAACGCCTTTCGCATCGAGCAAATCGGCGATCGTTTTGTATTCGAAACACGGATGCGGTCCGTTGACCTCGTGGCCGGTCGCTTTAGAGAACGGGTGCGGCGGCTGCGGATAGCCGTACTCGAGCTTGACGACGGTATTGTTCGACGGCCCGTCGCAGCCCCACGGATTTTCCGCCGGCACTTCCGACGCGTGGTCCGACTGGCCGGCGATATAGTACTGGTGCGCCGGAAATGTCGGCCCGCTGTTCGACGTAAAGGTGTTGTCCCCCAACGCGTAGTCTTGCGCCATCGCCCAGTAAGGTTGTATGTCCGACTGCTTGACGTACGAGTACGCCATCTGCTGGATGTCTTTTTGTGTATAGAAACTCCAGCAGGCTGGATGATTGCGGTAATCCGGACAGTGGTGAACCCAGCCTTGAATCATGTCGTTGAAGCCGTCCATCTTACCGTAATCGTAGTCTTCGAGAAACTGGGAGTGGCTGTGATTGAGAACGAAGGTCCACTTCAACGAAATGGGTTGCATCGTATAGACCTTGCCATGGCCCATGCCCGTCGTGGCATAGTTCGCGCCCGGAAAGCCGTAGAACATGTTGTCGAACGAGCGGTTCTCTTGAACGATGACGATCACGTATTTGAAGCGCGTCGATGGCGCCGGCGGCGGCATTTCGCGCAGCGCTTGTAACGAACCCTGAACCAAGGGCGGCGTCGCGCGCGTCACTGCTCCGCTGCACGCCGTCAATAGCGACGCGATTAAGCACAACGCCAGCGTTCTCGTCATCATGACTGCTCCCGAATCGTGACAGATTTACCGCACGCCCGATTCGCTACGGACGGGGGAGTCCCCCGTACGGGAGCCGCCGATTCAACCGGCGCACCTATGAAAGCGTGACCTCGTCTGGAACGCGCGTGCTGTTCGTCTTCGCCCATCAAGACGACGAGTACGCCGCCCTTCCGTGGATCTTTCAGGAACGCGCCGGCGGGGCGCAGATCGCCTGCTTGTACCTCACCGACGGCGCAGGCCGAGCGTCGGCGGAAACGCGCGATGCGGAGAGTCGAGATGTCCTTCGCTCGCTTGGCATAGCCGATGATGCGATCGTCATGCTTTCCGGGGGCGCCAAGCGGATTGCCGATCTGAATCTCGCCGCTGAATCGCTGGACGCGTTGGCGGCGGTGGACGCCTGGATCGAGCAAACGCCGTTCCTTCCGCGACGGATCTACGCACCGTCCTACGAAGGCGGCCATCCCGATCACGATGCCGCGCACTTGATTGCCGCGGTCATTGCCGCCGAACGTGGCCTCGCCGGTGACGCGTGGCATTTCTCGCTCTACAACGCGTATCGGTGTCCGCGCCCGTTCTTCGCGACCATGCGCCAGCTGCCGGCGCCTGCGCCGCGGCGTCGCGCGGCGTTGAGTCCGGCGCAGCGCTGGAACTTTGCATGGCTATGTTGGCGCTATCGCTCGCAATGGCGCACGTGGCTGGGTCTCTTTCCGGGCGCGTTTTACGCCCGCGCGATCGCGGCGAACGAAACGGTCGTACGCTTCGATTTCAAACGTCTAACCCACCGGCCTCATTCGGGCGAACTGCTGTACGAGCGGCTCTTCGCCACCAGCTACGAGTGCTTCGAAAAACAAACGCGCGCTTTGCGCGAGCGTTTGCCCGTCTCGTAACGATTACTTAGTTTCGATCGTCGTCCGGCGCACCGAACGGCACCTGTTCGTGAAGGAAGTGCGACGGCGGATACTTGCACGGGATTTTTTGAAACGCGCGTGGCCCCTGCGAGAAATCAAAGGCATCCGTAAGTCCGTTCGCGCGCTTATCGGTGAAGCCCAGCGATGGCAAATTGAAGACGTTCTCGATGAATTTTACGACACTGCCGAACTCGTACTGCGTGTGCGATACGTAGTTTTTCTTGGCGTAGGGCGAGATGACGAGCATGGGAACGCGAAAACTCAAGCCCAAGTAGTCTAGTTGCGGCGGGGGAACGTGATCGTACCAGCCACCCCAATCGTCCCAGAGCACGATGATCGCGGTGTCCTTCCAGTTTGGGCCGGTGCCGACGGCGTTGACGATGTCGGCAACCCACGAGGGACCAGTATCGCTGTTTTGCCCTGCGTGATCGGAATCTTTGCCCGTCGGGACCACCCATGTTACCGGCGGCAAACCCTTTGCGGCGTCGACGAGGACTTTGGTTTGTGGGCTGACGACGTTATTCCAGTCGCTGCCTTCTCGCACCCATTTGATCGCGTCGAAAGTCGAATAGATATCGCCGAGCGAGTTCAACGGGGGCGCGTAGTAACGCCAAGGGACGTGCTTATTGTCGAGCAGCTTCGCAAGCGTCGCATAGCGTGTAAAGCATGGGAACGGCCCATTGCGATTCTCGTGCAACTGGGAATCAAGCGTCGGCGTCGTCGTTGGCGGATTTGTCGGCGAGTCGCATCCCCACGGTGAAACCGACGGCGTGTCGACCAGCGCGAGGGTCTTCTGATTGTTGAGGTAGGTATTTGCGGCGATGAGATCGATGTGCGCGGTGAAGCTCGCGCCCCATTCCGTCGCAAACATTTTGTCGGCAAGCACATATTGCTGCGCCATCGTCCAATACGGGGCGGAGTCGGTACGGTCGAGGTAGTTATACGGGTAGGTTGGCTTCTCGCCCGGTCGGGGCCACTTTTGCATAGCCTCGTAGAAGCCGTCCATTTGCCCCTTATCGTACTCGACGATGTTGGCGGCGTACCCGTGCGGTAGATCCCCTCCATTGAAATCGTGCGACTGGAGGGTTATTTTCACTTCTTTTCCGTTTTCGTTCGCGTAACCGTACGGCTGCGTGTCGGCCTTCGGAAAACCGTTAAAAATGTTATCGACGGAACGGTTTTCTTGGATGATGACTACCACGTGCTTGATGTAATGCGCCGACGGCGCAGCGTCGGTTCTGGCACTCGAAAACGCAAGGCCATTCGGGACGAGGTCCGACGCTCCGCCAGGACGGCTAGACGAACAGCCAGCGGCAAAGACCGCAATCGTCAGGAGTGCAAAAAATCTCGCGTGCATCATTCCTCCAACAGCCCGGCGCCGGCAGGCTAAGATGCGCTGGGTTCCCCCTGCAGCTCCTGCTCTTGCCGGATTGTTGAACAACCGCGGCGACCAGGGCGCTTGCTAGTAGGATTAGGATTCTTGTTCGCATCGCTGCTCGCGAGTCAGTCGGCTCGCTATTCGTTATCCGGCGGCATAAAGTCCGGATGCTCGCTCGTAAAGTGCGAAGGCGGATACTTGCAAGGAATTTTCGTAAAGGTACGTGGTTTTTGCGAGAAATCAAATGCATCGGACAACCCGTTGGCACGCTTATCCGTAAATCCGAGGGACGGCAGGTCGAACACGCCTTCAATAAATTTCAAAACGCTGCCAAACTCGTATTGCACGTGTGACACGTAGCCTTTCTTAGCATACGGCGAGATAACGATCATTGGAACGCGGAAGTTTAAGCCCAGGTAATCGACCTGGGGCGGCTGCACGTGATCGTACCAGCCGCCCCAGTCGTCCCACAGCACGACGATCGCCGTATCCTTCCAGTTTGGGCTCTGCCCGATCGTGTTGACGATGTCGGCCACCCACGAAGGCCCCGTGTCGCTGTTCTGCCCCGGATGGTCTGAGTCTATTCCGGTCGGGACAACGTAAGTCACGGGCGCGAGCCCACCCCCCTTGCCGGCATCCAGCAAGATATTCGTCTGCGGGCTGATGACGTTATCCCAATCGCTGCCTTCGCGCACCCATTTGATGGCGTCGAACGTTGAATAAATGTCGCCTAGCGAGTTGATCGGCGGGGCATAATAGCGCCACGGGATGTGCTTATCATCGAGTAGCTTAGCGACAGTCGCGTAACGCGTAAAGCAAGGAAACGGACCATTTGTCGTTCGCACATCCTGCGGATTGAGCGTAAACGTCGTCGTGCCGGGCGGTGCATCGCAGCCCCATGGACCAAGCGTAGGCGTGTCGACAAGCGCAAGCGTTTTCGAATTATTGAGATATGTATTTGCAGCGACCAGATCAAGGTGCGCGGTAAAACTCGCACCCCATTCCGTAGCGAACATCTTATCAGCCAGAACGTATTGTTGCGCCATCGCCCAATAGGGCGCGGAATCCGTCCTGTCGAGATAACTGTACGGATAGGTTAACGGCTCGCCGGGCCGTCCCCATTTTTTCGAGGCTTCGTAAAAGCCGTCCAACTTCGCGTTGGCATAGTCCATCTTGTTCGCACCGTAGTTATGCGGGAGATCTTGACCATTGAAATTTATTTCCTTTAGGTTGACTTTCACGTCGCTTAGGCCGCCCTCATTTGCCAAACCATAGCTCTGCGTGTCAGCGTTCGGAAAGCCGTTGAAGATGTTGTCGAAACTGCGGTTCTCTTGAATGATAACGACGACGTGTTTGATGTAGTGTCCCGCGGGAAACGACGCGAAACTCGTGCTCATCGTCGGGACGAGGGGTCCGCCTGGTATTGCCTGGTCACCAAAGCGACTCGAAGAGCACCCTGCTGCAAACAGGGCGATCGTGCAAAGTGCGAAGAGCTTCGGGTGCATCATTTCTCCTGGATCAACGGCGAACAGAAACGAAAAATCGCGGCAGTCGGTGCGGCCGCGGCACCCTAAGCGGCTCCCTAAAATGCGCGGACCCCCCCCTGGGACTCCTGCTTCCTCGGGGCAGGTTTCCTTCAAATAAGTTGACCGTAATATATTCTTAAAGAAAGGGGCCGGGTAAACCACCCGGCCCCACGAGTTCTGCGTGCCCTCTAGACTACGGATAGTGGTGAACGCACGATTGCGACGCATTGCTGAACATCGGCTGCGCCGTATAAGTGTGCGTACCGTATGGGTCGTTTTGAATGTTCTGCCAGGCGCAGATGTCGCCGATCTCGCCGTACGTATTGTTGTACCAGCCGCTCGGCGGATTGGGATCCGTGATCGACTCGCCGTATTCGTGGCCGCCGACGATGGTGACGCCTTCGTCGGCTCCGCTCTCGTCCGACGGCGGGCTGATGATGTTCGAACCGCAACTCGAAGCGGCGTCTGGAATGTAGGGCAAGTTGGTGTACGAGATGAGATGGTTGTTATAGGTTGTCGCGCTGTGATACGCACACCACTGCGTGCCGAAACCCGACGAACTATGGCCGTGGGCTGTGGCTACCACGTACGAGCCGTTCGCATCGTAGCCGTGCAGTTTCACGAAGTTGACCGCTTCGGCGGCAACCTGCGCGTCGGTGGGATGCGCCGGTATCGGATTGGTATTGTCGAACATCGCGCCCGAGAACTGATTGCTCGGATTGGTGATGTTTCCGGAGGGCCCGTAATACTGCGTGTAAATATTGTTGTAGGCGCTTCCCCCGATGGACTTTGCGTAGTTTTCGAGCAGGGGGATCAGCCCGTTGGGATCGCCGGCTTTATATCCCCAGAAGATGAAGTGGATCCGCGGCGTCTTGAGCACTGGGCCGCCGCCGTAACTAAGCAGAATGTTAGGGTGCACCGCCGGGCGCGCGCTCCAGCGCGTCCCCATGTAGTGCGGCGTGTGGTAGAGAACGCCGCCTTCGTACTTCCAATCCGGTCCGGTTAATGCCGAACCTGGCGCACTCGGAGTGGATTGGCTTCCGCCGACGCCGGAACAACCGGCAATCGCGACCGCTGCTGCACACCCGAGAGTTCCCGCTAGCCGAACAAAGGTATTCATCATTGGCTCCTTTTCGTGCGGTACTGAACTACAGGCGGATGGCTTTTTGCACGAGCCCGCTCTCTCCTACGACTGGGTCGAGCCGTCGCCTGCTTCGCCTGGAAAGACGCTGCACGTGAACTCCGACGTGTCTCGCCAATTCTCCGCGTATGCGGTGGTGGGCGTCGTCGGCACGCTGCTCGACGTGGGACTCTTTGCAACGTTCCTTCGATTAGGGCTATCGACGTGGGTCGCGGTTACGCTGGCGTTTTTCTTGGCGACTGCAATGCAGTTCTTCTTTAACCGCCAGTGGAGTTTTCGCGCGTTCCATCGGCCCGCAATCGTACAGGCACCCGTCTACGTAATCCTGACTATTGTTAATTGGTTGGTCGCGCTAGCGATCGTCGAGATCGGCGTCGCGACGTTTCACTTGGATCCGCTGGTTGCCAAGGCCGCGTCGATTCCGCCGACGGCCATCGCCGGTTTCGTGGGAAACCGCTACCTCACGTTTGGACCCGGGTTACGGAAGACGATCAGCGCGATAACGCAAAGGCGCCGCAAGCAATAAGGGGGGAGTTCACCGACGCTCACGAAAGGTTTGGCTCGAATTTTTTCGGAGGCTTAATAACGGTGATGCGGATGTTCACCCAACAGCTCGCAATTGGAGCGTGCACGCTGGCGCTTTTGGCTACGGCGTGTTCGCCTCCTGGAACCCACGGCGTTGTGCCGGCAGGGATGGAACCGAACGTCGTGTCGCAACGGTCGGCCGTTCCCGGTTACACGCTGTCGAAGTACATCAAACACGTCGTGTTTATCGTGCAAGAGAATCGCAGTTTTGAAAACCTGTTTGCCGGTTTTCACGGCGCCGATGCGCCGATGTACGGGTACGAAAAGTACAAAGGCTGTGGCGGCTATTGTATTACCAAGGTTAACCTGAAGGCTATTGACTGGTACGCACCAACGATCTATCACGGAATCGAGTGGGTCTTTACCGCTTACGATAAAGGGAAGATGGACCAGTTCAATCTCGTGCCATTCGACGCGCCGCCGAACCAGGCGTCGGGAAAAGCCTCGTACGCATATCTGAAGACGAGTCTCATTCAGCCGTATCGGCAAATGGCATACGATTACACGCTCGCCGATCACATGTTCCCAACGGCGTGGGGCGGCAGTTTTTCGGCGCACCTCGACTTGATTGCCGGTACGACGGTTCTTAACAGCAGCGAAGCAGCTACCGTCCCAACGCACACCCCGTGGGGATGCGATTCACCATCTCACACGCAGACTCAAATCCTCACGCCGCAACACAACTGGTCCGGTTATCCGCCGTCGAATCCGGCGCCATGGGGCCCATTCCCGTGCTTCGATCAGTTCACGACGATGGCCGATACGCTCGATAATGCCAAGGTTTCGTGGAAGTATTACGCACCCAGTCTCACTGAGAATTTCGGCGGGGGCGTGTGGTCGGGGTTCCGTTCAATCAAAGCCGTCTACAAAGGTCCCGACTGGAAGGCACATGTGATTTCCCCCGAGACGACGGTACTGACCGATATTAGCAGCGGGAAACTAGCGTCGATGTCGTGGGTCGTCCCGACCTCGCATAACTCCGACCACGACATCGGTGACACTGGCGGTCCATCGTGGGTAACGTCGATCGTCAACGCGATCGGCCAAAGCAAATACTGGAACGATACCGCGATTTTCGTTCTGTGGGACGACTGGGGAGGCTGGTACGATAACGTGCCGCCGCCGCAGCCCGACTGGGTCGGCCTAGGCTTCCGCGTTCCGTGCATCGTAATCTCGCCCTATGCGCTGGTTCACCACGTGTCCCATACGCAGTACGAGTACGGCAGTTTGCTGAAATTCGTTGAGGCGGCCTTCCATTTACCGTCATTGCATCACACCGACGATCGCGCCAACAGCATCCTCGACGCTTTCGACTTCACCAACCCGCCGCACGCGTTCAAACCGATCGACGCCCCGTTGAAAGCAGAGTATTTCCTCCATGAACCACACGACAATACACCCCCGGACGACGAGTAGCTACCTCCGAACTTTGATGCTAGTGCCGCCGATCGCGTTATCGGCGGCACTAGCCGCAAACGCAAACGGTGTAACGACCCTGCCCGACGGCTTCTATCGGCACAACAACAACGCCACTGTCTATCGCGTTGCCGACGGGAACGCGTGCGCGATCCTGTCGGAATCGCAACTCAAGGCATATGGCGAACAAGACAAGAGCGTTCGCATCGCTGCCAATTCCGTTGACCTCCTCAACGGCAAGAGTGGGGCGCCGTCGTGTGCATGGCCGAACGGATACTACCAAGTCCGGGGAAGCAATCAAATCTTGAAAGTCGGCGATAAGGACGTCTGTATCGTCGCGTCAACCGGCGGTCGCGTTTTCGCAATCGAGAGCACCGACATCGTGACTGCGGGGCGAACCTTTACCGGCCGTTGCGCTCCGTAACCAGCCTAGCCGCGTTACTCGGTATCGACCGGCAAGTACGACGCCGCTTGATGTAGGAAGTACTCGCGCGAACGATTGGACGGGATCGGTGTGAACGGCAGCGGCTTCTGCAGGTAGTGGAAGATCACGCCGATCGACTTCGCGCGCGCATCGCTGGTTCCCATCGAGGCGAGGCCGAACGTATTCTCGATGAATTTAAGAATACTACCGAACTCGAACTGAGTATGCGAGATCGTACCGGGGTGCACGTACGGCGACACGACCAGAGCCGGCACTCGGAACCCTAGCCCGCCGGCATCATCGAAGAACGCCGGCGGTTCGTGGTCGTAAAAACCGCCCCAGTCGTCCCACACCACGATAATGGCGGTCGAATCCCAATAACTGCTCTCACCGATGGCGTTTATGACCGACGTGACCCATGCGGGACCGGTAAACGGACGGTGATTGTCGGCCGGGTGATCGGAATTCAGTTGGTCCGGAATGACCCACGAAACCGCGGCGAGCTTGTGATTCGTAATGTCGTTAAAAATATTTGTTTCCGGAATGGAGATGTTGCTGGTCCATTCCGCACCGTGGCGAACGGCGTCAATGGCGTCAAAGGCATTCCAATCGCCTCCGGGGGTGTTGGCCTTGAGCGGCGGCACGTAGTAACGCCACGAGATGCCCTTGGCATCGAGGACGTCGCGCAAGGTCCCGTGCGGATAATTCCAGCACGGGAACGGCCCTTTGCCCCGCAGGATTGCACCCTTGGTCGTGATCACCGACGTTCTGGTGCCCGACGGCGCGTCACATCCCCAGGGTGAATTCGATGGGGTATCAATGATGCTTTCGGTTGAGTTGATGGCCGTAGCGCCCGCAATGAGATCTTGATGGGCGGTAAAGCTTCCGCTGCCCTGCGTCTGAAACATATGATCCAACAGCGCGTACTGCTGCGCGATCGTCCAGTACGGCTGTATCTGGCTGGGATCGACGTACTGATACGGGTAGAGGCCAACCTTTTTTGTACTATGAATGAATAACGACAGGTCGAAACCGTCCATCTTGCCGCCGTCGTAGTCGGTCGTATACGTCCGCGAATCGTGCGAGATGTCCAGTGACGCCAACGTGTGTTTGGCCAGCGGTACGATCTTGCCGTCGTGCGTCTTCCCTGAGGTCGCACCATCGGCACCCGGAAACGTCGCGAAGAGATTATCGAAGCTGCGGTTCTCCTGCACGATGAGAACGATGTGCGAGATTTTGCTCGCGTGGGCCGGCACCGATTGGCTAAGGGCGGAACTGCCGCTTGCCGACGGCGGCGTGATCGCGGTCCCCGAGCCGGAACACCCGGCCACACACAGTGCCATCGCAACGGCTACTGCCAACGCCGAGCGCACGTTATGCGCCTCGCGACGATACGGCATCGCCGAAGATGCGCGAGCGCAGCCGCGCGAGCCAATGTTTCAAACGCCAGAAGTGACTCGATTGCACGGTGTCGATCAGCGTCAGCAATCGCTCGCGTTCATCGCTGGTGCTCGCGAGGAGTTGTTCCGTCTGCGCGACAAGCAAATTGTCTATTTCAGCGAGGTTGGTTTGCAGAATCTCGTAGCGGACGGTGAGCGATGCGAGTTCGGCCGACGCAACGTCGGCTCGCGCGCGATCGCTATCGGCGCTTTCGCGTAAGTGCTGAAGCACCGCTTGCTGGTGCGCGAGATCGCTATCGGTGCTTTCGCGTAAGTGCTGGAGAACCGCTTGCTGGTGCGCGAGATCGTTCTGCAACGAGGTTGCCCGCGCGGTGAGGTCTGCCAGATCGGTTTTCGATTGCGCCAGGTCGGTCTCGGCTTGCGCGCTAAGCGCGCTTTGGTCGCGAAGGCGCCCTTCGAGGCGGCGAATATCGTCTTCGAGATGGGCGGTGTACTCCGACGCGTCGGCAATGGCGCGATCGGCATCGACTGTGCGTAGGTACAGATCGTCGCGCTGGCGGATCGCGGTGTGAAGCTCCTTCTCGGCGTGCGCTGCACGATGGCGAAATTCGTCGGCGTATTCCCGCATGACGAGCTTGTCGGCCAGTGAAGCCTTGCGGACCGCCTCGAGCTGGGCGCTCAGCTCCGACGCCGTCGCGCTATCTTTGCGCTGCTGCGCCTCCAACCTGCGCAGTTCGGATTCGGCTTGCAAACGCACGCCTTCGGCTATGGCGATCGATTCGGCGATCCGTTCGTCGCAATCGGATTCGGTGCGTGCGATTTTCTCGGTAAATGCTTGCCGCTCAGTTTGCAGCGTCTGCCGTTCCGCCTGCAACTCGGCGCGGCTGCGGGACAGCTCGAGGCGGGCAACGGCGACTTCGGCATCCGACGCCTCGGTTGCGGAACGGAGCGATTCCTCGAGGCCCGCTAGCGTTAGTTCGAGCTTGCTGATTTCAGCTTCAAGGCTAGTCGAGCGCTCACGAGTTTCCTTAAGCAACCCGTCGCTATCCAGCATCCGTAAGTAGTATTCATCGCGTGCACGTACTGCATTCGCGAGCTCCGCCGCAGCGCTTTCGGCCTGTTGACGAGTTTCCTTAAGCAACCCGTCGTTATCCACCATGCGCACGTAGTATTCATCACGCTCACGCATTGCATTCGCGAAGTCCGCCGCAGCGCTCTCAACCCGTTGACGAGCTTCCTTAAGCAACCCGTCGTTATCCAGCATGCGCACGTAGTATTCATCACGCTCACGCATTGCATTCGCGAAGTCCGCCGCAGCGCTCTCGGCCCGTTGACGAAGTTCATTTGCATAGTCACGCATGACGAGCTGGCCGGCGAGCGCCGCTTTATGAAGCGCTTCGAGTTCATCCTCAAGCTCAAGGATGCTTGCAGATAGCTCTCGGTGCTGCACATCCGCCATCTCTCGTTCGCTCGCGAATCGTGTCTGGGCGGCTTCGATGACCTGCTGCGCTTCCGCTAACAATTTATCGCAAGCGTCTTCCGTTCGCATGATTGAGCCAAGGTACTCGCTCTCCTTAACAAGGAACCGAGCCTCTGACTCCTGTAGCGCAACTCGCGCATCTTCTAATTCGGCGTAGAGCGCGAACCAGGATTCTTCAGCCTCGAGCTTGGCGTTTGCTGCCGTCAAGCTACTCTGTCGTTCGGCCTCCAGCTCCTGTCGAAAACGAATCGTTGCCTTCTTTGAGAGGCGCAAATCCGTTTCAAGCGCCCGTATTCGGTCCTTTTGTCCATCGCACTGGCTTCGCAGCTCATCCACGAGGCGAATTTGAGCTAGGCGTTCTTCAGTTTGAGAAGCGTCCTGCTGCATTCGTCTCGCGGCGATCTCGCTGACGCGCGACTCTAGAGCGACCGCCGCGTTCCTGGCGTCCTGAAGCGCGGACAAAAGTTCTTCGCGGGTCGCGCGCTCGGCGTTGAGCTCGCGTTCGGTGTCAGGTACTGCGTCTTCGGTTATGTCGACGCGCGGGTCCGGCTTTACAACGGTGATCCGTGGAGACATCGTAGGAACAGCTCTTCCTGATTCCTTGCCGGAACGGCGTTCGGCACTGTCAGTCGAGCTGCTTCCCTCAGCCCCTTCGACCAGCGGTACTGCCTTAACTACGAACTGGTATATCTCTGAAGCGGGGTCGGCTTCAACTTGGGCCACGACGGCTTGGGGAAAGTCGGACCTCTGGAGGTTAGGTAACCCATCGGATGCGTTGAAGATCGCTCGCCGCACATGCTCGACGTGCTCAAGACGGTATCCCGCCTCTAGAAATAAGTCGTTCATGCCTTTAAGCGCGAATCCGCGAAAATAATCCGGCGGCGCGGGGGCCGCGCTCGCGTGCGTGTCCTTGACGAGCGCCAACCGAATGGCACCGTGCTCCAAGTTGGCGAGCCTCGCTATTGCGAATCCTCCTTTGCGGAGAACTTGTCGCGACTCGGTCAGGATCCGCCGCGGTTCGTCGACCCGTTCAAGAATCCCGTCAAAGAGAACGATATCAAAGCTAGACTCTCGCAACCCAACTGGCAGCGTTACGGCGTTCGCGGGCGCAACTTCGACTGCCGAGCAAAACACTCGGGCTTCGTCCGGGCTCGTCTCACCAACAAGTATGCAGTTGATGACGCAGCCGCGTGCATCGAGAGAACCTAACAGATCCTCCCTAGCGTCACCAATGAGAAGAATATCCCTCGCCGAGCCCACAAACTCCAGGCACTTCGCGATGCTGGGATCGGGGCGGTTACTTTCGATAATCTTCAATTTTGCGAATGCTCCGTCAAAATGGGGAGTTTACTTTGGTCCTTAACAGGAGGCCCCCCTGCGGTTTTGCTGATTAGTCCCCGGGCCGATCGTGTCCCATCCCGTGGTGTACGAGAGGGGCGCCCCCGCGGCATAGAGAGCGGCCATCGTGGCTTTCGGCGAAGGTTGTTTTTGCAAAAGAACTTCCGACGAAAGAATCCCACGATGGCCAAGGCCAGTATCGCACTTACTGAGCTCGCTGAAAAGGGCCCCGACATCGACCTCGCGACATGCTCGAACTCGCGGCCTAAAAGCCATAGACATCGACGCAGAGGCCCTGTGCGGCGCCTCCCACGTGGCGCACGCACGCAAACCAGCGATTATTGCAAGCTGCTCGCCGATCTGTCTTTCATACACCACGCCGCGGGATCCAATCCCCTGGCCTCGAGGGCTGGGTCCAGCGGCCGTTCTTTTGGAGCAACGTCAGCGCCCAAAGTGGTGGCCGCGATCAGAGCGCGGGAATTTGGCTGGGAAAAAACCAAGATGAAAACCTCTTTTCGGGCGCTCCACATCAACTTAGGCGCGGTACCCAGTTCAACTAGCGGAGGCCGATCGGTATGAGCGCAAAGAACCCTAGTACGAAAAAGCTAGCTGCTCGACGAGCCTTGGTCGTACTCGGCATGCACCGTTCCGGGACGTCGTTATTGTCGGCACTGCTTTGCATGGCGGGTGCAGACCCACCCAAACACCTCCTGGCTGGTGATGAGTTCAACGAGACCGGCTACTGGGAATCGGATCGCCTCTGGCAACTCCACGACGAATTACTACAAGATATGGGCGTCGCTTGGAACAGCCTTCTTGCCTATCCCTCTTCCTTCTTCAATTCGCCGAAAGCAAATCGCTACAATGCGCGGATAATCGAGGTCCTGCGAGACGAATATGCGAATTCTGCACTATTCTGTTTGAAGGATCCCCGCATTTGTCGTCTTCTCCCCCTGTGGATGCCGGTACTGAAAGCCGAGGGCATCGAAGCAAGCTATGTGATTATCTCGCGCAATCCCCTGGAGGTTGCTGAGTCTTTAAAGGGACGCTTCGATCTTCATTGGAGCGAATCGTTGATGCTATGGTTGCGCCATACCCTCGAGGCAGAACGTTATACCCGCGGACGCCGCCGCGTTTTTGTAACTTACGACCAGGTGATGAGTGACTGGCGTTCCGTACTATGGAGAATCTCGGAGAGATTGGAAATTGTGTGGCCGCGGCGGCCTTCAGAGATCGATGTTGGGTTTGAGCGCATCATTTCGGATCGATTGCGTCACTATCGCGTCGGCGATGACAAGATCGATGCTCGCGAGGATGTTACGGAGTGGGTGGCGAGCACGTACCGTGCCTGCGTCGCAGCTTCAGAGGATCAAACAGAGGAGCAGATTGACGTATTCGATCGTGTTCGTCACGAAATCGAGACCGCTGACAAGGCGTTTGAGCCGCTCTTAGTTATTCAGCAGATCCAACGGGACGCATCACGGGCCGAAACGGCCGCTGCCGAGGCCCGAAGCGCCGTGCTTCAGGCTCAGGCCAACGAGTTTGTGACGCGCGTTGAGGGACGTGAATCTGAACTCGCGCTAGCGCAAGCGAGGCTTCGCGAGCTGGAGCCCGCTGCCGCCGATGCCGTGGCACGCGCAGAGCAGACCGCGGCTCAGCTAGGCGAACGCGATGCAGAGCTAGCTGCAACACAAGCGGCGTTAACTGCCGCCCGCGCCGAAACGACGGGGGCCCAGGCCCAGAGCGCTGAGTTTCAGGCTCAGGCCAACGAGTTGGTATCGCGAGTTGAGGAACGTGATGCTGAACTGGCGGTAACCCAAACGAGGCTTCGTGAGATGGAAGCCGCTGCCGCTGATGCCGTGGCGCGGGCGGACCAGGGCGCGGCCCAGCTTAGCGAGCGCGACGAGCAGCTCGCTGCGGCCAAGGCTGAACTAGATGCCGCGCGAGCTGAGGCGGCCGCAGCCGAGTTGCAGCTCGCCGCCGCACGCCAGGCCGAGGCTGAGCTCGCGGCGCGAGTCGAGCAAGACCCTAAGCCCGCAGTATCTGGAGCGGAGCTCGAGCGGTTGCAGCGGGCGCTCGATTTTCGCGAAGCCGAAGTAGCAGAGATTCGAAGCGCACTTTCTCTTCAAGAAAACGCCCGCAAGAGCGAAGCCGAAGCAATGCGAACCGAGCTTGCAACAAGCGCGAAAGAATTACGCGAGAGTCGCGGTAATCTGCGGGCATCCGAAGCGCGCGCCGAATCCCTTTCCACAAGGGCTGCCCAACTGACGGCGGAGCTTGCTTTAAACGCCGAGGAGCGAGCCGAGATAGAAAGGCGAATGCAGGTGGCAGACCGCGAACTCGCGCGACTTCGCGAAGTGTTGGAACGCCACATCAGCAGGATCCAATCACTGGAAGACGACCTTGCTATGGCGCAAAGCACCGCGGTCGAGGAGATTGAAGAGTCGGCTCGGTGGAAGGGAACGTTGGCTCAGGGTGTCTGAACACCATACTTCCATTCAGACAGGTGTCGGCTTTTAGTTGATTGACTAGTCGCGAAACGAGCCCGCAAACTCCTCGGGCGTCTTCCAACCCAGGGGCTTGTGAAGCACGCATCGCGTTGCATCGGTCGCGCCAGGTGGTCAGAATCTGCCGTACATCGGCAAGCGTCGGAAAGTCGTGTTCGTTCGAACGTTCATCGCGTAGCGGACCGCCGAAACTCTCGATTAAGACATTCTGGATTGGCTTGCCGCGGGCGATGTGCTGTAGCCGTCACAGAGCGGCCGCCCTTTATTTCGTCTCTAGTCGCTTCGGTTCGCGCTTGCCGCTCGATCAGTCTTGATCCAACTGCCCCACAAACGCCGTGCAAGCATCTTGTCCCTTCGCGTTGAGAAAATAACGAACAGGATAAGCTGCGTTAAGCGTCCTTAATCAGCGTTTCATGCTCGTACGATCGGGTCAAATACTGAAAAGGGATTTTTCACTGCCATCTCGCATTCGCGACGGCGCAAGCGCTTTATGCGCCCGCCAAATTTTGCTGCTGCCCGATGAAGAGAGAGGCCCCTGATAATGGAGAACCAAGCCATCGCGATCGAGCTTACCAAACTGATCGTCGCCCAAAGTAGACCGCCGGTTGGGTCCGACTATTTCCACCTTGCAACTGATTACCTTAGCGTCTATCGGTACGTACTAAATGATTTGCACCAGCACTCCCGTGCGGATGGACAATCGGCCGCTGCCCGCAGCTACTAGCCTGCCCTTACTTCTCGACCGCATGGAATAGTCGCAAAAACCGGGTGATGGGCGATGATTTATAGGCGGACTGTATTTCGGTGGGCGTAGCCGTTCGTGTTCGTAAGCTGCCTGGATAATGGATTGCGGGCTGGACCTATTGCGACTATCCATAGATAGTGCGTTTCAGGACAGCTACGCAACGTACCGCGTTGGGGGCAACCTTGAGAAGGCGCTTGCCCTAATGCGAGATGCTCGCGACGTTGCGACAATGAAAGCAGCGCGCCCATCCGTGGAATGGAAGTACATCGTCTTTAGAGTGGAACGATTCGGACGAGGAACTGATTGAAGCCGGGCCTCTGGCGCGCGAGTTGCGCGTTCATTTGCGCTTCTGTCGAACCCACTCTCCGGGAGGTTCGCGACGATTCACGGACATATTAGTGGCCACGGATTGCGCCACTTTTCGAGCGCGTGTCTGCGCTTCAGGCGGCGTAAAGCGCCGCTGTGTTTGCCCATGAGGCTCGCCCGATCGAGAAAGGCGCGATTCGCCGAAAATAAACTGCGGGCCGTAGCCCCCTTACTTCAACTGCTTTAGGATATACCGATATACGCTAATGAAATCTGCCGAGAGGCGGAAGTAGTCAGCCCCCGCCGCAGGCTTAGACTGAGATATCACGAGCTTAGTCAGTTCGATGGCAAGGGCTTCGTTTTGCAATTTGAGTTTCTTTCGTTCAGGCGAAGCAGCAAAAAGTGATCGGTGCATGAAGCGCCCACGCGTCATGCCTCTAAGCGCTTCCCATGGAGCTAGTCTCACTCCTCCATTCGAAGCACAATGTGCAGAGTTTGCCAGTGCTTTCCACGCTCTCCAAGGATGAGTTCGCCTATTGGGTCCGCCTGGGCGGACTGCGTCTGACGACGAACGCCAACCGAAGGACATTCGCCACCGCGCAAGTCTCTCTGACGCACCGTGATCTTTACGCCGCTGGCTGCGAATTTCTTGACGAGAATCTTTTGAGTACTTCAATGGCGGCGGAAGGAAACGCCGCCTTAAAAAGCACTTCGAGAACCCATCATCACTAGCGGTGCTGATAAAGCGCTCTGGTCCGGAAAGTAGAGTGGCAGATAGTGCGTTTGCAACGAGCGATGGACGCGTTTCTTTCGATCGGCCACCTGCCTGTAAGTCCCGAGCAGCTCGGGGAGTTCGTGATAGCTTATGCTTGAGCGGATCGAAGAACACCTGAGGCGTTCCGCATTTTTTGAGAATGTGCAAGAACGGAGTGGAAGTATGGTCTTTACCGGGCCAGGAAGTTTGCCGAGCATAAACGCCGACTGCGCGAGTGTAACAGGAGCGGTACTTTCAGCACACTCTAACCGGCAAAGGGCCGCGCTTTCGCCCCTAGTTCAATGCCGCTCTGGCTGGCCGCCGCCAGACCGCTCGTGGTGTGCTCGCCACCACTCAGCGCTCGTGCAACCACGTCCTTCCAGTGGACTCGTTCGCGTTCCCATTGCGCGATTCGATCGGCCAGCTTCTGCCGACGATTCAGCCAGATCTGGTCGTTCGAGTCTAGTGCAATCAGGCGATTCGCGTATTCGCGCGGATCATCTGTAATGTCGATCTCCTCACCATCGCCCAAGCCGAGGCCCTCGGCTCCCACGCTCGTGGCGACGACGGGCAGGCCGTACTGCAACGCCTCAATGGTTTTGATCTTCACGCCAGCACCAGCGAGAATTGGCGCGATCGCTACGCGAGCTGATCGGTAAAGGTTCTCGATCGACTCAACGTACCCGAGTAAAACAATGCCTTGACCCGCCATGACTTGCACGTTAAGGGGAGCGTTTCCACCCGTCACGTAGGTCATGAAATTCGGCCGCCTGGCGCGGACGCGCGGCAGCACCTCCTGTGCGTACCAACGCAGTGCGTCGACGTTGGGGGAGTTTTCACCAGCGAGCCAGCTGGCGACGAAGACTGATTGCGAACGCATTTCCAGGCGGGGTGCTGCCATTTCGATGCCCTGCGACAGCGGCCGCATCAGGTCGGTTGGCGCGTGCCCGTCGATCTGCTCTAGCCACGCGAGTTCGTTCTCTGAAATAGCAACGAGGCGATCGACCGATTGGGCTATTCTGGTTTCGAGTTCAAGCGTTGAAGCCGCGTCAGCCTCTAGGGATTCCCGACACGCCGGATCTATGCTTAAATTTGCCTGAAGCAGTAGACGGCGGTGGTAGAGAGCCTCGACATCGTAGATGATTGCGGCCTTCGGCAGAGCGTCGCGAATAGTTGCATAGTATTCACGGAAGTTGTGAGGGCGCGAAATGATTACGGCGTCGTAGTGGATTCCCGCTCCTTTGAGATGTTCGCGGAGCGGCTGCATTATAAGGTTCACGCCGAGACTAGCAAAAAGGTTTTCGGTTGTACGGTTCCCTCCGTCGGTTGGGTACATTGCAACAGCAAACTCTGCCCCATTAAGGTCATGGAAAAGGTCGGCGATGCGGCCCGCACCTGCGCCCATTCCCGCTCTCGGCATGCGATCGTCGATGACGAGGACCCGTATGGAATTACCGCTAGACCGAAGGACCGCGCGCTCGATTGCGACCTTCGAGTTTGGTTCCGGCGCCGGATAAGAGGACAGCACGTGATGCCACTTCGACCGGAATGCTGCTTGATGCCGACGGAACAGAAAAGAACGAAACTCAGGGTCACGCTTCATGGTGGCGGATTCGTGATGAAAAATGACAGAGCGCGGCTCGTAGAGAATTTTCCTACCGAGCGTGTGTCGTATTGTCAGACAGAGGTCGACATCCTCGTAGTAACCGGGAAAGAAACGCGCGTCAAAACCGCCGGCTTGTTGAAAGATCTCCCTGCTAACGAGCAATCCATTAGCCGAAGCGTAATCCACCGGACGAACGTACGAGTATGTCAAGGTTCCCGGCACGTCGCCGCGGCCCAATGGATAGCACGAACCGTCCGCCCAGACGATGACGCCAGCCTCTTGGAGAGTACCGTTGGGGAAGACAATGCGCGACCCCACCGCACCGACCTCCTCGCTGGATCCCGCCGTCCTGACAAGCCATTCCAGCCAGCGCGGTTGCGTCACGGTATCGTCGTTAAGAAAGACGAGGTACTTGCCTCGGGCGTGCCGCGCAGCTAGGTTGTTACCACCACCGAACCCAAGATTCAACCGAGCATTTAGAGCTCGGACGCCCTCGATGCCGCTCATAAACGAGCGAACCCTATCGCGAGTCATTTGCTGGAAAAGAACGATTACTTCGTAAGGCAGGTCTTCTCCGTTTATCGAGTACGCAATGGACTCCAAACAATCGCCGAGCTGTTCGAGATTCTCGAGCGAAAGGATGAGAATAGACGCTATCGGGCTCTCCGAAGTTTTGAGGACGATCATTGCGATTGGACCGCGACTCCGAACATGTTTAGTTTACCCGGTTAAACCAGTGCTTCAGATTCCAAAGAGGGCGCTTGGGCGGACTCGACTGACGCTGCGACCTCTGTACTTTCAGGCAGCCTGCTTTTTACGTCGATTCCGACAACGTCGCATTCGCGCTTTAAGAACAGGCTTCCGATATACCCGTCGCCGCAACCAATGCCGATCACGTTCTTACGCGCGCCGACCGTGTCGTGGCTGCGCGAGTAGCTTGTGCCCGAATCGAGAGGGACAATTGCAAAATCGCTGTGCTTTGGATAGGTCTCTCGCGGCTTGAGCGAACGAGACTGCATCGCATCCCACCATCACGTTACCCTTGGGCCGTGGATTTCGGTGGCAGCGCTTCCGCGCCTTCGGGGAAAGCGAGGATTTGCAGCGAAGTCGCCCCCGTGCTCGAGCTACCTCAGGCCGAAAGCCCGCTCATTTCCATCCTAGTCTTGACGCAGGATCAGCTCGAGCACGTCGGCCGATGCATCTCGTCGCTCGCGCGCACGATCGACGCTGAGCGCCTTCCCTACGAGGTGCTACTCGTTTTCAACGGTACGGAGCCACGCTCTGTCGAAACGTTTCTCAAAAGCGTGCGCGGCGTGCGCGCGCTGCCGCTTGCGTTAAACTTAGGATTCGGTGGTGGAAACAACTACGCTGCCGAGAGAGCTCGGGGCGAGTTCCTCGTCTTTTTGAACGACGACGCCATCGCTTTGCCGGGATGGCTTGATAATCTCGTCCGCACGGTGCAAACGTACCCCAACGCCGGCGCGGTCGGCTCGCGCATCTTGTTTCCCGATGCCTCATTGCAAGAGGCCGGCGGGATCATCTGGTCGGACGGCTCGACCCGTCCGCTGGGGCGCGATGCGCCCCCGGGTTCGCTCGCCTTCTCGTACGTGCGGCCCGTTGATTACATCTCTGCGAACGGTCTCATCATGCGGCGCGCAGACTTCGAAACACTGGGTGGTTTCGATAGCCGGTATTTTCCGGCGTACTACGAGGATACTGATCTATGCTTGGCGCTGCGTCACCAACTGCAGCGGGAGCTTGTGTACGAGCCGCGAGCGGTCATCAAGCACGTCGAGGCGGCGAGCACGCAAGATATCGCCTTTCGATCGTTCCTGTTTCGCCGAAATCAGACACTGCTCTGCGAGAAGTGGGGCGAGACGCTCGCGACCTATGCGTCGCCGGAGCCTGAATCGCCAGTTGCCATAGCGAGAGCGGTGCTGCGCCGCCGTGGGAACCCAACGCGTGTCCTGGTCGTCGACGATCGGCTGCCGGACTTGAGCAAGGGCCACGGCGGTATCGGATCGGGTTTTGTCCGCGCGCAGGAGCTGTTTACCGAGCTCGCGGCAGCCAATATGGCTATCACAATTTATCCCGCTGACCGCACCCATCCGCCGACTGAAAACTCACTCGCATCGCTTGGCGTCGATGTCATCGAGGAACCGCTCCCTGAACATCTGTCACGGCCGGAAATCGGCTATGACGCCGTCGTCGTATCGCGCCCGCACAACGCTGGGATATTCCTCGAGCTGCTGCGAAAGACGCTTCCGAACGCCAGCATCGTGTACGACGCAGAGGCGCTCTATCACAAGCGTCTGGCAATTCAAGCTTGGCTTGAGGAAAACGCCGGAAGGCGCCAGCTGCGTCAAGCCGAGCGAGACGAGATGGAGCGTCTCGAAGCATACATCGCTCGCACCGTCGATGCGATCGTTGCCATTTCGTATGATGAACGCGAGTGGCTCGAAGCCATCCCCGGCCACGCGCCTGTCGAGTTCATGGTTCCCCTACTGAGCGGCATCGACATGGGGCCGGCGAATCCGAATAGCCGCGCCAACGCCGTCTTCGTCGCCGGCTGGTTGGATGGTGACGACTCCCCAAACGTCGACGCGCTCCGGTGGTATTGCCGTGAGGTCCTACCGCACGTGCTAGCGGCAATCCCCGAGTTCCGCACTCTTGTGACGGGGAAGAATCCACCGCTCGTGGTGGAGCGTCTTGCTGACGAGAACGTTTTGATTCTTGGCTTCGTGAAGTCGATCAGCGAGGTGTACAATGCGGCGCGGATCGCGCTAGCGCCGATCCGCATAGGCGCCGGCGTCAAGAACAAGACGATGGAAGCGCTGCAGTACGGCGTGCCGGTGGTGGCTACGACGGTCGGTGCCGAGGGCATGGGATTGCGCGACGGCGTCGAGATCGACGCGACCGACGATCCGCAAGAGTTCGCTCGCCGGATCGTCGCTCTTGCGACGGACGATGCTGCCTGGCTATCGCGACGCGATGCGCTGAAGGCGCAAGTCCAGGCCTGGGAATCGCGCCGCCTTCGGTGGGACGACGTCATCGGCCGAACGCTGTTCCGGCGGGGTTCCAGCGACGCATTCGCACAAGGCGGGTAACCCTAAAAGCCGAAGCTTCCGCTCCCTTTCGTCCAAGACGCGGCATTCGCGCTGCAGCTCACCGGCGCTGACACTTTCGATTGGCAACGGAAACGCAAACCAGCGATTCGGTAGCGTTCGATTTCATGGGGAAAGCTGATGTGTAAGGCCTAAAACGGGCTGGCGGGAGTTGTGAGTTTCCAGGCATAGAGCCTGGAAAGGGGACTCGCTTTTGTATAGAAAGCCGATTCAGTGGGGCTAAGATCGTAGGGACCCTCAAAGAGGTCGGAAGCCGGTACGCCAGCGGCAGATCTTGGCGCGGGAACACCGGCTTCATGCCAATACCACCCGGCTTTGGCGAGACAAATAGGTCGGCCTGGAAGGTAGCGATCCCGTTCGCTTCAAAAAGCCCGAAACCGAACACACGCAGATGCAGCACATCGTCGCTCGACAGACGCTTGAGATTGACGCGATGAGGAACGCAAAAACGGGGCCCTCAGCGGGCGGACGCCTTTCAGACGGAAGCCCAGTACAAGTAGCCGCGTGAAGGCGAGCCGCCCGAAGATATTTTGCGTCGGGATGAACAAAACCGGCACCTCGTCGCTAAAGCTGCTACTAAGCGACCTCGGATTTCGCATCGGCAATCAGCGCGAGGCCGAGAGTGAATTCGGACGGTGGGTGTTGAGAGATTTTCGGCGCCTTGCAGACTTCTGTGGAACGGCAGACGCATTTCAGGACGTACCGCTTAGCTTGCCGTTCACGTTTGTGTACCTTGACCAAATCTTCTTGGATAGTAGATTCATACTGACCGAACGGGATCCAAATGATTGGTACGACTCGTTCGTTCGATTCCACGAGAAGGTACGCGAACGCGTGCCCTCCTTGGTTGGAGATATCCATCGTGCAGTTAAGCACGTATTCGGAACCTCCGACGACAACTTGTACGAGAGGGAATCCTTAATCAATTGTTACCTCGCGCACAATGACATGGTAAAGACATACTTTCGCGATCGTCCGCGCGACCTTTTGATACTTAACGTTGCTTCTAAAAGGGCCGTTGCGTCTCTGTGTAATTTCCTTGGGACAAAGGCTCCCTACGATGTATTCCCACACGTCACGTCCGACGAGATATTGGAGGGCCTCGCTAACTTAGATTCGCAGCGTGCGCCAACGAGCGGACCTTAGGACGTATTCGCTTTGCTGAGAACGAGTTCGCCGATCGCTTCACTGCACTTGGCTGCCCAACGCTGCATACTAGAGTCGCGGGTTACCTTCGCGCGCGCCCTGCGGCCGGCTCGCGCCCGCAACTCCGTATCGGCAATGTATGCTCGAGCGATCCTCACGTAGTCGTCCACGCCGCCGGGTGGCGCCAGCTCCACGACGCCGTCTAGCAAAGCCTCAGCCAACGCACTCGTCGGTCCGCATCCTGTGGGATCAAGGTTCGGATCGCAGGCGGCGCGCATCGCGACGATGGGCAATCCGGCGTACATCGCATCGAGTAGGCTCTGTCCGCCCGGCCAGGGGTAGGGGTCGCAGTAAACATCGATCGTTTTTAGCAGGCGTGGACCGTCTTGTTGCCGGCGACCAAGGTAGCGCACGCGCGCGCCTACGCCTAGTCTTTGAAAATAGTCAGCGATAGACTCGACGACTCCGAAGTCGTCGCGCCCAGCTAAGACAAGCCACGCTCGAGCCTCGGCTTTGAGGATTCGGCCTAGCGCTTCCAAGTATTCGGGCTTGTCGCACTTCGTCATCCGGCCAAACGTTGCAAAGAGGACGGCGTCCTCTGGAACATCGAGGGCCGCTCGCGAAAGCGGCCGTGCAGCGTCGATTTCTTCGGCCATGGCATGGGGGGTTCCAAAGTATCGGCTTCGCCCGGGCCAACGCGTCTGCGTTTCCTGCCTCGCACTGACTCCCTGGATGAGCAAATCGTACTTCCCGACAAGTGGTTCAATCGTGAGGCAACCGTACACCTGAACTGGAGCGACGCCGACACAACCGACGAGCTTCCCTAGCATATCGTGCACTTGAACCGTCGAGAAGATCGCATTCGCCGGGCAATCGTCAAAGTAGGACAGCAACCACCGCACCTTCTGCTCGAACGTCTCGCCCACGACGGGATAGAATGGAATACCGAGCTGCTTTAGCCGCTGACTCATCCGCGAGTTAGCGCTAACCACCGTTTCAGTCGAGACGACTTCGACGTCGAAGCCAGCGTTACGAAAGTGTACTGCAGACTTGCACGTAATTACGGTAGGCCCGTCTTCATCCTGAACGGCCGAGCACAAAATGACCAAACGGAGTGGCGGATCTATCGATGGGCGGCCGCGCGGCGGTGAGAAATGTCGCGCCAACGTGTCGAGCGCCGCTTCGGTTTCGGAGTCGTACGCGTAACGCATCACGCGCCGCGCGCGCGCTGCTCGCTGATTGCTCGCTAGCACTCCCCGATTGACCGTCATATGCAAGTAGCGCATTGCGCTCTCGAACTGTCCGTTCTTAACGGCCTGCAGGCCCTGTTGCTTGAGCGTTTCGGCGTAAGGCTCATCAACGTCAGAAATTCCGGCCAAGAGTTCGATCGTCGACAACGTCGTGGAATCGGCATATTGCTGCTCCCTGCCGAGGCTGGCAGCCGCGGACAGCGCATCTCGAATCGCGGTTTGAGCCACGGCATGCCGTGCGACCAGACGCACTCGTTCGTTTGGCGACGCGAAGAAGTCGCGGACATCTTCCTCCTCGACATCTTCCTTGGCCACGTATTGCTCGAGGAGCTTTTCAAACGTCATCGTCAAGCGCCGGTCGGACTGTCGTACCATTTATGAATCACGTAACAAGACGCCAGCACTTCATAACGGTTTCGAAGGAGTACCTTTTGTGGAGCGATGTTGCTGACCCGAGTAGACGCTATTGAGTGTCGAGCACCAATATGGAGGGACCATTGTAGTGCTCTGACGCACAGCGCGTTTAGAATCCCCCTTCGTTGGGCTCCGGGGACGACCGCTCCCAAAACCGACTCGGTTTCACTCGGAGAATTTCGCCGTGTCGTTATGAAGCCGACGATCGCGTCGTTATCCCATGCGGCGAAAACGCAATCGGCAACGCCCTTGTCCGTGCACGACCGAAGTGCCCAGTCGCGGTACACCTCGTCGGCGTCCTCTCGCTTCAAACGGCTATCGGCGTGGTAGTGTCCGCCGTAATTGTCGAAAGCTCGCGCCGCCACGGCCGCGATGCCGCCAACGTCTTCCGAGCGCGCCTCGCGTATCCAGCCCAAATCGCCAGTATCCTGGAGGGCGTATTTCTGGAGATCGCGCCGATACCGGACAAGACAATCGGTCAGCTGTGCCCCATCCCTTTCGAGTTCCTGTACGACCTCGATTGCCGATGTGGGGCAGCGAACCATTAACAAGCGCACTGCGTTGGCTTTGCAAAAGGCGTCGGCGCGCGCCACGTCTGCAACCCCGGTAGCATTGGCGCACGCGGTCACCACGCCAAAACGCAGTCGGTCGAGTTCCGAGAGCTCAATCGTGAGCGGCTGCAGTTTGCTCATTCAACGATCGGAGCGACTGTCTCCAGCGACGACTTTAGATCACGGAGTGCCGCTACGCTTCCTCGCAATACCTCGTTCGATCCTGAAAGATCGTGCCGACTGAGGAACTGCTGAAACGCTTCCTCGCTTCCCCAGACGTCCCGCCTCGCCCCGAGTATCTCCTCGCGTAAATAATGGATTATCCTCACGTCCGCCAGCTCGGTTGGATGGAAGCGATCTGCCCAATCGTCGTTTGGATAATTGTACCTGACGTCAAGCGCGACGTGCGGCAAGTTCAGTTCGTAAATCGCCAGCGTCAGAGCAAGCTGGCTTCGGAATCCCGGATGAATTGGTAGCCCCGTGGTACGCTCGAGGCACGACTGGATGTGCGGCCTGAGTCTTGAGAACACGACTGCGGGGAAAAAGACCGCCCCGTAGTTATAGTAGGCTGGAGCGAAGCGATGAGCTTCCTGCGTCAGCATCGCGCCCCAACCCGAGTGCTGGAAGCGTGCCGCCGGAAGAGGTAATCCCATCGCGGCCAAAAGCGACTCCCACCCGATGCCGGTTTGATCCGCATGAAAGGGAGGAGGGTGCGAGATGAGCCCGGCAATTGCAGGTTGCGCGACGATCGCTTCGAGGATGTCATCAACGCCTCTGATCAACATCGTATCGGCGTCGAGAAATAACACGACGTCCGCGTCCGTGTCGCGCTTGTAGCGATCGAGAGTGGGGGCGTGGTACCAATATTTTCGGAAATTCTCTCGATCGACCCACGACCATTCGACTCGCGACCGGCTCCACGGATGCATTGCGTCCAAGTCGAATGGCTCGCAATCCTCCGCAACCGAAACGATGAAGCGCGCGTTCGCCGCCAAGCCTCCTCTCGCCGCAAAAGCCCGACAAATGTACTCCACTTGTCGGAAAAAATGCGGCGTCGGGCTGATCGGAATTCGAACCTCGACGTTCATGATCTCCCCACAAAATGCGTCGTACTCGCGTTAAAGCGACGCAGGTTCGCTATAGCGCATCGACTAAGAAAACTTGGAGTGGCTAGGCGCTTAAACCTTCCCAAACGCTCACCACCTTCGAACCTCGACGAGGTATGTCGGCCGCTTCTTCCCACGGCCGAGCGTCTGCTTCCGTATCTCAACTTCATCGATCGAAGCCGATGGTACTCGAACTGGGGCGAACTCGCCAAGGAGTTAGAGCGCCGGCTGTGCGCAGCATTTGTCTTAGCTGAATACGGTTGCACCGTCGCTAGCAGTGCGACAGACGCAATTACCGCCGCGCTGATCGCGGTTGCCGGTCGCGGATCGGCGGCGCGACCGTACTGCCTCATGCCTTCCTACACTTTCGTCGCTACGGCTTCAGCGGCGCTCAACGCCGGTTATACGCCGTACTTCGTCGATATCGATCCAAAAACGTTTGCGATACAGCCTGAAGCCGTTGTTTCGCATCCCGCGCTATCACGAGCAGGCGCGATCGTCGCTGTTGCACCGTATGGCCACACAATCGATACGATGGCCTGGCAAAAAGTTTCGGAACAAAGCGGCGTGCCTGTTGTCATCGATGCGGCCGCTGGTTTCGACACGTTCCACTCGGGGGAGGCGTCGATCGTCCGCGATATCCCGATCGTCCTAAGCTTTCACGCAACCAAGGTTTTCGGCGTCGGCGAGGGCGGCGCGATCCTGTGCCGCGATTCCGGCCTTGCCGAGCGCTGTCATCGCGCATTGAATTTTGGTTTCTTCGGCAGCCGCGAATCTCACATCGAGGGTATCAACGGTAAAATGAGCGAATATCATGCCGCCGTTGGTCTAGCCGAGCTCGACGGGTGGCCCGCCAAACGGAGCGCTTTCATACGCGTCGCCGAAACATATCATCGCGCCGCCGTGCTGCACGGCCTCGGAAAGCGCATCCTCGTGCAGCGGAAGTCGGCGTCGAGTTACGCCCTCTACTTTGCAGAGTCGGCTGATGCTGCATGGGAAGCATCAGCACGACTTCGATCGGCACGACTAGGATTTCGGCTGTGGTACGGCGTCGGCGTTCATCGGGAACCGGCTTATCGGGAGATGCGCGCGGATCCGCTGCCGGTTACCGAAGACGTCGCAGGTCGCCTCATTGGGCTGCCGGTTTGGGTCGACATGGACGATAGTACCGTCAATAACGTCGTAGCCGCGCTGGCCGGCGAGCACTAAGGCGTCGCTACACTCCCCGCAGCCGGTGGCTTGGAACCTTTAAGACCTCGCTCGCCGCACCTACAACGACGGTGTTCGCCGGCAGGCTCCGCGTCACGAACGCATTTCGTGCGATCACGCAAGCTTCGCCAATCGAAACGCCGTTTATGATTTCTGAAGAGCTGACGAAGCATCGCTGCCCAAGGGTCGTCTTTGCCATGACGATCGCCGATGTAAGAAAGCAGTGGTCCTCGATTCGCGCATGGTGCCCGACGACGCCGCCCCAAAGCATTACATTATCGCCGATTGTTGAGAAGGGATGAATATACGATGCTTCCAGCACCAGGGAGTTTTCACCGACGGGCGTCCCATAATACGAGGCGCGTGGATGGACAAATCTGACGAAGCGGTAGCCCCGCGATCGACCATCCAGAAATCGCTTCTGACGAACGGTGTTGAGCTTCGCTGAACTGATTGGGGCGAAGAGTTGTACGCGATCCGGAGGAAAGTGTCTTTCGAGATCCTCCCATGGTACGACCGGGCAATTTTCGAAACGCTCCATATTCAATCGATCTGCATCGACGGTGAAACCTACGACTCGGTGCTCGCCGGCCCACTCGAAATAGAATTTCATCAGTTGGGCGGCGTCGCCAGTTCCGAAGACGACGACATCAGTCATGAACGGTGCGCTCCGCCTGTCGCCTTGGAAGAGTTACTCTAAGTACGGTCGAGGGGGGGCGAGCGACATTGGCCTAGGGATTGCCCTTCTGCAACACTGCAGCCTTCGCCGCAACTGAGCAGCCAAGCGAACAATTGGCCGGTGGTTCACGGGCAGCCGCGATTCGCGTCCTTGACAGCGCCCGTCGCGGACGGCCTATAATCAGGGGTTCTCTGCCGCGGTCCTCGTGGCAGTTGTTTTTGTCAAGAGAGAAGTTTTGGGATGAAGCGGACCTACCAGCCGCACAATCGCCGTCGCAAGCGCGTCCACGGTTTCATGGAGCGGATGAGCACCAAGAGCGGGCGTAAGGTTTTGGCGCGGCGCCGCAAAAAGGGACGCCACCGCCTGGCGGTCTGATGCGCTGCTACGCCAGCCTGCGCCGCCGAGCGGAATTTGCCCGCTTGAGGCGCTACGGCCGGCGCATCGCCTCGAGAACGCTAACCTTGTACCTCGCCGATGCCCCCTCAGATGACTCAACGTCGCTGGTCGGCATCACCGTGAACAAAGCGATCGGAAAAGCCGTGGTTCGTAACAAACTGCGCCGCCGGCTCGCGAGCATCGTCAACGACGCGCTCGCGGGGTCTCAGCGTGCGCTCGCGCTGGTCGTCGTCGCCCGGCCCCCCGCCGCCGGTGCCGATTTTGCTTGCCTGCGGACCGACCTGCTCACCGCGCTGCGGCGCGCCTGAGGCTGCCTCACGCAATGCGGCTTCTGCCAATCGCACTCATCCGTTTATACCAACTGCTTCTGTCGCCGCTGCTGCCGCCGGCCTGCCGGTTTTACCCGAGTTGCTCGCAGTACGCGGTCGTCGCGATCCGCGAGTACGGCATCGCGCGCGGCGGTTGGCTCGCCGTTAGCCGCCTGGCCCGCTGCCATCCCTGGAATCCGGGCGGCGTCGATTTCGTCGACGGGTGCGGTTCGTGAGCGCAGTGCATCTCGTCCACCTGATCTTCGCGACGTCGTGGCTCGATCCGATCGTCAACGCCATGTCGCAAATCGTGCTGACGATCAACAAGCCGATCAACAATCTCGGCTGGAGCCTCGTCATCTTGGCAGCGCTCATTCGCGCGGTATTCTGGCCGCTCAATACGGCACAGTTCCGCTCGATGATGAAGATGCAGCGCGTCGCACCGCAAATCAAAAAGTTGCAGGCGCGCTTCAAAGACGACAACCAGAAACTGCAACAAGAAACGATGGCGCTCTATAAACGCGAGGGCGTCAATCCGTTAGCCGGATGCTGGCCGATGCTCGTGCAGTGGCCGTTCATCCTCAGCGTTTACTACGTGGTGATGAACCACAAGGACTTGTTCCAGAACCAGCATTGGGTGTGGATCGGCAGCGCCATCTCGCAAGCCTACCCGAACGTCCTTGCCGTCAGTCTGGCGCACAGCGACGTGCTGCTGCTCGTGCTGTACGCGGTGTCGATGTACTTCAGCGTGCGTTTCGGCAGCATGCCGGCAACCGACCCTCAGCAAGCGCAGACGCAGCGGTTGATGTCGTTCGTCTCGCCGTTGATGCTCGGCTTTTTCGGCTGGCGGTACCACTGGCCATCGGCAATGGTACTGTACTGGTTCTCGTACAACGCGTTTACGATGGCACAAACGTTCTACATGCTGCGCCGCTACCACGAACCGCTGTCGTTCGCTGACAGTTCGCACATGATTACCGACGTGCCGTCGCCCGACGACGGCGATACCGGCGCCAAGGCGCTGCCGAACTCCGCTGCGAGTTCCAACGGCTCGGCCAAGACGCGGCCGAAATCGGGTTCGAGCCGCTCCAAGAAAAAGAATAGGAAGGGCACATAACGCCACAATGCTCTACGAAGACGATTTCGAATACGAAGAACAGCCCGCCAACATCCGCGATCGCGCGATTCCAGGCAGCGGGCGCGCTGCGGGCAGCGAACGCCGGCGCGGTACGCGCGGACCCGACCGCCGGCCGCCGGCGCGCCGCACCGGGCCGAGCACGTCGCAGCATTTCGAGTTACCGGAGACCGCCAAGCCCGCACGCAAACTGCTCGGCGAACTGCTGACGCTCATGGGGCTGCAAAACGTTGACGTGCACTATATTCCGCGCGCCGAAGGCGAGTATCTCGAAGTCAGCGGTCCCGATCTCGGGATGCTAATCGGGCGTCACGGCAACACGCTGGAAGCCTTGAACCTCATCTTCAACAACATGCTCAACGCGGGGGTGCGCAACAATCGCCAGTACTTTACGATCGACGCCGAAGGCTATCGCGCGCGGCGCGCGGAGCAACTTCGATCGCTTGCGCTAGCGACATTGGAGCGCTGCATCCGCGAGAGCGCGCCCCAGAAACTTGAACCGATGCTGCCCTCCGAGCGCAAGATCGTACACCTCGCGCTGGCCGACTCCGAACTGGTGCGCACCGAATCGGAAGGGGAAGAACCCGAACGCCGGGTGGTCGTCTTTCCGGCGTAAGCCGAACCCAACGTACCTAGACGCCGGCGGGTGCGTCGACCGTCCCGGCGGGCACGCTAATGCGACCGTGAGAGTAGTCGAGTTTCGTTAGCACCTTCCCGGTCGCGTAATCGATCACGAACACGACGTCCTTGTCGAAGTCGGTAACGTACACGGTAGTGTTTGCAGCATTGATCGACACGTTGTACGGCTCCGAGAGCCGTTCGCGCGATCCCAACCTGCGGGTCACTTTCGTATAGGGCGGCGCAAAGACGTCGACCTGACCGGCGTCGTAATCGGTGACGATTAGGTTTGCGTTGTCGTCGATCGCGATGCCGCCGGTAAAACCGACGCGGATTCCTAACGGCGTGGCGTTACAGCCGCGCAATCCGCCGGCGTATTCCAGCACGTGCCCGTGATTCACGTCGTCGTTGGCGGCGACGAAGACGTCGGCCGCCCGATTCATCGCAATACCGATAGGATGCGTGTTGGTCGCGCACGTCTGCGCGACGACGTTGCTGTTTTGGGCATACTCGTTCACCGATCCGTCGTTATGCCCAACGCCGCCGACGTTATTGGTGTCGACTTCGTAGATGTTCTCTTGCGCGTCAACGGCAACGTCGAACGGTTCCACCATTGCCGAACTGTAGACGAACGATGGCGCAAAACTCCGCGGCGCGTATTCGCTCACCGTGCCTGTCGCATTGGCGACGTAGAGGTTGCCGTTGCGATCGAGAGTCAATCCAAGCGGCGCGCTGATGCCGCTGGTGATCTTGTTGACGAAATGGTAATCCGAGTTTCTCAACAAGTTGATCGCTCCCGAACCATAGTCCGCAACGTAGAGAACGTTTGGTTGAGAAGCGTTCGCCTGTCGTGGAATAGTTGACGATGATGGCGGCTGCGCCGCACCAAGCGATGTTTGCGGAGTCGAGCAGGCCGTCAGTGAGATCGCAAGCGCACACAAGGGAAATGAAAGGCTCCGCATCCGACGTTCTCCCTTTCGAATAGGCATCGACTGGCTGTGACCAGACTCTACCATATTTTTCGACGCCCGGCGAAAGGCCTAAGGAGACGCTGGCGGGGCGGCGTCGAAGCGGCCGACGTGACACCCTTTGCCGTGAACATCGCGCGTGGCGCTTAGTGTCGCATCACGTTAGCGACGAGACAATCGCCGCGCTCGCGACGCCGCCGGGAAAAGGCGCGATTGCCATCGTGCGCGCGAGCGGCCCCAGCGTGCGCCAACTCGCCGAGCGTATCGTTCGCACGGAACGCGCGCTCGAGCCGAGGATGGCGACGCGCGCGACGATACTCGACGAAGACGGCCGCGCGATCGATCACGGGCTCGCATTGTTGTTTGCGGCACCCGCGAGTTATACCGGCGAAGACCTGCTCGAACTTCACGTTCACGGTTCGCCGGTCATCGTGCGCGAAATCATGCGCGTGTTGCTCGCGTGCGGCGCGCGTCAAGCGCAGCCCGGAGAGTTCACGCGACGTGCGTTCCTCAACGGGAAGATGGATCTCCACGAGGCCGAGGCGGTCGCCGCGATCGTGGACGCGGAAACGCGCACTGCGGCGCGCGCTGCAGCGGCAAATCTTGGCGGAGGCCTTGCTGCCGAAGTGCGGGCGTTGCGTGCCGAACTCGGCGTCGTGCTGGAAGAACTCTCCGCAGCCATCGATTTTCCCGACGAGGTGCCCGAGCCCGATCGTCAACGTTTGGCCGGCACGATCGCGAGCATTGCGTCTATCTTGGAACGGTTGCGTTACGACGGCGAACGCGGACGGTTGGTGCGCGAAGGCCTAACGGCGGCGATCGTCGGCCCACCCAACGCGGGCAAATCGTCACTGCTGAACGCGCTACTCGGCGAGGAGCGCGCGCTCGTTTCGGAAATTCCGGGGACGACCCGCGACACGATCGAGGAAACGATCGTCATTGGGGGCGTACCCGTGCGCCTGATCGACACCGCCGGGATTCGCGCCCACGCAGACCGGCTGGAAAACGCCGGCATCGAGCGCTCGCGGCGCGCGATGGCTTCAGCGCGCCTGGCGATCGTCGTCGTGGACGGCTCACAGCAACTCACTGCTGAAGCCGTCGCGCTGCTCGATGCGACCCGCGACCGGATGCGTGTCATCTTCTGCAATAAAGCCGACCTCGGCACCGCCGGCGCGCGCATTCCAGAGCGTAACGCCATCGTCGGCAGCACGCGCGATCCCGAATCGCTCGGGGCACTGCGCCGCGCCATCGCTCGAGTCGGCTGGGGCGGTGACGTACCCGACCTCGAGCGTCCGCACCTCGCCGCGGTCCGAGAGTTTGCCGCCGTAAACGAGGCCTTGCACGCGCTCGCCGGCGCGCAAACGACGCTGGCGGCGGCCGAACCGAGCGATTTCATTGCGGGCGACTTGCAACGCGCATTCTCAGCGCTTGGAAAAGTAAGCGAGCAAGACGCCGCCGAAGAACTGTTGAGCGGTATCTTTTCCCGTTTTTGCATTGGAAAGTAAGACGAAAGGCTCACCACGATGAAACGCACGCTCCTGGCGCTCGTCGCCGTCGCCGTTTTGCTGGTACCCGCGCCAGCGCGCGCAAAAGTGACGTCGCAGTTCGGGATATCGATTCAAAGCTGCGTCGTGAACAACAACGGCAGCGGACAAACCAACGGCATTAACGTCGTGTACTACAATACGCATCCGTCGCCCGCGACCGAAGTCGATTTTCTCGTGCGCTACCACTACCATCGCGCGGTTTTGACCGATCGCGGTACCTTTACGCAAGGATCGCAAATCAATCACAACTTGACCAACGGGATGGTCGGCTACACGTGGCAGGGTGCCGATCCGTACGTCTGCAGCGTCCAGCGCGTCGTGCTGCAAAACGGCAAAGTCTTTCAATAATTCGTCGGCGTAAGGAGTAACGACATGGTGCACGTTCTGGCCCGCAATTGGTGGGCGTTGTTGATTCGCGGCATCGCCGCCGTTATATTCGGGATTCTCGCGTTTTTGTGGCCGGGCGGCACGTGGGTCGTCATCGGCATTCTGTTTGGCGCATACGCGTTCGTCGACGGGATTTTTGCGATCGTTGCAGCGGTTCGCGCCGCGCAGGCGCACGAACGCTGGTGGCCGTTCGTAATTGAAGGAATCGTCGGCCTCGCCATCGCCGCGATCACGTTCTACGACGTCGGAATTACCATTTTTGCGCTATATATCACGATTGCTGCATGGGCTTTCATCACCGGTGTTCTCGAGATCGTCGCCGCGATTCAGCTGCGCAAGGCGATTGCCAACGAATGGTTGCTGATCCTCGCCGGAGTTTGTTCGATTCTCTTCAGCATTCTAATGATTTGGCATCCATTTGCCGCCGCCGTGGCGATCATTTGGATCATCGCGGCGTACGCGATCGTTTTCGGTATCATGATGATCGCGCTGTCGTTCCGTTTGAAGGCGCATGCGAACGCGCCGGCGGTCTAAGAAGAGCCGCTCCTAGGAATCCACGCGGACTTCACGCCAATCCATTGGCGTGAAGTCTGACGACGCGGCCGTCATCGTGGTCGGCGGCGGTCACGCCGGCGTCGAAGCGGCGCTGGCCGCTGCCCGCATCGGGGTCCCGGTGCTGCTAGCCACCGGCGATCCCGAGAAGATCTGCACGCTGCCGTGCAACCCGTCGATCGGCGGGAGCGCGAAGGGCCAACTCGTGCGCGAAGTCGACGCGCTCGGTGGCGCGATGGGCCGCCTGGCCGATCGCTGCAGCCTCCATGCGCGGTATCTCAACGAAAGCAAGGGGCCCGCCGTTCGTGCGCTGCGGCAGCAGATGGACAAACCGGCCTACGCGCGGGCGGCGTTGGCCGCCCTCGGCGACCAGCCCAATTTGACGATCGTTCGCGCGCTGGTCGAGGACCTCATCATCGAGGCAGGCGCCGTCCGCGGCGTGATCTGCGCCGGCGGCGAACGCTACTTCGCGCGCCACGTGATCCTGGCGACCGGGACGTTTTTGGGTGGAAAGTCGTTTCGCGGCGACGTGGTAAAGCCCGAAGGCCGCTTTGGCGAAGCGCCGGCGGTTGGTTTGGCGGACGCCTTGCGCCGTGCCGGATTTCCCACGCGCCGGCTCAAAACCGGCACGCCGCCACGCATCGATCGCACGACGATCGATCCCGCCGCGATGCTGCAGCAGCCTCCCAGCGCGCGACCCTTGCTGTTTTCGTATGGCAGCGAGTCCCGCTTTTTCGGACCGCAATTGCCGTGTTTCGTGACGCAGACCAACGACCGGACGCACGCGTTAGTACGCGAGAATCTCCACCGCTCGCCGCTCTACGGACTCGATCTCATCGCCGGTATCGGACCGCGCTACTGTCCATCCATCGAAGACAAAGTCGTGAAGTTTGCGCACAATCCGACGCATCAAGTTTTTATCGAGCCGGAAGGTTGGGACGAACCGACGCTCTACGTGGGCGGCTTTTCAACGTCGTTGCCGGCCGACGTGCAGTTGGCGATGCTGCATACGCTGCCCGGACTGGAGTCATGCGAGATGCTGCGCGCCGGATACGCCGTCGAATACGACGCTGTGCCGCCGACGGAACTGCGCGACAACTTGGAAACCCATCGCGTCGCCGGCTTGTATCATTGCGGACAGCTCAACGGCACGTCGGGATACGAAGAGGCCGCTGCGCAAGGCTTGATTGCCGGTATCAACGCCGCCAACGATGCACGCGGCATCGCGCCCGTGCGGTTGTCGCGCAGCGCCGCGTATATCGGCGTGCTCGTCGACGATCTGGTCGCCAAAGGCGTCGACGAACCATATCGCATGCTCACATCGCGTGCCGAACACCGCGTTCTTCTCCGACATGATAACGCAGACGCACGCTTAACGCCGATCGGCCGCGCCGCCGGATTGGTTGACGATGAAGCCTGGGACGCGTTTCAACAACGACAGGATGCATTGCGCAATGCGATTTCACATGCCGGCCGCACGCGTCTCGACGCGCGCACAATCGGCAAGGACGAATTCGAACCGGGAAGTACGATTGCCGACGCGCTACGCCGCCCCGCCGTGCAGTTTCCCGACGTCGCGGATCGTTTTGATCCTCCGCTCGAATCGGCAATCGGCGAACGCGTCGCGACCGAAATCAAATGCGAAGGTTACGTACGCCGTGAGTTGCTCGCAATCGAAAAAGCCGCAAAGAACGACGGCGTCACGATACCCGAGGATTTCGATTTTTCGAGGATCGCGGCACTCTCGCGTGAAGCGCGCGAAAAGCTCGCGGCGCAGCGGCCGCGCACGCTGGGTGCCGCCGGCCGCATCCCGGGCGTGACCCCTTCGGACGTGGCGATCGTCGGGTTATTCGTACACCGCGAGCGACACGCTGTCGCGCTTTGAGCGCGGCCTTCGAAGCGCTGCTCGGCGCTGCCGGGATCGAGCCACGACTGATCGGGCCCCTTGGACGCTACGGTTCCCTGGTGCTCGAAACGAATCGCTCGTTTAACTTGACCGGCGCCAAGACGCCGGAAGAGGTCGTCGCGCACATCCTCGACAGCCTCACCGTCGTTTCCGGCGTAACCGGCCGGCTCGTCGACGTGGGCTCGGGAGCCGGCTTTCCGGCCATTCCCCTCGCGCTCGCCACCGGCGTCCCGCTCGTACTGATCGAGGCGACCAGCAAGAAGGCGCGTTTCCTACAACGCGCGATGGATGCGCTCGAAATCGCCGGCGAAGTTGTTTGCGAGCGCGCCGAGATCGCCGGACGTCGGGAAGCCTATCGCGACGCGTTCCCGTGTGGTACCGTCCGTGCCGTGGCGAGCGCTCCGGCCGTCGCGGAGTTGCTGTTGCCGCTCATCGCTCCGGGCGGAGTGGCGATTCTGCAACGCGGCGGTTTGGACGATACCGAACGCGCGGCGCTCACCGATGCCGCGCTGGTTCTCGGTGCGCGCTTTGAGAGCGAGCGCGAAATCGGCGAAAGCCGGCGCATCGTCACGTTGCGCAAGGTATCACCGACCCCGGCGCGTTTTCCACGCCGCGCCGGCGTCCCGGCAAAGCGCCCGCTCTGCACGTAGGCGCTGCTCGTTCCACGGAGAACTACTCGGTGAAACAGTGCAAACCAACCCACCGGCGATGTCTTCGGCCCTCGAAAGGGGTGTGATTCTCGGTCTGCTGATCGGCCATGGCCATTTCGGCGGCGACGGCAAGCAGCCGCAGGTAACGCTGCGCATGCACGTCCGGCACGAACGGCTGCTGCTCTGGCTCTGCGATCGCATCCGGTGGTCGCGCCTCTATGGGCCCTACCATCATGACGGTCGCCACTACCTCCAACTCATGATTCGCGGGGCGGCGCTGCGCTCCGAACTGATTCCGCTGCTGCGGGATTTGCCATGGAAGGAAATCGACGACCATTCGTACGGCCGCTTTCTCGCCATGCTGGAAAAATACGGCCTAGCAGATCTTGTTTCACCGGGTAGTTCGACGTGAAACTTCGGCCGATGGACGAGCGGCTGATCGAGGCCCTTCCGCCGGGATCGCTCTACGTCGTCGGGGGGCGGGTACGCGACGAAATTCGAACTGCAGCCTCGGGCGAAGTCGTGGCCGCCGATTCCGATTACGTCGTAACCGGCTTGAACCTCGACGACCTCGCGGAACGACTAAGGCCAATCGGCCGGGTCGACCGCGTCGGGGCCTCGTTCGCGATCATCAAACTCACCGCCGGCGGCGAGACGGTCGACGTGGCATTGCCGCGGCGCGAGCGCTCCGTGGGGATCGGACATCGAGACTTTAACGTCCAAAGTGGGCCCGGCATTCCGCTGAACGACGACTTGGCGCGGCGCGATTTCCGCATGAACATGCTGGCGCGTTCCCTGCCTTCGGGCGAATTGATCGACCCCTTCGGCGGCGAGGCCGACATCCGCGCACGCCGGATCGATATTCTCACGGCCCAAGCCTTCGAGGAAGATCCGTTGCGGATGCTGCGGGCGGCACAGTTCGCAGCACGCTTTGAATACGCCGTAACCCCGGCAACGCAGGCGGCCATGGCGGCCGCGGCACCGCTAGTCACGACGGTCTCCGCCGAGCGGGTCAACGACGAACTGACCAAACTCTTCACGCTCGCCCGGCGGCCTTCGATCGGACTCGAACTCTTGCGCGAAACGGGTGTTCTGGCGCACCTATGGCCCGAACTACTGGAGGGTGTCGGGGTCGAGCAGAACGAGTGGCACGCCTATGACGTCTGGCACCATTTGATGGCGACCCTCGATGCCACGCCCGTTGGAGATCCGGTCCTGCGACTCGCCGCGCTGCTCCACGACGTTGGGAAGCCGCGGACAAAAGCGGGGCCGCACTTTTATCGGCATGAGATCGTCGGCGCGGAGATGACCCGCACGATGCTGGGCCGCTTTCGGTTTTCCAACGACACGCTCGACCGGGTCGAGCGCCTGGTCCGCCTCCACATGTTTTCGGCCGATCCCGAAATGACCGATGCCGCCGTTCGGCGTTTCGTCCGCCGGACCGGACCAGAGAATATCGAACACTTGTTCGCGCTTCGCGCAGCGGACGTCCGCGGCTCTGGGTTGCCCAAACGCGGCGATCACAACGAACGCTTCGCCGAGCGTGTCCGCGCGGAAATTGCCCGCAAGCCTGCTTTCTCGGTTGCCGATCTTGCCGTAGGCGGCGACGACGTCATCGCCGCACTGATTGCGCGCGGCGATGCGCTGCCCGGATTTCGCGGCGATCTGCGCGTCGGCGCCGCGCTGGCGTGGCTGTTCGAGCAGGTCACCGACGCGCCCGAACGTAACGAGCGCAGCGCGTTGCTGTGCCTGCTCGAAACGTATTGGCGCGAAACCGAATCCGGTACCGCAGCGAGGGGATGAGCAACTGGCGCGCATCATCGCACTGGTGAATCAAAAAGGCGGCGTCGGAAAGAGTACGACGGCCGTCAATCTCGGTACGGCGTTAGCCGTGCTGGGCAAACGCGTGCTCGTGATCGATAGCGATCCGCAAGGCAACGCAACCACCGGATTCGGCATCGCTAAAGGCAGGCTGCAGCGCGATGTGTACGATTTGCTGCTACAAGAAGCGTCCATCGACGACGTCGCCGTTTCCACCGAAATCGACGGTTTGTCGCTGGTTCCCTCGACGATCAATCTTGCCGGCGCAGAAATCGAACTCGTGTCGGCGATGTCACGTGAAACGCGCTTGCGTCAAGCGATTGCACCGGTGGCCGATCGCTACGATTTCGTGTTGATCGATTGTCCGCCGTCGCTGGGTCTGCTGACGATCAATGCCCTGACGGCCGCCAGCGAGTGCCTCATTCCCGTGCAAGCCGAATACTACGCGCTCGAAGGACTTTCGCAACTAACCGGCGTCGTCGCGCGCGTGCGCGAGGCGCTGAATCCCACGCTGCGCGTGAGCGGTGTGCTGGTAACGATGTTCGACGGCCGCACGCGTTTGGCGACCGAAGTCTTCGAAGAACTCGTGAAATTTTTTCCGCAACAAATTTTCAAAACGCAGATTCCCCGCAACGTCCGCATTTCGGAAGCGCCGTCGTTCGGTAAGCCGGTGATTCTTTTCGACGCCAAGAGCCGCGGAGCACAGGCGTATCTTGCGTTGGCGCGCGAACTGCTCGAGCCGATCGAGGCGTCGGCGTGAGCGCTCCACGGCGTGGGCTCGGACGCGGCCTGGACGCCCTGCTCGGCAGCGCGGCCACACCGGCATCCGACCAGGGGACTCCGTTCGAAATCGCCGTGGGCAGCATCACGCCCAATCCGTTCCAGCCGCGCAAGTCGTTCGATTCCGCGCCGCTGCACGAACTGCAGGCCTCGATTGCGGAACGCGGCGTGCTGGTTCCGATTATCGTGCGCCGCCGCGGCGACGGGTACGAACTCATCGCCGGCGAGCGCCGTTGGCGCGCCTGCGCCGCGCTGGGTTTGGTCACGATTCCGGCGATCGTCCGCAGCAGCGACGATCGTGACGCGCTGGAAGTGGCGCTGATCGAAAACCTCCAACGCGAAGATCTCAATCCGCTGGAAGAGGCGGCCGGTCTCCAGCGGCTACTCGACGAGTTTAGCTTGACGCAGGAAGACGTCGCCGTTCGCGTCGGCAAGAGCCGCCCGGCGGTAACCAACGCCCTGCGCCTGCTCACGCTTTCGGAGGCCGTCAAGGCGATGCTCGCCGACGGGCGGCTAACTCCGGGGCATGCACGCGCGCTGTTGGCCGCCGCTCCGGTGCAACGCGAGAGGCTTGCCGAACGTGCTGTTACCGAAGGGCTGACGGTGCGGGCCCTCGAGCGACTCGTCACGCAGATCGCGGCGCCGCCGGCGCCCGCGCGCGCGATGCGTCCACTGAGCGCCGACGAAAACGCGTTCGAAAGCCGTCTGCGCGAGCGGTTCAAGACGCACGTCGCGCTCGTGCGCTATGGACGCGGTGGCCGCATCGAGTTGCGCTTCGGCGACGACGAGGATCTGATGCGGTTGGGCGACTTGCTGCTCGGCGACGACGCATCGGTGTAGGCGCGTGCTTCCGGTAACGCGCGCGATCACGCTTCTGATGGCGGCGGTTCTGTGCTTTGGGCTATTTCTGCCGCACGCGATCGCGCGCCACAATGCGTGGCTCGGCGTTTTTCTCGTCGTCATCTTCACCGCATACGCGGCGGCCAACGTGTTGCTATGGATTCGATTGAAGCGGCACGCCTCGCGTTGAACGCACGCGCGCGGCGCGCCGCAGCGCTGCACGGCATCTATGCCATCGTCAACGATTCATGTCATCGGCAGCGCTCGACAACCGACCTGGTAACGCTCGCGCGCGCCGTCGTGGATGCGGGCATCCGCGTGCTCCAGTATCGCGCGAAGAACGGCATCGTTCCGGAAACGCTTCGTGCATTGCGCTTTCTCGCGCGCGAACGCGGCGTGCTGCTCATCGTCAACGACAATGTCGAAGCCGCCGTTGCGTTTGATTGCGACGGCGTCCACCTCGGTCCCGGCGACGCCGGATTCGATAACGTCGCGCAGGTTCGGGCTAACGTCGGCGAACGGCTGATCGGATTGTCGTGTGGAACGCCCGATGAGGCCGTAGCAGCGAATGCAGACGATGCCGACTATCTCGGCGTCGGTTCGGTGTATGCGACGACATCGAAGGCCGACGCCGGCGTGCCGATCGGCATCGAAGGATTGCGCCGCATCGCTGCCGTCAGCCGCCACCCTATCGCGGCGATCGGTGGGATCGCCGAAACCAACGTCGCCGACGTCGCTCGTACCGGCGTCGCGATGGCGGCGACCATCGGTGCAATCGCCGCCACGAACGATTCCGCTGCCGCCGCACGCCGGCTCGTTACGCTCTGGGAGTCGGCGCGGACGTGATCGTTCTGTCGATCGGCACGACCCATCCGTGGAACGTCGCCGGAGTGGGGCGCGACATCGTCGTCGGCACGCAACTTGGCGCGCGCGTCTTCACCGCGGTTGCCGCGGTCACCGCCCAAGACGCGCGCGGCGTGCGTGGCCTCGAGCCGATTCCGGCCGCAATGCTGCGCGAGCAGCTCGCTACGCTCCCATGGGAGGCTGCCGGTGCGGTTCGCGTCGGCGCCCTCGCGACGGCTGAAAACGTGCGCGAAGTCGCATCCGTTCTGCGCGATCGCGCGACCCTCGACGCCGTCATCGATCCGGTGTTTGCCGCGTCGCGCGGAGGCCGGCTAACCGATCCCAGCGCCGTGCGCGAGATTGCCGACACGCTCGCAAGATTGTCGAACGTCATTCTGACGCCGAATCTGTCCGAGGCGGCGTTGTTGCTCGACGTTGCGCCCATCACGCGGGAGACGATCGCCGGCTCGGCACTCGCGCTACAGCGGCGCGGCGCGCGCGCCGTCTTACTGAAAGGCGGTCATCTCGATGGCGACCCGGTCGATGCGCTGGCGACGAGTTCCGGCGTCGAGCTTTTCTCCGAACCGCGCATCGCGGGCGAGATGCACGGAACCGGTTGCACCCTCTCGATGGCACTGGCATGTGAACTTGCTGCCGGCACGCCACTGTCGCGCGCCGTCGTTGCCGCGCGCGCGTTCGTGCGCGGCGAAATCGCGCGGCACTAGGCCGAAATACCATCCGCAGGAGGAAAGGCGGCGCCACGGCTTGCAAAGCGCAGCCCCAATGATCGCTAGTTCTACCGCAAAGAAGCCGCGCGTCATGGCAGGCGTGCGTCCCACCGGCGACCTGCATCTCGGCCATTTGGTCGGCGTGCTGACGCAGTTTGCAAATTTTTGCGACACCGCCGACGCATTTTTCGAAATCGCGGATCTGCACGCGTACACGACCGAGTTTACCGATCCGCAGAAAATTCGCGCGGCGCGCAACGACATGGTCGCGGTGTGGCTGGCGGCCGGGGTCGACCCGAAGAAGTCGACGATTTTTCTCCAATCCGGCGTACCCGAAATCGGCGAACTGCACGTGCTGCTCTCGATGATCACCCCGGTGTCGTGGTTAGAACGCGTTCCGACCTACAAGGGCCAAATTGAAGAGTTGGGGCCCGCGATTGCCACGTACGGTTTCCTGGGGTATCCGTTGTTGCAGTTGTGCGATATCGCAATCGTGCGCGGCGAATACGTGCCCGTCGGACGCGACCAGCAGGCGCACCTCGAGTTTGGGCGCGAGGTCGTACGCCGCTTCAATCACCTCTACGGCGACGGACGTGAAATTCTCGTCGAGCCGCAAGCGACGCTGTCGGAATTCCCCGAAGTTCCCGGTACCGACGGCCGCAAGATGAGCAAATCGTACGGCAACGCGATTCTAATCGCCGACGACGAAGAAACGACGACGAAAAAAGTTCGTTCGATGATCACCGATCCGCAAAAGATTCGCCGCGGCGATCCGGGCCGGCCGGAAATTTGTCCGGTATTCGCACTGTGGCGCTTTGTCAATCCGTTGCGTTGCGACGGCATAGCTGAAGCCTGTCGTAGCGGCGCGCTTGGATGCGTTGCGGACAAATCGGATTTCGCCGACGAACTCAATGCGTACTTGCGGCCGATCCGCGAACGCTACACCGTCTATCACGACGATCCGGCCCAAGTCGAACGCATTATCGAAGAAGGCACCGCACGCACGCGCGTCATCGCCGGTGCGGTGCTCGACGACGTCAAGCGCGCAATGAGGCTACTCTAGCGTTCCAAGAGAATACAGAAATGTAGTCGCTGCACTACATTTCTGTTATACTTCGACGATGAACGCGCGCCTCTTCGGCTCAGCTCTCCGTACTGACGTCCTGGTTGCGATTGCGCGAGTTGGAGAAACGTACGCTGCCGAGTTAGCGGCGCTGCTTGGTCGGCGCCCCGTCGAGATTCAACGCGCCGTTGCTTCGCTCGAACTCTCGGGGGCCGTGGCTAGCCGCCGCCGCGGAACGGTCAGGCTCGTTGCGCTCGATCCACGTTTTCCCGCAGCCGGTGAACTCCGGGCCCTACTTCTGGCGATGAGCGAATCGCCGCATTATGCGCGTCGATGGAGCGTGCGACGGCGGCCGCGCGCGATGGGCAAGCCTTTGTGATTTCACCGGACCTCACGCTTGCTGAAGTGGCGGCGATCGTCAGCACGAGGCTGGCCGGATTCGGCATTGACGTTTGTGTAGTCGGTGGAAGCGCGATCACCCTACACAGTGCCGACGCGTATACATCACATGATATCGATCTCGCAATTCTAACCGGCATCGATCGCCGCTCGATTGAAATGGCGCTTTCCGGCCTGGGGTACGAACGAGACGGCCGCGTGTTCGTCCACCCTCGCTCCTCGTGGACGATCGACATCGTGGCCGACACACCCTATATCGCGAATCGTCCGGTAAAGACATACGCCGAAATCCAAACGAAGTTCGGACTGGTCCGCACCCTAGAGATCGAAGATGCTATTGCCGACCGAATCGCAGCGTTTCTTTTTTGGAACGATTCGCAATCACTCGAGATCGCCGAAACGCTGTGCGGTCGACGCGCACCGGACGTCAGGTGGAGTCGACTAACGAAGGCACTGGATGCGCTGGAAGCGACGGACGCAACGTCGGCGCAAAATCTATCGTTCGCGACGCGCCGTTTGAGGAAGACAATTTCAGACCAGGGCGGCGAGGTGAACTAATTGAGTGACATGCGCGGCGGCGGCGGCAGCCGATTGTCGGGTGGCGGCGGCCGCCGCGGGCGAAAGACGGCGATCATCGGAAAGCCGACGATCAGTAAGAACGGAAAGAGAAAGAGGCGGCCGTTCGAGACAGCGTATGCCAGCGCCGCGACCAGGAGCGCGAGCCCGATGGCCGCGACGACGCGCACCGCAACGCTCTGGCCGCTCATCCAATCTAGCCTTTGAAGTTCGGTAACACCCTGGCGATTTGTTCGAGCGCCCAATCGATGTCGTCGAGCGAAGCGGCATACGAAAAGCGCAGATAACCCGTACCCGCGGCGCCGAACGACGAGCCGCCGCCGCAGGCGACACCGCCCTTTTCCAACAGAAACTTCGCCAACGCGCGGTCGTCGTGCGTGATCGCCGTTACGTTTGGAAATGCGTAAAACGCGCCTTCCGGCAGCGTGCACGACATTCCGTGAATATCGTTGAGACCGCTCACCAAACGATCGCGTCGCTGCCGAAACGTTTCGTTCATGCGGCGCACCGGCTCGTCGGGTCCGGTCAACGCCGCAATGCCCGCCATCTGTACGAACGCGGTGACGCAACTGAACGTATTGTTGTTGAAGAGCGTCACCGTTTTTGCCAATTCGGCCGGCATGATCGCGTAACCCAGCCGCCATCCGGTCATCGCATACGCTTTCGAGAAACCGTCCACGACGATCGTGCGATCGCGCATGCCGTCGAGCGACGCGATCGAGACGTAATCGCTATCGAGATAAAAGTTGCGGCTGTAGATTTCGTCGGCGATTACCAGGAAGTCGTGCCGCTGCGCCATTGCGGCAATCCGTTCCAGGTCGCCTTTGGTCAACACGCCGCCCGTCGGATTGTGTGGCGAGTTGATGACGATCGCCTTAGTCCGATCGGAAACGCGGTTTTCGAGTTCGTCGAGATCCATCCGCCAATTGCGCGATTCGAGCAGCGGAATCGCGTGAACGTTGGCCTGTAAATAACTCGCGCAGGATGCGTATGCGGGATACGCGGGATCGAAATAGATGAAATCGTCGCCGGGATTGAGCAGCGCCGAAAGAACGTTCCAAATTACCGGCTTTGCACCGGGTGCGACGACGACGTTTTCGAGCGTGTACGCCGGTGCGATTCGACGAAATCGACTCGCGTAGTCGGCAATCGTCGCGCGCAGTTCGGGAATGCCCGCCGACGGCGTGTAGTGCGTGTGACAATCGTACAACGCTTCGGCGGCGGCTTTCTTGATGTGGTCGGGTGTATCGAAATCGGGCTCGCCGATCTCCATGTGCACCACGCGACGCCCTTGCGCTTCGAGTTGTCGTGCGCGCGCTAGCACTTCGAAAGCGTTCTCGGAACCGAGACGTTCGACGGCGGCGGCAAGACGATCTTCGTGAACTGCGAGCATCGTGACTCCTTCCGGCATTCACGCGAATAATTGCGTCAAGGGGGCCATTGGCGGGCGGCGAAACGTCATCGCGTCATGCGCACCCTGTCGGAGGTTTTCGCGCCCGGCGCTCCGACGTTACCGGAAGGCCTCCGGACGCTCGTCGTTTCGCCCGAACGCGAGTTGGAACCTGGAATGACGGTGCACGCAACGTTCACGTTCCGTAACCAAGGGGGCGCCCCCGCTACCGGCGTTCGCGTGCGGTTCACGTTGCCCGAGGGTCTGCTTTATCTCGTCGGTAGTGGCAAACTCGACGCAGCGGTGCTCGACGACGCGCTTGGCAACTCGCCGATTCTGGCGCAGGGCGGCGCAGATATCGGCGACGTGAATCCGGGCGACGAGCGCACCGTCGTAATTGCCTATAGTGTGGCCGGCGCGATTGAAAACGGTACTACGATCGAAGTGCAAGCTGCCGTAGCGTCGTTCGAATTGGCACCGGTCGGCTCGAACGTCGCGCGATTGATCGTCCGCAGTCGCCCGCAGTTGCACAACGCGCTAACGAACATCGCGCTGGAAGCTGACGATGTCGCTCCCGGCGCTCACGCGCGCATCACGGTACGCGTGCACAATGCCGGTGAATCGAGTGCGCACGACGTCGTCGTCGTTGCACCCATTCCGGCGAACGCCACGTACGTCGCCGGCTCGGCGCGCGTTAACGGCCGCGAATTCGACCATGAACTCGGCGGCATCGCATTCGATCGCGCGTACGCGCCGGTGGTCGCGCGCTCGCTTGCGGCGTCGGCGTCGGCGGTGCTGTCGTATCGCATCGCGCTCGACACACCGTTGCCCGACGGAACCGTCGTCGACGCCACGGCACTCGTCGCATCGCAAGAAACGCCCGCATTCGCCCTCACGCCGGCGGCGTTGGTCGTACGGGCGGCGCCCGCTTTTCACAGCGACGCCACCGCGCTGCACGCCGAACCTGCGGCCGATGCGCGTCCGGGAGGTCGCGTAACGCTGACCTTGACCGCGTGCAACGCGGGCAACGCTCCTGCCGAAAGCGTCACAGCCGACTTCGACCTTCCCGATGCCCTCGTTCCCGTTCGCGGCGCTTCAATCATCGACGGCAGCCCGGTGCGCGAACGACGAAAAGATCCGCTGCATTTCGATCTCGGGCGGGTTGATGCCGGCGCTACGGCTGAGTTACGCGTTGAGGCGACCGTCGCGTCACCATTGCCGAACGGCACGCTGCTGCCCGCGGCGCTCGTGCTCACATGGGAGCCGTCGCACGATGCGGCGACGCGCCGGCTCGAATGCGCGATCGCCGTGCGGTCTGAACCGTCGTTGCCGCCGCGGCGTAACGCACTGCAACGGATCGGCGCCGCATCGGTTAAGCCCGGCGGCGAAATCGAAGCATCAATTGCATTGGCCAACGACGGGACGGCGGTTGCCTCGGATGCGGTGTTGCGCGTCCGTACCGATTCCGCGCTCGACGAAGTCCGGCTGTTCGACCGCACGTCGCGCCTTACGCTCGACGGGGATACGGTCGACCTCGGTGTGCTCGAGCCCTACGCAACGCGGCGGCTGACGTTGCGCGCCCACGTGCGCTCGCCGTATTCCAACCGCAGCGATGTTCGCATCGGCGCCAGTTTGCACACGCGCGAACTTGGCGAGACTCCGCTCGGCGACGCGTTTTGGCAAGTGGATTCGCATCCTGCTTTCGACGTGCTTTCGTCGCGGCTCGAATTAGCCGGCGATGCGATTTTGCGGCCGAATCAAATCGCCGACGTCGACGTCGTTCTCCTCAACACCGGCAGCGACGTCGCGCACGACGTGCGCTTGCGCCTCTACGTATCGCCCGAAGCGCGCCTGGAGTCGGTTGAAGGAGCGGTGCGCGAACGGTCGGCGCTGGTTTTTGGTGAAGTTCGCGCGGGTGCCTACGCGCGAGCGCGGCTCGGGCTGCGCTTGTTGCGCAGTCTCGCGCGCGAATTTCCCGTAACGGTAGATGCCGTCGTCACCGCGGCTGCGATGTTACCGGTTCCGCTTGCGCGCTTGACGATTGCGACGCAAGCGCAGCCGGATTTCTCCGTCGGTTCGCTGATCAGCAACGTCGCCGACGTCGTCGATGTTGGAGAAACGGTTGAGTGGACGCTGCATCTTCGTAACGGCGGCGACGGTCCTGCGCGCCGCGCCTACGTCTCCGTCGTGCGGCCGGCGTCGCTGATTTACGTTCCGAACTCGACGACGGTCAACGAGGTTTCGATCCGCGATGTAGGGGCGTCGGCGCCGTTTGCTTCCGAACCCGGCATCGCATTCAACGACGTAGATCCGGGAGTTGAGGCGGCGATCTGCTGGCAGGACGTCGTGCACAACGGACTCGCCGCGGGCGAAACCATCGAAGTTCGCGCGCGCGTCCGTTACGACGGTGAGCGCGACGACGAAATCGTTTCCGACGCACTGCACGTGCGCGCGGCACCGGCATTCGCAAACGCTATTGCGGGGTTACCCTTCGGTCTCGACGGCATGCTCGGCCCGTCGTTCGGCCGATCCCGGCGCGCGCTTGGTGAAGAACGCTTTCTACAGTTACCGCCCGCGACGCCGGTCGCCGAAGGCAATGGCAGCATGAACGTCGCGCTAGAAGAAGCGCGCGTACCGGCGCTCGCCGCACGCGCCGGCGGCGATGCGCGGACGGGCACTCTGCTTGCGTTTTCCGGTGAACGGCAACGGCGCGTCGTTCGCTTTCTCGAAGAGGCGCGTTTCAGCGGTTTCGTCTCGCACCTTTTCGCGATTCGCGCATTTCTGCCTGACGCCGTCGGCGACGCGCACGTCGCGGCGCTCGCCGCGTTGCGCGACGGTCTGCGCGAAGAACTCGACCGCCTCTTCATTAAACTGCGGCTGCCCAACTATTCGATTATCCCGCGCGACCTCGAAACGCCGTCGTTGCGGGCCGCCCTCGAACGCGTGCTGCACGAGGCAACGACGGCTTTCGGCACGCCCGCCCCGCCGGCCGGAAGCGCAATCTCCTTTACCGGCGCGGTCGAACCGAAGACGCTGGCCGAGTTTGCCGAGCGGCTCGAAGATGCTGAGCTGGCCTGCGCCCTGCCGTGGGCGGCGCTGGCGCGATTGTTACCGCAATCCTCGCCGGAGTTCGAACGCTATCGTGCGCTATTGTGGCAGCGTCTCGACGCGCTGAGCGAGCTCGACCCCGCCGAGTTCGTCGCAACGCTGCAAAGCGAGCGCGAAACCGCCCTCGACGCGGCACTTGACGACGTGCTCGCCGCACTCCACGCGACGGTAGAATGATCGTCGCGGCGGCCGTTATTGCGGTCGCGCTCGTCGCCGTCGTGCTCGTACTGCGGGCGCGAACGCACCGGGCCGCGACGCGCGTTTCAAACGACACGAGCGACGCGAGCTGGACCGACGCCGTCGGCGCCGAGCTGCGCGGCTTGCCCGAATCGGAACGCTGCGATCTGATCTTTGCCGTCGCTGCACTCGACGACGACCGATCGCGTGGGATGCTCGAACGAGCGCTCAACGATCCGTCGGAACCGGTGGCGCTGGCGGCCGCACGTGCGCTCGCACGTCGCGGTTGCAGCGACGTCGTCGAGCGCCACCTCGCATCGTGTCCGAGCGCGCGAACGTCGCGCATCGCCGCGGCGCTTGCGCTGCTGACGTTCGATTCGTGACCGTTACCGGCGCAATGTAACGTCAGGGCTTCTTGTGGAAATACTCCACGAGTATGCGGCGCGCAATCGGTGCCGCGACCTGTGCGCCGTATCCGCCGCTGCGATCGATGAAAACCGCCATCGCGAGCTTTGGTTGGTGGCTGGGCGCCCATGCAACGAACCAGGTCGTATTCGGTCCGGCGCCGCCGGCGGTTTCGGCCGTGCCGGTCTTGCCTGAGAACGGTAGCCCGTCGATCGCCAAACCGTATGCCGTGCCTCCTGGATCGGTAACTTTTGCCATGCCCTCGCGCACGGCGGCGAGCGAGTCGGGCGTGACCGGAACCTGACGAATGGCCTGCGGTGAAAAGGTAGCGACGCTGTGACCGTCGGGCCGGCGTATCTCGCGGACGATCTGCGGTTTGTAGAGCGTACCGCCGTTGATGACCGCCGACGCAACGTTGACCATCTGTAACGGCGTCGCTTGCATCGCGCCCTGTCCGATGCCTAAAAAGCACGATTCGCTGGGCTGCATCGGAACGCCGAACGTATGCATCTCCCACGCGTTGGTTGGCCAGTTGCCTTCGTTTTCGCCGGGCAAATCAATTCCCGACTTGGCATCGAGACCGAACGCGAGCGCGTATTTGCGCAGCCGAGCGTTGCCCAGCCACCACGAAAGCCGAAAAAAATAGCCGTCACTGGAAGCGGCGAGCGCCGGCACAAACGTCGTGTTGCCGAGTCCGCCGGCCGCGATGTCGCGCGCGTAGTAGCCGCCGCAGTTCCAGCCGCCGGTGTCGTAGACGACTTGGTCGATCTTCACCACACCCTCGGTAAGCGCCGCCGATCCAGTTACCATTTTGAACGTGGAGCCGGTCGGCGTCGCAGCTGCGATCGCGCGATCGAAAAGTGGTTCGGATGCATCGGTAAGATAGTGCTGCACGCGTTTGAAGCGATCGGCAGAAAAATCGCGCGGATCAAAGTTCGGATAACTCGCGAGCGCGAGAATGCCGCCGCTCCAAGGATCTTCCACCACCACGGCGCCAGAGAGTTTGCGGCCGTGTCCCCACGCCGCGATGCCGTCGGCCAGCGCGCGTTCGACGATTTGTTGCAGACGCCAGTCGAGATTGGTTACGAGCGTGTCGCCGGCAATCGCCGGCTGCGACGCAATCGTCGAGACGACCGATCCCGTCGCGTCGACGACGACGCGTTCACCGCCGGGGACGCCGCGCAGATCGCGATCGTAGGTAAATTCTAGGCCGTCTTTTCCCACGACGTCGTTCGGCGAGTATCCCTCGTGTTTGAGTCCCTCGTACTCTTGCTCGGTGATCGCCCCCACGTAACCGAACAGATGCGAACCGAGCGGTCCGTACGGATAGTCTCGCGTCGGCTGCACTTCTACGTCAACGCCGGGCAGATCGGTGAGCAACTCGGAGAGGCGCGCGACCTTCGCTACCGGCAGATCTTTGGCCAGCACCACCGGGCCGTACGGTTCGTTCACGACGACTTCATCGAAATCACGATAGTTGATACCGCGATGGTGCAGCAGCCGGAATCGCAGCACGCCGGGATCGACACCGAGTGTCGCCGCGAGCGTTTGCAGTTCGCCGTCGACGTCGGTTACTTGCGACGGAATCAATCCGACCACAAACGACGGGCGGCTGCGCACCAACACGGCCCCGTGGCGGTCGTAAATAATTCCGCGCGGCGCGGCCACCGGAATCAGACGGACTTGATTTGCCTGCGCGGCGGCCCGATAGCGTTGGCCGTCGATCAACTGCACTTGAACCAAACGCACGACGAGAGCGGCCGCGGCGGCAAACATCACGACGACGACTGCAACGATACGCCAAACCGGACGTTGCCAGCCCGGTTTTTGCGGACGGTTGAGCGTCATGCCGCGCGCGTGCCGAAACGCCGCGCAACGACCGTAACCGCGATCATCAGTAGTGCGTTGAATGCCGCTGCTAACAACGCTTCGCGCGCGTGCAGTGCGCCGAGACCCGGTGGATAGCCCTCCAACGACATGCACGTCCAGAACAGCAAGGCGCGCAGGAGCGTCGCAATCACCGTAACGCCGGCTGCGAGCGGCACCGAATCGGCGAAAAAGCCGCGTGAAAGCAACCCAGCCACAATCGCGGCACACAGCGTTGAAATCGTCCAGGCCGCGCCGGTCGAGGCAGAGAGCGCGTCCTCACACAAACCGGCGGCTAAACCGTAGACCGCCGCGCGCAACACGTCCACGCGAATGGCGTACCAAACGACGACGACCAGCACGACGCTCGGAACGACGCCGCGAATCGCCACGTCGTGCACGAGCGTCGCTTGAACGGCAACGGCGCCCAGCAACCACGCTGCGGCAACTTGCCACGGCGGTCCAACGAACGGTGCGGCTTGCGGTTTACCGCGAAACGACGACAACGCGATCGAGTGCGCCGAGATTTACTGCCGGCGTCACCACGGCGGTTTGGTACAGCGTCGCATCGCCGCGCTGCGTACCACTGACGATTCCAATCGGCAAGCCCGAATGGAACGAACGTCCCTCGCCCGTAACGACGACGTCGCCAACCTTGAGCGGCGCGTCTTGCGAGACGTACTCCAATCGAACGCTCGCGAGATTGCCGCGCGCGATGCCCCACCAGCGCCCGCGGCGAACGACGGCCGGGATGCGACTGGTGTAATCGGTGATCAGCACGACGGTGCTGGTAAACGGACCCACCGACGCTACCTTTCCGACAATGCCCTGTTCGGCAATGACGCCGTCGTCGCGGTGCACGCCGGCGTTACTGCCGCGATCGATCGTCACCGCGCGCGATTCATTTTCGGGAGGAAATCCGATAACGCGCGCACCGATGCCGTGATAGAGATCGAGCGAGATGCGAATGCCGGCTTGCGCGGCGTAGGCCGCGGCGAGCTCGTGCAGACGCGCATTGTCGGCAATCAGCGCGGCATTCTCGGCGCGCAAACGGGCGTTGTCGCGCTCGAGTCCGGGAAGCGCCGCGATCGCCGACACGCCGGTTTGCACGCCGTCGGTCGCTGCCGTTATTGCGGTCTGTGCGATCGCAAACAGCGACGTCGCCACCGCGGCAAACGGACTTTCGGTTTTCGAGCGCTGCGCGTTAATTTGGACGAGCGCAACGAGCGCCGTCACGATGATGATGCTTATCAGCGCGAAGAGCCTGCGTTCGTCCCGATACGTGAAAATCGTCCGCCCCCAAAAAACTAAGTGCGCGCTGCGCTTAGGGAGCCACGGGCTTCGCGGCCGGCAAGGAAAATCCCGACCGGCGAAGCGCGCGAACGAAGCGGGCGAGCGGAAACCCCATGACGGTATAAAAGTCGCCGGCAATGCGCGCGACGAGCGCCGCGGCTCGGCCTTGAATGCCGTAGCCGCCGGCTTTGTCGAACGGCTCCCCGCTGGCTACATACGTGGCGATTTCATCCGCACTCAGTGCATAGAAACCAACGGTGGTCGTAGCGATCTCCTCGATCGCTGCGTTCCGTCCGGGCAGACGTAGGGAAAATGCGGTGTGGACGCGGTGTTCGCGGCCCGATAGTACGGCCAGCATGCGCGCCGCATCGTGGGCATCGAGCGGTTTTCCGAGCACTTCGCCGTCGACGTCAACGACCGTATCCGCGGCGACGACGGCCACGCCTTGCGGGACGCCGCGCGCGATGGCTGCAGCGAGTTTGGCGCGAGCGTGGATCGCCGCCAGCGTTTCGGGCGTTACGCCGTGCAGCGACGGCTCGCCATAGCCGCTCGGCGCACGCTCGACTTCCAGTCCCAGCGAGCGCAGAAGGTCGTAGCGACGCGGTGAGGCGCTCGCCAACACGATCCGGTCGATGATTTCGCCGGTCACCGCAGTCCGTTATTGATAGGTGCGGCCGCCGGCTTGGATGTAGCCGCTTTCGTGACGGCCGCGCGGGTCGAGGTGCGTCCAGTGAATGACGCCGCCCCGTGGATAATATTCGTATTCGCCCTTGACGACGACGCGATCGCCGGTTGTCAGCGCAAACGTTCCGGTGAAGTCCGTGTTCGCTTCGACGCGCACGACCGTGTCGCACCCTGAATCGAGACGCATCAAAAACCCCTCGTGCGGGCTGACGCGACCCGGCGCAACGCCGAGCACGCGCACGACGCGACCGTCGGCGACGACTTCGACGTGCGAGCGGCCGTCGCGAAATGCCGCGCATACGGCGGCGTCGTCGGGTGTCGTGGAACCGCCGCCGCATCCAGCCACAATCGCAGCGGCGACCGCCCCTGCGAAGGCGCTACGAGTTGCTCTCAATGGCATCCCGTCCGTAGAGTTTCTGGGAGACGATGTACTGCCATACGGACTCGGGCACGAGGTAGCGCACGCTGCGCCCTTGTGCGAGCAGCGCGCGAATAGCCGACGCCGATTCTGGGATTTCAGGCGAATTCAGCGTGCTGACGCGGTCGCGCAAGCGTCCCGGCAGGGCTTCGAGCACGCGGCCGAGTGCGTCGGCACGAACGCCGGGCCGCGGCGCGATGACGAATCGCTCGAGCGACTCGAGCACTTCGTCGAACCGCACCCATGCCGTGTTGACCAGCGAGTCGGCTCCGATTATGAAGGTGAACGCATCTCCCGGATAGCGCTCGGCCAAACGCGGAAGTAAATCGGCGGTGAAACCGGTCGCTTCTGCGCGCAAATCGGTGTCGTCGAGCGCGAAATTCGCATTGTTCGCGATCGCGCCGAGGATCATCGCGCAACGATGCTCGACTCCAGCGTGTGCCTTGTCGCGATAGTGCTGCGAGTTCGTCGGAACGAATAACACGCGGTCGAGTCCTTCGCTCAGCCGCGCCGACTCCGCCACGAACAGATGCGCGTTATGGATCGGATCGAACGTACCACCAAAGATACCCAGTCTCATGAATAGATGAATTCGTACGTCCCGATGCGCACCGTATCCCCTTCGACGGCACCCATCTCGCGCAGTTTTTTGTCGACCCCCATTCTTCCGAGCGCGCGTTCGAAGTGCATCAGCGATTCGTCCGAATCGAAATTCGTCATCGCGGCGAGGCGCTCGATGCGTTTTCCCGAAAGTTCGAATGCGCCGTCGCGCCCGCGGACCAGCACGAACGCATCCGCCGCTGCGAGTTCGATCGTCGCCGGAGGCGGAACCGCAAGGTCGGGAATCGGCGCAGTCTCGAGAACGCGCGCGATCGTAAACACGAGCTCGCGCACGCCTTCGTGGGTCGCGGCGCTGATGCCGATGACGTCAGGAAACTCGTCGCGTAGGTCGCGCAATCGCTCGCGCGCATCGGTAACGTCGCATTTATTTAACACGAGCAGCGTCGGTTTCTCGATCAGTTTGGGATTCCAGGCCACGAGTTCGCGTTCGATGGTGGCTTTGTCGTGAAGGATTTCCGGGAGCGGTTTTGCTCCGTCGAGCAAATGCACGAGCACGCGCGTGCGCTCGACGTGTCTGAGGAATTGATCGCCCAAACCGGCGCCGGAATGCGCGCCCTCGATTAAGCCGGGAACGTCGACGATGACGAACGATTCATCGTCCGAAACGATGACGACGCCGAGTTGCGGCTCGAGCGTGGTAAAAGGATAGTCCGCAATCTTCGGTCGCGCCGCCGAAACGACGGAGAGCAGGGTCGACTTTCCGGCGTTGGGCACGCCGACGATCCCGCAATCGGCGAGCAGTCGCAACTCGAGCCGCAAAGATGCGTGTTCGCCGGGCTCGCCGCGTTGCGCAAAACGCGGCGCTTGTCGAACGGACGTGGCGAAATGTTGATTGCCAAGACCGCCCCGACCGCCTTTTGCGACGAGCAGGCGCTGCTCGGATGCGACGAGATCCGCAAGATACGCTTCGGGTTTTCCCTCGACCGTGGAATACACGACGGTGCCGAGCGGAACCGCGATCGTTAAATCCTCGCCGCTCTTTCCGGATTTGTTCGAGGTGCCGCCGGGACGGCCCGATTCGGCCGCAAACGATCGCTTGTAACGAAACTCGACCAGCGTCGAGAGTTCGGGATCGGCCTGCAGAAAGACGCTCCCGCCGTTACCGCCGTCGCCGCCGGCGGGTCCGCCCTTCGGAATGTATTTTTCGCGCCGCCATGCGACGACGCCGTCGCCGCCACTACCGGCGGCCACGGCGATCGTGACTTCATCGATAAACTGCACGACGCCGAATTTTAGTTCGGCAGCGCGCGCGCAGCGGCGTGCGCGCTACGCGGCGGGACTGATGTCGACGTACTTACGGTTGCGGCGGTTCGCGAACTCGACCGTTCCGTCGACCAGGGCAAAAAGCGTATCGTCGCGACCGATGCCCACGTTGTGGCCCGGGTAGAAGCGGGTGCCACGCTGGCGCACGATAATGTTGCCGGCAGCCACGCGCTCACCGCCGAAGCGCTTGACGCCCAGGCGCTGCGCGTTGGAATCGCGGCCGTTTCGCGTTGAGCCGGCGCCCTTCTTCGAGGCGAATAACTGGAGGTCGAACAGGAACATAGCCGGCCTACTATACCAGGAGGCCGCCGCCCGCCGCAAGCGGCCCGCACAATGCCGATCCTGCCCCCGTCGTTTGCCTCCGAAATCGGCTCCGCAGGCTCGATTAAGCAATGGAGGGGCGGCTTAATCTTTCGCGCTGCCGGCAACGCGAATGCGACGGCGGGACGAGCGCGCCGCCGGCGCGTTCTCGGCCGCACCACCCATTGTCGGGGCTTCGGTCCATTGCCTCGCATTGGCTCGATCCGCGCGGGCGACCGCCGGCGTTCTCGGCAACACTCTCGGTAGTGGTCCCTTTTGAATTTGCTTGGGAAATCTAGCGCGGTTCCTCGTCGGTCGCCACCGATTCGCCGAGATCGGCCCACGCATCGCGCCAGCGCGGAAGCGCCCAGCGTATGAGCATTCGGGAGAATGCAGCCGTGCTCCAATCGAGTCCCGACGCTAATCGCTCCAGCTTTTGGAACTCCAAAAGAGGCAACGTCGGATTGGGCGATTTCTCGTCACTCTTGCTGCCCTTGCTAGGCATTGGGGCGTTACTATATCATGTCCCTAGAAGTTAGGGAAAGTTAGGAGGATTTAGGGACGGGTGCTTGAAGGCAGCGATTCAATGGTCACGAGGAGCGGAGAAGCCTCCCATCCAAATGGCCGAGTCCCTTGAAAAAGAGAGAGCCCCGGCGATAACCAGGGCTCGGCGGAGAGGGTGGTTTCGAACCCACGAAGCCTAATGGCTTGACCGGTTTTAAGCCGGTTGCGATCAACCACTCTGCCACCTCTCCTCAAGGGGCGATTCGGTGGGTGACTGACGAGAATCGAACTCGCACCGCCTGACGCCTAATCAGTCGCTCTACCGTTGAGCTACAGTCACCGAGTCGAGGAAGCGAGGTCCCGCACGGGCCCCGCTTCTTTGCGTTTGGGCGCCTGCTCGCGCAACTTGGCGACGTGAACTGCGGTCTCCTTGTGGGGAACCTGTGTTCGAGCACTACCTATTGGCCTTGACAATCCGAGAGCGGTCACGCATAATTGGTGTATGAATCGCCTGTCCCTGGAAACGCGAGTTCAAGTGCTCTCGGCGCTCGTCGAGGGGAACTCGATTCGTGGCACCTGCCGGATGATCGGCGTGGACAAAAAGACGGTTCTTCGGCTCCTCGCCGACGTTGGCGACGCCTGTTACCGCTACACGGACGAAACGATGCGTCACCTCTCCTGCGTCCGCATTCAATGCGACGAAATATGGTCGTTCTGTCATGCGAAGGAGCGCAATCTAAAACCGAAACTGCGCGGCCTCGACGACTACGGCGACCTTTGGACGTGGACCGCGATCGACGCCGACACGAAACTTATCGTTGCGTGGCATCTCGGCAAGCGCACATATCGCGACGCGAACATGTTCATGCGCGATCTAGCGAGCAGAGTAACGTCGTACGTTCAGATTACGACAGATGGCCTTGGTATGTATAAAGAAAACATCAAACGCGCGTTCAAGCATCGCGTCGATTACGGGACCGAGGTCAAAGTTTTCGGGTTCGACGATTCGCAGGAACCCGATCGCAAATATAGCCCGCTCGTCGTTAAAGAAATGCGGCGTACGCGGGTCCTGGGCGCTCCCGACCTAGCTCACATTACGACGGCCTATGTGGAACGTCAAAACCTTAGCATGAGAATGTCGATGCGCCGCTTCACGCGATTAACCAACGCCTTTTCGAAGAAGGCGCAAAACTTACACCGCGCTCTCGCGCTCTACTTCATGCACTACAATTTCTGCCGCGTTCACATGACGCTCAAAACGACGCCGGCGATCGCGCACGGCCTTACCGATCGCATTTGGACGCTCCACGACCTGGCGAACCTACCGGACTACCTGAGCGGCGGGTTAGCCGCCTAAAGAATCCTTATCGCTGTTTGGCCAAGGCTATCGTGCCAGCTGCGACCGCAAAACGGGGATCCTTTCGAAGGTCGCGCATAGCAGTCGCCCGCGGTGTCTTTCGCGTAGGTGTCGTCGCGGTAAGATCAGGTTCGGCTTCGCAAAGCTCTTTCCAAAGATCGGCAGATGAAATCGACCCTACGCGACGACGCCTCATTAACTCAAAAGCTGCATCGGAAAGTTTGCTCACGGCTTCACTAGACGGAGCGGCGCAGGTTCGACTTCATCGCCCCATTGGTCCCAACCGTGTCGATAATGCCGCGCGAACAGTTCGAGCCGCGCGGGTGGCGAGCACCGTTCGACGAGGTTCCACATTTCGTCCGGTTTCTGCGAATGACGGCGCTTGCGCGTCCCCAGCAGATTTACTTGCGTGCGCCCCGCTTTAAGCGTCCGGTTATCTTTTCCGCGGATGCCAAAGAGCACGAGTTCCGTGACGTTGCGAAAGTAGAAGCCTACACCTCGCCCGTCTGGTCCGCCATCTTTGCGAATTTTGAACCAAACGAGGTTCGACTTATAGGTGAAGCCCCACCGCCGCATGGTTTCCAAACCCTCGGCCAACAGCGCATTCGGGCACCAAAGATACAGGTGCGACTTTTCCGCGGCGATCGTCGCGACCGGTAGTTCGAAAATTTCATCGAGCGTCATCGTTTCGTATCGGGAAAGACGCTTGTGCTCTGGGGCCATTTTTCCGGTACGATTCTGGAATCTCCAGGGTGGGTCTGCGTAGATCGTACGATACCGTTGGTCGCCTGCAAAGGCGAGCAATGATTCCGCCGGGGCGAGGCCGTCTAGCTGCTCGGGTCGTACAATGCGGCCCGCATTCCGAACGCGACTACCGGGCATCCGCCAGCACCTCCGCCATCGATTTTATAGAGTAGTTTCGAGAGAATCGTCGTGCTGTTTCCATACGACGCACCGCGCCCCAAACTTTCGAAGATCCTTTGAAGCTCATCGCAGCGCGTGACGACCACGCCAGCGTCGATCGCTCGCAGGTCGAAAAGGAGTCGGAAGTTGTTGAGGTCGCGGTCATAAAACTCCGTCTTGTTATTCCATTCAAGTTCGAGGGCGACGCGGTTCTTGAAGCAGTCAATTTTGTGCGTGGGAGATGGCGTCTGAACACCATCGAGCACAATCGCAGTAGCGAATTTTTTTTCAACCCACCCTCGGCTGTAGAGTCCCGAATCAAACTCGGTCGATAACTTCGACTTCCCCTTTCCGCCCACTTCGATATGAGATTTTCGCACCCGCAGCGAGCGAAGGGCTTCCAAAATCTCGGCCCATTCGGTCGGGTGTACGGTCCCCAGAAGTGGGATTGCGTGCCGCCATTGGTGCACTTCATATAGCGCAACAATATCGGCCGGTAGGAAGGCGTCTGGTGCACATTCCATTGGCGCTCCAGGTTAGCGGCCAAGTCATCAAAATCCGTCAAGCTTTAGTGTCTTAACGCGACAATGATTCCTATGACGGTTATGCCAAGGCCCACGATTGCCGGGACGCTCCATAGCAGAAGTTTTACTTGTGCAGTTAACGCTCCGACGTTTGAGGCCAGGCTTCCAAGGGTCGTCAGCACTTCCGATAACGCCATGCCCTCAGTTTGCGTAACGAACTTAATTTCATCCGCTCCAAGATCCATCCGGTCCTGGTACGGACCGTTGTACGGATGCGTCGTCGCTTGTTCGAGTTGGTGAAACTCGACTGTTAGGAAATCGTCTTTGTATGGCAGAGAGACTGCTCTTGGCGTTAGATTAGTTAGGCCGACAATGAGGCGTCCGCGAAAGCCGGGGTCGATTTGAGGGCCAGTAGTCGCAATCAGGCCCTCTCGCGCGTATCGCGACCTTAATCCGAATCGGCCCACGTACTGCGGCCCAAGCTTAATGGATTCAAAGCACGTCACGATGCCAAAATCGCCCGGCTCCAAAAGGACAAAGCCGGCCCGCTCCAGATTCACGATCTTTTTCGTGCTCGTCGTAACACCCTGAGGACCGACGCGCAGGTCATAGCTCGCCGCTTGTATCTGCTTTTCATCGAAGGGCTCGATGACTATGCCGCCAGCCTTTTGGGCGTCGATGATCTGGTCGTGTGTGAGGATCATCCTTTAGCCGCCTCTACTCTTGGCTCGTTGCCAACCCTGGGTGGGTGAACCGAGAAAATTCGGACCGCCGCCCTCCAATGCCCGCCTCCGTTTTGACATGATTTAGTGTAGCACAGTAATTATGCCCCTTCTAGTGCTCAATATCCCAATCGCACCGTACATATTGGGGCGAACGCCTGTTCCTGACTTCACGGTTTTGGAATACTGTGGCACACTATTTCGACCGTGGCGAGCAAGCCCATCGGCGCCGGCACCGAGGGTCCTGGGCGACCGGCACCTGACACGACCAAGTGGTCGATTTGGGTAAAAAAGAGCACCAAGGAGGCTCTCGAATCGGCGCACGGCTCGGGCTATGGCGGTGCGAGCAAAACCGCGGCGCGCTTACTCGACAATATCGTCGAGGCGCTTAAGAAGTAGGGCTACTTCTTGCCCCACCGCGCCTCGGCGGCTTTCCGGGCGCTCTCCTTGCGCTGCTCAGGGGTTAACGCGGCCTTCCGAGCTAGACCACCCTTAAGGCCACCTTTACGTCCTAACGCGACCGCTGCCGGGTCCTTCGGGGGCTCAGGCTCGACCTTTGGCTTCTCGCCGGTTAGCTGCTCTAAGATCGACCGTGCCGCGAGGATAGGGTCGGACGGCGGCTTGCGGGGGGTTCGTGACCGCTTAGGCATGCAACAAGCGTCCCGCGGACGCTGAAGTTTGTCAAGGGCTTGCCAAATTCAAAAGGGACCACTACCACACTCTCCACACGTGTGGACAAGGTTGTGGAAAACCGTGGCCGCACGAGCGATTTTAGCGCCCGAAAAAGCCGACGCCGTATGCAAAATTGGTGCCGCAAAACGGCGGGCGACCAGCGGTGCATAGCGGCGGAAAGAGCCGGAAGTATCGTAGCTTGGGGCCTGTGGATAAGTGTATAAAGTCGTGTATATTTTCCGCAGGAGCACCGGTTCATTAAGCCAAGACTTTGCGCCCTCCCGGGGCTTGGGAGCCCGATTTCTCGGACGATAGAGGGTATTGAAGATGGCGCTTGCGCTTGGCAATTCCGACATCTCGAACGATCTGTGGCAGTCGGCGTTAGGAACGCTCGAGGCCTCTTTTAGCAAGCCGATTTTTGAGATGTGGATCAAGCCGATGCGCTTCGTTGGCTTGCACGGTAACGAGTTGCACCTCGCCGTGCACAGCAAATTCGCGCGCGAATGGGTTGGCACGAAACTGCAACCGCAGATTATCGAGGTCTTAAGAGACGTCTTTGGCGCGGAGCTCGAGTTACGGTTGTCGGTAGCGGAACCCGCCGAGCAGAATGCAACAACGACCTCCGCAGCTGCGCGCGCGCCCGAAGAGTTGCGCACCGCGAACCTCAACGTCCGGTACACGTTTGAGGAGTTTGTCGTCGGTAATTCCAATCGGTTCGCGCACGCCGCGTCCCAAGCGGTGGCCAGCGCTCCGGCTCGTGCCTATAACCCGCTCTTCCTCTACGGCGGCGTCGGACTGGGCAAGACCCACCTCATGCACGCAATCGGTCACCGCGTAATGATCGACAACCCGAGCGCCAACGTCGTCTACCTAACGTGCGAAAAATTCACCAACGAGTTCATTATCGCTCTGCAGAACAACCGCACGCCCGAGTTCCGCAACCGTTACCGGCAAGTTGACGTGCTGCTCATCGACGACATTCAGTTTTTGGCGGGCAAGGAAACGACTCAAGAAGAGTTTTTCCACACGTTTAACGCGCTGCACGAGTCGGGGCGGCAGCTCATCATATCGTCCGACCGGCCGCCGAAAGAAATTCAAACGCTCGAATCGCGGCTGCGTTCGCGTTTCGAATGGGGCTTGCTCACCGACATCCAGGCGCCCGATCTTGAAACGCGCGAGGCGATTCTCCGCAAAAAGGCGGAGAGCGAGAAAATCCCCGTGCCCGACGAGGTTACCTCGTTCATCGCCAAAGTGATCCCGTCGAACATCCGCGAACTCGAAGGCGCGCTCATCCGCGTGGTCGCCTACGCGTCGCTGACGCGGTCGCCGATCACGATCGATCTGGCCGCCGAAGTCCTCAAAAGCGCCGTTGCGAATGCCCCGCTCCAACGCGTCACGATCGCAAAAATCAAGGAAACCGTCGCCGGCGCCCACGGGCTCACCGTCAAAGAAATGGACAACGGCCGGCGCGATCAGCGTCTGGCTGCCCCGCGGCAGATTGCGATGTACGTTGCGACCGTGCTCACCGAATATTCGCTGCCACAAATCGCGCGCGAGTTCGGCAAGAAAGATCACACTACCGTGATGTACGCGCGCGACAAAATTAAGGATCAGATGGAACGCGACGAGGCGTATCGCAACAAGATCCGCCAACTCGTCGCGATGTGCCAAAACCCGTAGCGGTCGCCGTTTTCACACACAGCGCTTGCGCACAGGTCGCCCCCACCGATAGGGATAACTCCCTTTGGGCGACTATGGAGTGTACATGTGTATCGCGCGCAGCGGCCCGTCCACACGTTATACTTGGCGGAACGCCCCAGCGCAGCGCGCATCCGGGCACTTCTTCGCAGATTGCACCGCCCTACTACTGTTACGGCTCTCTATTTATATCTTTCCCCGGAAACGGCCCTCTTGGATCGGTAGAATATGAAGTTTAGTTGCAACACCAAGGACATCTCGGCTGCCGTCGGTGCCGCCAGCAAAGTCGTCAACGCGCATACGACGGTACCGATCCTCTCCAACGTCTTGCTGCAGGCCGATGACGGAAAGATCGCCGTTCGCGCTACCGACCTGGAACTGACGTTAGAACAGGCCTTCCCCGCCGAGGTTGCGGAGGGCGGTTCGGTCACCGTTCCGGCAAAGCTGTTTTCGAGTTACCTCGGTAATCTGCCGGCTGGAACGCTGGAACTCACCGGAACGCCGACCCGTGCAAGCGTGAAGTGCGAGCGCAGCAACTACGACTTCCATGCGCTGCCGGCGGAAGAGTATCCGCCGCTGCCGGCCGCTACGCGCGGTTCGCACTTCACCATAGCCGCCAAAAAGTTCCGCGACGGCATCGACGGAACGATCTTTGCCGCCTCGAGTGAAGAAGCGCGCGGTGCCGTCTTGATGGGGACGCTGCTCGAGATCGAAGGCGATGCGCTGACGATGGTAGCAACGGACGGCTATCGGCTGGCGAAGTTCGTGACGACGCTGGACGACGGCATTAGCGGTTCGGAGAAGTACATCGTTCCATCGCGCGCGCTGGCCGAAGCCTCGCGTAATCTCGGCAGCACCGAAACGATTGCGGTAAGTGCACTCGGCGCGCAGAGCAATCAATTGCAAATGACGGCAGGCGGCGTATCGATCACCGTTCGTTTGGTCGACGGGCAGTATCCGAACTATCAGCAGGTCATCCCCGCGAAGTTCGATCGCACGATGACGGTGAGCACCACAGCGCTCATCGGTAGCTTGCGACGCGCGGAACTTGTCGCCGGCGACCGCGCCAGTATGGTGAAGTTAGCAATCGCCAATCAAACGCTGGTCGTCACCGCGAACTCGGACATCTCGGGCACCGCCTATGAAGAACTCGAGATCGAGCAGACGGGCGAAGATCTCTCGATTGCGTTCAACGCTCGGTACCTCGTCGAAATTCTCAATCACGTCAAGAGTGAGAAGACGGTGATCGAGTTTCTGGGGCCGCTGTCGCCGGCGGCGATACGGCCGCTCGAGCCGCTGGAATCCGGGCAGCAACTCTACGTCCTCATGCCGCTGCGGCAATAACGACTTTCTAGGTGCGGTTGACCCAGGTGCGGCTCGCCGATTTTCGCAACTATCGCGAACTCGAACTCGAACCGGCGCCTGGCTTAAACGTATTCGTCGGCGCCAACGCACAAGGCAAGAGCAACTTACTCGAGGCGATCGCGATGCTCGGCACCGGTAAATCGTTCCGGACCGTGCGCGACGCCGATGCCGTGCGTTATGGCGCCGAGAGCACGACGATTTCAGGGGCAGGCCACATTCGTGCCGGCACGGTGCACTTAGCCTGCACGATCGCCAAGGGACATCGCGCGACGCGCAAGACCTTCACGCTCAACGGACGGCCGGTGCGATACTCGAACTTTTTGGGGAAACTGCGCGTCGTAACGTTCGTCCCCGCCGATTTGCAACTCGCAACCGGCGCTCCGAGCCAGCGGCGTGCGTTTCTCAATGTGGCGCTATCGCAAGAAGAGCCGCGCTACTACCGGGAGTTGGCCCGGTATCGCAAAGCGCTGCAGCAAAAAAATGCTCTGTTGCGCGAAGACGAGTGCGACGCGGAACTACTCGATGTCTACGATCGCGAACTGATTGCGGCGGGAACGCATATCATGCTCGCGCGCCATCGCTTTATCACCGCGCTCGCTCAAGCGGCACGCGCGGCGCACGCGCGCTTTAGCAACGGCAGCGAATCGCTCGGCGTCGAGTACGTCGCCAACGTCGCGTCCGGCGAGCCGTCGCCCGAAGGCATCGAAGCGGCTTTTGAGGCGCGGCTGCACCACGTAGCGGCTTCGGAGCGCGCGCGCGGCGCCGCCGTCGCGGGACCGCATCGCGATGACCTCGGCCTCACGCTCGACGGCCGTTCCCTTGCGGTATTCGGTTCGCAGGGGCAACAGCGCACCGCCGTGCTTGCGTTGAAAGTGGCGGAATACGCAATCTCTCGCGACCGAGCCGAAGAGGCGCCGCTCTTATTGCTCGACGACGTCCTCTCGGAACTTGACGACGAACGCGCCGGCGCTTTCCTCGCAGGCGTTGGCGGCTACGAGCAAGCCTTCGTTACCGCAACCCACGTTCCCGATGCGTTGCCTCCGAGTGCGAACGTGCGTCGCGTGCGCGATGCGCAAATTCTTGGCGACGCGATAGCGTGCTAAAGCCCATCACCGAGGCGCTCGGCCACTGGACGCCGCAAAAGAACCCGCGTTGGGGGAGCGATCCGCTGGCGCTGCTGACGGCCGGCTGGTGCGACGTGGTAGGCGAGGAAATCGCTCGCAACACTCATCCCGCGCGAATTCTCGACGACGCGCTCTGGATCACGACGCGTTCGAGCGCCTGGAACCAGCAGTTGAGTTTTCTTGCGGACCGGATTTTAGATGCGGTTCGCGCGCGTTTACCGCAAACGTCGATAGGGCGTCTGCGGTTTAGAGTAGGGAAGTTGCCGGGGCGGCCGCGCCCGCACTACGGCGTGCCGGCGCACGCAGCCACGGTTGTCACCGCAGACGGGCCGGGTCCGCCGGCGCCGAACGCGGCCGAGGCCCTGGAGCGGTTTCGGCAGAGCGTGCAGCGACGGCGGCGGGCCAATCGCGACGCCGGGTTGAAGGAATGCGCCGGCTGTGGCGCCGCGATCGCTCCGCGTGAACCGGCGCTATGCGTGGCATGCCGCAACGCGCAGACGCAACGTCGTGACGCCGCGGTGGCGCGGTTGCTCTTCGAGGCTCCGTGGCTGGGTTACACGGGCACCGCGCAACTGATTGCCGGGCTCAGCCCCGCCGATTACGAGGCGATTCGCAGGCGCCTGCTGGCGCGCTGGTGGGAAACGCTGGTGCGGGCGCGCGCCGCGAAGCGGCTCTCGCGTGACGGCCGCGAACGCACGATCGCCAGTTCGTACGTGGTACTCAAGAGTAGGCTGGCGCCGGAAGTCATCGATCCGGCGACGGTGCGCAACGTGCTCGGCGATGAATTGAACGACTTGATATACGGAACGGCAGAGTAAAACGAAAACGAATGTCCACCAACTACACAGGCGAACAGATTGAAGTCCTGCGCGGCCTCGAAGCCGTGCGCAAGCGGCCCGGAATGTACATCGGAAACACCGCCGAGCGCGGCTTGCACCAACTCGTCTACGAAGCCGTCGATAACGCCGTCGATGAAGCGCTGGCGGGTTTCGCCAAACACGTCACGGTCACACTGCGCAAAGACGGATCCTGCGAAGTCGAAGACGACGGACGCGGCATTCCGGTCGACGTGCATGCCGAAGAAAAACTGCCGGCAGTCGAAGTCGTGATGACGATGCTGCATGCAGGTGGGAAATTCGGTAAGGGCGGTTACAAGGTCTCGGGCGGTTTGCACGGCGTCGGCATTTCGGTCGTCAACGCGCTCTCCGAATCGATGATCACCCGCGTCAAGCGCGACGGCTGGCTCTGGGAAATGAAGTTCGAACGCGGCCTTACCGTGCAGAAACTGAAGAAAGTCGCACGCACCGAAGGCACGGGCACGGTGCAGTGGTTCAAGCCGGACACGACGATGTTCGAAGTGACCGACTTCCACTGGGACATTCTGCAAAAACGCTTGCGCGAACTTGCGTTTCTCAACCGCGGGCTTTCGATTACACTGCGCGACGAGCGCGGCGATGAACCGCGCGTCCGAACCTACAAATTCGAAGGCGGCATCGTATCCTTCGTCGAGTGGCTCAACGAAAAGAAGGATCCGCTCCATCCGATCGTTTCGACGCACGCCGAACGCGACGGCGTCGACGTCGAAGTTGCCATGCAATATACCGGCACGTATTCCGACCAAATCTTTGCCTATGCGAACAACATCAACACGATCGAAGGCGGCATGCATCTGGTGGGCTTTCGCACCGCAGTAACCAACGCGGTCAACACCTACGCGCGCAAACGCGGCATCCTCAAGGAATCAGAACCTTCGCTTTCCTCCGACGACATCATGGAAGGGCTAACGGCGGTGGTTTCGGTGAAGCTGGAAAATCCGCAATTCGAAGGCCAGACCAAGACGAAACTTGGGAATAACAAGGTCCGCAGTATCGTTTACGGCTTGGTCAACGAACGGCTGGAGTTTTTCTTTGAGGAGAATCCGAAGCCGGCGCGCGTCATCATTGAAAAGTGCATGCAGGCGCAGCGCGCGCGCGAGGCCGCAAAAAAAGCGCGCGATCTCTCGCGCCGCAAGAACGCGCTCGAGGGTTCGGGTTTGCCGGGCAAACTCGTCGATTGTAAGAACGGCAATCCGGCGGAATGCGAAATATTTCTGGTCGAAGGCGACTCGGCCGGCGGTACGGCCAAGGGTGGACGCGATCCAAACACGCAAGCGATCCTGCCATTACGCGGGAAGATCATCAACGTCGAAAAGGCGCGTCTCGACAAGGTGTTGGCAAACGAAGAGATTCGCACGATGATCACGGCGCTTGGGACGGGATTCGGCGACGAGTTCAATCTCGAGAAACTGCGATATCACAAAATCATTATCATGACCGATGCCGACGTTGACGGCTCGCACATCCGTACGTTGCTCCTAACGTTTTTCTATCGGCAGATGCGTCCGCTGGTCGACCAAGGCCATGTGTACATCGCGCAGCCCCCGCTCTACGGCATTCGCAAAGGTAAGCAGCAGTGGTGGGCGTACAGCGACGGCGACTACAAGCGCATCATCGGCTCGAACGATCCGAAAGACTTTACCATCCAGCAATACAAAGGCTTGGGCGAAATGGACGCGGAGCAACTTGCCGAGACGACGATGGAAGTGGGCCACCGCCGCTTGGAGCAGATCACCGTCGAAGATGCGGTCGAGGCCGAGCAGATTTTCACCGACCTCATGGGCGATAAGGTCGAACCGCGCAAACAATACATCTTCGAATATGCCAAAAGCGTAAAAAACCTGGACCTCTAAAAAAGGCTCATCGAATCGTAACGTCGCGTCGGCAGGTTCTCGCTCGCTGCCGAAGGGTATATGATTCCCGGTGTGAGCAAGCGTTGGCTCTGGATCGGTTTGGCGGCGACGATAATCGCGATCGGCCTTGCTAGCGCGCGGCGTCACGATCTCGTTCGCTTTGCCGTCCAAACCGGAGCGAGCCTAGCCAGCGGTTATACCGTTACGCTGGGTGACCAGCACATCGGCACGGGGCGGGCAGCACTGTTCGACGTGCACGTGGCTCGAGCCGGCGTTCCGCTGCTCGACGCTCGCCGCATTGACATCGCGTATTCATTGCGCGACCTCTTACCCGGAAGCACGCGGCGGTTCGGCTTGGTCGCCATCGACGTTAGCGGCGCGAAGCTATCGGTCGTGCGTTTTACCGACGGTACGTATAACTTCATCGTTCCGACCGGGAAGGCGGGCTTACCGCACGCAGCGCTGGCGCAACCCGTCAGCACCGTCCCGCTGCGGTTCGCGTTGCACATGCACGACGCCGCGCTCGAGTTGCGCGAACCGAAAGCGTACGATGTCAGCGCAAATCGCATTCGAATCGAGCATTTTGACGTCGATGCAGCCATCGACACCGCAACGCGCACGCATTACACGGCGGCCGGGGCCTTCGTCGCCGCGCGCGGGCCGATGCCGTTTACGATCCTCGGCACGATCGATGCCGTGCGCGGATACGCGATGCACCACGGGCGCGCGCCGCGCTTCCCGTTACGCGCCCTGGCCAACTACTTCGCCGACACGCCGATCGTGCGCATTCTCAAAGGACGAGCGCGCAACTTCGACGCTCGGCTCTATGCCTTCGACGTTCAGCCCAACGTCGCACCGAACTATCACGTCAACCTTCAAGTCGATATCGACGGTGGCGCGCTCGCGCTGTCGGCGCTGGCGGCGCCGGTCGAGGATATACACGGCCGGCTGCAATTGGTCGACAACGCCTTTTTCCTGCGCCACATTCACGCGAAGTTGACCGGCATACCGCTGCATCTGACCGGCGGCATTTACGACCTTACCGGCGACCTCACCGGAGCCGCACAACTGCGGCTTGGCATTTACGGTTCGGGCGATCTCACCGCTCTGCGGCGAGCCTTCGCGTTTACTCGAAACGAGCCGATCTCGGGCAACGTCACGCTGGGGGTTTTGGTCGAAGGACCGATCGACAATCCGCTCATCATCGCGCATGCTCGAGCGCCTCGCGCCGTCTACCGCGCGTTGCCCTTCGATTGGCTCGACGCCGGCGTTTTATATCGCGACAACGTCGTCGCGCTCTTGCCGCTGCACGCCTTTTACGACGGCACCGATGTGGGCATCAAAGGAACGCTGGCAATCGGTGCACGCCTGCACTCGTTGCTGGCGGTGCATCTGGCGGGGACTGCCGATCGAATGCCCTACCTCGACGAAATGCTGGGTCGCGAACCGATGCTCGTCGATGCGGTCGCAAGTGGCGAGGACACGGACTTCCGCGTGCGGGGAGCAGCTGCGTCGGCGGCAGGCGTCGCGCGCGTGGCCGCGTTGGTCGCGCTCGACCCCGACGGCACCGCCGCGATCGCGCCGTTCTGGTTGCACACGCAGCGCGGCGATTTCGACGGCGCGTACGCGCTCGACCGACCGCATGGAACCAGTGGTTTCTGGGCGATCGGAAGCAACGTGCGGATGCAAACCGTCGCGCATCAAGCCTTTCCCGGCGTACCGCTCCCGGCGATTCCAAGCGTGAGCGGGCATATCGATCGGGTTGCCGTTGCGGGCGGCGGATCCGGAAGTGACATCGTGCTCGCCGGAACGGTGATCGGCAATGCCGACGCGATCGCGGGGATGCACTTCGATCGCATCGACGCCGCTTTTAGCGGCACCCTTGCGAACGCGCGCATCGGGCGATTGCGCGCGTCCGGACCGTGGGGGAATTTCAACGGAAGCGGCGCGTTCTCGTCGCAGGCGTTCGCGGCGGCCGGCGACTACCGCGGAACGTTCGAAGGATTGCAACCGTTTTTGGGCAGCGCGATTCCGGCGCACGGCAGGTTAGCGGGTCGCACCGCATTTGCGGTGTTGCCGTCGAGCGTTATCGTGCAGGCGCCGCATCTCGCGATGCAAGACGCGACGCTGCGCGGCGTTCCGGTCTCCGATGTGAGCATCACGCTGGGCATCGAGGGCGACCTATTGCGGATCTACTCCGCCCACGCGCGCGCCGCCGGAGGCGACGTCGTTGCTGCCGGTACGTTTGCGCTCAATCCCAGCCGCCGCGGCGCGCCTTCCGGCGCGCTCTCGCTGATTGCCGACGACCTCAATGCCGCACAACTGCGCGGATTGGGATTGCCGCTGGAGCGTGGCAATTTATGGGCGACCGGCGACCTCGCCGCGGGCGCACCGCTACCGTCGTTCGGCGGCGGTGTGACGATTGCGCACGGCAGCATCGCGCACTACGCGCTCGCCGGCAACGGCGACGTGCAGCTTTCCGGCGAAACTGCGCGGCTCGATCGCGTCGTCGGCGCGCTGGGCACGACGTACGCGCACGTCAGCGGCAGCTTGAATGCGCTCGCATCGGGCGGACCGGTTTACGCGCTTTCGGCATACGTTCCGGCCGGCGACATCGCCGCAGCGCTACACTCGCTGCATTTTCCGAATTACGAAACCGTAGGCTCGTTCAACGCACGGCTGCAGATCGGTGGCGCCGCCGCTTCGCCCGTCGTTTCGGGACACGTCGGCGTCCCGGCAGGCGCGATTAACGGACTGCATTTCATCGATGGGAACGCGTCGCTCGCCGCCGGTGCGCAAGGCGTCAGCGCGCGCGACGGGCGCGTGCGGTTCGCAACGACGCCGGTTGCGTTCAATGCCGCCACGCACCCCGGAGGCAGCACGATCGACGTCGCCGCACCGCGCGCCGATCTCTCCGACTTCAACGATTTTTTCGACACGGGCGACACGCTCGACGGCAGCGGCGCGGTGAAGATTACAGCCGCGGTGAGCGGCGACCGGTTGGCAACCAGCGGCAACGTTGCGGTGCGCGGTTTCCGTTATCGCAATTTGCCGATCGGCGATACGAATGTGACGTGGTCTAGTACGCGCAACGCCGTCGACGGTTCGCTAGCGGTCGGCGGCGATCACGGACGGCTGCGCGCCGGTGGGTCGATCGGATTTTTGCCGCAAAGCACGCTCGACGCGACGCTCGAGCGTTCGCATTACGATCTGAGCGGCAGCGTCAACAATCTCGATCTATCCTTATGGGTCGCGGCACTCGGCTTTCCCAACGTGCCGGTTACCGGACGCGCCTCCGGAAACGCGACGGTGCACGGCCGCTATCCTCATCTCGCACTGACCGCAGATGCCGCAATCACCGGCGGCACGATCGGTCCGCTCACGCTCGACACCGCCGCCGCTGGCGTGCACTCGAGCGGTTCGCGACTGATCGTCAAGTCCGCGCAACTCGTTACGCCCGGTTTATCGGCGTCGGCTAGCGGTTCGCTTGGGCTCGGACCGCACGACCCACTCGACGTCGCGGTTCACGCCTCGACCGACGATCTGCCGCGGCTGGTGTACCAACTCGCGCGCGTCAAGATTCCGGTTTCGGGTGCGTTCGAATCCACGTTGCAAATCCGCGGGACGATTGCGGAACCGACGTTCGCAGCCGGACTCGACGCCAACAACGTGCGCGCGTACGGCATCGGCTTCGAATCGCTCTTCGGTGAGGTGCGTTTGCACGGTCGTTCGCTGGTGTTGTCGAACGCTGGCGCGACGTTTGCAAAAGGCGAAGCCACGCTCGCCGGATCGTTGCCGCTCGAACTCGCGCCGTTCGGCATCGGCCCGCCCGGACAACCGGTGAATTTCGACCTCGACGTTACGGGCCTCGATCCGAGCGTTTTCGACGGGGTGCTCGGCAACAACGCCAAACTCGGCGGAACGATCGACGGCCACATCGGACTGACCGGAACGGTTCACTCGCCAATCGTCGTCGGTCACGCGGAGTTGACCAAAGGTTCGTACGTCAGCGACCTCGAGCGCACGCCAATCACCGACGCAACGGCAAGGCTCGTATTCAGTCGCACCGACGCGACGATTGACCGCGTGTCGGCGCGTTTGGGTTCGGGCAGCGTGCAAGGTTCGGCCACCATCGGTTTGCGTAGCGGAACGGGCGGCGGGTACACCATTGCCGCAAAAGGCACCGCACGGGACGCGCAGTTGAACCTCCCGACGTATGGAAGCGGCGCGTTCGATGCCGACCTCGCGTTGAACAAAACCCCGTCGTCGACGGCGCTGCTCTCCGGACACGTGACGATCAACGACGCGACGCTGCCGTTTGCAGCGTTCGTGCAGGCAGCCGAACAGGCGCCACAGGGCGCCGGCGCTCCGCTGCCGCTTACATTCGATCTGCAAGCGACCGCGGGCAAGAACGTGCGCGTACGCGGCAGCGGATATGGTGCCGGCCTCGACATCGGCGTAGCCGGCAAAGTGCATCTGCAGGGGACGCTGTCGTCCCCGCAACTCGACGGGACGATCGCGTCGACGGGCGGCACGCTCACCTATTTCGATCGCGCTTTTCGGGTGCGCGAGGGCAACGTCGCCTTCACTCCGACCAGCGGCGTGATTCCGACGATTCACGCGGTTGCGACGACCAACGTCGTGAATCCCGATCCGGATCGCGCGCGCAATCCTTACGGAAACGCCGACATCACGATCAACGTTGACGGGCCGATCGACGGATTGAAAATCGGTTTCGATTCGAATCCGCCCGGCTATTCGCGCGAGCAGGTGCTCTCGATGATCGCGCCGTTCGGCGGATTTATCAATGGCATCGCGTTCAACACGCAATCCCCGTACCAAGTGCAGTCGCCGGGCGGCATCACGCCGTACGGCGCGCTCTCGCCGTTGCCGCCGGGCGCCTATCAGACGCGAAGCGGAACGATTACGGCCGGGCAGGAAGCGTTCAACTTGCTCAACGCCCAGTTTGCCGCCGGTCTGCTCTCGCCGCTCGAAAACGCGCTGGGCGAAGGCCTCGGTCTTTCAAGTGTCAACCTAACGCTCGGTTACTATGGCAACGTCGGGCTGACCGCGACCCGCCTGCTCGGGAAAAACGTTAGCGCGATCTACGCCACGACGTTCGGCCAGCCCCAGGTCCAGTCGTTCGGCGTCAAGTTCAACCCCAGCGCCTACACGGCCGCGACGCTGAACTTCTACTACGTGACGGGCCCGATCAAGCTCTTCGACCAGCCGGTTACGGTGCTCGGCTCCTCCAACCAGCTGCTTGCGCTGCCCCTGCTGGGAACCAACGGCTTCTCTTTCAACCTCCAGCGATATCTCTAATGGCGTGGTACAATTGCGTTGCTAAGTCCAATCACAGCCTCATGTTGGGGGCAAGGACCCGCGTCGGGCAGCGCGAACAGGGCGAGCCGGGTCAGAATAGGCGCGAAACATCGCCGGCCCATCGCTGACGCCGTCAGCGCCTCTTTTATCAGAAGTCGAGGACGAACTTTTTTCGAATGACCGTTGACTTTCGGCGCGCCCTTAGCGCACTGGCGTGCGGGGCAGGCGCTCTGCTGGCGCTCGTCGTGGCTTTGGCTCCGGCAACGCGGCCGGCGTCCGCCGCGACGCCGCCGAAGATCGTCGCGGTCGACGTAACCGGCAACCTGCACGTTCCCACCGCCACCATCATGGCGGTGGTTCAGTCGCGTCCCGGTCAGCCGTACGATCCACGGACCGTGCAAGCGGATCTCGCGCGCATCAACGCGCTGGGATACTTTGCCGACATCGCGCCGCCGTTAGTACGCGAGCGGCCCAACGGGGTCGCCATCACCTATCGTGTCGTCGAGAACCCGGTGCTCACGAAGATCGTTTTTACCGGCAATCAAAAGGTGCCCAGCGACACGCTGCTGGCGCTGATGGATCTTTCGGTCGGACAGGTGTTCAACTCGAATACCTTCCGCCAAGACGTGCTCAAAATCAACAACTACTACGAGCGCATCGGCTATGGCGGCCAGGTGCCGACGCACGTCAAAGATCTCAACCTCGATACGAAAACCGGCGTCTTAACGCTGGTCATTCGAGAAGGGCTCGTCGTCAAGTCGATCATCATCGGCGGCGATCCCTTGCTGCCGCCGCCGCTGATCTTGCCGGCGCTGACGCTGAAGCCGGGATCGATCTACTCCGACTCGGTGCGCGACGCCGACTTCAAAGCGTTGCAGAAACTCTACGAAGACAAGTATCGCCTGGAGATCGGAAACTTTGAAGGCGGCATCGATCCGTCGTCGATCGATCTCACAGCCGGCACCGCGGACGTCAAATACAATATCTACGTGGCCCGCGTGGCGGTCGTGCAGATCACCGGAAACACGCGGACCAAAGATCAGGTGATCCGGCGCGTTCTACGCGAGGTTCCCGGCACGGTACTCAACACCGACGCGGTGAAACGCGACTACGAACGCTTGAATTCGATGGGTTTCTTCTCGAAAGTCGAGCCCGACGTGAAGCCCGGGCCGGATCCAAAGAAGCCGCAACTCGTTACGCTGGTGTGGCACGTAACCGAGCAGCGCACCGCGCAGGCGTCGGTTGGATTCGGTTATTCCGGCGGTCTCACCGGCCAGGGTCTCTACGGAACGCTAGGCTTCTCCGACAGCAATCTGCACGGGACGGGGAACTCCGGATCGATTCAGTTCGAAAAAGGCGCGCGCACCGGCGTCGCGCAGATCTCCGTGTCGGTCCCGTATCTCGGTAACTCGCCGCAGTCGCAACGGTACAGCGTCGGCGCCAGTCTGTTTGCCAATAACAACACGTACTATTATCCGGTCTACGGGGTTACCTCGACGTCGCCGAGCATTCCGTCGGTCGGCGGGACGCCGGCGCCGATTCCGGTTACGCTGTATCAGGGAACGAACAACGCGCAAATCAGCGGCATCGTTGCAACCAATACGTCGAGTTCCATCGGCGGCTCGGCAACGATCGGGCGGCGGCTGAGCGATTACACGATTCTTTCGTTCGCGCTGGGCGCGCAAACGATTCGCTACAACACGACGGTGCCGTCGCCGTACTATTTCCAAGGCAATCAACCCAACGTGTTCGTAGGACCGACGCCGGGACCGGTCAACTCGACGATCAACTCCTACGGCGGATCTTTCGGCATCGCCGCCACGTCGATCGCCAACGTCAACACCGGCGCGCCGTACAAGTTGAATACGGCGATCATCAATCTCTCGACCAACAACCTCGACGACCCTTTCAATCCGCGGACCGGCACGAATGCCTTCTTGGCCGGAACGTTTTCGATGCCCGCGCTCGGATCGAACTTTCAGTTCACGCAGCCGTCGCTGGGCATCGCGAAGTTCTATCCGATCCTCAAGACGGCGACGCTCGGCGTGCATCTCGTGCTGGATGCTTCGACGGGCGTCATTCCGCCCAACAACCTCTATACATTCTCGGACCAGGTGATGCGTGGATACAATCAGGTGTTCTACGCCACCGATGCGGGCGTGGGCCAAATCGAGTTGCGACAGCCGCTGGCGCTCGACCGGCGTATTACGCTGGCGGTCTTCGTGGACGAGCTGGACTACCGGATTCGCGGCGCGTATCCGCTGCTGAATCCGTACACGAACCGCATCGTCGGATATCCGGGCAACTGGTCGCTCTACGGCGATTACGGTGCCGGCATCCGGTTCGACGTGCCGCAACTGGGGCTGCACACCGTCCGCATCGACTTTGCCAGGGGAGCGTACGGTACGCACACGAGTTTCGGCATCGGCCAGAGTTTTTAAGCCTACTAGTCTAAGGAAAAACTACAGAGTATGACGCTTCGATCGGTTCCATTCTTGGCGGCGTTTGCGTTGCTTTTGGCGGCGCTGGTGGCTCCCAGCGCGATCGCGGCGGACCTGACCGACGTTGGCTTCGTGGATCAGGCCGAACTGGCAAACATGCCGATTTTCGTTAGTGCCAATCGTGCGTTGGCGGGCTACAAGGCCCAACTCGACGCGCAGTTCAATTCCGCAGTCAAGCGTGCCGCTAGCGACGCCGATCGCCAACGGATTTCGCTGCAGTTCCAGCAGCAGTATACGGACAAGCAGCGCGAGGTCGTCGGCCCGCTCTTCCAGCGCGCCCAACTCGCGATCGCGCAGGTGAGCGCCGCGCACAACCTGACGGTCGTCGTGGATAAGCGGATCGTTATTTACGGCGGGCAAGACGTCACCAAAGACGTTGAAACGCTCTTCATGGGTTCGCAGGCGATCTCGCCGCCGGCCGCCTCACCGCCGCCGTCGGAGATCGGTTACGTCGATCAAACCGTGCTCGACAATCTCCCGAAAGTCAAAACCGCCAACGACGAGATGAACCAGTTTGCGTCGACGCAGCGCGCGTTGTTTGCGCCGAAGGTAGCGCAGGCCAAGAGCGACGCCGACAAGCAGCAAGTTTACCAGCAGTTTAACAAGTCGCTCAGCGACAAGCAGGACCAGCTGCTCAAGCCGTTGGTCGATCAAACGAAACGCGCGACCGCCGACGTTGCCGCCCGAAAGAAACTGCTGTTGGTCATCGATCGCGCCGACGTGATTTACGGAGGCACGGACATCACGGCGGATGTCCAAAATGAACTCGCCAAGTAGGCGGCGTGTTGCAGCGCTGCTTACGGTGGCGGTAGCGCTCCTGCTCGGGGGGTGCGTCAACATTCACTCGGCCGCGATTCGCGGTGCCGGCTACGTTCGTCTCGATGAGGTCGTCAAACATCATCCCCTGTACTCGCAACTCTCGCAGATCGACGACGCCATGGCCGCCATCAATTTGGCGGCAGCTGCGCCGCACGTTCCGTTGAGCGCGTCACAGATTGCCGCGCAAACCGTGGCGCTCAACCGCCAGTTGCGTGACGCGCAAGACCGTGCCAACAAGATTCTCGCGCAGAAACAGCAGCAGTACGCCGTTAGCGAACGGCAAGCGATCGCTGCGGCGTTGAGCGCCGCCGGCATCAATCCGGGTGCGTACGCCGCCGGTCAGATGAGCGCTACTTCGTCGCAGCAAGTGCAGCAAGCGGCGGCAGCCGCCAATCAAGATTTCATGGCATATCAACAGAGCGTCGTCGCGCAAAATAATGCGGCAACGTCGGCAGTCGCGCGCCAGTTGCAGCAACAAGCCGCGCAAAAGTATGCCGCTAAGGCCGCACAGCTTCAGCAGAGCGAGACCGACCTGTCACTGCGTCTGTCGCAGGAGGACGCGGCGCAACGGCTCGCGATCAAAACGCGCATGTCGAATCTGGCGCTCGACGAGACAACCCGCAAGCAGTTACAAAGCCAGCTGGCCGCGATCAACGACAAAGAAACGTCCGCGACCGAAGCGCAACGCCGTACCGACGCTGCGACGCTGACGGCTTACCGCGCGCAGCTCGACGCGCAGACGCGCTCGCAGGTGCAAGCGCAGGTCGGTGCGATTGCGGGTCAGACGCAGGCGAAAATCACCGAACGCCGCAACGAAGTCGGCGCGCAGTTGCGCAGCCTAGGGCCGGCGCCGCTGCCGACCAACCTCCCCAGCGGCGTGCGCGGCAAGTTGACGACCATCCATCGCCAGTTTTTGGCTCAGTTCCAAGCCGACGCTCAAAAGACCGTCGCCGATTATCAGGCCACGAAGACCGACTTGGATCGCCAATTCGCGGCCTTGCACGGCGCTGACGTGGGAGCGACCGGGGCGGCAGCCAAAGAACTCGAAGCCCTTCAAAAACGCCGGGACGGGCTCTACCAGCAGATCGTCGATCAGATCACGCGCGAAGCGACGCGCATTGCCAAGCAACGGGGGTTCAGCATCGTCATCGACCATGTCGCCGCGGCGGCCGGCGGTTACGACCTGACCAACGACCTCATCAAGGACGTCGAAAGTTTACACGAGTGAAACAGCAGTTTGTATTTGTTATCACCTTGGTCGCGCTAGGCGTGACCGTTACTCTGGCGGGTTGCGGCGCGTCGAGCCCGATCGGGCTCGTCGACGTACAGCGTATCGTCGCGAACTGGCCGGAGTATCAAAACTATCAGAACCAGTTGCTAGCCGACGAACGAACGATCGCCGGCGGTCGCGGTAACCGTGCACAAAAAATGCGCGCGACGCTGGCGATGCAGCAGAAGTACGCCAAGATCACCGAACAACTGACGCAACAGATTCGCGACGCCTCGTCGAAGATCGCGCAGCAGCGCCGGCTAAACCTCGTCGTTACGCGCGAGGGAATCGGATATGGCGGCATCGACATCACCGGCGACGTCGAAAAATCCTTGAACATCACCGAAAAGGCGACCCCGACGCCAGGATCTTAAGGTTAGCCGGATGCTGGGAACGTTACGTCAACTCGCCGATTCGGTCGGCGGCTCGGTCGTCGGCGACGACACGGTTGAAATCGCGCGCATCGCCGGAATCGAAGAGGCCGACCCGCAGACGCTGACGTTCGCCACCGATGAACGCTACCTGGCCGCCGCATTACGCAGCCGCGCCGCGGCGGTACTGGTCGACGCAACGGTGTCGCATTCCGCGGCCGGCAAACCGCTGCTCGTGGTCGAGAATGCGCGGTTGGCACTGGCGCGGATGCTGCGCGCGCTGCGTCCGGCCCGTCCGCAAGGACCGTTCGTCCACGCATCGGCGTTGATCGAATCGGATGCCGACGTGGCGCAGGACGTGTACGTAGCCGCCGGTGCGTACATCGGACGGCGCGCGCGCATCGGAAGCGGTAGCGTCGTCGGTGCCGGCGCCTATGTCGGCGACGACGCCGTCGTGGGTGACGATGCGTGGTTGCACGCGCACGCGACCGTGATGGAACGCTGCACGATCGGCAATCGCGTCGTTTTACACGCCGGTTCGGTCATCGGGAGCGAGGGCTTTGGTTGGGCGTTCGTCGAGGGGCGACTCGAACGAATTCCGCAAGTCGGAAACGTCGTGCTCGATGACGACGTCGAGATCGGCGCGAACACGTGCGTGGATCGCGCGCAAACCGGCAGCACCCACATCGGCGAAGGGACGAAAATTGACAATCTCGTGCAGATCGGTCACAACTGCCGAATCGGCAAACACTGTGCGGTGGCATCGCTGACGGGATTGGCCGGTTCGACGGTCGTCGGCGACTACGTGAAGATTGCGGGACAAGTCGGCACGCGCGGACATATGACGATCGGTTCGCGCTCGACCGTAGCGGGACAATCGGGCGTATGGGGCGACGTACCCGAAGGCGTCACCGTCTCGGGAAATCCCGCGCGCGAACACCGTGAAGAGTTACGCCGAGAGGTCATGATTCGCAAATTGCCCAAAATCGTTGCTCGTGTCGACGCCCTGGAGCGCGCAATCGAGCCGAAACAAGACTAGCCGGCAAGTGCGACAGGCGACGCTGGCCGCGCCCATGCGTTTCGAAGGCGTCGGATTGCATACCGGCGAGCATGCGACCGTCGAAGTAGCGCCTGCCGAACCGGATAGCGGCATCGTGTTCGTCTTAACTGCGCCGGCGGTGACCAAAACCGTGAGCGTTCCGGCGGTTGCCGAGAACGTCGTCGAAACGTCGCGCGCTACCGTGGTTGGAAGCGACGGCGCTTCGGTTTCGACGACCGAACATTTGCTCTCGGCACTGTTTGCTTGCGGCGTCAGCAACGCCCGTATTACCGTCAATGGCCCGGAAATTCCGATTCGCGACGGCAGCGCGCGCGAGTTCGTCGCCGGCATCGATCGCGCCGGTATTCGCCAACAACCGTTTCCCCGTCGCGTGCTGTCGCTCTCCGAACCGTACGTGCTGCGAAATGGCGATCGTATGGTCGCGGCGCTGCCGGCGCCCGAGTTTCGCGTGCGATTCGTCGCCGATTTCGCACCGCCGATCGGCACGCAGTATTACGACGGTAGCGTTGACGGCGATGCCTACCGGAGCGAAATTGCAGATGCGCGAACGTTCGGGTACCTGCACGAAGTCGAAGCCCTGCGCGCGCGCGGCTTGGCGCTCGGGGGAAGTTTGGAAAACGCGCTGGTCTTTACGCCCGAAGGGCCCGTGCAGCCGCTGCGCTGGCACAACGAAGTCGTGCGTCACAAAGTTCTCGATCTCATCGGCGACTTCGCGTTACTGGGAGCTTGGCCGCAATTCGAGGTCGTAGCGTTCAAAAGCGGACACGAAATGCACGCGCGCGCTACCCAAGCGCTGCGCGGCATCATGAAGGAGAACGCGTGGGAGCCTTAGACATCCGGCAGATTCTCGAAGTCTTGCCGCACCGCTATCCGATTCTGCTCATCGACCGCATCACCGAACTCGAACCGATGGTGCGCGTCCGCGGTTACAAGAACATCACCTACAACGAGCCGGTTTTCACCGGCCACTTTCCTGGCAACCCGCTGCTCCCCGGCGTCTATATGCTCGAGGCGATGGCGCAGTTGGGCGGCGCCGTCGTTTTGGAACCGGGCGAGTTCTCGCGCAAAACGCCGTACCTCACCGGAATCGACAAGGCGAAGTTTCGCCGGCCCGTCGTTCCCGGCGACCGCCTCGATATGGAAGTGACGATGCTGCGTCATCGGCGCAACATCGGCTGGGTTTCGACCGTCGCGATGGTCGACGGCCAGTTGGCGTGTTCGGCGATGCTGAGTTTTTCGATCGTCTCCGATCCGCGAATGTTCGGCTCAGACTCGTCGGTTTTGCACGCGTGATCCATCCCACCGCGGTCGTGCATCCCGGTGCCCAAATCGGCAAGCACGTGGAGATTGGGCCGTACTGCATCGTCGGCGAACATGTCGGCATCGGCCCGCGTAGCGTATTGCAAGCCCACGTGGTAATCAACGGCTGGACGCACATCGGAGACGATTGTCAAATTTATCCGTTTGCAACGATCGGTGCCGCTTCGCAAGACCGCAAGTACAGCGGCGAGCGCGCGTATACGCGCGTCGGCGACCGCACGATCCTGCGCGAGTACGTCAGCATTCAACGCGCTACCGGCCACGACGAAGTGACCGCGGTCGGCAGCGACTGCTTGTTGCTCGCCTACGTCCACATCGCGCACAACTGCGTTCTCGGCAACGGCGTAACGATGAGTAATCTCGCGCAGCTGGCCGGCCACGTCGCCGTCGGCGACTATGCAACGATCGGCGGCCAAGCCGGCGTGCACCAGTTTACGCGCATCGGACGATACGCGATGGTCGGCGGGGCCACCAAACTCACCAAGGACGTGCCGCCGTTCTTCTTGGTCGAAGGCAACCCGGCGCGCGCTTACGGCCTCAACAGCGTGGGGCTGCGACGCGCATCGTTCTCGGTCCCCGAACGCAACGAAATCAAAAAGTTCTACAAAATCCTGTACGATCCGAAACTCAGCGTCTCCAAAGCACTCGAGGCGATGAAAGCCGAAGTCACGACCGATCCCGGACGCGAGATCGTCGCCTTCCTCGAAGCGTCCTCCGAACGCGGCGTCCTCAAGTGATGTGCAAGGGTGCGGTATTTCTTTTCCACGGGTGAAGCATCGGGCGAATCGAGCGCAATTCTGCTGGCGCAAGCGATTCGTACGATCGATCCCGAGGCGCAATTCGAGGGTATCGGGGCCGACGCGATGCGCGCTGCCGGATTTACGTTGTGGCGCGACCATACGGGTTGGGCCAGCATGGGGCCGATCGCGGCGCTGCCGCGCATTCCCAAACTGCTGGCAACCATGTGGCGGACCGCGTTTCATTTGGTTGCAATCAAACCCGATCTCGTCGTTTTGGTCGACTTCGGCGTCTTCAATCTGCGTCTCGCGATGACGCTGCACCGCTTGAAATATGCCGGTCCGGTGCTCGATCTCTTTCCCCCCGGCACGTGGCTCGATAATCCAAAGAAAGCGCGCCAGGTGAGCGCGGTCGCGGTGCCGATGGCGGCCTTCGCGCACCAGGCGGCGTTTTACGAAGGCCTCGGACTTCCGGTCGTATATTTTGGACATCCGCTCGTAGGACGATACCAGCGGCGGCCCGCGCGTCCCGCTCCGCCGCTCGACGGCGGGACCGTCGCAATTTTGCCCGGGAGTCGCAGCGGCGAACTCCGCCACCATTTGCCGGTCGCAGCGCGCGCGTTTGCAACGCTGCAGACAAGGCGTCCCAATCTACGCGCCGTTTTCGGAGCCGCGGATGACGCTGCCGTCGACACCATCGCGCGCACGATTGCGCGCGAGCGCCTCGAGCGCGCGGACGTCGTGCGCGGGGTGCCGGCGGCGGTCGCCGACGCCGACGCCGCGTGGGTTGCGTCTGGCACGGCGGTGTTGGAAACGCTTCTCTGCGGCGTGCCGGCGGTCGCGTTTTACATCATCACGCCGATCTTAGTCAAACACGGCCGCTCGTTGATCAAACACCGATACATCACGTTGCCCAATCTCGTTTTACAACGCGAAGTCGTGCCGGAGTTGCTGCAGGAGGATGCGACGCCGCAGGGACTGGCCGCTGCAATGGACGCGGTGTTGCGCGATCCCTCTGCGCAATACGCGCAGTTCGACGAGTTGCAGCGCGCGCTCGGGCCGCCCGACGCGCTCGAGCGTTGCGCGGAGTTTGCCGTCGCTTTAGCGCGCTCGAAGAGCGTGCCGGCGACATCGGCGTGACGCGAATCTATCACACGTCGGATTTGCACGACCGGCGTGGAATCGTGCCGCCTTTGCGCGCGCTCCGCCAGGCGCAGCCGGGATTACTCTTCGATTGTGGCGACTCGCTGCGGGGCAGCCAAACGATCTATCATCGCAACGAGCCGATCGTCGGCGAAATCGACGCCGCCGGCTACGACGCGCAAGCGATCGGCAACCGTGAATTCCACTATCTATTTGCGCTCGTGCGCGCCCGGGCGGCTCGCATGCGGCACGCGCTCGTGTGCACTAACCTCGTCGACACCAAGGGCCGTCCGCTCCCGTTCGCGCGCTCGCTGACGTTCGAGCGCGACGGCATTCGGATTCACGTGCTCGCGCTGTTGGTGATGCAGTATCCGACCGGCAGTCCGTGGGAGCGGATTTTCGGCTGGCGCTTTCTCGATCCGGCGGAAGCCATCGAACCATTTGCGCGCTCGATAAAGGAAGGCGAGATGTTGGTGGTGCTGTCGCACGTCGGGTTGCGTCGCGATCGCGAACTGGCGCGCCGCATTCCACGCATCGATCTGCTGCTCGGCGGTCATAGTCACGATACGCTTTTCGAGGCCGAATTCGTGGGCGACGTTCCGATCGTTCACGCTGGACCGTATGGCCGGTACGTTTCGCAAAGCGAATTGGCGTACGATTCGCAGCGCGCGCGGTTTGCGTTGACGTCATTTCAACTGCTGCCGCTGCTGCATGCGGCATGAGCGCCGTGCTCTTCGTCAGCAACGGTCACGGTGAAGCAGCGATCGCCGAACGGATTGCGGTCGAAGTCGCGTCGCTCTCCCCACAAACGCGGCGCGACCATCTTGCGCTGGTCGGCGACATGCCGTCGGAATCGCTGCACGACGTCGGTCCGCGCGCGGCAATGCCGAGCGGCGGATTGATCGCCATGGGCAACGTGCGCAACATCGCCCGCGACGTGCGCGCCGGATTGCTCGGGCTCACGCTGTCGCAACGTACGTTTTTGCGCTCCGTTCGCGGAAGCTACGAAGCGACGGTGGCCGTCGGCGACGTCTTTGCGCTCGTAATGGCTTTGCAAACGCGCGCGCCTGCAATTTTCGTTGGGACGGCCAAGAGCGTGAACGTCGCGCCGTACGGCCCGTTTGAGACGCGAATGTTACGGCGCGCGACCGCGTGTTTCGTTCGGGATGCGGCGACGGCAGAGCGTTTGCGCGCGCGCGGCGCGCACGCCGAGACAGCCAACGTGATTGCCGATCTTGCGGTAAGCAACGACGATGCGCGTGCCGAACTCGCGGCCGGCGGTTTCGCGCCGGCGATCGCGCTTTTCCCCGGAAGTCGTGCGAGCGCGTACGAGCAGGCTGCCTTTCTTCTCGACGTGACGGCCGGTCTGATCGAGGCGCGTGCGGGACTCGGCGCGATACTGTCGGTGTCGCGCAACTTGGAGATCGAACGTTTTGCTGCCGTGGCGCGGCGGGGCGGATGGGAGGTTACGTTTTCCGGTGAAGACGCGACGCCGTTTACGCTAGCGATCGGCGGTCGAATCGGCGTGCGCGCTTGGCGCGGTGCCCTCGCGCCGCTGTTTCCACGCGTTACGCTAGTTCTCGGTCAAGCCGGGACCGCAAACGAGGCGGCTGCGGCCGCGGGCGTACCGGTCGTCGCCTTCGAGAATCGTGAAGAACCCGGCCCCGGCTGGTATCGACAACGCCAGTCGGCGCTGCTGGGCGAGGCGATGGCGATACTGCCGGCGGATGCCGCTGCCGCCCAAACCGCAATCCTCGCATTGCTCGACGATGCGCCTCGGCGCGCGCGCATGTCGGCTGCCGGACGCGAGCGCATGGGTGAACCCGGCGCCGCACAACGCATTGCTCGCCGTATCGCCGACACGGTCGGCGTGTGATGCTCAAACGCTTGCTTCCGCTCGGATTTGCTGCCGTCTACGCGGCGCTCCCGCTGTATCCGGCGTTCATCGCGTTGACGAGCGTCGCGTACCCCGGCATAGCGGTCGTTCCGCAGCCAGTCGTGTTCGCGGCAATCGCACTGGTCGTGCTGCTCATCGCCTATGCGATCGTGCTCTTCGTTCGGTTCGGTTTGGGAGCGCAGCCCTTGCTGGTTCCGATGCTAGCGGCGTTTGGCGCGGCGCTGCTGGCGTCGTTCTTGGGTTTCGATCCGCTGCGCGGCTTGCTCTTCGTCGGCCTCTTCGGTTCGACCATCGTATGGCACTGCGTCAACGTGCGTTTCTATCGCGAACGAGGCGTTCCCGAGGGAATTTTTTGGGGATACCTCATTTCTGCCGCGCTCGCTGCTGCTGCCGCCATCGCCATGGTGGTAACGCGCGAGCCCGCCAATCTCTACGCGCTGCAGCACGGCCGCGCAACCGGCACCTTCGTCCTGCCGGGTGAGTTGGCGGCGTATCTCGTTGCGGTACTGCCGGTTGGCTATGCGGTGGCGCGCGTTGCACAGCCGCTCGCGCTGCGCGCAGCGGCGTGGGTCGCGGTTGTCGTGGGAATCGTAGCGCTCGTCATGACGTTTTCACGTGCCGGCTGGATGGGCGCAACGGCGGCCGCGGCCTTCATGATTGCGGCCCAGCCGCGCGCGCGCCGTTACGGTCGCGTGGTCGCAACGGTATCGATTGCAGTCGGCGTGCTGGCCGTCGTCGCGCTATTCAATAGCCATCACGATCCCAGCGAAGACTACACGCGTTTGGCGATCTGGCAAGCGGCGTTGCAAATCGTTAATTGCTTTCCGCTGACGGGCGTGGGACCGTTCGATTTTCCGCTATTGTACGCGCGCGTCCACGTACCCGATGCGGATGCGACGGCGTTTCACGCGCACAGTCTGTACTTGACGTTTTTCGCCGAAGGTGGCGTGCTATTGTTAGCCACGTTCGGGTGGATCGCGTGGCGATTTGCGGCCGCGTTGCGCGCGCGGCTGGCGCACGCAACGCCGGCGGACGCTTTGCTGGCGCTGGGCGCGACGGCGGGACTCGTCGGTATCGCCGTGCAAGGGCTGATCGACACGATGAGCATCGCGATCTTCGGGCTTTTGCTGCCGGCAATGGGTCTGGCGCTGGCCGCCGCGCGGCCGATCGAGCCCGCTGCCGATTGCAGACTGCCTTGACGGCTAAGACAACCCGCAACGGCGCGCCGCTTGCGGCCGCTCTATTGCTCTGTGCGTGCAATCCGCAAGCGCCGGCCGGAAAGACGCCGTCATCAACGGCGGCCTCGCCTCGAACGACCCCTTCGGCGCCGCCGCTGCACATTACCGGCCAGGGAAGCGCCCGTCGCCCGGTCCGGATCATTCAGCAAGTCCAAAACCGCATCGAGTATGAATTGATTGCGAAATCGTACGAGAGCAAGGGCGCCCAGGGCAAAGCGCGGGCCGTTTTCTCTGATGCGCGCGTTATCTTTCACGATCGCGACGGCAAAACGATGACGGCCACCGCACCTCAGGCCGTTCTCGACGAAGACGCCAATACGGTGACGCTGCTCGACGTGGTGCACGCGCAGACAAGTACCGGCATGGAGTTGGATTGCAACCGGCTAGTCTACGATCGCACGAGCCAATCGTTGCGTGGCGACGGGAACGTCGTCATTACCGATCCGAAGGGGTTTCGCGGTACCGGCTCGAGTTTCGAATCCGACATCTCACTCACGCACATGCGGATGCAATGAACGGTCAGGAATCTTCAATCAAGTTACGCGGCCTCGTCAAACGCTACGGTGAACGCACCGTGGTTAACGGCGTGTCGGCCGAAGTCAAGACCGGCGAGGTCGTCGGTCTTCTCGGCCCTAACGGCGCCGGCAAGACGACGACCTTCTACATGGTCGTCGGTTTGGTCAAACCCGATGGCGGTACGGTGTTGCTCGACACCGATACGAAAGAAATCAATCTCACCGCCGCGCCGATGTACGCGCGCGCGCGCAACGGCGTCGGTTATCTTTCGCAAGAAAACTCGATTTTCCGCAAACTCTCGGTGGGCGACAACATTCGCCTCATCTGGGAGCAGAATGGAATGCCGCACGACGAACGCGAGCGGCGGCTGCCGGCGCTGCTCGAGGAGTTCGGGTTGCGCGCGTTCGTCGACGCGCGCGGCGACAGTCTCTCCGGCGGAGAACGGCGACGCGTCGAAATCGCGCGCGCGCTCGCGATCGAACCGGCGTTTCTTTTGCTCGACGAGCCGTTCACCGGCATTGACCCGATCGCCGTCGCCGACATTCAGATGATGATTCGTCAGTTGCGCGATCGCGGGCTGGGCATTCTGATTACCGACCATCAAGTTCGCGAAACCCTCGCCATCGTCGATCGCGCCTACATCATGAATAACGGCCGCATCGAAGTTTCCGGCACCGCGCAAGAAGTTCTCGATTCCCCGATCGCGCGGACGTTCTACTTGGGTGAAGGGTTTAGGCTGTAGACGCATGGGCTGCTTGCGCGGTGGTTCTTGTTTGAAAGGCGCTCCGCCCCAGGCTCCGCGCCCCCCACTTCGTGGGGCCCCCAGCCCATGGGGCGCTTAAACATTTCGTCCGGCAAAGATTCCCCTAGGGCGCCCCAAACGATCGTTACCGCGTCATTCGACGTGTTCCGGGACCTCGCCCGGCTTTTTATTTGCGCGCCAAGACTTTCGCGAAAGCCGTGAACTCGCTCCGCTATACCATCCTTGACCGATACGTGCTGACCGAACTTGCGGGGCCGTTCGGGTTTGGTTTGGGCGCGTTTACGCTAATTTTCGCCGCCACCGAAATCCTCAACGTCGGCAAACTCGTCAGCAGCGAGCACGCGCCGCTGTGGGCGGCACTGCTGGTTTTCGTTTGGTCGCTGCCGGCGTACGTCGTGCTGGTGATTCCGATGGCGCTCCTGTTAGGAACGTTGCTGGCTATTCAACGTTTGGCTAGCGATAGTGAGATCACGGCGATGAAGGCAGCAGGGGTTACGTTTTCGCGCATCGTCGCGCCGCTGCTCGCGGTCGGTATCGTCATGTCGTTTGCAACGCTCTACCTGCAAGAACAACTGGTACCGTACGCGAACGACCAACTGGTCGAGATCGAGAGCGCGGTGATCAATCACACGAGCGCTTACGGGCGCGACTTGACCGTTTCCGCGCCGCTGCCCGGCGGCGGACGCCAACTCACCACTGCGACGGCGTTCGAACCGAATTCGCGTGCACTGCTGCACGTGACGTTGATTCAGTACGACAGCCACAACCGGCCGCGTCAGATCGTTTTTGCCGATCGAGCCGAGTTCACCGTGGACAAGTGGCTGCTGCAGGATTCGAGTCTGTACCGCTTCAACCCCGACGGCTCGGTGCTCGCAGAACCGCCGATTCCCCAGCAGGAGGTCGAAATCGGTGAGAATCCAACCGACCTCGTCAAACGCATAAAAAACGACGATCCCGACAGCATGAGCCGAGCTCAAATCGCCGCGATCGTCAGAACCGGACAGTTGACGGAGAGCGAACTGCGAAAATACGTCATGACGTATCAAGAGAAGTTGGCCCGCCCGTTTGCGTGTTTCGTCTTTATTTTGATTGCGGTGCCGTTCGGTCTGCGCGCGGTGCGCAGCGGCGGCAGCAGCACGAGCCTCGGCTTCGGATTGTCGCTGGCAATCGTCTTCGTCTACTATATCGTCATGACCGTGTGTTCGTTCTTCGGCGAGGCGTTCTTGAGCGTGGCGTGGCTGTGGGCGTGGATGCCCAACCTGCTGTTCACGGCGATCGGGTTGGCACGGCTGCGTCAAGCCGCAGCGGTATAGCCACGCGTGAATTTCATCGAGTTCATCCGCGGCATCGGCAACGTCCTGTTCGTGATGCTGATTGCGGGCGGCGTTGCCTATGTCGGCGATCGCGTCGGTCATCGCGTCGGCCGGCAGCGGCTTTCCCTCTTCGGCATTCGTCCACGTTATACGTCGACCATCGTGGCCATCGCGACCGGCATGATCATCGCGTTGGTCGTCACGCTGGTCGCGATTTTTGCTTCCCAGCAAGTTAAAACCGCGTTCTTCAAACTCAACTCGCTCAACACGCAAATCGCGGAGCTGCAGCGGCGCGAGCGAGATCTCGAGAAGAAAGTCAATACCGGTCGGCTCGTCGTCCAGGTCGATGCGCTGATGGTGCCGTTCTACCGCGTTATCGCGCAAAACGCCACGCAATCGCAGCGCTTGAGCACGATCCGATCGTTTTATTACGACTCGGTGAAGTTCGTCAACGCCAACTACCCGCAGTTGGGTCTCAAACCGTACGCGATTCCTCCCGATGCCGAGAAGAAACTCAGTACCTTCGCCAGCAGCCTATCGACGCTGGCAGCGACGACGCAATCCAACGTCATGCTGACGGTTACTTCCGATCAGAACCTCTTTGTCAACGATGAAATTCATTTCGAGATCAAAGGCACCGGAGACCGCCGCTACTACCACAAGGGCGATATCGTCGCGCAGTTGACGGTTCCGGGCAAGAGCGGCGCGAACGCGAACATCGCGCTTGGACAACTCCAAAACTACGTGTCGATCTCGGCGCGCCGTTTGGGCCTGCCGCCGTTTCTAGCCGACAACGTGCAGGCACTGCAGCTGATTCCCGACGCTGCGCAGATGCAACAACGGATCGACAAGGCTGGTACCTTTTTGTTGACCGCGTTCGCGGCCGAAGACTTTTATCCGCACATCGGAGGCATACCGATCGTGATCGTCCTGACCCAAGCGCCGCCCAGGTGAACCGCATCGGCGCCGTGCTCGGCGTCGACCCGGGCCGCGACAAGGCCGGCTTCGCGCTGGTGGACGCAGGCGGAGCGGTGATCCGGACCGGCGTCGTCGCGGTGGCTTTGCTTGCGGGCCAGGTCCGTGCGCTATTGGTCGACCACTCGATCGATGCCGTTGCGCTCGGGCGTGGAACCAATGCCGCGGCGCTGCGCGCGGCGCTGCGCGATTTCGGGTTGCCGATCCACGACGTCGACGAATACGAGACCTCGCGCCGGGCTCGAGAACTCTACTTTCGCGATCACCCGCCGCGCGGCTGGCGCCGGCTGATTCCGGTCGGTCTGCAACTTCCGCCGGTCCCCATCGACGACTACGCCGCAATTTTGATTGCGCGGCGGTTTCTCGCCAGGGACCGCGGGTAGAAGCCTCCAAGATGGAATGCCCGCCCGAAGCCAACGCCGCGGGCCTGAGCTTCGTTGCCGGGAAGGGTGTCTTTCGAGGGATCCGGAGGAGAACGTGCGTCGGCTAGTCGGCATCGTCGCGACCGCAGCGCTTGTCGTAGCGCTTGTGCCCCGCGTTGTCGCGGCGGCGGCGCCCGGCCCCGCGTTTGATCTTTCGGCACTGTTGATGCAGCGTGTTTTCGGCGAATCGTCGGATGCGCGCGCTTCCTTCGACGCCGCGTACGGCGATCGCGCGAGCGAGTCGCCCTTGCGCGACCTGGCACTCGACGCGACGGCAGCGGATCGGTCGGACGCCTTCGATCGCGAGGCTTCAAACCCGACGTTTGCGGCCTCGCATGGGATACGCGTCGCGGCGATATCTACCGCCGCACCTTTCGATCTCGCGCAAACCATTCGCGCGACGGTGTTGCATTCGAATCTGTATTTTGCATCGCCGCCGAGCGGCGATGTCGCCGCAACGTCGAGCGATCCGATGCGCGCCGACGCATCCTTCACGACTGCTGCATATCAGCCGGTTGCCCCCGTCACGTTCGTCTCACCGCAATCGGCGGCGTTTTCGCTCGGGCCGCTGGTGCGCGGCGCACCCCCCGTGGTTGCCGCAGGCTCGGCCATGGCGTTCGGCGAGAGCAGCGCACCGGCGGGCTCGGCAGGATCGTCGGCCGTGCTGCCGGGTGCCGCGCAAGTGGGCCCGTTAAAGTTTTCGACTCAAGTAAACGGCGCGTCGTTATCCGCGCCGTCGGTAGGACTCAACGACGCCGGCGCGGGCGCCGGCGCCAACCTCGACGTGCGTGCCGGCTCGCGCACGTTAACCTTCGGCGTCTCCAGCAACTACGAGCGGTTGACGCGCAACGACGCGAGCGGAGTGGCGCCGGCGGCGTTGAGCGACGGCTCTTCATGGCAACTACCTGGCGCCGACGTGCCGCTTGCGGTGCCGAACTACGCCGACGTCAGCCGGGTTTCGGTCGGTGCCGGCGTCGCGGTGCCCGTGTTACGCGGGCTTACGTTGAACCTCGATTATGCCGCCGACCGGATGTTCGGCGGATATGGGCTTCCGGGTGTGATCAATCTCGACACGTTCGACAACTCCTACGGTGGAAAACTGACGTTCGCAATTCCAAATACAAGCAGTACGCTCTCGATCTCGGCCCGTCAGTTGCACTACGAGGACAGCCTTATAACGCCGAACGCGTCGACGCAGACACGCGAAGACGTGAACTTCACGGTCAAGTTCTAGCGTCACCCTTGGAACGCCGATGTTCGCGCGCGTCGCCGTAGGCGCGGTTATCGGCGCGCTCACGTTAGCGTTCGCCGCCATTCAACTCGCATCCGACGCCTTCGCCGCGCCCGTAGCGGCGAGCGGATCGCTGCCGTCGCACATACCGTTGGGATTCGGACTAGCCGTCTATCGCGCGCTCGATCGCATCGCGCCTGCGCCGTACGTTGAAACCACGTTGGCCACCCAGGCACTGGCGGCAATGCGATTCGACGTGGCGCTGCATTACGCGTTGCGGCTGCCGGCCTCGGCTGCACGCGACGAGTTGCTGGCGCGGATTGCGTCGGCACGCGGCGACTCCGCCCTCGCGCTGGAATATTACGTCGCCGCGCCCGATGTGGATGCGGTGCAAACGTCGGTGCGCGCGCTGCTGCCGGGAAATCCGGCTGCGGCCTATGCGCTCGAACGCGCCCTCAACGCGCGCCTATCGCTCACGGCGACGCACCCGGATGCGATCGCGGCGACCGCATGGCGTTTGGGCGAGTTGGCGAATCGTCAAGCTTGGCGAGAAACGTCGGGAAGTCCGGCGCAAAACGCGTGGCTGCGCAGGGCGATGCAACACTTCGCAACCGCAACCGATCTCGCGCCCCTTTCCGACAAGTATGCCATCGCCGCTGCCAATCAGGCGGCGCAACTTGGAAACCTCGACGGTGCGCGGCAGTTCTTCGCCCGCGCCCTCGTAGCGAATCCGGGCAGTGCCGACGCCACCGCCGGACTTGGCGTCGTGGCACTGCGGAGCGGCGATCCAGCGACAGCTCGCGCATATCTCGACCGCGCGCGCCGGCTCGATCCCAGCGCGCTCATGGTACGTGCCCTGGAACGCGAGCTGCATTGAGGCTCGCACTCGACGCGCAACTCGTCATCGGGACGGCTACCGGCATCGGCGAATACGTTGCCGGCTTAGCCACGGCGTTGCGCGACGAGACGGACGTCGACGTGGTCGAGCTGAACGAACCGCGCCTTGACCCGTGGCGGTTCGACCGCCGCATCATTTGGGATCAAATTCTCTTGCCGCACCGCGCACGGAAGACGCGGGCCGATCTCTTGCACTGCGCGTCGGGAACGGTGCCTCTCTTTGAATCGCTACCGATCGTTGCAACCGTTCACGACGTTGCCTGGCTGCGCGTCCAAGCCCACGCGCCCGCGTACGCGCGCTGGTATTTTGGCGCATTTTCGCTGCAGCGCTACCGCCGCGTACAGCGCATCGCGGTGGATTCGGAGTTTTCGCGGCGCGAGTTGCTGCGCGTGCTCGATGGATACGATCCCGACCGCGTGCACGTCGTCTACCCGGGCGTCGCTGCCGATTACTGCGCGCTCGAGCGGCGTGGCGGAGATGGGCGAACGATCCTTATCGTCGGCACCGTCGAACGGCGAAAGAATCTCGATGCGCTCGTGCGCCTGCTGCCGCAACTGGCCGGCGCGCGCATCGTTTCGGTCGGGCCACCGACGCCATATCAGGAGGAGTGTGCCGAGATCGCGCGGCAACTCGGCGTCGCCGATCGCGTGGAGTTTCGCGGCTACGTCGAGCGTGCGCAGCTCTTGGAATTGTACGCGACCTGCGCGGTCGTTGCCGTGCCGTCGCATTACGAAGGTTTCGGTTATGCCGCCGCTCAGGCGCTCTGCGCGGGCGTGCCGTGCATCGTTTCCGATCGAGGTGCGCTGCCCGAAGTCGTCGGTGGCGATGCGTGGATCGTTCCGTTGGAAGACGAACGGGGGTGGGCAAATGCGCTTGTCGGCACGATGCGCGGCGAAGCCGACGCGCGCGCCGCATCCGATCGCGTCGGCGCGATCGCGCGCCTGTCGTGGCCGGCCAGCGCCCGCAGCATGCTCGCGCTGTATCAAGCGGCGAGAATTTAACGGTAACGTCGAAATCGCCGCGGCAAAGTAGTACCGCCTTGAGCGGCTCCAGCAGACTCCTAGTAGATGGGTGAGCCGGACGCTCCGGGTGCGACGCTGCCGTCGTCCGGCGCAAATATCAAGCGCAGCGGATAGCTCGATCCGGCTTCCGGCATCGTGACTATCGTGACGCGAACGAAGCCGCGCGCAGGAATCACGTATTGGCGAATTTTGTAGCGGGAGAACGCCGGTACTTGGTGCGATTGCACGAGCACGCCGTCGATTACGTACGTTCCGGTAGCACGCCCTCCCCGGGGATTCTCGTAGATGGCGATGGATTGCGGTGAGGAGAGCGGGTTGTGAACCGTCACGACAAACGATTGCAGCACGCCATAGTCCCCCGCCAGCGCTTGGCCTTGCAAGTCGTTGGGGAGCGGAATTTGGCCGATCGGCACTTCGAGATAATCGTCGTTGACGTTCCATTGCGCGGCGTAGTGAAACTCCGGAATCGGGTAGATGCCGCGCGCGTGTTTGTGTTCGGCTTCGAGCAACGCGGTGTCCGGCGCGTCGGCGTCGGCGGGCTGCGCCGATAGCGTTAGATGGACGCTACCGTTGCCGGAAAGCGCGCGCAACTGCAAGACGTTGCAGACGATCGTGCCCGGCGGTAAGTCTTGCTGCGCGATGTCCAACGACGAGTTCCCGGGAATCGTTATGAGCCGACCCTGATTTTGCACGACGTTGATGAGAAAGGCGCGGGTGGCCACATGCCCGGCTTCCATCTCGTTTGCCGTCGGGCCGCCGCGTCCGCTGATGAACTGCACGTTCGCGGGTTCGGGCGAATGGTTGTCGACGCGCAGCACGACGCGCCGGGCCGGTTGACCCGGCGGATTGTAGTGAAAGTAGAGAAACCGCGAGGGCTGCTCGCTGCGCAGGTCGGCCGTGAAGAGCATACCGTTTTCTTCCAGACGTTCCGGATAGTCGCTCACCATCAACGAATCGGGAGAAATGCGCGGCGCGGCAACGTTGCGAAGATCGACGCGCGTCGTCGCGTCGACCTCGATGTAATCCGTTCCCTGTATCAACACCGGCACGTTGAGCACCGCGACGCGATCCTGTGCCAGCGTACCTGAAAAGTTCACCTCGTCGGGTGCAACCACGATTTGGCCGCCGGGACGCGCCTGCGCGGCGCGCACGACCGCGGCGGCGACCTCTTGACGGATGAAATCGGCCGAAGCCGGGTCGCCGGTAATCGACAGCGTCGTTTGCGCGGCCGCACTGCCGGCGTAAAACGCAACGCGAATCGGAACGTCGCGTGTCAGATTTCGCGAGTCGGAGATCGTTACCGCGGTGATTCCCGGCTTTTTGCCGGTGATGAAGACGCTCGACGTCGTTTGATCGACGGACGCTTCGGCCAGCGAAGCATCGTGCACGTTCGCGGCAATCGGCCCGAGCACCGAACCGACACTGACGCGCACCGTGCCGCCGACCGCAACGGTCGCCGACGCCGGTTCGACGGTAATCGGCGGTGCGGTCGGGGTCGGGCCCGGTGCCGGAGTCGCTGATGGGGTCGCGGAGGCCGAAGGCGATGCGGACGAGGGCGCGGGCGCCGGCGAGGCCGCGGGCTGAGCCCAAGCCCGGGCTGCGCAGAACGCCATAGGCACCGCCGCGGCAAGCAGAAGGCGCGCCGCGATGCGCCTACGAGGCAATTTTGTCGGAGTGGCGGACGGCCGAAGCGAGCAACGTCTTGTATCCGACGCTCGGGAAGAGCACGGTAACCAAGTCCCGCTCCGCGCGCTCGACCGTACCCTGTCCAAACTTTGGATGTTGCACGACGTCGGAGATTTTGAACCCGCCGGTAGCCGCTCCCTCGTCGGCTCCTCGGCCCGCCGCCCGCAGGCAGTTATCGCACGCGCCGCAGTTGGTCCGGTCGAAGTCCTCGCCGAAATAGTTGAGAATGAAGCGGCGCCGGCACGAGGTCGTTTCGGCGTACTGCAACATCATCGCCAGTTTGCTCTGGTCGTACGATTTCTTGGTGTCGTAGTTTGCGAGGCTGAGCACGAGATTGCGGTTCTTGCGAACGGCCTCGGTCAAGCCGTACGCGGATTTCTGCACCATCTCGATGTAGCCGGATTTCTTGAGCAGCGCGAGGATGACGCGCAACTTCGTCAGCGGGAGCTGCAGGATCTTGCGCAGATCGGCCATCGCAACGCCGCCCTCTTGACCGGCGAAAACTTCGATCGTTCCGAAGACGCGTTGCACCTCTTCGATGTCCGGATACTTGCCGGTGAGGAAGTAATTTTGCACTCGGGTGTCACTCATGCGGTAGATGAGTATGCACCGCGACGGCAAACCGTCGCGTCCGGAGCGTCCCGCCTCTTGCGTGTATGCTTCGAGCGACCCAGTCAAATCGTAGTGCACGACGAACCGAATGTTCGATTTGTCGATCCCCAAACCAAACGCATTGGTCGCTACCACCGCGCGTATCGCCTCGCCCATAAACAAGTTTTGCACCGACGTACGATCTTCTTTGTGCAATTTCGAGTGGTAAACCGCCGCCGGCACGTTGAGTTCGCGCGTCAAATGGTGCTGCACTTCCAGCGCGTTCTTGATCGTCGCGGTGTAGATGATGCCGGTGCCTTCGAGCGCATTGGCGCCCGTAAATAGCGACGACAGGATCTTCATCTTGTCGACGGCCTTGTGCGCTTTACGCGCTTCGTAAATGAGATTCGGCCGGTCAAAACCGCGTACGATCGGTTTGACGTGCTCGATCCCGAGTTGGTGCAGGATGTCTTCGCGTACCGAAGGCGTGGCCGTCGCCGTCAACGCCAGTACGGCCGGGCGGCCGAGCTTTTTGATCGCACCGCCGAGTGCCAGATACGCGGGACGGAAGTCGTGCCCCCACTGGCTGATGCAGTGTGCTTCGTCGACGACGAATAGCGGAACGTTTATGGACTGCAGCAGCCGTAGAAAGCTCTCGTCTTCGAGTTTCTCCGGCGTGGTGTACACAATTTTTATGGAGCCGGTCGCGATGCGTTCGCGCGCGCGCGTTTCCTGATCTTCGGAGAGCGTCGAATTCAGCGCGATAACTTTGCGAATGCCGCGCTCGCGCAAGACGTCGAGCTGATCTTTCATCAGTGCGATCAGCGGGCTGACGACCACGGTCGTACCGTCGAGCATGAGTGCGGGCAGTTGATAGGTAAGGCTCTTACCGGCGCCGGTTGCGAGGATGGCTAACGTATCCTGCCGTTGCAGGACGCGTGAAATGACCTCTTCTTGGCCGGGGTAGAACGCTTCGAACCCGAAATGCGCTCGCAACGCCGCGTGCAGGTCTGGCAAAGCCAAGTGGACGGTTCCCTTCGTAACCGGAAATGCCGGAGCGCGTATGTAAGTCGCTCCAGCCTACTATGAAACCCGTCCGAAAAGCGGACCGTTTCAGGCTACCCGGCGGCAGGCTCGCCCAAACCCTCCTCGTAAATCCCCCGGGTGTCGCTCTATCGCACCTGGCGTCCACTCTCGTTTGCCAATCTCGTAGGCCAAGATGCGGTGGTTCGAACGCTGACGGCGGCGCTCGAGAGCGGTAAATTGGCTCACGCGTATCTTTTTTCGGGGCCGCGCGGCTCGGGCAAAACGTCGGCTGCGAAAATCCTCGCACGTTGCATCAACTGCGTGAACGGGCCGACCGCAACGCCGGATAACACCTGCGAGAACTGTCGCGCGATGATCGCCGGAGCCGCGCTCGACGTACTCGAGATCGACGCAGCCAGCAATCGGGGAATCGACGAAATTCGCGCGCTGCGCGAAGCGGTGAAGTTTGCACCGGCGAGCATGCGGATGAAAGTGTACATTATCGACGAAGCGCACATGCTTACCAAAGAGGGCGCGAACGCATTTCTGAAAACCCTCGAGGAGCCGCCCGCCCACGCCGTGTTCATACTCGCGACGACCGAGCCGGAACGGCTGCCGCTGACAGTTCTCTCGCGTTGTCAACGCTACACGTTCCGCCGCATCGCGATCCCCGTCATGATCGAAAAGATGCAAGCGATCGCACGTGCGGAAGGGATTGCAATCGACCCGGCGGCACTGGCGGCGATCGCGTACCGCGCCGACGGCGGGTTGCGGGACGCCCTGACGATGCTCGAACAGGCGGCGGCGTTCGCCGGCGATGATGCGATCGAACCCGCTACCCTCGACCTCGCCTTCGGCTCGACCGGCCGCGACATCGCGCAGCGCCTCCTCGACGCGGTGATCGAACGCGACGCGGCGGCAGCGCTCGCGACCGTAGAGGCCGCCGCCGACGCCGGCAACGACGCCCACGTGCTGATGCGCACGCTCGTCACTGCCTTTCGCAACCTGCTGGTCGCGCGCGTCGATCCGGGGTTGTTGGCGCGCGATCTGGCTCCCGAAGACGCGCTGCGCGCGCAGGAGCGCGCCCGCGGCGTTCCGATGGCAATCCTGGTGCGGGCACTGCGCGGCTTGACCGACGCGCTCGGGCTGGCGCGTTCCGGCGGAAATCCGCGGCTTGAGTTGGAGACGACCCTCCTGCGTTTGATCCTCGCGCCCGAGGATACGAGCCTCGACGGGCTATCGGCGCGCGTTGCGGCTCTCGAAGAGCGCGCCTCCGGCGCGTCGCCGGGATCCGCGCAGCCGGCGACTTCCGCACTAGTGCCAAAATCGCAACGAGAGCAACCCGGGGTCACGGCGCGATCGGGCAAAGATGCGCCGTCCCGTCTTTCGCTTGCCCAAGTGCGCGCGGCGTGGCCGAGCATTCGCCGCAAGGTCGAAAGCGAGTACGCGCCTTTGCGAGGTCCGCTCTCCGGCGTCAACGTCGAAGAACTCAAAGGCAACTCGGTGGTCCTGTCCGCGCGTAATGGAATCGACGCCGACATCGTGCGCGAACGCCTCGGGTTGATCGAAGTCGCGGCCGGCGACGTTCTCGGCGCACCGACGACGATCGTGCTGCTCGCCGGCAGCGCGCGAGCGAAAGGCTCGGCGCCGGGCGGCGTCGCATCGGTGACCGCCGACGATGGCAGTGACGACGCCGACGCACTCTTCAACTACGCCAGCGAACGGATACGCGAACGATGAATCAAGCCCAACTGATGGCGCAAGTCAAAAAGATGCAAGCCGAAATGAGCAAAGCGCAGGAAGAACTGGCCAATACCGTTGTCAGCGGCGGGTCCGGCGGCGGCTTGGTTACGGTGGAAGTCACGTGCGATCAGCGCGTGAAGTCGGTACGCATCGGGAAGGAAGCAGTCGATCCCGACGACGTCGAGACGCTCGAAGACCTCGTCGTTGCCGCCATGAACGACGCCTTGGCGAAATCGACGCAAACCTCGCAAAAGCGCATGGCTTCGTTAACCGGCGGCATGCGCATCCCGGGTCTGTCGTAGCCGAAAGCAACGATGCCGAGTTCCGGTGCGGTTGCCGGGCCGGTCGCGGCCCTTATCAACGAGTTTAGCAAACTCCCGACGATCGGCCCGAAGACGGCCGCCCGTTTGGTCTTTTATCTGCTGAACCGGCCGCGTCACGAGTCGCAAACGCTGGCCGAAGCCATTTTGGCGGTGAAAGACCACGTGCGGTTTTGTTCGATCTGCTTTTCGCTCACTGAAACGGATCCGTGCGCGATCTGCCGCGACGATCGCCGCGAGGCGCGCATTATCTGCGTCGTCGCAGAAGCGAAAGACGTCTACGCCGTTGAGCGCACCGGCGCGTTCAAAGGACGCTATCACGTCTTGGGCGGCCTCATCTCACCGATCGACGGCATCGGGCCGGGGCAGCTACGCGTAAAAGAACTCGTCGAGCGAATCGGCCGCGAGGAACCGCGCGAGATCATTCTGGCTACCAATCCCAATGCCGAGGGCGAAGCTACCGCGTTATATTTGTCGCGCCTGATTGCCCCGCTGGGCGTCGTCGTCACTCGGCTCGCGTACGGTCTACCCATCGGCGGCGACCTCGACTACGCCGATGAAATCACACTCGCCAAAGCGTTTGAAGGGCGCACCGCGCTCGGCGGTGGTTCGTAAGGTGCAACAGCGCGCGCTCGGCCGCAACGGTCCGGTCGCATCCGCGATCGGACTCGGATGCATGGGGATGTCCGATTTGTACGGCGCCGCGGACGAGAATGAGAGCATTGCAACCATCCACGCCGCGCTCGAGGCCGGCATAACACTGCTCGATACCGGCGATTTCTACGGCAGCGGTCACAACGAAATGCTCATCGGTCGCGCGCTGCGCGGCCGCCGGCGCGAGGACGCGATCGTCAGCGTCAAATTCGGTGCGCTGCGCGGCCCCGACGGCGCGTGGGCCGGCTTCGACGCCAGACCGGCGGCGATAAAAAACTTCCTTGCCTACACGCTGCGCCGTCTGCAAATGGAGTATGTCGACATCTACCGGCCGGCGCGGTTGGATCCGGTCGTTCCAATCGAGGAAACCGTCGGGGCCATTGCCGAGATGGTCGGCGCCGGTTACGTGCGTCATATCGGACTCTCTGAGGTCGGCGTCCAGACGATTCGCCGCGCGAACGCGGTGCATCCGATCTGTGATTTGCAGATCGAGTATTCGCTCGTGTCCCGCGGCATCGAAGCGGCCATTTTACCGGCGACGCGCGAACTCGGCATCGGAATCACCGCGTACGGCGTGCTGTCGCGCGGTTTGATCAGCGGTCATTGGTCGACCGATCGCGCCCTATCCGCGACGGATTTTCGCGCCCACTCGCCGCGCTTCAACGCTGAAAACGTCGATCGCAATCTCGAACTTGCCGAAAATCTCGGACGAGTTGCGCGCGCTAGGGGCGTTAGTACGGCGCAATTAGCCATCGCCTGGGTATTGTCGCGCGGCGACGAGATCGTCGCGCTGGTAGGTGCACGCACGCGCGAGCGCCTGACCGAATCGCTGGGAGCGCTCGACGTAACGTTGTCACGCGACGACCTCGCCTCAATCGAGCGCGCGATTCCAGCCGGTTCCGCGGCCGGCGAGCGCTACGGCGCCGCATCGTTTGCCACGCTCGACAGCGAACGCTAGCGCGCCGGTGGCGGCGTGTATTTTACGATAATCGTGAAGTGACTCGGCGCGGTCGCGGCGGCCAGCAGTAACGTCCGCTCAACGCCGTTTGCCGCAATGCGGACGGCAACGAGGCGGTTGCCGCCGAGTGCGCGCGGATCCCAGCTAAAGGGAACGTCGACCACTGGAACGGCTGCGACGGCGAAGAGAGGATCGTAGATGCCGCTGTCGCGTTTGCCCAGGTCGGTTATCGGGTGCGTGCGTGCGGTAAGGCGAAGCAGATCGTCGAAACGCTCGCCCGGCGACGGCGTCGCATCCGGAGCGTACGCGTAACGCGTAACGCCGCGTCGTACAGCGTCGTACGCGTACGCCCACCAGAGCAGGTGATGCGCACCGTCTTCGGTCACGAAGTCAACTTCGTGGCCGTCGGTGTTGGCGTTTCCATGGACGTCGGTATCGGGAACGAAGACCGACCACGCGCTCGCGGCATCCGCGCTCAATCGCTCTTCGAGACGGTCGGCAGAACTGCGCGCGCGCAGCCGGCCGTCGAGATGTGCTGCACCCAAGAGCATCCCGTGCGTCATAAGGAGCAGTTGCCACCCCACAAGCAACGTAATCGCCGCCGCGACGCTTACCTCGATGGCGCTAAAGCCGCGCTGCCCTTGCACGCGGGCACAAGTACCCTTTCCTTACATCAGCGATACGACGCGGTCCCCGGTATGGAGCGTCGCCGGTTGCACGACGTCGCACAGCACGCCCATCCACGTGTTGCGCCGTTGCGTAACAAGACGCAGAATTTCAGGATCGGACGCATCGCCACGTTGATCGTAGGTGACCACGACACAACGCTCGATCGGCTTGCGCACGTGCAGCCGCACGTCGCCGACGTGTAACTCCCGGTCGATCAACGCGGCTTCGCCTGCATCGAAGGCAGCATCCGCGCGCACGAACAAGTTCGGACGAAAACGCTCGGGCTCGACTGGACGGCCGAGCATCGCGGCCAGTTCCTCGAGCCAGCGGTCGACGATCAGCGAAATCGGTGCCGTATCGAAGTAACGCTCACCGCTGCGGCGCTCGAGCGTTACGCCGCGCGCCTTACCCAGCGCGATCGCATGCTCGGAATTTGCCGTGAGGTGAAGTTGGGCGTTCTCTTTGCCGCGATAGGTTTTGCCGGTGCGCGCATGCCCGGCGCGAACGAACAGCGCCGACGTGCGGTCGCCGTCGATTCCCGTCGCGGTAACCTCGGCGCTCGCCAGCGACTCGCCGCGAAGGCTCTTGATCGGGTAGCGCCAAATCGCTGCCAGCCGTCCAATCTCCACCCCAGCGTGTTACCAGGGGTTTTTTGACGGCCCTGCCAGAAGCGCCGCGCCAATGGAGTTGCGCCCGCTTGGCTTCGGCGAGATTTTCGACCGGGCCATCACGCTATACGTTCGGAACTTCTGGCCGTTTCTGGCGATCGTGCTCGTGCTGATTCTCCCGCTGGCGGTGCTGCAGTACGTATTGGATTCGAGCCAGTCGTCGCAACTTTCCGAAGCGCTGCGCGTCTTGACCCATCCGAGCGCGACCCCGCCGACGTTCACCAGCATGTTCTCGCCGGGCGAAATCGGTACGCTCGTGGCGATGGTGATCTTGTATTTCGCGTTGTGGCCGTTTGTTTTCGTTGCCGCTGCCGTCGGCGTCGCGCGCGTCTATCGTGGGCGCCCGGTCGAGTTCGCCGCGTGTTACCGCAGCGTCTTACCGCGCTGGGGAGCGATCTTAGTTACCCAGTTGATCGTTATTGCGGTGTTTATTCTGTGGTACGGCGCGCTGTTAGCGACGCTAATGCTGACGGTCGTCGTTGCTACGCTGCTCGCGCAAGCAGCGGTGGTGCTCGGTATCATAGCATTCGTCTTTGCACTCGTGCTGCTGCTGGCATTCCTGTTGCTGCTCGCGCTGCTATGGGTTGCACTAGCCTTTGCAATGAATGCCGTCGTGATCGAGGAGGTTGGCCCGGTGGCCGCAATTGCATCGGGTTTTGGCCGCGTATTTAGCGGGAAGGAACTGCCGCGAGCGCTGACTTTTGCGTTAGCTGCTTTTGCGGTCATCTTGGGCGCGCAACTCGTCGGCTCGGCCGTCGCGCTTGCGGCGTTGTTCGTCCATTCGGTTCTGCTCGAGGTAGCGGTTTCGGCGCTCCTGCGCGCCGCGCTCGCGCCGTTCTCGATCGTATTAGCCGCCGTTTACTACTTCGACGTTCGGATTCGGCGTGAAGGCTACGATCTCGAGACGGAGTTGGAGCGCATCGCTGCGGCGCCCGCCGTCGCGTGACGCGTCCTTACGCGGTTGTTTTTGCGCTTGCGGTAAGCAGTATCTCCGCCGTTCCCAGCGTAACGTTTGCCGGCGAGCCAACGCGCCATGCTTTGATCGCGCTCTGGGCGACCGCCAGCCATCGAAGTGCTGCAGGACTCGAATCCCGCGACATCCTCGCGTCGCCGCCGGCCGCGCTGCCACGGCTGACCGCGGCCGAACTCGCGACACCTGGGCGTTACCATCTCACCGCAAGCGTAGTAGAACCGCCGTCGCCGTCGTGGTGGTCGCTGTTGTGGAACTGGCTGCGCGATCGTTGGAACGATCTCTGGCGGGCGGCGTTTGGACGCGCGCACGTGGGGCGTATGGGTTCCGTCGCGATCGGCGACGTGTTGCTTGCAATCGTCGCACTACTGCTGGTTATCGTGACGATCCGTCTGCTCGCAGCTTTAACGATCGATCGCCGCCGGCACTCGGGTGAGGTACGGTTCGAAGCGGAACCCGTTGCGGGCGAACTGTACGCGAAAGCGTGCGCGTTTGCGCGTCGTGCCGATTACGCGCAAGCGTCGACCGCGCTCTTCGCCGCCGCAATCGCTGCGCTCGCGGAGCGCGGTGCCGTGCAGGACGATAGCAGTGCGACCGTGGGCGACGTGCGCCGTGCGCTCGGCGCATCGCAACGAACGCTGGTGGCTCCATTCAACGACGTCGCATCGGCGTTCGTCACCAGCGCCTACGCCCAGCAACCGGTGGCCGCCGCCGACTGGGAGCGGGCACGTTCGGCGTATCTCAGATTCGCCGCCGAACCGGCATGATCGCGCGGCGCAGCGAGTTCGCGATCCTCGCGATTGGCATCACTGCATTCGTCGTGCTTTCCATAGAGCACGATCGCGCGCACCGCGGTACGCCGCCCTCGACCTATTCAACGTACGATACCGGTCCAAACGGATACCGAGCGCTTTACGCCGTCTTGCTTGGAGCGGGTGTGCCCGTTCGACGTTTTGGGCACGCACTCGGCACGCTCGATAGCGCCGGCCTGCAAACGCTCGTCGTCTCGAACTACGATAACGAGCCGTCAGCGCGACCGTTGGGAGTACGCGACCGCGACGCACTCGCGCGATTCGTCCGCGGCGGTGGCCGGCTGGTCGTGCTCGACACCGGCTTTGCCGGTTCGGAGGACATCGTTCCCGCCGTTGGCGTCTCGAAGCCGGTGCGCGCTTACGGCGCGATTGCATTGGCGCGCAACCGCTACACGGCGGGCGTACGCTCCGTCGCCGCAGTCATTGATGCCGCCTTCCCGTTCGCGATGCGGAGCGGTCAACCGTTGCTGGCGAACAGGAGCGGCATCGTCGCGGCGCTGTATTCGTACGGCAAAGGCGACGTCGTCGCAATCACCGCGCCGAATCTTTTCAGCAACGCGTCGTTGCGCGATGCCGACAACGCCGCCTTTGCCTACGACGTGGTCGCCGGTCACGGGCCGGCCGCATTCGACGAATACGTACACGGCTACGATGAGGACCTCGGCTTCTGGGAGGTGTTGCCGGCGCCGGCGCGGGCCGCCTTTTGGATCGTCGTCGCAATCGTCGTTTTGGCGTTGATCGGGGCAAACGTTCCGTTCGCTCCGCCGTTTGCGCCGCCGGACGCCGACACGCGCGATTCGGCGGCGTACGTCACGGCAATGGCAGCGCTGCTGCGGCGCTCGCGTGGTGCCGGCATGCTCGTCGCGCGATTTGCCGACGACGCGGTGCGGCGCGCGCGCGGCCGTAACGATCCCCAATTGCGGCACGCGATCGAGGAATTACAGCGACTGCGCAACGCGCCGCCATCGGACGCGGCGCTGGTGCGAGCCGCCGCGATTGCGTACCAACTACGAAAGGAATACGGATGAACGTTGACGTCGGCGGCCTAGCGCAACGCATCGCACAAGGCATGGAGCGTGCGGTGGTCGACGCGCACGCGGCGGCCTTCGGCCTGACGGTGGCGCTACTCGCGCGCGGGCACGTTCTCGTCGAGGGAGTTCCGGGAACGGGCAAAACGCTTGCCGTGCGGACGTTTGCAGTGCTCTCGGGATTAGTCTTCCGGCGCATTCAATTTACACCCGACCTGATGCCGGCCGACGTCGTCGGTACGACCGTTTTCAATCCGAAGACGACCGAGTTTTCGACGCGCCTCGGCCCGATCGTGGCCAACATCGTGCTCGCCGACGAAGTCAACCGCACGCCTCCAAAAACTCAGGCGGCGTTGCTCGAAGCGATGGAGGAAGGTTCCGTAACGATCGACGGCGTCGCACACGCGCTTCCGGCTCCGTTTCTATTGTGCGCGACGCAGAATCCGGTCGAGTATGAAGGCACCTACCCGCTTCCGGAAGCCCAACTCGATCGCTTCATGCTCAAGGTTGCTTCGGTATATCCGGCCAAAGCGCGCGAAATCGAATTGCTCGAGCGTGTGGCCGGTGGATTCGACGCGCGCGAACTGGCAGCGTCGGGCATTACTGCCGTAACCGATTCCGCCGAAGTGCTTGCCGCGCAACGCGCAATACGCGACGTGCACTGCTCTCCGGGCGTGTGCGATTACGTCTATCGGATCGTCGAAGCGACCCGATCGCATCCGCGACTGACGCTGGGTGCATCGCCGCGTGCGGGGGTTGCGCTCTTGCTCGCGTCGCAAGCCGCAGCGGCAATCGCCGGTCGCACGTTCGCGACGCCGGACGATGTGAAAGACGTCGGCATCAGCGTGCTCGCACACCGGCTTATCGTTGCGCCGGATGCCGAGATCGAAGGCATCGGCGCCGCCGACGTTGTGCGCGAAGTGCTCGGAACCGTTCCGGTGCCGCGCGGATCGGAAGCGTGAGGACGTAACGACTCCGCGCGTTTGGCTTGCAGCGTGGGTCACGCCGCGCTTTCTCTACCTGCTCGGCGCGATCGCCTTCGCGCTTGCGTGCGCGCCGGGACTGCCGGCGCTGCTGCCACTTGCGCTTCTGGCCGCCGTCGTGCTCGGGACCGCCCTCATCCTCGACGCGTTAGCTGGGCCGCGCCGCGGTGACGTACGCGTCGAACGCCGCAGCGCCGAGCATCTTGCCTTGCGCGTTACGCGCGAGATCGCCTATCGGATTACCAACCGGTCGCAGCGACCGATTCGCGTCGGCATCGTCGAAACGCCGCTACGCACCTTGGACTTCTCGCAGCCAGAAGCCGTCGCTTGGGTCCCGCCGCGCGTAACCGCAGCAATCGCACAGCCGGTGACGCCGATTGAACGTGGGCGCGACGCTTTCGGCGTGCTCTATGTGTGGTACGAAAACGCCTTTGGATTGCTCCGCCGCCGGATGACGGTTGCGGCCGAGCAACCCTTTCGCGTCTTTCCCGATCTCTCGGCCGTACAGCGCTACGGTTCGCTGAACGTACGCAACCGAACCATCGAAGCCGGCTTGCGCAAGATGCGCTTGCGCGGCGCCGGAACCGAGTTCGAATCGCTGCGCGAGTACACCGATGGTGACGCCTTTCGTTTTGTCGACTGGAAGGCGACCGCGCGGCGCGGTAAGTTGATGGTGGCGCATCACGAAATCGAACGCAGCCAAAACATTATGCTGGTGCTCGATTGCGGTCGCCTGATGACACCGCGCATCGACGGCCGCCTGCGAAAGTTCGATTACGCCGTAACGGCCGCGCTTTCGATCGCGGCGATCGCCGGTTTGGCGAGCGATCGCGTCGGCGTCGTCGCGTTTGCGCGCGAGATTCTGGCCGCGAGCGCGCCACGTTCGACGCGTTCGTCGATCGCGCGGATCACCGACCTGCTCTACGATCTCGAGCCGCGGTTTGAAGAGGCCGACTATGCCCGGGCGTTCGTGTACCTGCGCGCTCACTTGCATAAACGGTCGCTGGTGTTGTTTTTGACCGATGTCATCGATCCGATATCGCAGAGCGCCCTGCTGGCCGAACTCGGTTCGGTTGCCCGGCATCATCTGCTGGCTTGCGCGTTTATGAACGATGCCGCGGTGACGACGGCGCTGTCACAGGAACCGCGTGACGCCGGCGATGCGTACCGGGCCGGTGTTGCGGTCGCCTTAGCCGAAGAGCGTCGCACCGCTGCCGCGATGCTCGTGCGCATGGGCGCCGTGGTCATCGACGTTCCCGCCGAAAAGCTCACGACCGCGCTGATCGACGAGTATCTGCGAATCAAGCAACGCGGCTTGCTCTAGGCGCATTTCGCCCGGCCAGAGCAAAGTATAGGACGAGCGCGATCGCGGTGGCGATTCCGAACGCAACGCGCACTTGGGGTGGCCAACGCTGAGGCGAAATGAAGCCCTCGATGGCTCCGGCGACGACCAGCATCGAAGCGACACCGGCGACGAGCGTGCCGGCCCGTCGCGCGTTCTGCACGATGGCGGCGCGCCGGCGCAGCCGGCCGGGATAAACGACGCCGGCGGCTACGAGCAAACCGGCGGCGCCGGCGATTTGAATCGCGGTGAGTTCGATGGCTCCGTGGGGCGCGATCGTCGCCCAGAAATCGTAGCCGAATCCGGCGTTGGTAAACAGCGCACCCATGCCTCCGAGCATGAGCCCGTTGTAGGCGATGATGTACAGCGTCAACGCGCCGAGCGTGATCGAGCCCGCGAAGGCTTCGATCGCCACGCGGATGTTGTTAGTGATGATCGCCGCCGACATCGCCGGGGCGAAATTGCGGTCGAACGCAAAGTTCGAGTCGTGCAGGCTTTTGCGGATTTCGTCCGGCACGATGCTCGCGGGTAGCAGCGAATACGCTTGGGCCGGATGTGCGCGGATGACGCTGAACGCGACGACGGAAAACGCAATCGTGATCGCCGTACAGACCGCGACGTACCCGATCGATCGGCGGAATTCGCGCGGAAAGGTTTCGCGGTAAAACGTTGCGATGCGCGCGCCGCTGGTCTCCGCGGTTCCACCATACACGATCGCGTGCGCGCGCGCGATCAACCGGTTCAGGTACTCGACGAGCCGCGCGTCGAAGCCGCGTCCGCGCGCATAGGATAGATCGCTCGTTGTAGCGCGGTATAAGCGGCCTAGCTCCTCCGCCTCGTCTGCGCGCAGCGCTCGGCCGGCGCGGCGGCCGGCATTGGCGGCAAGCGCGTCGAGGCGCTCCCACGCCGAGGAGCGCCTCTGCACGAATCTCGACTGCTGCATCGCAGCGCGCGTTCTCGTCGTAACGCGGCGCGCCCCGCGAGGCGACTAAACTAAATGCTGCTGCGTGCCGCGCCGTCGGGAGACCGGCCGGGAACGGTCTTGGTGGGACTGCCACCGGCCGCCACCGTGAAAAAATGTGCGACGAGCGGATTTTTCCGCAGCGTATCGGCTTCGTGCAGGTGCCGAAAGAGATGTTTCGCCGCTGCCGTACATGATGTTGGGTAGGGCATGGAACGGAATCCCGGGAAAACGCCGCCTTCGAAAAATCCTGAGCGCTGGTTCCCGCTGGTGCTGGCGGGATTAGGATTTGCCGTCATTGCTCCGGTTCTCTGGAGCGACTGGCTCGGCGACGACGCGTTCTATTCATTGCTGCGGGGTGCGCTGGCGGCCGAGCATGCATCGCTGGAACAAGCGATGTTGCACGCATTCACGCTGTGGTTTCATGCCAACGGACGGTTCTATCCGGGCCACATCCTGCAAAAGTACGTCGTCTTTTACGTATTCACGAACCTGATCGCCTATAAGGCGTTTCTCGTCGCGGCAACGTTAGTCGTCGTGGAGCTGTTTCGCCGCTGCGTTGCAACCTACACGACGACGGCAATGGGCAACCTGAGCGGTCTTTTCGTCGTAACGCTTTTCACGTTACGCGGATATCACGATCCGATACTATCGTACAACGCCGGGCCGCAAGTTCTGGCCGCCCTGATGCTGCTATCGCTGATCGCGTTTCGCCGCGCGCTGCGGCGACCCGACCCGGCCGCGTATGCCGCCTCGGTCGCGCTGTACGCCGCGGCCGCACTCACCTACGAGGATGCGTATCTTTTTTGCCTGCTCTACCCTCTGCTCGCGCGGACCGTACGCGTGTCGAATCGCCAAGCGGCGCGGCTCGCGCTGCCCTATGTCGTCGTAGCAGGTGTGCTCGTTACGCTTTCCCTCGGTATGCGCCGGCTCGTGCACTTACCGAGTACTTCAGGTTACGCCTTCGGTGCGGATCCCCGCGCGATCGTCGTTACGGCGCTCGAACAGATCGTTGCAGCGTTTCCGCTGACATACTGGGGATTCGATCCATCGCACATTTACAGCCGCTCGGATTTCGCCGACTTTTTTCGCAACGCGCCGCTCTCGCCGGTCGTGTTTCTGGCGTTTGCCGCGACGGCGTGGTGGTGCCTCGGAAAAATTCCGCCGGAGAGAAAATATGCCGCTGGTCTTGCGTGGGTCGGCGCGGTGGTGCTGATCCTGCCGGCGCTTCCAATCGCGTTGACCGTCAAATACCAGCGCGAACTCGCGTGGGGACTCGGTTACCTTCCGGTGTTCTTCGAATATTTCGGCGTAGCGTTGCTGGCGAGCGCCGCGACGACGATCCTGTTGAGTCGTTTTCCGGCACGGGCACGATCGGCGTTGTGCGTCGCTGTCGCGCTGGTCGCTGCGATGACGCAAGCCACGAACGTTCGGCTGGTACGGGAAGGCGTGACGTCGCGCGCGGCTCGCGCAGCCTTAGAGCGTCAACTGACGGGCGGATTGCTGGCGGACGTTCGAAACGGCCAAGCCATTGCAATGGCGCGTGATTTCGATTGGATCGCCTACGACGGCGACGGTCCGGACGGTATCGCGACGCGGTTCATGTTTTCGCAGTACGGCGACCGGAACGTCATGCTGGTACCGCCCGGCGACGCCGCGGCCCGCGTCGCGCTCGACTACGATCGGGCACGCAACACGTGGTCGCTGCAGCGGCGATAGACACGCGCGTCGAATCGGCTTCGTCGATGGATCGCAATGTCGGCATCCGAACGCCGGAGAGCATCGAGTTCAGTTACGAGTTAGCGGGACTGGGCAGCCGGTTTTTGGCCGTCGTGCTCGACATGCTCTTGCAAGTTGTGCTTTTTTCGGCGCTTGCGTTCGGTCTCAGTCTGGCTGCGGCGCGCGTCGGAATCCCGCGGCATGCAGCCGGGCCGGACGCCGAAAAATTCGCAGCGGGAGTGGCGGTAGCGCTCGTCGTCGTCATCGTTTTCGCGATTTTTTTCGGATATTTCATTGCGTTTGAAACGTTATGGAACGGTCAGACGCCCGGCAAACGCGCGCTCGGCATCCGTACCGTACGCGACGGCGGCTATCCGATCGACTTCGGTGCCGCCTTCGTGCGAAATCTGATCCGCGTGGGCGAGATGGCGCTCGGGTTTTACGCGCTATCGGCGGTCAGCATGCTCGTATCCCCTGAAAACAAACGTCTCGGCGACATCGCTGCCGGAACGATCGTCGTGCGCGAAGGACGCCTCGCGATGCCGCAACGCCTGCGCGCCGAGGTCGAACCGCAATACGGAGCAACGCGCTATCTGTCGGGCGAAGAGCGTGCGCTCGTCCGGCGTTTCCTCGAACGGCGTGAATCGTTGACGCCGCTACGGCGCCGCCAGGTCGCTGCGCAACTCGGCGATCGCGTACGCGGGCGCGTGCCGCCCGACTTACAGCGACTTGACGACGAGTCGTTGCTGGAGAGGCTGTAGCGACAGCGACGTTAGCGTATCTTGCGGAGCAGATCGCGAGCGAACGTCATCGCGTCATTCTTGGTGCGCTCGAAAATGCGCGCCGCTTGCCCTCGCGTCATATGGCGTCCGTGCTCCAAGAAGAACGTGACGCTTTCGCCGACGACGATCGTTCCGGCGTAGGCGATCGCCCCTTTGATCGCGATCCCGGCGACGGGAATGAAACCGCTCAGCTCGCGTGCTAGGGCGCGCCAGCCAAAACCACCGCCGACGACCGGCAGCAGTTGCCACAGGCGCTGGAGGTCGGGATCTTTTCCATAGGCCGCCTCGATGTGCAAAAATAGCATCATCTGAATGCCGGTAATCGCGACCATGTCGCCGGCCGAGGCGAACGCGCCGAGCACCAACCCGACTACCGGAATGTGATCGACGACGGCGCTGGCGAGCGAAACTTTCAACGCATTGCGTGCCGCATCGCGCGACAGTTTGGCGGCAACCGTTTCGCGCAACACGGGCAAACGCCGGCCGACGGCGATTTCGACGCCGCGCGCACATTCGACGAGATGCGGAAAGACGCGCCCACGCAATGCATCGCGCGAGATCCCGGGCACGACGTATTCCGCCACCGCTCCGCGCTCGGGTGCCGACAGCGGGCCGCTTGCGGGAGCGTCCGGATCGACGGTCAGCGCCAGGATCGGAACGTTACAGGCGCGTAGCGCCTGCAAATCGGCGCCGGCAAGGTCGCCGCGGCGGCCGAGAAAGAGTGCCGCGCTCACGTCGCGCGTGCCGACGCTTGCCGGCGCGTGCGGTGGGATCGTCTCCAAGCACGCTGCCGCATCGAGCGGCACCGTGCCGTCGTCGTGGCCGGACAGGAGCAGCGAGCGCAGTTCGGCTATGAGCGCGGGATCGCCACCTAAGAGAAAACGGAACGGCTTGCGCACGTGCGCCTGGACGGCGCGAACGTCCACGCCTTTTCTAACCAATCTGACGATGTCGCGCGCGCCCAATGAGGCGGCCATGTGTGACTCCTTTACAAGCCGAGTTCCGAAAGCGTGGCGGCTTCGGTACCGTCGGCTTTGCGCAATTCTTTCGTTGGATCGTCGGTGTAGTCGAGATAGACGAGACCGGCGAAAATCTCGAGCGGCCACGCATGCATGCCGTGCGCATTGGCGACGTCCACAATCGTCTGATTCGAACTCTTCGCCTCGGCGACGATCGCCTCGGGAGTACTCTTGATGTCGGCCGCGACGATCGTGGCCAAGGTAACGTCTCCCGGCGTCAAACCGTCGCGGAGCATCGTGCGATAGTCGATGCCAGGGCTTCCGAAACGTTGCTGTAGCGCGTACTGGAGCGTCGAGTACCGCTGCGGGGACGTGCCCACCCCCAGTAGCGTTATCCGCGTCGAAAGCAAGCGCGAGCGGGCCATGTTGTACAGCTGCGCGCCTTGCGATGCGGCGGTGGCCGCACCGTTGAACTCGGCAACGCATTTCTCCATCGTCGGCTGCAATGAAGCGTATGCGCCTTCGCTGATGTCGCCGTTGAAACTCAGTTGAACGTGATCGAGATCTTTGAGAAATTCGTCGAGATCGCCGACCGATTGGTCGACTTGCGTCAGCGATGCGCGGGCGGCATCCACCGAGCGAATCATGTCGCTGTCGGCAAGCGACACGTCGTTGATCATCTTTGGATAGGATGGAAGAATCGCAAGTGCGTCGGCCGGAATCGGCGGCGAATTAAATGGTTCCAGCATCTCGGTATAGACGTCGGCGCTATCCTTGAGCAGGCCGCTCTCCTTGCCTTTCTCGAGCGAACCGACGCCGCCGATCGGAGCGCGCGCATCCTGCAAGGCACTGTCGATCGAGCGCGACATCATCGTTAGATTTTTCACCACAGCTTCGACGCGCGATCCACGCCGGATGTTGATTCGGCTAAAATCCGGAATTTCGTATTCCAGCGAGTTCACGCGCGTATTGATTGCCTTGATCTGGTCCTTGCCTTCGGACGTCCGCGCGGAGATTTGACTTGCGGCAGCGATTTGCGTCGCCTGTGCGGACTGAACTGCGCTCTGAAGTTTGGGCAGATTCGGATGCGTCAGCGATACGCGCTTGACTTCCATCTGCCGCAGGGCGGCGATGCGCTGGGTCGCGGCTGCGCGCGTCTGCGCCGAACCGAGTTGCGCCGCTTCGGCCAGCGTCTGCTGGCTTTTGCTGGTGAGTCCGAGGGCGAGATCGGATTGCCCCATCTCGAGCAGCGCCTCGGAATTCTGTGCGTCGGTTTTCAAAACGTCGGACAAACGAATCGAACCAAACTCGTAGCGCGCCCGCTCTTCGTCGCTGGACGCTTGTACCAATTGCTGCGTCGGCGTCACGTCCTTGGGGTCCAACTCGGGATAGCCCATGAGATGGGCGACGCGGTTCTTTGGATCGGGATGATCTTCCAAGTACTTCGTCAGCAGGTCGCTGCGTTCGTCTTGCAGCACCGCGAGGTGCGCCATCATGGTCACCATGGATTCGGGATCGTAGCCGGCGCGCGACATGAGTTGTAAACCATAACGGTCGGCTTGAAGTTCGTCCTCACGCGAAATCTTGGCCATCAAGCCGGCTTCGGCCAAACCGCCGAAGTTATAAATGAGCGGCGAAAACAGCGATGCGATGCCGAAGAGAATGTCGAGGATCTGGGCCTTCGACTGCGTCGTGATGACATGCCGCCGCTCGATATGACCCGTTTCGTGACCGAGAACGCTGGCCAGTTCGTCGTCGGATTGAACGAAATCGACCAGGCCTTCGTTTACGTAGACGAAGCCGCCCATCGTTGCGAACGAGTTAATGCTGTCGTCCTTGATGATCTTGACGGAATAGGGAACGTCCTTGCGGGCGACCTGGTTCCAAAGATTTTCGGCGATGCCCTGAACGTAGGCATTGAGCAGCGGATCGGTTTCGATTACGCTCTCGGCGACGATCTGTTGGTCCTCTTGCTGGCCGAGTTGAATTTCGGCGGCCGTCGACATGGCGGCGACGCGCGAAGGGACCGCAGCGAACAGCAGCGACAGGATGACGAAAACGGGAACGATTCGGCGCATCATCGGCTTTCTTTCACGTACTCGGGAGCGGGCTCGGATGTTACGGTGCTGTGCACGAGGTGTGGATAATAACAAGAACTTGCGAGTCGGGTGTGGATCGAGCGGGACATCGTACTATTCCAGCGTATTCGGAGCGGACCCGTGACACTCTTACGCGGTAAAAAGCACGGCTTAGAGGTGGCGCTCTCCGATCGCGAGATCGGTCCGGCGCTCGACGAACTTGAAGTTCGCCTGGGCGAACGGACGGGTTTCTATCGCGGCGTCGCGGCGGTCGCTAGTTTCGGCTCCACGGTGCCGACCGAGGAAGAACTCACGCGGTTGCTCGCATTGCTTGCCGGAGCCGGCATCGAATTGCGCGCGGTAGCGGGCTGCGACGGCTTGGAAGCGACTGCTCGCGAGCGCGGACTCGCGTTCGAGCCGATGCGGGCCGGACACGAACTAGAACGGCGTCGTGCGCTGCGCCCCTCGCGTGAAGGACGGCTTTCGGACGCCGCACGCTCGCTCGTAGCCGATTTCGCGGGAGCGCGCGCCGACATCGCCGATCGGCGGCGGCGCGGAGAAGCAAGCGTCCGGCGCTCGGACGTTCCGGCGCCCCTTTCATCGCAAACGGCCGAACTGCCATCGCTTCATCTCGTAGAAACGCCGCCGGGAACGCTCTATCACGCCGGGACGGTTCGCGGCGGCCAAGCACTGCATCACGTCGGGAACGTCGTCGTCGTCGGTGACGTGAATCCCGGTGCCGAGTTGATCGCCAGCGGCGACATTCTCGTCTTCGGTCGCCTTGCGGGCGTGGCGCACGCCGGAGCGCAAGGCGACGAGCGCGCGCGCGTGTATGCGCTCGATCTCGATGCAACCCAACTGCGAATCGCGACCTGCATTGCCGCCGATGACCGCGCGCGCGTGCGGCCGGTGCAACCCGAAGTCGCCTTCGTTGCGGACGGCCGCATTGCCGTCGTTCGCTACGACCAAATGGCTCAAGGAGTTTCACCATCGTGACCGCACGCCGCATTGTCATCACTTCCGGCAAGGGCGGCGTCGGAAAAACGACGACGACCGCAAATCTCGGCGCGGCGCTCGCGAAACGCGGCAAGCGCGTCATCTTGATCGATGCCGACATCGGCTTGCGCAATCTCGATCTGGTGTTGGGTTTGGAGAAGCGCATCGTCTTCGACCTCGTCGAAGTCGCCGAGGGCCGTTGTCAGTTGCGTCAGGCGCTCATCAAGGACAAGCGGTTCGAATCACTTGCCGTTCTGCCGGCGGCCCAAACGCGCGAAAAGGATGCCATTACCGAAGAGCAATTCTCGTCGATCGTCGAGCGCGCCGCGGAGCAATGCGATTACGTGCTTATCGATTGCCCGGCGGGCATCGAAACGGGCTTTCGCAATGCGGTCGCCGGAGCCGCCGAAGCCATCGTTGTCACGACGCCCGAAGTGAGCGCGATCCGCGACGCCGATCGCGTCGTCGGGAAACTCGCCGCGCGCGGCAAGCCGATTCGTTTAATCGTCAACCGGTTGCGTTCCGAGATGGTACGCAGCGGTGACATGCTTTCGGTTGACGACGTGTGCGAAATCTTGGCCGTCGAACTGCTAGGAATCGTGCCCGACAGTGAGGAGATCATCGACACGACCAATCGCGGCGAGCCGGTCGTGCTCGACCAGAGCAGTCGCGTAAGCGCGATATACAATAAAATTGTACGTCGGCTCGAAGGCGAATTAGTTCCGTTCACGAGTTTCGCTGGGACGGGATTCTTCGGACGGTTACTCGACGCCATGAAAGCGGGGTAGGATGCACGTTCTCAAACCGGACGAACTACAGGTGCCGGCGGGCAAAGCCGAAGCAACGAAGCTCGGACGTGCGATCGTCGTTACGTCGGGCAAGGGTGGCGTCGGCAAGACGACAACGACGGCAAATTTGGGGACCGCACTCGCGCAGCGAGGCGCCACCGTTGCGCTCGTCGACGCCGACGTCGGGCTGCGCAATCTCGACATCGTCCTCGGGCTCGAAAGCCGCGTCAAGTATCATCTGCTAGACGTGCTCGAAGGCGCGGCGACGCTCGACGATGCGCTCGTCGCCGACAAGCATAGCCCGACGCTGCGGCTGCTCGCAGCCGCGCAAGCGCGTGAAAAGGAAGACGTCGAGACCGAAAAGATGCGCGCCCTCGTGCAAACGCTGCGCGAGCGTTTCGACTACGTGCTGATCGATTCACCGGCGGGCATCGAACTCGGCTTCAAGAACGCGGTAGCGGGCGCGCAGGAAGCGATCGTCGTCTGCACGCCGGAAGTATCGGCGGTGCGGGACGTCGACCGCGTCGTGGGATTGCTCGGCAACGCGTTCCAACCGCAGCTCGTCATCAATCGCTTGCGTCCGCAGTTGGTCAAAAAGGGCAAGATGCTTTCAGTCGACGACGTCAATGCGATCTTGCGCCTGCCGCTGCTCGGCGTCATTGCCGACGAGCCGGAGATCATCGTCGCGACCAACCGCGGCGAACCGCTTGCGCTTCGAAAAGAAGCGCCGACCGGTGCGGCGTACCGCGCGATCGCCGCGCGGTTGGCAGGCGACGACGTGCCGGCACCGATGCCGCCGGTAACGCAAACGTTCTTCGACCGTCTCGGCGCAATCTTCGGAGGCAAACGAGCGTGATCGATTTTCTCAAACGGCTTTTCGGGCAGACCGGCTCGAGTTCGACCGCAAAAGAACGGTTGCGGCTCGTGCTGATGACCGACCATCTCGAACTTGCGCCCGAGATGGTTGACGCGATGAAACGCGATCTCGTCGACGTCATTTCACGGTACGTCGAAGTCGATCGCGAGAAGATCGACGTGACGTTCGAACAGCAGGATAAAACGCTGGCGATGCTCGCGAACATTCCGATTCTTGCGGTGAACCGCAACGGTAACGTCGTGCCGCCGGCCTCTAACGGTCATTTGCCGAGCGCAGCGGCTCCCGCACCCGCCGCGCAGTCGGCTCCCGAACCGGCCGCGCAAACGGCGCCCGTGGCGGAGCCACCGCCGAAACGCAAGCGCCGTCGCCGGAAAAAATCGAAGCCGGCGATCCCCGCCCCAGCGCTCCTCGTGAGTGGAGGCGTCCTGAGCGCAGCGAAGTGAAGCCGAAGAGAGCGCTCTCTACCGGCACCAAGCGCTTTCTTCGAAACTTTAATTGGCCGCTTGCGATCGCGGCGGTCGCCGCCACGGTTATCGGCATCGTTTGCATCGGGTCGGCTGGGCTGCACAACGCGCAGGACGCGGGCGAGGCGCATCGTCAGATATTCTATGTTTGCCTCGGCGTCGCGTTGATGATCGCCGTCGCGATGGTGGACTACCGCAACTGGGAACGATGGGCGCCGGGCTTATACGTCGTCAATTTGCTGCTGCTGCTCTTCATCTTACGCGGCGGACACAGCGCACTCGGTGCGCAGCGCTGGATTTCACTCGGTCCGCTAGGAACGTTTCAACCGTCAGAACCAGCCAAGTTGGTACTGGCAATCTCGTTGGCGTCGGTGCTCTGCCGCGGACGGTACGACCGTTTACAGGATTTGTGGAAACCGTTGCTGACGGTCGCGATTCCTGCGCTGCTCATTCTCAAACAGCCGGATCTGGGGACCGCGCTCGTCCTGCTCGCGATTTTGAGCGTGCAACTGTTTCTAGGCTTACCGAAACTCGGCGATTTCGCAATTTACGCACTCGGCGTCTTGCTCGTCGCGGCGGTCGCCATTGGCACCAACGCGGTGCTCAAACCCTTTCAAAAGGCGCGCTTGTTCGTTTTTCTCAATCCGAAACTCGATCCGCTCGGCGCCGGCTATAGCCTCAACCAATCAAAAATCGCGGTTGGAAGCGGGCAGTGGTTTGGGCGCGGGCTCTATCACGGAACGCAAACGCAGCTGAACTTCGTGCCCGAAAACTCGACCGATTTCATCTTCACGGTGCTCGCGGAAGAGTGGGGCTTTGCCGGAGCGATGGTGCTGCTGATACTCTACGCGACGCTGCTCTACGGCGGCGTTCGCAGCGTGCTGGCCGCGCGCGATCGCTTCGGATTCTTGCTCGCCGGCGGACTCGTCGGTATGTTCTTCTTCCACATCCTGGTCAACGTCGGCATGACGATGGGGATCATGCCGATCACCGGGATTCCACTACCGTTCGTTTCGTTCGGAGGCTCTGCGATATTGACGGGTTTCACCGCAGTCGGCATCCTGCTCAACATTCATCTGCAGCGCGACCGCGACGTGCTCGGCAACGCATAGCTCGAACGGCGCCGCTGCGACTCGAGCATTTCGTCGGTCAGCTGGTGGCGCGAGTGAATGCCGAGTTTGCTCAGCGAGGCCTCAACGTGGTGATGCACCGTTCGGATGCTGACACCCAGCGCCCGGGAGATTTCGTCGTTCGAGCGACGGTGCAGCGCGAGTTGCGACACTTCGAGTTCACGATCCGTCAACCGCGCTCCGAACGGCGCTCGCCGAACTTTGCGCGATCGTAGACCGCCGAAACGCGCCACATCGACGGTTGCACCGCACGCCCCGTACAGTTGCGATGCGGCCGCGTCGTTGCCGGCGAGTTCGAGCGCCGAGGCTTCGGCAAGACGCCATCCTACCCGGCGGTAACGCTCGGCGGAATCCCGTGCAAACTCGCACGCGGCGATGTGTTTGCCGTGCCGCCTAGCAATCATCGAGCGCACGAGGGCCGTGTGGGCTGCGGCGGTCGGGGCGACCGCGCCTTTCAAGTGTTGCTGCAACAGATCCGTTGCCGCCTCGGCGATGTCCAGCGATCCAAACCGGGCAACGCACTGCGGGATCCAGGCGTACGGATCGACGAGCCGTGCGTCAACGCAGCGCTGCAGTCCCGACTGAATCTCCTTCGTCATGCCGCGTGCCTGCATCACGCCGATGAACCCCGACAACAATACTCCGGCCGACTCCGCATCGTCGGCGGCGATCGCCTGAGCGAGCAAGTCGGGGTCGAACATCGCATCCACCAGTGCAAGATCGCCGATTCGAAGGCCGACCAGCGTGGAGCTGCCGGCGAGAAAGGCCTGATTGTGCTTGCCGGATTCTCGCCAAGCCAAGCTCTCATAAAGAAGCTCGCGGGCCGCGGTCAATTCGCCGGCAAAGATCGCTACGCGCATACGCGAGCGGTGCGTGAGCCATTTCGCGTCGTTGACGTCGCCGGCACTGCGCGCAGCATCGGCGCGGGCTTTGTCGACATACGCGCGCGCCGCATCCATGTCCCCGTAGCGTAAGGCCACCTCCACGCCGTTAGCCCAGCACAAAACCGTCCCGCGGATCCCCAGACCTCGCGCAATGTCAGCGGCGCGTTCGATGTCGTCCAACGACGCGTCAAGCGGCTGGTACAGCGTTTCGATCGATGCGCGAGCGAGGAAGCGACGCAGCCGCGCTTCGGGATCGGTCAGCGTATCGCCGTCAATGCCGGCGAGGATCTCACGGGCATCGTCGATTCGGCCGGTGTAACAGAGGGCGTAGGCGACGATGAGCATGGCGACGGTCGCGCGATGCGGATGCTGCGATGAGACGGCGGCAATGCGGCCTGCGACCCGTCGTGCGGCATCCAGTTCACCATCGTTAAGGTGCGCGAAGAACAGATCCGAAAGCAGCGCTTCTTCGCCGACCGAATCGCGCCCGGGCTCGTTTGACGCGAGCATCGACTCGACGACCGGAATCATCCGTCGCCACTCCGCCAGATTTCGATAGCATCGGCGAAGATGATGCGATGCGATAAACCACTCCGCCGCGCCGGGCTGCGCGTGCGCGACGACCCGCGCGTACGCGTCGGCCGCGCGCCGAAACTCGCCGCCTTCGGCAAACGCGTCCGCCGCTTTCGTCAGCCAGATCGTCGCACGATCGGCGTTGCCGGCCGCGTGCCATTGTTCGGCAACCAGCGAGCGGTACTGCGCATCGTCGGCGTCGTTACGTGCGCTGAGATAGATGGCCGCGCGTTCGTGGCTTTGGCGGCGCTTGAGCGAAACGAGCGATGCGTACAGCGCTTCGCGCACCGTGACCAGCCGGAAACGCAGCCAGCCCGGACGCTCGGCGACCTCCTCGAGAATGCCGCGATCGACGCCGGCCTGGAGTACTTCGGCAATCGTCTCGGCGGACGACGCGGCGATGTCGACGATCCAGCGATCGCAAAACCGAGCGCCCAGAACGCTGCACAGCGCCAGCACGGCGAACTGCGAGGCCGGCATCGTTTCTCGCAGCGCTGCCACGGTTGCGCGTGCGCTCGGCGCGAGCGCAGGAAGGTCGGCCGTGGCGCCGCCTGCCCGCGCCAACTCGATGGCAGCGCGGGGATTACCTTGCGCGCTGCACAAGAGCGCTCGCAGACTGTCAGCCTCGAGCGATGCGTCGCTGCGGCTGACGATGCTGCGGATCAACAACTCGATTTCGGTATCCGCGAGCGGAGGTAACTCGCCGAACGAGGCTCCGGCTTCGTGCCAGAACGGCAACTCTCGCTCGAATGCCGCCGACGTGCGTTCGGGAGCGTAGCATCCAACGACCACCAGTCGCAACTGCCGCGTTCGTGCGATCGCATCGCGCAGCGTGCCCAACTCCGCCGGACCCGCCAACTGCAAGTCGTCCACCAAAAGCGCGGCGGCGTTGCGGCGCCTGCGCCTTCGAATCAGCGCCGTCAGCGCGTCGCTTCCGTCGCCGCGGCATCGCGCCGTAACGATGGTTGCCAGCGATTTGAGGCGCGCGCACTCGCGGAGGAATCGCGACTTTCCGATCCCCGTCTCGCCCCGGAGGATCAGGGCGGCACCCGTGTCGAGCGCGGCGTCGTTGAACAAGGACCGGACCCGGGTCAGTTCGGCATTACGCCCCACGAAATGGGTCGAAGGGCCATCGTCGCGTTCGTCGATCCAAAGAGTAGGCACTTGCCTATATTAGAGCGCGCCGGTCGCCATATCATTGCGGTGGAGGTAAATCCGATGCGTTGTGCCGGTCGATTTGTCGGTTCCGCTCTTGCGCCGCTGGGCGCGGTTCTGTTTACTGTTGGGCTCGCGAGCTGTTCGGGTTCGGGCGCCGGCGCCGGAGGGGGTGCGCTTCCGCGTGTCCCGGCCGCGCCGTCCGCACAAGCGCGGCGCGCGGCACTCCCGTCGCAGTTGCTGTTCGTACCAACCGGAAACGACCTCATTGACATCTATGCGCTGCGCGATCCGAACAAACACGGCCCACTGGCCCACATCAGTGCGGGATTAGCCGGCACGCAGTATCAAATGACGACCGATTCGGCCGGTGATCTGTTTGTGGTAAACGACAACTTCGTCAAAGCAAACGAACAGTACGTGTCGGTGTATGCTCCGCCGTATACGGGCTCGCCGACCATCTTGAGCGGGGTCACGTTCCCGATCGGCGTTGCCGTGGCTGCAAACGGGACGGTCTACGTGTCAAACTGCGGGGCTTACTGTTCGCAAGTGCCGGCCGTGTACGTGTACACCGGCGGCTCGACGACACCGACGAGCTCGATCACGTCGCCCGACTTCAGCAGCCTCGGCGGCTTGGCACTCGACGCTGCCGGTAATTTGTACGTCGGCGAAGCCAACCGTGGCACCGGGGCGAGCGATGTTTTCGAAGTGCCGGCTGGTTCGACGACGCCCAAGCCGTTGCACTTGAAGGGCCTGTTCAACCTCGGCGGACCCGGCGTTGCGACCGTTACGGCCGATAAGACCGGCGATCTCTTCGTGGGAAACAATTCAAACTCGACATACCTCCTCGAATTCAAGCCGGGAACGACCACCGCCGAGCGCATCGTCGATCCGTTCGCATTCTACGACCTTCCAGGTATGCCCGCGTACGGTCCGGACGGCAACATCTACGTTCCGATCAGTTGCCAAAACTCGGGATGCGAAGGCTCGGTACTCGGCTTTAAGCCGAAGGGGAGGGTTCCGTTCGTTACGGTTGGCCCGTCGGCTATCGGCGTGCTCGGGGTAGCCACTGCGCCCAACGGAATTTTCGCAACACATCCATCGAACGTACCGGCGACCTACCTGCGTTGCGCGCATAGCACGGGCGTACTCGTTGCGCTAGCGTCGCCCTCGTGCGTGCCGCCGGACGCCGGCGGTTCGCTTACCGCGGCGATGCCGTTTGGTCCGATGCCCGGCCGCGTGACGGCGCGCGAGCCCGCGTTGCGCCTCACGCGATCGGTTGCGCGACGCAGCGGCGGCTGGCTTTCGGCGCAAGCCGCGAGCGGCAAGCATCTGCTCTACATCAGTTCTAACGGCAACGGCGGCAGTGTGCCGGGCGCTATCGAAATCTATCCTGAAAAGGGGCAGACTCAGGCGCCGATCGGAAGTATTACCAACGGCACTGCAGCGCCCGAAGGCATAGCGACCGATGCTAAAGGAAATCTGTTCGTTGCCAACAGCGGCAACAATACGGTGACGGTTTATCCGCCCGGACAGACGTCGCCCAGCGTCACCTACAGCAACGGTATCGGCACACCTTACCACGTGGCCCTCGGTTCCGACGGCACGCTCTACGTCGCCAACGTATCGTCAACGCCCAGCGGCGCCGGTTCGGTAACCGAATACGCGCCGGGCAGTACGAATCCGAAGTCGACGATCACCAACCCCAGCATGAGTGCGGTCGCCGTCGCGCTGGATGCGAGCAACAATCTCTACGTCGCATGGTACGGGCTGTCGTCCGGTGCCGTCGCCATCTACAAGTATCCGCCCGGATCCACCAGCGGCACGAATATCGGTCTCGACTTGCCCGTGCCGTCCTTCCCGGTGTACGCGCTCGCGTTCGATCACGCCGGCAACCTGCTGCTGTGGTACGAAACGCTCGATCATGCGACGAAATATTTGGCGACGTTTGCTCCCGGAGCGACCGAGCCCTCACGAACGGTCGCCGGCGGTTCGCTCCTCGACATCGTCTCCGGCATTGCCGTACCGAAATCAACGGGAACGCTTTATTTGGCAGCGCTCAACGTGAACGAGGGCAGCCAGTTGAGTTATCCCAAGGGCCTTCCACTCGACGTAATCGGATTGAATCTCGCGGCGGGAATCGCCCTCTCGCCCGGCACCTAGACTTCTAGCGCTCGTCGCCTCCACTATTCCCTGACGACGTCGTAGGAATTCGGCGTACAGAGGTGGCCGGCATACTTGTCGTCGGTGACGACAAACGGCGCCGCGCGCGGGTTTTGTGGCGAAAACGGCGGCGTGTAGATCGTCACTCCAGCAGGCAGGCGCGCGGCCGCGCCCGCGGCGACGGAAGCGTCGATGGCAGACGAGTCGGTGTCGTGCATCGCCGGCGCGAGGGGGGCACAGTCCACCGCTATGACGACGTCGCGTTTGGTAACCAAGACCGTCGTGGACGCTTCGACTAACGTGTCGTCGGAGAGTTTGCCTCGATAGGCCGAGGCCACGTGCGACGGCGTCGGCGCGCGGCCGCAACCGGCAGTCAGGGCCACCAGCAGTGCAACGAACGTGCCCCAAGCAGCGGTTCTCATGAGGGAAGGTCCGGTTCCGGACAGGCGGGAATGGACCCGCCGGACACCGCCTTTTTCAAGAGAATTTTTTTCCAGGGCTGGACGTCGCGACGCCGAGCGTCGCCCGCGGCTTACCGCGATCCCGGGGTTCTTACTCCGCCGGGTCGCAGCGCAGCGGATAGCATGAGACCGGCGCGCCGCTCAGCCCGGACGGTTTGAGGACAATTTGCCGAGCGAGATTTTGATCTCGAGCGATCCGTGGGAAAACCGGGTCGCCATTTTGGAGGACGGCGCTCTCGCCGAACTCTACATCGAGCGCGAAGAGAAAGTCATCGGCTCGATCTACAAAGGAAAAATCCAAAACGTGCTGCCCGGAATGGGAGCAGCCTTCGTCGACATCGGGTTGGGGCGCAACGCGTTTCTCTACGTCGACGACATCAACAAGCAGCCGCTCAATATCGGCGACGTCGAGATTACGCAGGGCCATAGCGGCTTTACGATCGGCGAGAAGGTCAAGCGCGGCGACGACATTCTCGTGCAGATCGTCAAGGAGCCGCGCGGCCTCAAGGGCGCGCGAATTTCAACCAACATCTCCTTGCCGGGCCGCTATCTGATCTTGATGCCGACCGGAAAATATTCGGGCGTTTCACGCAAGATCGAGTCGGCGCAGGAGCGCAACCGGCTAAAAGGCGTGATGAAGCGCATTCGGCCGGAGGGCATGGCCACGGTCGTACGCACGGCCGCGGCCGGCGTCAGCGAAGCGGAGCTGATTGCAGATCTCGGCGTCCTGATTCGCATGTGGCACGGCATTTTGGAAATGTACAAGCGTGCGGCCGCGCCGTCGCTCCTGCATAAAGTCATGAACCTGATCTACAAAGCGGCGCGCGATTTCATCACGGCCGACGTCGACCGGGTGCTGATCGACGACGAAGAGGAGTACCGCAAGATCCGCGAGTTCTTGCAGTTGCTGGGACCGCAATATCTCGACCGGGTCGTGCATTACGACGGTGCCGCCTCGCTTTTCGAGGACTACCACATTACCGATGAGTTGCACAAACTCATGAAGCCGAAGATCAATCTGCCCTCGGGCGGATCGATCGTCATCGAGTCCACTGAAGCGCTGACCGTGATCGACGTCAACTCGGGTAAATTCACCGGCGGCCGCAACCTCGAGGATACCATTCTTACGACCAATCTCGAGGCGGCGCGCGAGTTGGCGCGCCAAGTGCGCCTGCGCGACATCGGCGGCATCATCGTCGTGGACTTCATCGACATGGCTTCGGAGGCGTCGCGTTCGAAGGTAATCAAAGCCCTCGAAGAGGGTTTGCGCCGCGATCGCACGCGAGCGACGATCCAGTCGTTTTCGAATCTCGGACTGCTCGAGTTTACGCGCAAGCGCATCGGTAAGGATTTGGGCGCGCAACTGCGCGGCTCGTGTCCGACGTGCGCGGGAATGGGGAGCGTCATGTCGGCCCAGTCGGTCGCCATCGAAACGTTCCGCAACATTCGCAGCTCCGCTAACGGTGCCGGCGACGTAGTCGCCTATGTCGCACCGACGGTGGCGACGCAGATGGACTTCTGGTATGAAACGGAGTGCGAAGAACTCGCGCATTCGTTCGGTCATCCAATTCACGTGCGCGTGGATCCGATGCTGCATCCCGAGAAATCGCGGGTCGACGTCGTGTCACACTTTCAGGATCCGCCCGGCCACGCAATTCGCGTTGGCGACGAGCACGACGTCGAATTGCTCCCGGGAAGGCTGCCAAATCCCACGTCCGCGGCGGCCGTGATCGAAAATCGCGTGGTCGAGGTGGAAAACGGTGCCAACAACGCCGGCAACACCGCTCGCATTCGGATTCTCGACGTCGACGATCAGCAAGATTACGTGCTCGCCGAACTCATTACGGCCGGCGCTGCGGCGGCGAAGAAGCGGCGGCGGCGCGGAAAAGCGGCGCCCACGGCAGCCGAGCAGGCCAAGCAACTCCGCGAACTTGCTGAAGAGGCCGCGCATCACGCCCAGGCGCGTCCGCCGATCGGCATCACCACCGCGACTGAGGAGGAAGAAGCGCAAGATAAGGCATTGATGGCCGAACTGCGGGGAGAAGAACAGGCCGACGCAATCATCATCGCGCGCGGTGAGATCCGGCACGGCGAGGTTGAGGAAGGCGAGGACCGCCAAAAACGCCGCCGTCGCCGGCGGGGCCGGCGCGGGCGCGGAGGCCGCGCGAGCGAAGTCCCGGGCGCAGCCGAGGCAATCGCTCCGGTCGAGCGTCAGCCGGTCGAAGAGGAGGGGCCGCGCGTTGCCGGCCCCGCTGACGCGCAAGTTCCGGGCGAGGGGCGCCGTCATCGGCGACGGCGGCATCGTCGACGGGGCGGTCGCGGGCTCGGCCACGTTTCCGGTTCGGGCGAGCCCGTAACGGGATCGCTTCCGCAGCCGCCGATGCCGGATCGGCAGATCTTCCGCGTCGGCTCCGACGGCGCGGCTGCGCCTACCGGTGAAACGGCGCCACCCGAACCCTCGCGCGCCATCGCACGCCAGCGCACTGCGGCGCCCCCTGCGGTAAACGCGCCCCCGCCGAGTCTCAGCGTCGCCCAAGAGGAGCCGCGTAAAACCAAACCGGCGCGGCGGCGACGTTCGAGCCCAGCGTCGTCACAGCCGGCCAAGTTGGAGAGCGCCTCGATCGCCGCGCTTCCGGCCCCGGTACCTAAACCGAAGCGAACGAGCAAGAAGGCGGTCGCGGACGCCGCGCCGGCGGCGAGGATCAAAAAGGCCGCTGCTTCTGCAAAGAAGTCGCCGGCGACTCGCAAAAAGAAAACGACCGCTTCGACAAGCAAGAAAAAGATGTAGCGGCTCGGCAATGCCGGCGGAGGAGTTGCGCATGCGAAACGGACGTGCGGTCGGCGTGCGCGGCGAGTGGCAAGCCGGGTGGAAGTACACCACCGCGAAGTGACGGCTGCGGCGTTTCCGCGCCCGACGGGAACGGTGACGCTACTCTTCACCGACATCGAAGGCAGCACGCGGCACTGGGAAGAACGCGCCGCCGCCATGACGGGTGCGTTGCGGCGGCACGATGTGCTGTTGCGCAGCGCAATCGAATCGCATAGCGGTTACGTCTTCAACACGGCCGGCGACGCGTTTTGTGCCGCATTTTGGCGAGCATCCGATGCGTTATCGGCGGCCATTCACGCCCAACGCGCGTTCGCAGCCGTTGACTGGAGCGCAATCGGAGAGTTGCGCGTGCGCATGGCGCTCCACACCGGAGCGCACGACGAACGTGACGGTGACTACTTCGGGCCGAGCGTCAATCGCGTGGCGCGTCTGATGGCGGCGGCGCACGGCGGACAGGTCGTCGTGTCCAACGCCACCGCGCAGCTGCTCCGTGGATCGCTGCCGGAACGTACGGAATTGCTCGATCTCGGCGAGCATCGGCTCAAAGATTTGGTCGAACCCGAGCGCGTTTATCAGTTGCTCGTTCCCGATCTGCCGTCGGCATTTCCGGCACTGCGTTCGCTCGAGTCTCTACCGAATAACTTGCCGCGCCGGCTTACGCCGTTGATTGGACGCGACGCGGTCGTTGCCGAAATCGGCGTGCTGTTGCTCGAGCACCCGATCGTTACGCTGGTCGGAACCGGTGGTGTCGGAAAAACGCGCGTAGCGCTGCAAGTTGCCGCCGATGTGTTGGACGAGTCGAGCGACGGCGTTTGGCTCGTCGAGTTGGCCGCGTTGGTCCACGACGGCGAGGTCGGGCCGGCGATTGCCGCCGCACTCGGCGTGCGCGAGCGTGAGGGGCAACCGGTACTCGATACCCTGCTGAATCACCTCAAGAGCAAACGCTTATTGCTGATTCTCGACAACTGCGAGCATGTGATCGCGGACGCCGCGACCATTACGCATGCGATCGCACGAGAATGTCCCGAGGTACGCGTGCTTGCGACGAGCCGCGAACCGCTGCGCCTCGAGGGCGAATGCGTGTACCGAATGCCGTCGCTAGAGTCGCCACCCGACGGAGATCCGCTAACGCCTGCGCAGGCGCTGCGTTATGGAGCGGTCGCCTTATTCGTCGCGCGGGCAGCGTCCGCCGATCGCACCTTTGCGCTGACCGAAGAGAACGTGGCAATCGTTGCCGAGATCTGCCGGCGGTTGGATGGCATCGCATTGGCGATCGAGCTCGCCGCGGCGCGCGTGAACGTGCTAGCGCCACGCCAACTCGCACAAAAACTCGACGAACGATTCCGCGTCCTGACCGGAGGAAACCGCACCGCGCTGCCGCGCCAGCAGACGATGCACGCGCTGATCGAATGGAGTTACGACTTACTTTCAGCGCGCGAGAAAGCGCTATTTGTCCGGCTGTCGATTTTCAGCGGCGGTTGGACGCTCGACGCGGCGTGCGCGGTGTGCGCGGGCGATACCGTTGAATCGTGGGAAGTGCTGGATCTGGTGTCGTCGCTGGTCGACAAGTCGCTGGTCGGCGTCGAGCCGTGCGACGAAGGGCAACGTTACCATATGCTCGAGTCGACGCACGCGTTTGCGCTCGAGAAATTGGCTCAGAGCGGCGAGCGTTCGACGCTCGTTCTCGCGCACGCGCGCTGGGCCGCCGATTTAGCGGATCGCACCGGCGCCGCCGCAACCTCGTTTCAGAACTGGCTGCATGAGTTCGAACCCGAACTCGACAATGCGCGTGCGGCGATGGAAGGCGCTCGCGCGTCCGGCGAGATCGAGCTCGTCGCGCGCATCGCCGCCGGTTTCGCGATCATCGCGCGCACGACGCACGGCGAAGCCGAACCGCGTCGTTGGATCGAAAACCTCTTGCCGGCGATTGACGAAAACTTGCAGCCAGCGCTCGCGGCCGATCTTTGGCGGGGGCTCTCGTCGGTAACGCTCGGCAGTCGCGCGATCGACGCGGCGCGGCGCGCCGTGCACCTCGACGAACGCGCGGGCCATCCGGTGGCGACGCTGCGGAGTCTCTATTGGCTGATGCTTGGGCTGCTCGCCGGCGGTCAGTTGGAAGACGCCGGCGCCGCCGGCGAACGCGCCTTGCGCATCTGTTTGGAGCATCGCCTGACGGGATCGTTTCGCTATGCGCTGTTGATCGATGCGCGTGCGCGGATCGCTTTCGAGCGACGCGTGGCCGACTGGCGGCGATATTACGAAGAGGCGCTCGCCGTCGCGTCGGCGCTGGGCGACAACTACACGCTGGCGATTCTGCATCTCAATCGCGGCGAGTTGGAGTTTGAGAGCGGTGACGTGCAAGCAGCCCTGGAATGCGCGCACGCTGGAGCCGAGGCCGCACTCGCCGGGCGTTGTCCGGGACCGCAGGCGGATGCGCTGATGAATGAAGCCGCCTACCGGCTCGTGCTCGGTGACATCGAAGGCGCCCGGACCGCAGCGCGTTCGGCGTTAGCGATCGCCCATCGCGTTCAGTCCGCGATGACGGCCGCCCTGAGCATCGGTCACCTTGCAGCCGTCGCCGCCATGCGCGGCGACCCACGCAGCGCTGCGCGATTGGGTGGCTACGTCCAGGGATGGTATCGCAATGAAGACTACGCGGTCGGAGCGACTGAAAGAGCGACGGGCGAGTTACTCGCTGCCGCGTTGCGCGTGCATCTGAATGACGGCGAGATTGCGGCTCTCATCGCGCTAGGCGAAAACCTCACGCAAGCACAGGCAATGTCGGAAGCGCTTGCCGCCACCGCATTTTAGACCCCGTTTTCGGCGCTCAGTTTCGCGAGTTTCTCGGTAAGATATTGGACGGCGTGCTCGAGTTGGTCGTCCTTGACGGGCGTGCCGTACTGTGGGTGTTTGTTTTCGGAGACGACGACGTCGGGCGTAATGCCGAGGTGATTGATGTCGCGGTTGCGCGGCGTAAGATAGCGCGCGGTCGTGATCTTTACCGCGGAGCCGTCGGGTAGCGGATAGATCGTTTGCACGACGCCTTTGCCGAACGTCTTCGTGCCCATGATCGTCCCGACGCCGCTATCTTGAATCGCGCCCGAAGTGATTTCCGATGCCGACGCGGTGTAACCGTTGACCAGGACGACCAGCGGAAGAGGGTCGATCGCCGTATCGTCCGCCTCGAGCGTCGTAATGTTCGACGCGCGCGACTCGACCGAGACGATCGGTCCGCTCGAGATGAACTTGGAACTTACCGCGACCGCAGCTTCTAAGTAACCGCCGCCGTTGTCGCGCAAGTCGAGCACGATGGCTTTTGCGCCCTCCTGCTGCAGCCGCGTCAGCGCCGAGGTGAGTTCGAAACCGGTATCGCGTCCGAAGACGGTTAGTTCGACGTACCCGATCTTTCCGGGCAGCATTTTTTCGTACACGCTGAGTTGATGGATCTTCGCGCGTACGATGGAAATCGGCGATGCGAGGCTCGAGCCGTCGCGCTGCAGGGTCAGCGTTACCGTCGTACCTTCCTTGCCGCGCAATTTTGTGCTGGCATCTTGCACCGAAAGACCTTTGGTCGATTTCCCGTCGATCGCCGTAATGAGGTCGTCCTGCTGAATCCCGGCTTTGTCGGCGGGCCCGTTAGGAACGACGTTTTCAACCAAGATGTACTTGGTTTGATCGTCAATTTGGATGACGATGCCGGTGCCGCCGAAGTCTCCACCGTCGAGATCCTGGTTCAAACCCGCAAACTCTTTGGGGGTTAAGAAGACGGTGTAGCGGTCGCCGACCGAATGCATCATCGCATCGAGGGCGATGTAGGTGAGTTCGTGCGACGTGAGTTTGGCGCGCGATTCTGTCGCCGCCGCTTCGATCTCGCGATCGATCGTCCGCAGGTTCGCTCCAGCCGCATCGCTGGTCTTGGCTGCCGGCAGGGTGGCGCTGGCGATTCCCGCCGTACGCATCGCAGCTAAGAGTTGCGAACGCACCGTGGCGAGCATCAACTGCGTGTCGACTTTTTTGTAATAGTCGGACGTTAAATGCTGGTAGCCCGTCGCGATCTCACTCGCGTCGGCGGCTGCAAGATGTGACGAACTCGCCGTCGCGGCCGTACTCGAAGCCGCGGGCAGCGCGATCAGCGTGGTCGCAAAAAACGTTCCGATGAAGAGTGCGAGAAAGCGTTTCATACCGTCCAAATCATTGAGAGTGAGCGCGTAAGCGGACTTTGGCCTCTGCCAGTTGTTTGTCGGCCGGTGTATCGATCAAAGCGGGATCGACGTCTTGATTGACGACGATATCCGGATCGATGCCGCGATGCTGGATATCGCGTCCCAGCGGCGTAACGTAGCGAGCCGTCGTGATCTTCAACGCGCCTTGATCGGGCATTGGAAAGATGCTCTGCACGACGCCCTTGCCGAACGTCTTCGTTCCGATCAGCGTGGCAAGGTGATAGTCTTGCAGCGCGCCGGCCGTGATCTCCGATGCGCTGGCCGTGTACTTGTTGACGAGAATGACGAGCGGCTGCAGTCCGCCGATGGCCGTGCCGAGCGCTTCGCTTGTCGTGCGTTCGCCGTCGCGGCGAATCGTCGAAACGATCGTCCCTTGCGGCACGAACAGGCTTGAAATCTGCACCGCGGTTTCGAGCAACCCGCCGCCGTTGTCGCGCAAGTCGAGGATGTACCCTTTGGCACCTTTGGTATGACCGTCGAGCAGCGCGGCGCGGACTTCGTCACCGGACGTTTCGCCGAAGTCGGCCAAACGGATGTAATCGATACCGTCTTCCATCTTCGCGCGCACTGAAGGAACGTGAATGATCTCGCGCACGATCGAATACTTCCGTTCGCTTCCGCCGCCTTTGAACGGGTGCGTCGTCATATCGACGGTGGTCCCCGGCTCGCCGCGGATCATCGCTTCCACGCGGTCGAGCGTCAGGCCGCGAACTGATTTGTCGCCGACGGTATCGACGACTTCGCCCGGTTTCATTCCGGAACGCGCGGCCGGCATTTGTTCGATCGGCTGAACGACGATCCGGCCGTCCTTCAATTGGTAAATGTAGACGCCGATTCCGCCGAAATTACCGCCGCTGAGCGACTCGTGCAAGCCCTGATACTCGCGCGGCGAGAGATACACGGTGTACGGATCCTTGAGCGAACCCATGATGCCGCGCAACGCCGCGTCCGAAATGTCGCTGCGTCCGGCATTGCCGAGGCGTTCGGCATAGTGCTGTTGCGCGTACGCGACTTGACTCATGGCGAGATCGGCATCGCGCGACGGATCACCGCTCGCGTTGTCGCTGGGAAGCGTGACGTTCAGTACCTTCTTGGCGTGCAGATACTCGCGCAGCGAGGCCTGCTCGCCCGCGACGATCGTTTGTGGATCGACCGTTTTGTAATAACTTTCCTCGAGTTTACGCATCGCGAGGCCGGCGAGTTGCGGGCTGCTCGAATCGACCGGATCGAAGAGATCGCGCACGTCTCCGGTGGTTGCGACGATCAAGCCTTGTTGCCGAACGGCGGCCGTGCGGTGCGCGATAAAAAGCGCCCCCGACGCGGCAACGACGATAACGATGAGCGCGGCCAGCACCGCTCGGATTCGAAGGGTCATACGTCCTTTCCACTACCCGGCCTACCCAGATAGAGGTTTCTTCCAACGAAGATACTCGCTAAGTCTTAATGGAGGCGGGGTGCCGGGTCTACGGGTTTTCCATCAATTCTTACTTCAAAATGCAGGTGTGGCCCGGTCGAGGCGCCGGTCGAGCCGACGGCGCCGATGGCCTGTCCCCGCTTGACGCTCTGGCCGTTCGAGACGTAGATCGCCGAGAGGTGCCCGTAGCCCGTCGAATAGCCGCCGCCGTGATCGATCAGGATGTAGTTTCCGTAGCCCCCGTACCATTGCGCCATGATAACGGTTCCGCCGGCCGCCGCCGTTACGGTCGTGCCGGTCGGCGCCGCGATGTCGAGGCCCTGGTGGAACTCCGGCGAGCCGCCGAACGGGTTCGAGCGCCAGCCGAACGGCGAGGTGATGGTTCCGGTGACCGGCCATGAAAACGACCCCGGGCCGCCGGCGCTCTCTTCGCCGCCGGTGATCCCCGACGCGCGCCGCTGCGCTTCCAACTCCCGCTGACGCTCTTGAATGAGCGCCTCCAATTGGGCTTCCTCGGCTGCCGAGAGATCTTCCATCTGCGCGACCTGGGTGGCGACCGCACGTCGCTGCGCGCCGGTGAGATTGACGAGATTTTGTCGCTCGCTCGCCAGCGTTCCGAGCTGGTTGCGCGCCGCTTCCTGCGCCTGCTGCTCTTGCTGAAGCTCCAAGCGCGTCGATTCGAGCACTGCCTCTACGGCAGCGACTCGGCGTTCGGCTTCTCGTCGTGCGCGGATGGCTCGTTGGTTCGCGGCGATCAGCAGCCGCAGATCCTCCCATCGCTCGACGAAATCGCTGAACGAACGCGACGAAATCAAAACGTTGACGTATCCGAGATCTCCGTTTTCATAGATGTTGACGAGTCGCCGGTGCAGCATATCGTCGTGCCGCTTGAGCGATTGACGGGCGGCGTCGAGTTGTACGGTATTCCAGTCGATGCGCCGCTGCGTCGACGCTGCTTGCGCGTCGAGACCGCCGATGCGCTCGTTGACGCCGGCGATCGCAACGTTCGTTTCGTGCAACTGCGCTTGCAAATCGTCGTACCGCGCCGTGACGACGTTCAACTGCGCGCGCTTGGTGTGCAGCGCCGACTGAATCTTTGCCGCCTTTTCGCGCTCGGCTTCGATGCGCTGATCGATGCTCTGCGGATTCCCGCTGACGAACGCCGGCATCAACATCACCAGCGTAGCAACGGCTAAGAAGGTTCCGGCGGCTTTGCCGACGGGAACCAAGGAGCGCGAAGCGCGGATTCGCCTTCTCACGTATGCAAGTGGCGCCCGACTGAAATCCACGACGCAACGATGCCGACGGCGCATCCGACTGCAAACAGTTCCGCAACGAGCGCGCCTGGATTGATGGCGGCCGTGTTGAGCTGAATCCACGGCAGCGCCTCAAGCAAGCGCGGCCAAATCGTCGCGCGCGCGACGGCTAGCAAGCCGACCGCGACGAGTGCACCGGCTACGCCGTCGAGCAGTCCCTCGCAAATGAACGGGATGCGAATGTAGAGGTTGGTAGCCCCGACGAGTTGCATGATCGCGATCTCGCGGCGGCGAGCGAAGACCGTTAGACGGATGGTGTTCGAAATGATGATGCCGGCAACGGCGAGGAATACGACGATCACGCCGATGCCGACGCGCCGCAGCACGACGCCGAGTTGGAGGAGCCGCTGCACGATAGTTTGGCCGTACACGACGTTGTCGACGCCGTCGAGGCGGCGAACGCCGGCGGCGACTGCCGGAACTTGATCGGGCACGTGCACCTTGACGCGAAACTTATCCGGTAATGGGTTTTCGGTCAGCAGCGCGGTGTCGATGACGCCCTTGGTGCGTTCGCGCAACTCGGCGAGTCCTTGTTTTTTCGGAACGAATTCCGCCGAAGCTATGCGCGGGTCTTCGGTCAGGAAGTGCCGGATCGATCGAATTTGCGCCGCAGTCGCATCGGGTTTCAGATAGGCCGAGATCTCGATCTGATCCAGGAGCTGCATGCCGACTCCGGCAAGCGCCCCGCGCACGAACAAAAATAAACCAAGTAGGACGATGGTGATTGCGACGGTCCCGATCGCCGTTGCCTGCATGCCGGCGTTGCGCGTGAAATTACGCAACACCTCACCCAGAAAGAATCTGACCCTGCCCCAGTCCAAGGTAATAGTAACCTCGCTCTTCGTCGGTGGTGATGCGGCCTTCATCTAGACGTACGACGCGCCGCCGCATGCGGTCGACGACGGCTTGGTTGTGCGTCGCGACGACGACGGTCGTGCCCTTCAAATTGATACGCAGTAGAAGTTCCATGATCTCCGACGTCGTGGACGGATCGAGGTTACCGGTCGGTTCGTCGCAGAGCAGGATCTTCGGATTGTTCACCAGTGCGCGCGCGATCGCGCTGCGCTGCTGTTCGCCGCCGGATAGTTCGCTCGGGTACATCCGGCTCTTATGGGAAAGTCCGACGAGATCCAGCACCCGCGGAACTTGGCGCATGATGTCACGCGTATGCGCTCCCGTCACTTGCATGGCGAAGGCGACGTTTTCCCAGACGGTCTTGTCGATGAGCAATTTGAAGTCTTGGAAGACGACGCCAAGGTGCCGGCGCAGCGCGGGAATGCGCGAACGGCGCAGACGGTCGACGCGAATCCCGTCAAGCGTGATCTCGCCCGATGACGGCCGCGCTTCGCGATAGAGCAAGCGAAGTAAACTCGATTTTCCCGTGCCCGAATGGCCGACGAGAAAAATAAACTCGCCCTTTCCGATTTCAAGGCTAACATTGTCGAGGGCGTGCACGCCATTCGGGTAGATCAGCGAAACGCTGCGCAGGGATATCATCGCCGCGAAAGGAGTTTTCCTCGGGATGGGGCCTATACCTCTGCCATGAACTTCGACCTGACCGACGAGCAGCGGGCGATCCAGAATCTGGCGCGCGAGTTCGCCGAGCACGAGGTCAAACCGCGAGCCGAGAAGATGGATCACGACGAGGCGTTTCCATACGATCTCGTCGCCAAAATGGGCGAGTTGGGGTTCATGGGGCTGCCGTTTCCCGAAGAATACGGCGGTGCGGGCGGCGACACGGTCAGTTACGCGCTAGCGGTCATGGAAATCGCGCGCGCCGACGCGTCGACGGCAATCACGATGGCGGCGCACGTCTCGCTCGGCGCAACGCCATTCTTTTTATTTGGAACCGAAGAACAGAAGCAGCGCTATCTCGTACCGCTCGCGCAGGGCAAGATGCTATGGGGATTCGGACTCACCGAACCCAACGCAGGCAGCGACGCGGGAAATGTCTCGACGAAGGCCGTTCTCAGGGACGGCTCGTGGATCGTTAACGGCACCAAGGCGTTCATCACCAACTCCGGGACCGACATCAGCGGCGGGACCACCATCACCGCGGTCACGGGAACGCGCTCGGACGGCAAGCCGGAGATCTCAAATCTGATCGTGCCGCAAGACACGGCCGGGTTCGTGCGCAGCAAGAAATATAAGAAAATGGGCTGGCGCGCCTCGGACACGCGTGAACTTGCGTTTTCCGATGCCGCCGTGCCGCAAGAGAACTTGCTCGGTCCGCGAGGCGAGGGCTATCGCCAGTTCCTGACCACGCTCGACGGCGGGCGCATTTCGGTGGCGGCACTCTCAATCGGTCTGGCGATGGGTGCCTACGACGAAGCGCTCAAGTATTCGAAGGAACGCCATGCGTTCGGCCGGCCGATCAGTAAGTTTCAGGCGATTTCATTCAAACTCGTCGACATGCTGACCGAGATCGAGCACGCGCGCTTGATGATGCTGAGAGCAGCGTGGGAGAAGGATCAAGGCCGCGACTACGTGCAGTCTGCCTGCTTCGCCAAACTCTTCTCCGGCGAACTCTCGCACCGTGTCGTCAACGAAGCGCTGCAGGTACACGGCGGTTATGGCTTCATGGACGAATATCCGATTTCGCGAATGTATCGCGATCAAAAAATCAACGAGATCGGCGAGGGAACCAACGAGGTACAGCGCGTCGTGCTGGCTCGCCTGATGGGGCTTTGAACGCCGAGCAAGTTTTCGCCGGCGCCTCGATTGCCACGTCGTTGGTCGCGCTCGGCCTTTCGACGTTTTTGCTCGCTCGCCAAAACAAACAACTCGAACACGAACGCAATGCCCTAGCGATTCTCGACGCGATCGCTCAGTTAACCGATCCGGTGATTGTGAAGGCGTTCGCGCAGCTTGAAGACATCGGCTCGCGCTACCCGGACGATGAAACGGTGCGTGACCAATTCGAGAGCTCGGAGGACGATCACGCGCTACTGGTCGTGGCGCAGTACGTCGAGACGGTTGCAACCTTAGCCCGCCGGCGCGTGATCGACGCGTCGCTGATCGTCGACGCGATCGGATTCATGCTGCGCTCGCGCTGGGGCATGATTCTGCCGTTCGTGGAACGCCTGCGTCGCGTTCGCAATAACGAGTTTCTCTTCGAAAACTTCGAATGGCTGGCGCTGTACAGCGTGTGGTGGAAGGACGTCCCGCGCCCGTCCGGCGATCCACACTACGATTCCAAACAGTTCGGCAACATCACGTTTAGAGTGTAAAACGGCTACGGATGCAGGTCCGGACAGTCGAACGGCCCGGAGTAAATCGTCGCGCTGCGCCGGTCGCGTCCGATTTGCACGTCGAGGTGCGAGGCGAGCGCAGATCGGTGGCCCTGCGCAAGTACGGACGCCGAGCCGTGCGGCCCCTCGACGGTAAAGGTGATGCGTTCGTCGAGTTCGCCGTTTTGCGACGAGGTCGAGCTGCCGGTGAAGCCGCGTTGGCGCATCGGTGTGCCGACGAGGTTGGCGGCAACCGCGCTGCGGCGCACGGCGGCGAGTCCACAGACGTGCGCGTCGCTGCGATCCATTATGCCGAACAGCGTCAGCGCAAACGCTGCGATACCCGCAACAACCGCGACGATAACGATCAGCACGAGGACGGCGACAATCCAAATGACGCGCGGACTGACGCCTGAATGTCCGACCGCCGGCTCCATGGCGCCATCATACCACTCATGCATCCGGCCGCGTGGCGTGCTACACTAGGCGTCTGCTGAAAAAGAGTCCAGAGGGGATGAGATGACGCACGATCGTTTTCGCACCGCAATCGTTTCCGGCGTCGCTGCGCTTGCGATGCTGGCGGCGCCCGCGCTAGCGGCGCTTTCCGTCGGCGCCAAGGCGCCGGACTTCACCTTACAGGCGGCGCAAGGCGGCAACGTCTTTTCGTTCGACTTAGCCGGCGCACTCAAGAAGGGCCCGGTCGTTCTCTATTTCTATCCGGCGGCGTTCACGACCGGATGCACGATTGAGGCGCACGACTTCGCCGATGCAATCGATCAGTACCGCGCACTCGGCGCGACCGTGATCGGCGTCTCCCACGATCCGATCGACACGCTGCAGAAGTTTTCGGTGAGCGAGTGCCGCAGTAAGTTCGCCGTCGCAGCCGACACAAGCCAATCGGTCGAGAAAGCCTACGACGCGATCCTCGCGCAGCATCCGCAGTACGCCAACCGCACGTCGTACGTCATCGCTCCCGATGGGACGATCGTCTACACCTACACCAGCCTCGACCCGTCGCTCCACGTGCAGAACACGCTCACCGCGCTCAAAGCCTGGACGGCCTCCCACCAAAAACCGTAAGCAACCCCCGATCTGTCCCAACTCCGTCGTCACCTCAGCCTGCATTTACCATATATATCCGCGCTGAGGCTTGAGGCCTCGTAACCGCGAACGTTGGGCGGATGTTCGCGCGCATCGAGCCTTTCGAAAGCGGCATGCTCCACGTGGGTGATTCGCAGCAAATCTACTGGGAATGCTCGGGCAATCCAAACGGTAAGGCTGTCGTGTACCTCCACGGCGGACCCGGCACGGGCTGCACCCCTGCGCAGCGGTGCTACTTCGATCCTCGAATTTACAAGATCGTTCTCACCGATCAGCGCGGCTGCGGACGAAGCCGCCCACTCGTCGAGACGATCGGCGACCTCGAAGTCAATAATACCGGCAGGCTGATTGCGGATCTCGAGCGTTTACGCGAACACTTGACGATCGATCGATGGGTCGTCCTCGGCGCTTCTTGGGGCAGCACGTTGGCGGTTGCCTACGGTCAAGCGTTTCCAAATCGCGTGTCTGCTATCGTGCTGGCCGCGGTGACCACCACGTCGCGTCGTGAAGTGCGCTGGATAACGCACGATATCGGTCGCATCTTTCCAGCACAATGGGAGAGATTTATGTCGTGTGACAGCTACGATTCAAGCGGCATCGACCCAGCGCAAAGCTATGCCGCGATGGTTTTCAGCGAAGATGAGGCCGTACGCGAACGAGCTGCTCGCGAATGGTGCGCGTGGGAAGATACCCACGTTTCGCTGTCTCCCGGCTACCGTCCAAACGCCCGATTCCAGGACAAAGCCTTCCGATTACTCTTCACGCGCCTCGTTACGCACTATTGGAGGCACGCCGCATTTCTGGATGACGATCAGTTAATCCGCAACGCAGCGCTGCTCAACGAAATTCCCGGCATACTCCTTCACGGACGCTACGACGTTAGCAGCCCTTTGGAGACGGCTTGGAAACTGAACCGGGCCTGGCGCGGAAGCCTTCTGCGCATCGTTGAAGACGCAGGACATGGCGGCGGAACGATGTCGGAAAGCATCGTCGATGCAATGAATCACGTAGCACTCATCTAATCGGATTGCGATGACGGATAGCGACGCTGCGTTAGTCGGGTTCAGGTGCGCGGGCCCGGAAGATGCGATTGCCGTTGTGGCCGTCTTTAGAGCGGCAAGACAACGCGCAATGCCCTACCTGCCTCGGCTGCACTCCGTCAATGAGGACGTAGCATACTTCCGTTCTCAGGTTCTAAAACCGTGCGAGACATGGGTAGCACACGTGTCGAACCGCATCGTCGGCTTCTGCGCTTTTCGCGAAGGCTGGGTCGATCACTTGTACGTGCATCCCGATTTCGCGCGCATCGGCATCGGACGGGCGCTCTTGAATAAGGCAAAGCGAACCAACCCGCAGTTACGCCTATGGGTGTTTCAGCGCAACGAAAGAGCGATGGCGTTTTATTCGGCCATGGGGTTCTCGTGCCTGGAACAAAGCGACGGAAGCAACAACGAAGAACGCGAACCCGACGCGCTGTTGTATTGGAGCGCCTAGCCCGCCTCTTCATCGGCAAAGAGTTGTTGCGAACGCGGCACTCGTTTTTGTTGCTGGCCGGTATCGATCGCGGTCACGTCGCGTGGGACGACGTCGATGGGCGGAATTTCGAAAAGGTCGTCGCCGGCGAGCGAGGCCTCATCTTTGAGGCGGCGTCCCTGCGGTAACAGCCGTGACTCGTAAGCACCCACCGCGCTGTTAAATGCACCGACGGACTTTTCGAGGGCGCGCCGGAGCTCGAGCAAGTGCTCGGAAAATTTCAGCGCGCGCTCGTACAGCACTTTGCCGATCGTCGCGATCCGTTTGGCATTCTCTTCCTGACGCAGCGCCTGCCAGCCCATTGCAAAAGTGCGTAGCAGGCCGATCAGCGATAGCGGACCGGCAACGAGAACGCCTTTGTCGAGCGCGTACTCGATCAGCGCGGGATCCTCGTTGCAGGCGGCGCTGAGAAAGGCTTCGCCAGGAACGAACATCACGACGTAGTCGGCCGATCCCTTCGCCGTTTGATATCCGCGCCGCGCCAGCGCTTCGACGTGATCGCGTAGCGCACGCGCGTGCTGTTTGACGAGGCGCCGGCGCGTATCGTCGTCGGATGCTTCGAGCGCCGCTTGCATCGAATCGGTCGGCGCTTTCGAGTCCACGAATACGTAGCGCTCGCCGGGAAGATTGACGGTCATGTCGGGGCGCACGCGCGCTTCTTCTAACGCCACCGTCTGCTGCTCGGAAAAATCGCAGTACGGAAGCATTCCCGCCTTCTCGACGACGTTGCGCAACTGCATCTCGCCCCATTTCCCGCGCGATGTGGGGTTGCGCAGAGCCGTAACCAGGGTAGACGTTTGGGTCGTCAGGCTGGTGGTGGCGCTTTCGAGTTTATCGGCGCGGCCGAGTAAGTTGTCGATTTGCGCGCGCAGGCTTCCAGCCTCGTGCTGGCGTCGCGCTTCGAGCTCTTGAATCAGCCGATCGAATTCGTGCAACTTTTGAGCCACAGGCGCGACCAATTCGCCGACGCGCTCGCTCGCGCGAAGCGCGGTCGATTCGCGCAGTTCGTTTTTCGCGCGTTCGAGCAGGGCTTCGACCGTGTTTTCGTTTGCGCGCTTCGATTCGCTCAGCGTGGCGCGCAGCCCCGACGTTTCGGCGCGCGCGAGCAGCCAAACCAAGACCGCACCGAGTGCGGCACCACACATAAACGCTGCAAATACGACCGGCGTGAGCGTCACGAACGCGTCCCCGCGTATCGATTGAGAAACGCCAGCGTTCGCGTCCAAGCGTCCTGCGCGGCCGACGCGACGTAGGAAGCGCGCTGATCGTCGAAAAAGGCGTGACCCGCATCGTCGTAGATGCGAAGGTCGTGCGGGACGCTCAGCGTGTTGAAAAACGCGCGCACGCCGTCAGCAGGAATGCCGGTGTCGCGCGCGCCGTAACTGCCGCAAGCCGGCGTGCGCAGCGCATGCGGATCGAGTCCCTCGACCTTTCCGTAGAACGGAAACACGGCGATGAAACGCGTGCCGGTCTCGGTGGCAGTAACGAGAGCGAGGTTTCCTCCCATGCAGAATCCCATGATCCCGGTTTTCGTCGATGGCAGGCGTGCCGCGAGCCAATCGGCGCCGGCGCGAAGGTCGGCCACGAACTGGATGCGATCCAGCC
>Ga0102924_1000025_pt1 | contig 168947 bp, 150 predicted proteins | sample PaiPotPPM11metaG_FD_80116 | JGI IMG/M metagenome (GOLD analysis project Ga0102924, IMG submission 80116) | Iron sulfur acid spring bacterial and archeal communities from Banff, Canada, to study Microbial Dark Matter (Phase II) - Paint Pots PPM... ...
CCGCCGGCGCGCCGGCGGTATTGACCGTGGTGCTGATGGTCTGGCCGGGCTGGTTGGTCGACATGAAGTTTTCCGGGTCTTCCGGCGCGATGACCTTGCCGGTGCGGTAACGGGCGACGGCCTGCTGCATCTTCTCGCCGTTAAACGCGATGTTCTTGTCGCCGCTAGAGGCCGGCCACGGATCGACCATCTGGGTCACCGTATTGGCCGCCACCGCATCGCCGCCGGACAGCGCGACGGTGTCGCGGCGGTCCAGGTAGAGATCCGCGTCGGAGCAGCCGGCGAGCCAGACAGCGATGCCGATGGCGGCGACTATGCCCGCGATCAACCGCGCGGCGCTGTCGCGTTCAGTCTTTGGCCGTGACATAGACGCCTCCATTTCTCGGCAGGTCGAGGATATGGCCGACATAGGGCCGGTTCAGCGCGCCGATGGCGAGCCGCGCCAGTTCCGGGCTGACTTCGGTGTCGCCCATCAGGAACAGGTCGACGTCGTTCGGCGGCAAGGTGTTGTCGAACGGCGTGTGCACCGAGTCGGTCGGCGTCAGCGGGCGCACGATGTGCGGCGTCACCAGGATGACGAGATCGGTCTCGTTCTTCTGATAATCGGTCGAGCGGAACAAGGCGCCGAGCACCGGCATGTTGCCGAGCCAAGGCAACTGATTGATGTTGTTGGTGCCGTCGCTTTGCAGCAGTCCGCCGAGCATGAAGCTCTGGCCGTCGCGCAATTCCAGCGTGGTCGAGGCCTTGCGCGTGGTCAGGCCTGGCACAAAAGTGCCGGCGACGGTAACGCCGTTATTCTTGTCGATCTCGCTCACTTCCGGCTTGACGACCAGATTGATGACGCCGTTGCGCAGCACGGTCGGAGTAAACGACAGGCCGACGCCGTAGGGCTGGAAGCCGAACGACGGCGTGCCGGTGGCGCCGACCTCCGGAATCGGGATTTGCCCGCCGGCGAGGAAGCTCGCGGTCTCGCCCGACAGCGTCACCAGATTCGGCTCCGCCAGGAGCCGCGCCGCGCCTTTCGATTCGAGCGCATTGACCTCGATCTGCAGCTTGTCCGACAGTTGCCCGATCAAAAAGCCGAATGGCGCCGCACCTGACAGCACGCCGGCGGCGACCACCGGCGAAATGGGCAGCGAGCTCGCCACCTGGTTAGGACCGCCGACGCCGGCGCCGGCATAAGCCGGCTGCTGGAACGAGCCGTTCGGCTGCGTGATCGGCAGCTTCGAGGCTGGCAGGCCGGAGCCGGTATTGGCCAGAACCGAATTGCCGAACGCGTTCCATTGCACGCCAAGATCGCGGCCGGCGTTGCGGTCGACTTCGATGAAGCGCACTTCCAGCTCGATCTGCTGCGGCTGCATGACCTGGACCGTATTGATCGGATCCGGGCCGAACTGGCCGGCGATCTGCACCGCCTTGTCGAGCGTGGTGGCGTCGGGCGCGGTGCCGCTCAGCAGGATGCGGCCGTTGATCGACGACACTTTGATGCCGCCGCCGGTGAAGTGGCCGATCTCGGCCGCCAGCCGCGAAATGTCGTAGGACACTTCGACGTCGAAAATCCCGACCGGCTTGTGATCGGCGTCATAGACGGTGACGCGCGTGGTGCCGATCTTCTTGCCGAGGATGGACAGCGAATGATCGGTGAGCGGGCTGACGTCGGCGATATCCGGATCGCCGACCGTGATATTGGCGAACATCTGGTCGGTGCGGACGTCTTCGGTTTTGCCGACCGTCACGCGCACGCTCGCGGTATGAACGGGGCTGGCGATTGCGATGTTCTGCTGCGCGTGCACCGTAGGCGCGAGCGCCACCATGACAGAGCCGGCAAGCGCCGCCCTAACCCAGCCGCGCCGCAACAACGCGCCGATGTTAAGGCCTGCGCTGTTCGTGGTCCTGTCCGAAAGTCTTGTCATATGTCTTGTCGCATAGTTTGGGCTTTTGCCCGCGACGTAGCTTTGATTCTTGTACTGGCTTTTCACGTCGGCCTCCCCGCCGCTCACGTTGTCCCCAAACTCGAACTTGGATCGCTCCGCTTCGTCGTTCCCCATCAATCGCTCGCAGGCGCCGGCCGCGACAGCGCCGCGGAGTGCGCATTGCCGTGCTCGACCGGCACCGAATATTCCACGCGCTCGTTTTTCGACGGGCGGACCACGGCGACGGTGACGAAATCCGATTTCGTCGTGGCCGGCTTGCCGAGATCCGCGGGCGTCACCCGGCGCGAATCGTCCGCGGCGGTTTCGCCGGCCTTGCGCAGCAACAGCGACAACGTGCCGACCGTGGACGCGAGCGCAATTTTCTCGCCGTCGGTCACCTTGACTTCGAGCGTGACCGCCTTGACGACGGACGGTTTGTCGGTCTTCTCGTCGGCGAGCTGATCGATCGCCAGAACCTGCGCGTCCTCGATCACGACATCCGTCGCCGCCATGTTCTTCTCGCCCTGCCGCGTCAGAGCCACGTCGACGCGATCGCCGGGCAGGACAAAGCCGGCAACGCCCTCGACATCGTTGACGCGAAGGGTCACGGCGGTCATGCCGGGGTCGAGCACCGCGGAAAGGGTGGCGCGCTGGCCCGGGCCGGTGACCTTCGAAGCGAGCACCGCTTCGTTGGTTTCCATCGGCATCAGCACCACGCGCTTGGTGGCGGTGAGATCCGCGATCTTGCCGAACGCGCCGGCCGGCAGCGCATCCTGCGGCCACGGCATTTCGCGCAGCGCCGACGCGGTCAATGGGTCGCCGAACCGCAGCGGGCGCGCGGCGACCACGATGGTGCGCTGTGGCGCCGGCGCTTTTTGCTGCGCCTCGAGGCTCTTCATGCGCGCGGCCTCCTGGTTGTTGAGCCAGGTCTGCGCCAAAAAGACCGCGAGCAATCCGAACAGGACCGCAAAGCCGATCATGACGAGGGTGCTGGTGCGCAACTTACGTCCCCTGATGACGCCTGGAATCCGTGAAACGGAATTCCGGAAACGAATTTCATCGTTGTTCGCGGGGATTATTGATCGGTTGCTGGTATGGAATTGGTGAAGTTACGCAGGGTTCTCCCCCTATGCTGAAGATTGATTGAAGCGGTATTCTTTACACTGCGTATCGCGCACCGTTCGAAGTGAAGAGATATCCTTTACGAAAATTTGCGCGCGACGGCCGGCGCCGGCCGATGAGGCGCCGGAAAGCGCGTGGCGCTTGAATTTGTGCGGGTGAAACAAATTATTGACTGTGCGGCGATGCGGTGGCGCCGATTTTACGAATTCCGGTAGCACACCGTTAAGGACGAGCGGCGAGCGTCATCGCGGACCGCGCCAGGCGCGATCAGACCCGCACGAAACCGCGCGGCACCGCGTGAATTTTTTCGATACCGGTCGCGGTGATGAGAACCATTTCGCCGGTCTGCACCCCGGCGGTGCCGTCGCGGGTGACGACATTGGGCTGAATGACCACGACCATTCCGGCACGAAACGGCTCGTCTGGGATATGCGCGCTCGGCCGGCTGTGCGAACCGAGAATGGGCGGCAGATAACCGCCGCCGTAGCCGTGCAACAGATCGTCGATGATGGTGAAGCCGGCCTGCTCGATCACGCCCGCGGCGTCGACCGCCGCGCTCGGCATGGCGCCGTCCTTGAGCACGGCCGCGACCGCATCGAACGCGGCGTCGGCGACGGCATGCAGCTCGCGATAGAGCGGCGTCGGATCGGCGCCGACCGCGAAGCTGCGCAGCACCTGGCCGGAATGCTCCCAGAACGCGGCGCTGATTTCGGAGACGACGGCGTCGCCGCGCGCCACTTTGCGGTTGGCGACGAATTGCGTCGGCACGGCAAGCCGCGGCGCCGCCATCGGCGTGACGCCAAAGAAGTGAATGACGTTGGTGCCGCCCAGCGCCACATAGGAGCGCTCGACCAGATCGGCGAGCTCGCGCTCGCTCAAGCCCGGCCGCAACCCGTCGCGCAATGCGATCATGCCGCGATCGGTCAAGGCGGCGCCGATGCGCATCCAGTCCAGCTCTTCTGCGGATTTGATCTGGCGCAGCCGCACGTAGCGGCGGTTGAGATTCGCGATGCTGCCGAACCGCGCCGCAAGCACGCCGTGCTGCTCGAAGCTCATCGGCCCGATGACGCCGACGCGGCCCTCACGCGCGCCGCGATGCTCCAGCGCGGCAATGGCGGCGGCGATGCCGGAGCCGCCGCCCCAGGCCACTTCGGCCGGCGCGGCGAGTTGGCGCGCCAGCGGCGCGTGATTGACATATTGCACGAACAAGGCGTCGGGCTTGCCGGGCGTGAAGACGCCGACCGCCTCGGCGGTCACCGGCCAGCCGCTCAGCCACTGCACCGCCGAGCCGAAGCGGTTGACGCCGCAATAGACCAGGTGATCGAGCCCGGCTTCGTCGAGAAGCTTCGCGACGGCGGCGCGCCGCCGCGCCATTTCGGCGTCGCTAAACCGCGGGTATTCGGCCTCGTGGATCGCGCGCAGATGCGGCGGCAGATCGAGATCGGCGGGGCGGCTTGGATGCTCGCTCATGACGCCACTGTAAGGGGGTGGGCTTCATAAATCCATTTTGTTAAGCGTCATTGCGAGCGACTTTCGCGCTGCACCGCATCCCCGAGACTCGGCCCAGGAGTATCGCGCCCATGCCTTCGAGTTTGATCGATTCCACCGTATTCCGCGACATCTTTTCCACCGAGGCGATGCGGCGGGTGTTTTCCGACGACAACCGCGTCCAGAAATATCTCGACTTCGAGGCCGCTTTGGCGCGGGCGCAAGGCCGCCTCGGCATCATTCCGCAGGAGGCCGCCGACGAAATCTGCCGGCACTGCCACGTCGCCGAAATCGATTTCGCCAAGCTGAAAGTCCAGACCGAGCGCATCGGCTATCCGGTGCTGCCGGTGGTGCAGCAGCTGGTCGCGGCCTGCCGCGACGGGCTCGGCGAATGGTGCCATTGGGGCGCCACCACGCAGGACATCACCGACACGGCGACCGTGCTGCAAATCCGCGAGGCGCTCACTTTGATCGAGGCGGATATCGACCGCATTGCCGACGCGCTGGCTGCTCTCGCGCGCAAATACCGCGATACGCCGATGGCGGGGCGCAGCAATCTGCAACAGGCGGTGCCGATCACCTTCGGCTACAAGATGGCGACCGTGCTCGCCGCCTTCGAGCGCCACAAAGAGCGGCTGCGGCAATTGCGCGCCCGCGTGCTGGTCGGCGAGTTCGGCGGCGCCGCCGGCACGCTGTCCTCGCTCGCCGGCAAGGGGCTGGCGACGCAAGCCGAATTGATGAAGGAGCTGAAACTCGGCCAGCCGGCGATCGCCTGGCATACGGTGCGCGATACGATCGCGGAAGCCGGCTGTTTTCTCGGTCTGGTCACCGGCAGCTGCGGCAAGATCGCCTTCGACATCAAACTGATGATGCAGACCGAAGTGGAGGAGCTGTATGAGCCGTTCCACGAGGGCCGCGGCTCGTCGTCGACCATGCCGCAGAAGCGCAATCCGATCTCCTCGGTCTATATCACCGCGCTCACCTCGGTGGTGCGTCAGCAAGTCGGCGCGCTGCTCGACGCCATGGTCGAGGATCACGAGCGCGCCACCGGCCCGTGGGAAATCGAGTGGATCGTGCTGCCGGAAATCTTCTGCTTCACCGCCGGCGCGCTGGCGCAGACCGCATTCGTGCTGACCGGCCTGCAGGTCGACGAGAAGAAAATGCGGTCGAACCTCGATCTCACCAAAGGGCTGATCGTGTCCGAAGCGGTGATGATGGGGCTCGGCCCCTATCTCGGCCGCCAATACGCCCACGATCTGGTCTACGACATCTGCCGCAAAGTGGTCGCCACCGGCCGGCCGCTGGTCGATCTGCTCGCGGAAAACGAGGAAATCACCAAGCACCTCGACCGGGCGGCTCTCGTAAAACTTTGCGATCCGGCGAATTATCTCGGCGAGGCGGGCGCGATGGTCGATCGGGTTTTGGCGATGCGGGGGAACTAGCCAAGCACACTCCTGGAACTCCGATGGTCTTTTCGCGCCTCGTCAAGGCATTCCTAATTTGTTATTGTCAGTAAGCGAACCGGCCCTGAGGCGAGGAGACGCCCGTGAAGTTCACGCGAATTACCGCTAATCCGAAGCAAATGGGCGGGGTACCGTGCATCCGCGGCCTGCGCATTCCGGTGGCGACAGTCGTCGAAATGATCGCGGACGGCCAGACCGAAAGCGAAATTCTCGCCGCCTATCCCGATCTTGAGCGGGCCGATATCAACGAAGCGCTGCAGTTCACTGCCGACGCCGTGCGCGAACGCGAGCTGCCACTGACCGGCCGGTGAGATTTCTGATCGACAATGCATCGTCGCCGACGGACTGCGACAGCACGGTCACGATGCTGCGCATGTGCACGATTACGGATTGCACTCCGCAGACGACGAAACGATATTTGCTCTGGCGGGCAAAGAGGATCGCGTGCTGGTGTCGGCTGACACCGATTTCGGCGCTTTGCTGGCATTAAGACAGGATCAAAAGCCGTCGGTTCTACTGTTCAGGCGAGGGGCTCAACACAATCCGCGCAAGCAAGTTGCGCTGCTCTTGGCAAATCTATCGATTCTCGAAGAGCCGTTGCGACAAGGCAGTATCGTGGTGTTAGAGCAGGCGCGGATACGCATCCGGACCCTGCCTGTCGGATCGGAATAGCCGAAAGGGTAATAACAAAGCGGCGCAGCGCGCTTGATAGGACGACTACTCCGCCGCCTTGGCCTTCTCCGCCGCCTGCTCGCGGACGAATTTGTCGATCGCCAATTGATCGACCTTGCCGGAGCCGAGCATCGGCAATTTTTCGAGAACGACGACTTCGGCCGGGACCATCAGTTCGGAGGCGTGCTGGCTCCGCGCATAGGCGATGAACTCCGGGCGCGTCGCGCCGGGCTTGCTGGTGACCATGATCAGGCGCTCGCCCTTGCGCGCGTCCGGTATCGCGGCCACCGCCGTGGTGTAATGCGGCCACAGCTCGGCTGCCAGCATCTCGACCGCGGCAAGCGAGACCATTTCGCCGCCGACCTTGGCAAAGCGCTTGGCGCGGCCCTTGATCGCGACGAAGCCCTGATCGTCGATGGTGACAATGTCGCCGGTGTCGTGCCAGCCTTCCGGCGGCGGTTCGAGCACGCCCGGCCGGTCGGCGCGCAGATAGCCCAGCATCACGTTCGGTCCCTTGACGTAGAGGCGGCCGCCCTCCTCGACGCCTTCCACCTTCTCAAGCTTCGGCTCCAAGCCGGGCAACAGCCGCCCGACGGTGCCGAACTTGTTGAACATCGGCGTGTTGAGCGCCATCACCGGCGAGCACTCGGTGACGCCGTAGCCTTCGAGAATGCGCAGGCCGAATTTTTCCAGATAAATCCGGCGCGTCGATTCCTTGACCGGCTCGGCGCCGGCCAAAACGTAGCGCAACGAGCGGAAGTCGTAAGGATTGGCGACCCGCGCATAGCCGTTAAGGAAGGTGTCGGTGCCGAACAACACGGTCGCGCAGACGCCATAAACCAGTTCCGGCACGGTGCGGTAGTGCAGCGGCGAGGGATAAAGATAGATCGGCACGCCGGAAATCAGCGGCAGCACGATGCCGCCGGTGAAGCCGAATGAGTGGAAGGCCGGGAGCGCGTTGAACAGCTTGTCCTCGCGCCCGAAATCGATGCGGGCGGCGCATTGCGCCACGTTGGTCAGCATGTTGCGATGCGACAGCACGACGCCCTTGGGCAGTCCTTCGGTGCCGGAGGTGAACATGACCACGCCCCAGTCGTCGGGCTTGCGCGCCACCAGCGGTTTCTTCCAGCCGAACAGGCCACGCAGCTTGTCGAATGCGCCGACCGTCTTGCGGATGTCTTCGAGGTAGACGATGCGGACCTGACCCTCGAGATGGGAGATCAGATTTTCGAGCCGGCCTTTTTCCACGAAGGTGCGCGAGGTGAGAATGGTGTCGAGCTGCGCGGCGCGGCAGGCGCCGAGGATATTGGCGGCCCCGGCGGTGAAATTGATCATGGCCGGGACGCGTCCGGCCGACATCACCGACAACAAAGTGACCACCGCGCCGTTCGAGGTCGGCAGCATGATGCCGAGCGTGTGGCCTTCGAGCGCCAATGGCATCAGCTTGCGGCCGAGGATCGCGGCCGCCATCAACAGCCGCTTGTAAGTGAGCTGGCCGCTGACCGGATCTTCGATGGCGAGCCAATTCGGGCCGTGCAGTTTCGCCGCCTCGATCAGCGCTTCGACGACGGTGCGGTCGGTCGCGGTGGTGCGGAAGATCAGATCGGACATGATGGTGTAAAGCGCGGCCCCCGCGGCCTGGCGCCGTTTGCGGCCTTTGATGTCCGGGTCGACCTTGAGCCGCACCGGCTCCAGCACGGTAACCGTGATTTTCGGGAACAGCCGGCGGCGCACCTGGGTGCTTTTGAGCCGGCTGAAAATCGTCGTCTCCGGCCCCTCGATTCGCACCGGCACGACCATGGCGTCCGACTTGTCGGCGATCATCGCGGCGCCGTCGTAAACCTTCATCAGGCTGCCGGTGACGGTGATGCGGCCTTCCGGAAAAATCACCAGCCTATTGCCGTCGCGCACCGCATTAATCAGCGCGCGCAGCGAAAACGGCTTGAGCGGATCGAGCGCCATGGTGCGCACGAATTTGAGAAACGGCTGGATCCACCAGTGCTGCGACATCGCCACATCGATGGCGAAGACCGGGCGCTTCGGCAGGATCGATACCGCCAGCGGCGGATCGAGGAAGCTGACGTGGTTGAGCGCGACGATGGCGTTGGGACCGGCCTTGTCGACGTTCTCCAGGCCTTTGACTTCGAGCCGGAAGAAGGCGCGGAACACGATCGAGAGAAAATCGTTCAGCCAGCCCGCCGGCATGGTGCAGCCGATGGCGACGGCGACCGCGAGGTTGGCGGCGCCGATGAGCGCGAACAGGAGCGGCGTGCTTAAGCCCAGCTTTTGCAGGAGCGCAAGCACGACCGCGCCGGCGACCATGAAAGCGGCGTTGAATACATTGACCGCCGCCACGACGCGGGCGCGCCGATCGTCACCGGCCCAGACCTGGATCGCGGTGAAGACCGGGACGATGAACAGCCCGCCGGCGATCGCCAAGCCGGCGAGATCGGCGGCGATGTGGATGCTGTAGGGCGAGGCAAAATAGCCGGCGATGGAGAGCGGACTTGCCGCCGGCACGACCGCCGAGGCGGTCCAGCCGAGGTCGAGCGCGAACAGGCCGAGCAGCACGGTGGCGACCACGGTCGGCAACAGCACGATGCGCCCGGCGGCGAGCCAGGCGGCAAGACCGGAGCCGAGACCGACCGACACCGAAAAGATGGTGAGGAACAGCGTGACGACCTGCTCGCTGCCGCCGATGTTGAACGAGACGAGCGGCGGCAACAGCGACAGCACGAGCGCGCCCACGAGCCAGAACCAGCTCGCCACGATCGCGCCCCACCACAGCCGGGGATCGGCGCGCACTTGCTTGATGAGCGACGCGGTGGAGGCAAGGATGTTGCGATTGATAGCAAGATCGGGCGCCGCCTCGGCGGTGTGAGGAATGAACAGGCTCGAAATCCAGCTCGCCAGCGCGGTCAGTATCATCAGCCAGGCAAAATGGATGGGATTGCTGTTGCCGTTGGCGGCAATGCCGGCAACGATGGTGCCGAAGAGAATGGCGAGGAATGTGCCGGCTTCGATCAGCGCATTGCCGGAGGGCAGCTCCCAGCGCTTGAGCAGGTCGGGCAGGATGCCGTATTTGATCGGACCGAACAGCGCGGCGAGCGTTCCGAATATGAATACCGCAACAAACAGCAAAGTAAGCGAGTGAAAGGCGAAGCCGGCGACGGCGATCGCGGCGGCGGCGATTTCGGTGAGCTTGATGCGCTGCGCAACGAAAGCCTTGTCGTAACGGTCGGCCAATTCGCCGCCGAGCCCGGAGAGAAAGAAGAACGGCGCGATCAGGGTGGCGCCGGCGAGCGTGATCAAGACCGCCGAATTGGCGCCGGAGACCGCGAACAAAATAACGAAGACCAGCGCCGTCTTGAGGAAATTGTCGCCGAAGGCGGCAAAGAACTGGCACCAGAACAAAGGCGCGAAGCGGCGCGTCGTCAGCAGTGACACGGACATGTTTCTCTCGCCGTTCGTCAGCTAGCCGGTTTGGCAGCGGCCTGCCGCGCCTCGAGCCGCAGTTTAGACGCTGGCGCGCGCCTTGGCGACGCGGCGGCGCCGAACCCAGCCGCCGCCGCGCAGATCTCTAATCCCCCAATGAAATCAAAGGGATGGGTCAGAACCCTGGCGCCCGCTCGACCTGGTCAAACCAGTCGAAGCCCATGTCTTTGACGATGCGGTTCGACATCACGATGATGCGGCACTCTTCGCCCGGCTTGGCAAAGTGCTGATGCATGGTGAACGGCGGGATGTAGACATAGTCGCCGACCGTCCATTCGAACTTCTTCGGCACATCGGCCCATTCCCATTGGAACGCCTCGAGGCAGTCCCATTTCAGATCCCAGTGCAGGTCGTAGCCCGAGCCCTCGACGACGAAGAACAACTCCTCCCACATGTGGCGATGCTTGCCGGAGCGCTCGCCGTCCTTGAGGAATTGCATATAGGCTTCCATGCAGCATTCGCGCGTCTGCATTTTCTGATTGACGAGATGCTTGATCAGGCCGTCGGGCGAGCGTTCCCACGGCATGTCCTTGGCCTTGATGACGTTGGGCAGCGTCGCGTATTGCTCGCGGAACTTCTCCGATTCGACCATCGCCTCGGCGAGGAAGGCCGCCGAGTTGGAGCCGGACAGCGCGGCTGCTTTGTCTTCGAATAACGCCATTGTCGTCTCCGCGCTTAAATTTCCGTCGGTGGATGGAATTCCGTCACGCCGGGAGGAAGCGTGTCGGTCGGCCATTCCACCATTTTCTGAAACAGCAGATGCATGAACAGGAACAGCGGCTTGGCTTTGAACACCAACAGGATGCAGGATTCCTTGTCGTCGTCGTTGAAATGCTGGTGGACACAGCCGTTCTCGACCAGCATCACGTCGCCGGCCTCCCACTTCATGTAGCGGCCGTCGTGGACGTCATGGCCGTGGCCCTTGAGAACGTAGAATACCGCGCTGTTGAGGTGGCCGTGCTTCTGCCCGGCATTGAGCGGCGCATAGCATTCGATGTGCGACTCGATCGACTGCACGATCGACACCGACTGCGGTGAGATGATGTGCTTGCCGTACATCGCCGGTCCACCTTTCCACGGATGGTCCTTGGAGGAATAGACCCGGGGCTCTTCCAGGAGCTTTTTGTAGAGGTGGCTGTAGGTGCCTTCCAGCGCGCGCACGAAGGTGCGTTTCTTCGCCCAGCGCTCCCATTTGCCGTGCTTGATCTCGTCGGCATCTTCCGGGGACGGCTTATTGTGGCCGAGCCCGGGCAGTTCGTGTTCCAGCATTCCGGTCATGTCGCGCTCCTTTAGTCTTCTTCGCCGGCTCCGGCCCGTGCGCGACGGGCCGTCGGGATAACGCGTCCGCTTTGCGCTTCAAGCCGGTCGTTTACGGGATTTCCGCTTCACGCGCAATGTCGCGACAACGCGCCGTTCGCCGGGTTGGCCGGGCGCGGGCGCTGCGATAGAATTGCGCACAACACTCAAACGGGGGAGGACACGCGATGAGTTCGAATGCGACAGCGACGATCGGTCGGATTGGCATTGCCATTGCGGCTTTGGCGGCGTTCATGGCGCTGGAGATTCCGAGCGTAAACGCGCAAAACCCCGCCGACTTCTACCGGGGTAAATCCATCGAACTCGAGATCGGCTATAGCGTCGGCGGCGGCTACGATCTTTATGCGCGGCTGGTGGCGCGTCATCTCGGCGAGCACATTCCCGGCAACCCGACCATCGTACCGAAGAACATGGAGGGCGCCGGCAGCCTGCGCCTTGCCAATTATCTTTATGCCGCGGCGCCGCACGACGGCACCGTGATCGGCGCTCTCAGCCGCGGCGCGGCTTTCGATCCGCTGCTCAACGAGAAAGGCGCGCAATTCGACGCCTCGAAGTTCTCCTGGATCGGCAGCGCCAACAACGAAGTTAGCGTCTGCGTGGCGCTGCCTTCGTCCGGCATCACCAGCTTCGACGATGTCCTGACCAAGCCCTTGACCATCGGATCGACCGGCGTCGGCGACGACACCTACCAATTCCCCGCCGTCATGAACGCGGTGCTGGGCGCCAAGTTCAAGATCGTCACCGGCTATCCGGGCGGCAACGACATTACGCTGGCGATTGAGCGCGGCGAAGTTCAGGGCCGTTGCGGCTGGTCGTGGTCGAGCGTCGTGGCGACGCGGGCGGATTGGATCGCCAGCAAGAAGGTCGTCGTGCTGGTGCAAATGTCGCTGTCCAAGCACCCGGATCTGCCGAATGTGCCGCTGATCATGGATTTGGCCAAGACCGACGAGCAGCGCCAGATTTTCAAGCTGATCTTCGCCAGGCAAGTCATGGGCCGGCCGTTTGCAGCGCCGCCTGGAGTGCCCGCCGACCGCGTGGCGATACTGCGTCAGGCCTTTGCCGAGACGATGAAGGACAAAGCGTTTCTGGACGACGCCGACAAGGGCAAATTCGAGATCAATCCGGTCGGCGGCGAAGAGCTGGACGCCCTGGTCAAGGAAATCTACCAAACCCCGGCTGAGGTGACCAAAAAGACCGCCACGATATTGGGGCAGTGATTCATATCAGCCGGGTCGAGGCGCGCAACGCGGGGAACAGATCGCCGAGCAGCGACTGCGGCCACGCGACTTGCAGCGCCCAGTGAAAGACGATGTAGCAGACCAGCGTCGTCGCCGCGGCGAGACCGAGCGAGGATGGCCAGGGCTCGCCGAAGCCGAAGCGCATATAGGCAAAGACGAACAGCGCGATCGCGGGGATGAACCCGATCAGCGCGACGACGCCGATGAAGGCGGCCATCCAGACGAAGAAGATCGTCGCCCGCCGGCGCACTACGTCGTCCGCCACGCCGAGGTCGCTGACATGCGCGCTCACCTTCACCCCGGAATCGGCATGCGCGAACACATTTTGCTCCGGGCCGAATAGCTCATTGACGAGATTGAGGATTGCGGCGACCAGCGCCATGCCGCAGGCGGTGAGCGGCACCAGCTTGGCATCGTGCGGCCAATCCGCCGACGAGAGAATCGCCGTGACGATCAGCACGATGACGGCGACCGAGAACGCCGGTGCGGCGCCAAATCGCGGAACGTGGCTGCGCACTTCGCGGAATTGACCGATCAAAGTCACGACGATTTGCGATAACGGCCGATACAGCGCCCAGGCGACGCATGCCAGGATGCCCAGCACCGCCGGCCGCAACAGCCACCCCCAACCGTAAAGCTGCGTCGAGATAAACAGGTAGCGCTCGAAAATGACGCCGACCACGAGGCCGAGCACCATCGGCGGCCGCGGCCAACCGAGACGCTTCATGATCCAGCCGATGATTCCGAAAAACACCAGCGAATAAAGGTCGCCCCAATCGTGCTCGCCCTCGAACGCGGCGACGAATACAAGCGCGATGACGATCGGCAGCAGCACCTCCGGCCGGATGCGCGAGACCTGGGCGAGCCAACGGCTGCAAGCCAGGCAGATGATCGCGCCCATGACATGCGCCAGCGTGAGGCTCCACATGATCATGTAGGTCAGATCGAGATTCTTGGTCAGCATCTCGGGACCCGGCGTGAGCCCGTGCATAAGAAAGGCGCCGAGCAAGATCGCCATCGATGCCCCGGCCGGAACGCCGAAGGCGATGGTCGGGACGAGGTGGCCGGCCTCCTTGGAATTATTCGAGCTTTCCGGGGCGATGACGCCGCGCACGTCTCCGGTGCCGAAGGTTTCCGAGTTCTTCTCGGTGCGCTGGGCATAGCCATAGGCGATCCAGTCGATGACCGCCGAGCCGATACCAGGTATGGCGCCGAGACCGACGCCGAGCACGCCGCAGCGCAAAACCAGCCACCAGTTCCGCACCACGTCGTGCACCCCTTCCCACTGGCTGGAAAGATCGATGTTGGGCGCGTTGTCGCCGGCAATGCGCTTGCGCGACACCGCAAGCTCGGCCAGCTCCGGCAGCGCGAAAAGGCCGAGCGTCGCCGGGATGAGCGGCACGCCGTCCCACAGATAAAGCCAGTCAAAAGTCCAGCGCAGCGTACCGCTTTGCGCCCGCGAGCCGACCATGGCGATCATCAAGCCGAGACCGGCGGCGGTCAGCCCCTTGAGCGGGGCGCGGCCTGACAGCGTCGCCACCATCGACATGCCGAACAGCGTGAAGGCCAGAAGCTCGGGCGAGCCGATTGCCAGCATAATCGGCCTTAAGATCGGAATGCTCACCGCAAGCGCAATGGCGCCGACGATGCCGCCGGCGAGCGATGAGGCAAAGCCGGCGCCGAAGGCGCGGCCGGCCTCGCCTTTTTTCGCCATGGCATGGCCGTCGATGACGGTCGCGGCGGCGCCGACATGGCCGGGCACGCCGAACAAGACGGCGGTGATGAAATCCGACGAGGTGATCACCGCCGCCATGCCGAGAAGAAGCGCAAATGCGGTGTATTGGTCGAGATTGTAGGTAAACGGGATCAGCATCGCCATGCCGACGATGCCGTTGAGCCCGGGCAAGACGCCGATCGCGAGCCCGATGAGAACGCCGAGGAACAGGATCATGAGCCGCATCGGCTCAAGGAGAAGTTGCAGCGCGTGCACCGCGCTGGCGAGCATGTCAGGCTGCATCGAGACTCCTTAGTTCCCCGCCATCGCGCCCGAAACCAGCCAAGGCGTCAAGCCCATGACTGGTCGTCAAACCCATGACTAGGTCGTCAAACCCATGATAGTGTGAGGTTCAATCGCCGTCAGATCGATGTCTTGCCGCATTGTGCGGGCGCAGGTGCGGGGCGGCAGGAATGGCATAGGGGAAGCGTATGAGCAATCGGAACGGTAAATTTGCCCCCGCCATCGTCGCCGCGCTATTTTCGCTTCTGGCGTCGGTGGCAATCGTATTCGCCCAGACCGCGAGCGACTTTTACCAAGGTCGCAACATCAACCTCTATATCGGCTATTCGCCCGGCGGCGCCTATGACCTCTACGCCCGCGTGATCGGCCGCCATATGGGCGCGCATATCCCGGGCAATCCGACGCTCATCCCGCAAAACATGGAAGGCGCCGGCAGCCTGCGGCTCGCCAATTACATTTATCGCGTGGCGCCGCAAGACGGCACCGCGCTCGGCACCATCGGCCGCGGCATCGCCTTCGATCCGCTGCTGATCGGCCAGGGCGACGCGTTCGACGCGCCAAAATTCAACTGGATCGGCAGCGCCAATAACGAGGTCGCCGTCTGCGTGGCGATGAAAAACTCCGGCATCACCAAATTCGAGGACCTGTTCACCAAGGAACTGACCGTCGGCGGCACCGGCGCCAGCTCCGACACCGATCAGTTTCCGCGCGTTCTCAATGGCGTACTCGGCACGCATTTCAAGATCGTTCAGGGCTATCCCGGCGGCAACGACGTGGTGCTGGCGATGGAACGCGGCGAGTTGCAGGGCCGCTGCGGCTGGTCTTGGTCGAGCGTGCTGTCGACGCGCAAATCCTGGCTCGAGGACAAGCGCATGATCGTGCTCGTCCAACTTTCGCTCACCAAGCATCCCGACCTGCCCAACGTGCCGCTGGTGATGGATTTCGCCAAGACCGACCAACAGCGGCAGATCCTGAAAATGATCTTTGCCCGAAATGTGATGGGCCGGCCTTACCTCGCACCGCCCAATCTGCCGGCGGACCGCGTTGCGGTATTGCGCAAGGCGTTCATGGACACGATGAAGGACAAGGATTTCCTGGCCGAAGCCGACAAGATGCAGCTCGAAATCAATCCTGTCTCCGGCGAAGACGTCGAGAAGCTGGTGAAGGACGTCTATGCGACGCCGCCCGATATCGTCGCCAGGGCCAAAGAAGCGGCAAAGTAAGCCGCCGCGCAGTGAGGCGGCGCGGCGCCAGCCGACCGGAAGCTCGCCGCGTTAAAGCTCAAGCGTTCCACGCATCATTGTCACACACCGCCCGCCGATCGACAGACTGGCGATCTTGCCGCCGCGCTTTACGGCCTCGGCTTCGAGCAAACTCGGACGGCCCATATCGACGCCTTGAGCGATGCGCAGTTGCAACGACACATCGCGCTCCGGGCGGAGACTGGCGAGCAGTCCCACGAGGGCGACATTGGCGCTGCCGGTGGCCGGGTCTTCAGGTACGCCGTAAAGCGGCGCGAACATGCGCACCTGCAGATCGAAGCCGCCGCTTTGATCTTTGACATAAAGCAGGATGCCGGTCGCGCGGTCCATCGGCAGACGTTCGGCAAAGATATCCGTGCGCGGCCGTGCCGAAGCGAGCACCGCACGCGTCTTGAGCTCCGCGAACACGAGCGGCAGGCCGCAGGAAGCGATGCAGGGTGCATGGTTTGCCGTTTCGATATCGGCCACCTTAAGCGAGCAAGCCGCCGCAACGATATCGGGTGCGACGTCATCGCCGCGCGTCAACGGTTGCGGCGGGGCAAGGCGTGCGCCGACCACGACAGTTCCGTCTCTGATCAAATCGAGGCGGACGAGGCCGGCCTTTTCCTCGAAGGTGAGCGGCTCGCCGACGGGCCGGCCGTGGCCTTCGCCCTCGCGCGCCAGGACGAAAGCGGTACCGACATTGGGGTGGCCGGCGAACGGCATCTCGGCCCGCGGCGTGAAGATGCGGACCTCCGCCGTGTGCGCCGCATCGCGCGGCGGCAGCACGAAAGTCGTCTCCGCCAGATTGAACTCGGCGGCGATCGCCTGCATTTGCGCGGTCGACACGCCGCGGCCGTCGAGGATAACGGCGAGTGGATTGCCGCCAAAACGCCGCTCGGTGAAAACGTCGACCGTGATGAATTCAAGCTGCATGGGCTAAACTCACGCCAACATTATAGCGGATAAAATCGTCGGCGCGCTTATTGCTGCCGCGCCCGTCCCATCCGCCGCGGGCCGGTATCGGTGACGCCGAGACGGGTCTCCAGCACGGCGCGATCGGCGGCGAGCGTCGCACTGTCGGCTGAGTGGACCACGGCCCCGCGCTCGAGGATAATGGCGCGGTTGGTGACGCCGAGGATTTTTTTGGCGTTCTGCTCGACCAGGATCGCGGAGGTGCCTTCGTCGCGGATGACGCGCCGCAGCGCCGTCAGCAATTCCTCGACGATGATCGGCGCCAAGCCCTCGAGCGGCTCGTCGAGCAGCATGACGCGGGGATTGAGCACCAGCGCGCGGCCGACCGCGAGCATTTGCTGCTCGCCGCCGGAGAGCTGATTGCCGAGATTTTGCCGGCGCTCCTTAAGCCGCGGGAACAGCGCATAGACTTTATCCGCGGTCCAGCGGCCGGGCCGCGCGACCGCGGTCAGGTTTTCGTGCACGGTGAGCGACTTGAAAATGTTGCGCTCCTGCGGCACCCAGCCGATGCCGAGATGAGCGCGCTGGTCGGGGCGCAGTTTCGTGATGTCGGCGCCGTCGAGCCTAATCGTTCCGGCGAAGTAACGGGTGACGCCGACAATGCTGTTGATCAAGGTCGTCTTGCCCATGCCGTTGCGGCCGAGCAACGCCAGCGCCTGACCTTCAAGCAGCGACAGCGAGACGTCGGAAAGGACGACGGCCTCGCCATAGCCGGCGGACAGCTGCTCGACGGTCAATAGATCAGGCATCGAGTTCCTCGCCGAGATAGACCGCCTTCACCCGCGGATCGCGCGCCACCTCGTCCGGCGCGCCGTCGACAAAGAGCGCGCCGTTGACCAGAACCGAGATGCGGTCGGCAAAGGAGAAGACGAGGTCCATGTCGTGTTCGATCAGGAGCACCGTCACCTCCGCCGGCAGCGCTTCGATGGTGGCGAGCAGTTCGTGCCGCTCGGCCTCCGGCACGCCGGCGGCCGGCTCGTCGAGCAAAAGCACGCGCGGGCGGCAGGCGAAAGCGAGCGCGATTTCGAGCAGCCGCTGCTTGCCGTAAGGCAGGATCGCGGTGCGCTCGTGCATGACGTCGCCGAGCCGAAAACGCTCGACGATTTCGACGATTTCGTCGATCACCGCCGACTTCGTTCCGACCAGCCGCCACCAATCGGCGCCGCTGCCGAGCCGTTCGGAGACGACGAGCCCGATCGATTCCAAGGGCGTGAGATCGAGGAACAATTGATTGATCTGGAACGTGCGCGCCATGCCGAGCCGCACCCGTTCATGCGGCGCCGTGTCGGTGATATCGCGGCCTTCGAGCACGATACGGCCGGCGGTCGGCTTGAGCACGCCGGTGAGCAGATTGATCACCGTGGTCTTGCCGGCGCCGTTCGGTCCGATCAAAGCGTGGCGCGCGCCTTTTTTCACCGACAGATTGACGTTCTGCGCGGCGAGGATGCCGCCGAAGCGCTTTTCCAGCCCGATTGTTTCGAGGATCGGCACGGCTCGACGATCCATTTTCAGCGCCCGTCCGGCGCCGCACCGCCGCGTGCGGGCGAACGCGGCCAGACTCGCGACCAAGCACGCGCGCCGATCAGCCCCACCGCGGCGCGCACGGTGACGGTCCAAGCCGCCATCCGCTCGCGGCCGACGAGCACGATGACGACGAGCACCAGGCCGATCCAGAACTGCCAATATTGCGGCGTCAGGTTGGAGATCCAATCCTGCAGAAATTTATAGATCACCGCGCCGATCAAGCCGCCATAGAGATAACCGGTACCGCCGATAATGAGAACGAGAAGCAGATCGGCCGAGCGCTCCAGCGAAAACACGTCGAGCGAACAGAACGCCGTCGTCTGCGTCAACAGCGCGCCGGCAATGCCGGCAAAACCGGCCGACACCGTATAAATCGCGACCAGCCGCCACTTCACCGGAACGCCGATCGCCGCGGCGCGCAGCGCGTTGCCTTTCACCGAACGCAGCGACAAGCCGAACGGCGAATAGACGATGCGCCGGGCGATGACAAAGCAGACGAACAGCACGATCAGGCAATAGACGTAACCGTTGTGGCCGTACAGATCGAAGCGCCACCGGCCAAGAATCGGCGCGACGTCGACGCCTTGGAGGCCATCGGCCCCGCCGGTGATGTTGGCATAGCGGTTGGCGATTTCGCCAAGCATGAGTGAAACGCCGAGCGTCACCATCAGCCGGGTCAGGTCCGAGCCGCGCAGCACCAGAAAGCTCGTGACGAAGCCGAGCGCGGCCGCCACCGCGCCGGCACAAATGAGCGCGACGATCGGCTCATTGATAATGCCGTATTTGGCGATGAGCCCGGCAAAATATCCGGCGATGCCGAAAAACGCCGCTTGGCCGAGCGAGATGATGCCGGCGTAGCCGAGAATGAGATCGAGCGACAGCGCAAACAGAGCGAGGATCGCGGTGTCTTTCAAGATCAGATACTTGCCGGGAAACAGCCAGATGCTGGCAAACGCGAAAATCCAGAACGCGATTTCGAGCGGCGACCAGCGGGCGCGACGCTTCAGATAGGCCGCGACGTCTCCGGCGAGCACGGGCGTGACTGCGGCCATTGTGACCATTGGCCGTCACCGTGCCGTGGCGCGGGCAAACAGCCCCTGCGGCCGCCAGATCAAGACCACGATCATGATCGCGTAAATGACGAAAGCGCCCAGCGTGGGCACGTAATATTTACCGGCGACGTCGCCGATGCCGAGCAGAATCGAAGCGAGAAACGGCCCGACCAGGCCGGACGTGCCGCCGACCGTGACCACGATCAGGAAATAGATCATGTAGCGCAGCGGAAACGTGGGATCGAGGCCGAGAATTTCGGCGCCGAGCGCGCCGCCCAGTCCGGCGAGACCGGAGCCGACCGCGAAAGTGATGCCGAACACGGCGCCGACATTGATGCCGAGCCCGCGCGCCACGCGTTGATCGTCGACCGCGGCGCGCAACCGGCTGCCGAACCGCGTCTTGGCGAGGGTGAGTTGCAGGGCGACGGTGAGCAAGCCGCAAATGACGATAATCAGCAGGCGATATTTGCCCATGCCAACGCCAAGCACGTCGAATTGGCCTTGCAGGGCGTCGGGTATCTGCACGAAGCGCTGCGACGATCCCATGGTGTAGTCGACCGCGGCGACCGACATGAAGACGAGCCCGATGGTGAACAGCACCTGATCGAGGTGGCTGCGGGCATAGACGTGAACGTAGAGCGTCCGCTCGAACAAGCCGCCAAGGAGCGCCGTGACCAGAAACGCGATCGGCACGCCAAGCGCGAACGGAACGCCGAGCCGGTTGACCAGGATGACGGTGCAATAACCGCCGGCCATGGCAAAGGCGCCATGCGCCAAATTGATGAAATTCATCAGGCCGAGCGTGACGGAGAGCCCGCATGCCAGCACGAACAGCAGCATGCCGTAGGCAACACCGTCGAACAGGATGGTCAGCATGAGCTACTCAACGCTTGCGCCCCACCCGCGCGCGGGGAGAGGAATTTGTCACCTCTTATCGGCCGGCGGCATACCAACATTCCGGCTTGCCCTTGTCCAGTTCCGCAATGTCTCAGTGCCGGATCGACGCGCGGACACTGCCGCTAACGCCGGGAGCTGTGCTAGCATCCGGCGAGAAAGCGCGTTGCCTGTTGTCGAGGAGGTGCGGATGGCGAAGATCGTGCTCGGGCTCGGAAGCTCCCACACACCGATGCTGCTCGCCGCCGACGAAACGCTGCCGCGTTTCGAAGAGACCGACCGCAAGATCAAGCACCGCGACAAGGAAGGGCGGCCCGCGAGCTATGCCGAGCTTCTGGAAAAAGCCGATCCGAAGATGGCGGCGCTGGTCGCGCCCGCCGCGCTCGTGGCGCGGCAGAACAAGGTGCGCGCGGCGGGGGCGCATTTAAGCGAGACGCTGAACTCCGCCAAGCTGGATAGCTTGATTGTCATGAGCGACGACCAGGACGAAGCCTATCTGGAAGATGCCCGGCCGACCTTTGCGATCTACTTCGGCGACACCATCCTCAACAGCAACGAGCAACACGAGCAGTACCATCAGCGTTTCCCGGAATGGTACGTCAAGAACCGGCAGGGCTTTTTCGAGGACAAGGCGCCGCGCGCCTATCCGGTCGACGCCAAGCTCGCGCTGCATCTGATCGACTGGCTGATGGACAACGGCTTCGACCCGGCGTCGTCGAAATGCATGCGCAAGGGCGAAGGCGAAGGCCACGGCATGGCCTATGTGCATCGCCGCCTGATGGACGAGAAAAACCCGATTCCGATCGTGCCGGTCTTCCTCAACACCTACTTTGCCCCGAACCAGCCGCGGCCGCGGCGCTGCTACGCGCTCGGCCAGGCCATCCGCAAAGCGGTGGAAACTTTTCCCGGCGATGCCCGCGTCGGCATCATCGCCTCCGGGGGCTTAAGTCATTTTCTGGTCGACGAAGATTTCGACCGCGCCATTCTCAAGGCCTGTGCCGACAAGAACGCAGAATTTCTGCAAAACCTGCCGCGCAACAAATTGCATGCCGGCAGCTCCGAAATTCTCAACTGGGTCGGCGTCGCCGGCGCTTGCGAGCATCTCGAGCTGAACTGGTTCGAATACGTGCCCGGCTATCGCACCCCGGCCGGCACCGGCACCGGCTTGAGCTTCGCGACCTGGGCGTAAAGGCTTGCTGCTCCCTTCCCCCCTTGTGGGGAGGGGAAGTTCGTCAGTGCGTATCGGCATAGTTCGCCCACCACGCCACTTCATAGCCGAAGCCGTATTGGGCGTCGGCGAAAGACGTCGGCGCCGGTTTCTGGCCGCGGACGCCTTCCAGCGCCGCTATTCCCGATGAGAGCCTGCGCAAAGCCATCGGCGGATGGGCGAGCGGCAAGAAGAAAAAGACTTCGCGGAAATACGGCAACAAACACGGTGCGGGCTTCCCGATTAAGATGCTCAAGGAAGCAATCGACAAGATCGGCATGTGAAGCCTGCGCGCGATGCGAGGATGAAGTGGGTCGCATAACACGCCTTACAAAAGGGTGCGCAAATAAGTGAAGCCCGGCCGGTGACAGAGCTTCCTTTCGCTATTCAACGCTGGCGAAAACCTATTTGGACTTTTTGGCTGATTCGCCAGCCGCGTAGCCCTTCTTGTATTCGGTATTTTCCTGGAGGAATTGGTCCCTCATGAAGGGGTGCCAGTCTTGATGCGGCGTATTGGGCTTCCCACCGTGCTGGGCATCACGAAACCCATCCTCGTACAGTTTGTCGGACTTTTCCTTACCGAGCTTCGACATAGCTTTTGTCCTTTCGACGTTGGTGTAATGGTTCGCAGCAATGCCGCTGCGAGTGGCATCTGGCGTTGATACGAATGTGAGTTGTTCGATTCGTCAAGGTCCGGCCAAACGCCCTTCCGAACCGGCCAATTCCGCTCCGCGTTCGCATTGCCTGACCCCCGAGAAAGCCAACCGCCGCTCGTGTTTTCGGTGTTGCCTCGTCTAGTGGTTGCGACTAGCTTGGCCGGGGGAAAAACTCTCCACGGCACCGGTTGCGTTATGCCTTTCAGGGGAGGGGCGGCTAAATGGCTGACGGCTACGATTCCCTTTTGCTGCGGCTGATCGGCTCACTTGAATCGAATACGCCAGCGGCGCGTCAGCAACTCTATTCTCAGGCCAGAGAAATTCTCTCGAAACGGCTTAAGGCTCGAGAGTCGCCTGAAAGCGTTCGCTCCGAACAAGCCAAATTGGATGAAGCAATCCGCCGCGTTGAATCTCAGCAGGTAGGCGCAATGTTTAAGAGCAATGGAAAGCTCGGATCGCTGCCACCTGCCGTAAAAGCGGCGATTGCAATTCCAAGCATACTACTCGCTGCTCTACTTTGCATTGGCGGTTACTTTTATCTGAGCGGCAATTTCAATCCGCACATCACCAATAGTCAGCCACAGGCTGCTGCCCAACCAAAAACGATTGATCGTGCCGCAGCGTTCAAATTGCTCGCTGGTTCCTCACCGATTTTCAAAGATTTATCGCTCCAGTTCTTGGTGAGTCCGCCACAAAAATGTTGTTGGATTCCGAAACATTTTTCAGTTCAGGAAGTGAATGACCTTATAAAATCTTCGGAGGCAGATTTCGTTGGAACAGCCCAAGCTCTTAGCAAAGAGTGGGACATAGGAGGACCGTTGGGCGGCTGGCTGAAAACGATGAGGCAACTTCGCGTTTTCTGGAGCACTGGTCTTTTCGATAGATTCATAGTTTTACCGCCGCTGGCAGTTGCACAAAACGAGTATTGGGAAGCGGTACTACGCGATGAATGGCTTGCGTCTTGTCCGCTAAACAACAGCGGTCAACTCGGCGGTAAAGCGTGTCGCGCTGCAGTCGCTCAAAGGACTGTTTCTCAGATAACAGGAATAGTCGGCGACTCATCATCGGCACGGGTTGAATACACTGTGGTACAAAAACAAACGCCATTCGGAATAAAGGCCTTTCCGGCATTTCAAGCCTTGAATCCTTACGAAGTAAATGAGTTTAAGGATTACTCCGAAACTTTGATGGCACAGCTTCTTCGATATGATGACGGATGGCGTGTGGTGAAGGTCCAAAAGAAAGAGTGACTGCAATCCGTCAAACGATGCTGAGCGCGCGGCTAACGAAGTCAGTTGCAAAGCGTCCTTCCGTTCCTATATCCGCGCGGAAACGATGGAGTTCTGACCATGGACTATTCCGCAGAGGGTAGAGAACGCCAGCAGCGCGTGGCGCAAGAGGCCATCAAGAACGAATCGCGGAAGTGGCTGCCGCTCTAAGCTTTCTTAGCGGTCGTGCCGGCCGCGCGTTCTCCTACTCCCCGCCACTGGCGATGAAGCGTTCGATGCGGCCCGACAGTCGGAACCACTCGCCGCGCATATGCTCGGCTTTGAACATCTCATGAAACGCGCCTTCATCGGATCGCGTGCCGGAGATCGCAAGCAAAACCTGCAATGGCCGTGGCGACCCTGTAGCCAGCACTTGCATCCGCTTATCAACGTTGCGGCTGTACCCGATCTTCACGAGGCCGCTTCCATCGCTGATGAAATAGATTGATGGTCCTGTTGCGGCCGGCATGGCGAAATCGGCAATTTGCACAAGCGGCCAATCGAAGGTTCGTCCGAGCGCTTTGCCAATCGTTGCGTTGAAGGTGCCGGGGATGGGCTCAATGGGAAAGTCGCGGTAGATCGCCGCTGCGATCAGCGCGCCGTTGCTCACATAACCGCAGCCGCCGTTTTCAACGCGGTCCGGGTTGTGCGGTTGGCGCGACCATACCTCGGCGCTGTGCTTGAGCGCATAGCTATTGCACGCTTTGATCTTCTTACGCCGCGCCAAAGGCACAAGATCGAGGAAACTGATGGCGTATCGAAATTCCTCCGCTTTGTACGGACTGATTTGACTTGTTGAATCGTTGGAGAACCACTCCGCGCGCGCCTTTTTGAACTCGCCGACGCTCTCGAACCCGGCGCGATAGCCGTTCCACGCCAAGTCCGGTTCGCACTCGACGACAAAAAGAAGCGCCGCGAAAGACTGCTCTATGTTCATCGGAGATGCCGTTGGTTGGCGTGGCGTTCGGCCGCGAATCGCCGCTCAAAAGCGTGACGAAAAAGAGCGTTGGTTTCAAGCCGCCGGCCGGAACGTGCCTGTAAAAGCTGTCTCTACGCCACTGGAAAACCCTGCTAACCCATTGCAGAATAAAGGCTGCGTGACTCTTGTGGGGAAGGGATGGGGATGGGGATGGGGGTCGAGAGGCGACGAACCAGGCGTCGACGTTTGCGATTTACCGCGACCCCCGCCCCTACCCTCTCCCCACAAGGGGGAGGGGAAGTTCGTCAGTGCGTATCGGTATAGTTCGCCCACCACGCCACTTCATAGCCGAACCCATATTGCGCGTCGGCAAAGGACGTCGGCGCCGGTTTCTGGCCGCGGACGCCTTCCAGCGCCGCTATCAAGGCAAAATCCTTGTCGGTCCAGTAGACGTCGAGCTTGTCGTTGTAGAAGTGCGCGTCGAGATAACCTTTCCCCTCCGGCAGCACGTATATCTGATGGACCTCGTTGCCGTCGCCCGCGGCGGCGAAGGCGCGACAGGACATCGTCTGGTCGCCTTTGGTCAGGCCCAAAATGTCGGTGATGATCGGCGTGATCGCAATATCCCTGCCCTGTTCGGTTATCCACCCATCGATCTTGCGGAGTTGCGCGCCCGACAACGCGCGCACTGCCGCGGGCGGCGCTTGCGCGAAACCGCTCGAAGCCGCAAGAAAAACGAGCAGCAGCGCAGCAAGGAGGCTGAACGAAATAGGCGGGCGCTGGCCGTCTCTCATCTCGGTTCTTAGACACGATGGATGAAGCCTAGGCGTGGGCCTTGCGCTGCGGGTCGACGATCTTTTCCAATTTGCCGAGCACATGCATGCACGGCAACAGCTGGGCGAGGCTGGCATTGGGCTCGCGCTTTGCCTTGATCGCGGCGATGAATTCGCGGTCCTCAAGCTCGATGCCGTCCATCGACACGTCGACCTTGGAGACGTCGATCTTGTTGTCCTTGCCGTCGCTCAAATCGTCGTAGAACGCCTTGTAGGTGCCGTTGTCGCAGATGTAGCGGAAGAACGAGCCGAGCGGCCCGTCATTGTTGAACGACAGCGATAGCGTCAGCACCGCGCCGGACGGCGTCCTGGCGACGATGCCCATGTCCATGGCGATATTGAGCTGCGGATGGATCGGTCCCTGCACGGCATAGCAATCGGAAATTGTCTCGCCGGCCTGATACTGGAACAGGTCGATGGTGTGGGCGGCGTGGTGCCACAGCAGATGATCGGTCCAGCTCCGCGGATTGCCGGCTGCATTGATATTCTTGCGCCGGAAGAAATAAGTCTGCACGTCCATCTGCTGGATTTTCAGCTCGCCCTTTTGGATGCGCTTATGCACCCATTGATGGCTCGGGTTGAACCGGCGCACGTGGCCGCCCATGGCCGTGACGCCGCTTTCCTTGGCGATTTTGACCAGCGCCTCGGCGTCCTCGACGCTGTCGGTGACGGGAATTTCGACCAGCACGTGCTTGCCGGCGCGCATCGCTTGCTCGCCCTGGCGAAAATGCATCTTGGTCGGCGTGGTGAGGATCACCGCGTCGGCGCGCTTGATGCCTTCGGACAGCTCCCCGGTGAAATGCCGGATGCCGTATTTCTTGGCCACCTGGGCGGTCGAATCCTGATTGCCGCCGACCAGCGAGGTAATTTCGACATCGGGAATACGCTTCAACGCATCAAGATGTTTTTGGCCGAACGCGCCCTGCCCCGCTACGCAAATCTTCATTGTCGACCTCTTCAGACTGATCTACGGAGTCATTGCGAGGAGCGAAGCGACGAAGCAATCCATCTCGTTGCGGCCGCGCTGGATTGCTTCGCTTCGCTCGCAATAACGACTAACTGCGAATGCGTTGCACCTTGGCGTCTGCCGCGGCGCGCTTGTGCTTGATCGCCGGTTTGTGCTTGCCGGCCGCAGGCTTGCGCTTGGCCGAAGCCCTGTCGCGGTTGGCCAAGATGATATGGCCGACCGCGGTGTTCGACGCCGGCACGGTGTAGAAGCGATAGACCTCGTCGACCTTGTCGTCGAGCGCGCCGCGCTTAATGAGCCACATCACCATCTCGATGCCTTCGGCGCCGGCTTCGCGCATGTAATCGATGTGCGGAATCTTGACGAGCTTCTGCGGATTCTTCGACAGATTGTCGAGGAAATTCTTGTCCCATTTGCTGTTGATCAGGCCGGCGCGCGGGCCGGAAATCTGGTGCGACAGCCCGCCGGTGCCGAATATCACCACCTTGAGATCTTCCGGATAGGACTCCACCGCCTTCTTGATGGCGCGGCCGAGCATATAGCAGCGATGGCCGGTCGGCGGCGGATACATCACGACATTGACGGCGAGCGGAACGACCGGGCACGGCCAATGCGCGTTCTTATCGATCTTGCCGAACAGAAGGTTCATCGGCACCGTCATGCCGTGATCGACTTCCATCTTGTTGCAGATGGTGAGGTCGAATTCGTCGAGAATGACGGACTGCGCGATATGCGAGGCGAGCGCCGGGTGGCCCTGCACCACCGGCACCGGCCGCGGGCCCCAGCCTTCATCGGCCGGCGGGAATTCCGCGGCGCAGCCGAGCGCGAAGGTCGGGATCATCTCGACCGAGAACGCCGAGGCGTGATCGTTATAAACGACGATGGCGACGTCCGGCTTGGTCTGCCGCATCCATTCTTGCGATTTTTCGAAGCCCGAAAAGACCCGCTTCCAATACGGCTCCTCGGTCTTGTTATTGTCGAGCGCCGCGCCGATGGCGGGCACATGCGATGAACCTATCCCTGCAACGATCCTGGCCACGGCATCACTTCCGTTTTGCTGATTTAGATTTGCTCTTGGCGGACTTGGCTTTGGTTTTGGTTTTGGTTTTGGCTTTCGACTTGGCGGCCGGCTTGGCGGCGAGAAATTTGGACGGCGCGGTCTTGCCCGTACGCGAGCGATTGCCTTCGACGGAACGGCCGCCGCCGAGCATCATGGCGGCGTAATCCTGCTGCGTCGAGCCGGTCATCACCGCGGCGAGATGCTGGAACGAATGGCCGTCGGTGGCGCCGAGCTTGGCGGTGAAATAGATGTTGCCGCCGAGCTCCAGCATGCGGTTGTAGTCGCGCTTAAGCACGGCGTCGGTCTGCTCCGGCGTGAGCTTGAACTTTTTGAGGTATTCCGCTTCGTTCGCCTTAAACGCCTTGCGGTTCGCCTCCTGCATCAGCGACATGCAGAACATATTGATGCCAAAACCTTGCCGGGACCGTTCGGCGTCGAACACAAAAGTGCCCGGGATGTCGTCGTAGTCGTGCTGTTCGCGGGCCATTATTTTCTCTCCCGTTCGGGCGCATCTCCCGTTCGCTTTGACATATATAGCGCAGCGCCGGTTGGCAACGTAAGCCGCCGGCCGCGGCCGCGGTTCAATTTGGTGGCTTGGTGCCCAGCAATTTCAGCTCGAAATCCCGGGCGGTCGACTTATCGCCGTCGAGACCGCGCACCCCGAACAGCTTGACGCCGCCGCCGACTTCGGCCTGGACGACGATCACCGGCACGGGTTTCTGGCCGCGTTTGGTCATATATGCGTATTGCGGAATGACGATATCCATCGGCCTGCCGAAATAGCCGCCATAGGCTTTCAGGACAAAAATAGCGTTGCCGTCGGCGACGTCTTTGTCGGTGGCGGCGCGGCCGGACATGAAGCCCGTGGTCGGCAAGGGTGGCCAAGTCGGCGATGAACTGGAAGGCGACGTCTGCGCCGACGCCGCCGAAATTCCTAAAGCCAATAACAGAGTTGCGAGCCGCTGAAACATTTGAATTGGTCTAACTCCAATAAAGCCGCATCGGGTTATCGACCAACAGCGCCTGCTGCGCGGCCGCCGTCGGCGCGACTTTGGGAATGTAATCGACCAGAACGCCATCGTCCGGAGCTTCCTTTTTCATATTGGGATGCGGCCAATCGGTGCCCCATATCGCGCGGTCGGGAAAATGCTCGACCAAGGCCCGGCCGAACGGCACGACGTCGTCATAAGGCGGCCCGGCGAGGCTCATGCGCTCCGGACAGGTCACCTTCACCCAGAAATTCTTATGCTTATCCATCAGCCGGTGAAAGCGCTGGTTTTCCGGGTGCTCGACGCCCTTTTTCACGTCGGGCGTGCCCATATGGTCGACCACGACGGTGGTCGGCAGCGCGGTGAAGAAATCCTCAAGCTCGGGCAGGTCCGGCATTTCGAAATAGATGACGATGTGCCAGCCGAGCTTTTCCACCCTGGCGGCGATGCGGGCCAACACGTCGCGCGGGGTGAAATCGACCAGCCGCTTGATGAAATTGAACCGCACCCCGCGCACGCCGGCCTTGTCCATCCATTTCAATTCGTTGTCGGTCACCTCTTCGCCGACAAAGGCGACGCCCTTGGCTTTGCCGTTCGACGCTTCGAGCGCGTCGACCATGGCGCGATTGTCCTTGGAATGGCACGACGCCTGCACGATGACGTTTTTGTCGAGGCCGAGATAATCGCGCAGCGCGAACAGCTTTTCCTTGGGCGCGTCGCACGGCGTGTACTTGCGCTCCGGCGCATAAGGAAACTTCGCCTCCGGCCCGAACACGTGGCAATGCGCGTCGACAGCGCCCGGCGGCGGCTTGAATTTCGGCTGCGACGGATTGGGATGGAAGGGGATGTAACCCGGTGACATCGGCACGCAAATTTCTCCTCATACAACCGTCATGCCCCGCGACGGCGGGGCACCCAGTAATCACCGCCATTTCGGTGTTTACTGGATCGTCCGCATTCGCGGACGATGACAATCAAACTTTCTCCAGCGCCAGCGACACGCCCTGGCCGACGCCGACGCACATCGTCGCCAGCGCGCGCTTGCCGTTGCGCTTATGGAGCCCATGCACCGCGGTCAGCGTCAACCGCGCGCCGGACATGCCGAGCGGATGGCCGAGCGCGATGGCGCCGCCGTGCGGATTGACGTGCGCGGCGTCGTCGGCGACGCCGAGCTGGCGCAGGCAGGCGAGACCCTGCGAGGCAAACGCTTCGTTGATCTCGATCAGATCGAAATCGCCGATGTTCAAGCCGAGCCGTTCCATGAGCTTGCGCGTCGACGGCACCGGCCCGATGCCCATGATGCGCGGCGGCACCGCAGCCGAGGCCATGCCGAGCACGCGAGCGCGGGGGTTGAGCCCGTGCGCCTTCGCCGCCTCCGCGCTGGCAAGGATGATCGCCGCGGCGCCGTCGTTAATGCCCGACGCGTTGCCGGCGGTGATGGTGCCCGGATTACGCACGATGGGTTTCAGTTTTTGCAGATTTTCCATCGTGGTGTCGGGCCGCGGATGCTCGTCCTTGTCGACGACGATCGGACCCGCCTTGCCGCCCGGCGCCGCCACCGGCACGATCTCTTCGGCGAAATAACCGGCGGCGGCGGCCTTGGCGGCGCGCTGCTGCGAGCGCAGCGCAAAGGCGTCCTGATCCGCCCGCGTGACCTGGAATTCCTCGGCAACGTTCTCGCCGGTCTCGGCCATGGAATCGACGCCGTATTGCGCTTTCAGCATCGGATTAATGAAGCGCCAGCCGAGCGTAGTGTCGTAGACTTCCGCCGTGCGCGAATAGGCTTCGCCCGCTTTGGCCATCACGAACGGCGCGCGCGTCATCGATTCGACGCCGCCGGCGATGGCGAACTCCATCTCGCCGCAGCGGATGGCGCGCGCCGCGTCGCCGACCGCATTCAGCCCCGAGGCACACAGCCGGTTGACGGTAATGCCGGGGATCGAGTGAGGCAGCCCGGCGAGCAAAAGCGCCATGCGCGCGACATTGCGGTTGTCCTCGCCCGACTGATTGGCGCAGCCGAAGTAAACCTCGTCGAGCCGAGTCCAGTCGGCGCCTTTATTGCGCGCAACCAGCGCCTTGATCGGGATTGCGGCGAGGTCGTCGGTGCGGACCTTGGCGAGCGCGCCGCCGTAACGGCCGATTGCGGTGCGCGCGGCATCGCAGATGAACACCTCCCGCATCGGCAGCTCCTTTTTCGCGCCTTTTCAACCCTGACAGGCTATTTACGGGCCGCGGCGGAACGGGTCAAATGGCCGAGATGAACGCTCCGGCCGCCAAATTTGCCGACCTGCCGCCGACACTGAAGGCCGAGCGGCATGGCGCCGTTGCCGTGATCAAGCTCAATCGCGCCGCCAAGCGCAACGCGCTCGACGACGAGATGGTGCGCGGCGTCGGCGCCTTCTTCAGTGCGCTTCCGGACGACGTCCGCGCCGTCGTTTTGGCCGGCGAAGGCGAGCATTTCAGCGCCGGGCTCGATCTGACCGAACTCACCGAGCGCGACATCTTCGCCGGTGTCGAACACTCGCGATCCTGGCATCGCGCTTTCGAATGCATCGAGTTCGGCAAAGTGCCGGTCGTCGCCGTGCTGCATGGCGCGGTGGTGGGCGGCGGCCTCGAAATCGCAGCGGCGGCTCATATCCGGGTGGCGGAGCGCTCCGCCTTTTACGCTTTGCCGGAAACCAGCCGCGGCATTTTTGTCGGCGGCGGCGGTTCGGTGCGCTTGCCGCCCTTGATCGGCACCGCGCGCATGATGGACATGATGCTGACGGGGCGCACGCTGTCCGCCGAGGAAGGACAGTCGATCGGGCTCACGCAGTATCTGGTGGACGAAGGCAAAGGCCTCGCCAAAGGCCTCGAACTTGCGCACCGCATTGCCGGCAATGCGCCGTTCACGAATTTTGCGGTCATGCATATGTTGCCGCGCATCGCCAAGAGCGATCCCGCGACCGGCTTCGCGACCGAGGCTCTCACCTCGGCAATCGCGCAGGGCGAGCCCGAGGCGAAGGCGCGGCTGAAAGCGTTTCTGGAAAAACGCGCCCCTAAAGTGGCGCGAAGCTGACACAGGAAGCGCAATGGCAAGCGCATCGGCGAAGACACTTGCTGCGCAAAACCGGCCGCCGCTGCGGCGGGTGAAGCTCGGGCCGGCGGATGTTTTGGTCGAGCGGCGCAGCGACGGCGCCATCCTGATGCGCGCGCCGCACAAGCTGCCGCCGCATCCGCAAAAGCTCACCGAGCGGCTCATGCATTGGGCCGAAATCGCGCCGGACCGCGTATTCCTGGCGCAGCGCGACGCGGCAGGCGGCTGGCGGACGATGAGCTATGCGCAAACGCTCGCGGCGGTGCGATCGCTTGCGGCGGCGCTTTTGCAACGCAAGCTCTCGCCCGAGCGGCCGCTTGCCATCCTTTCCGGCAATGACATCGAACATGCGCTGCTCGGCCTTGCCGCCATGCATGTCGGCATTCCCTATGCGCCGATTTCAGTGCCCTACTCGCTGTTGTCGGCCGATTTCGGCAAGCTCAAAGCGATCATGCAATTGCTTTCGCCGGGGCTGGTCTTTGCGGCGAGCGGCACGGCGTTTTCGCGCGCCATCGCCGCGGCCGTGCCGGCGAGTGCCGAAATCGTCGTCACCGCTCATCCTCCGACCGCTCGGCACGCCACGCCGTTCAGCGAACTTGCGAAGGCGGCGCCGTCGCCCGCGGTCGAGGCGGCGCATGGCGCAGTCGGTCCCGCGACGATTGCAAAAATCCTGTTCACCTCCGGCTCGACCGGCCAGCCGAAAGGCGTCATCAACACCCAGCTCATGCTGTGCGCGAACCAGGCGATGATCCGCGCCGGTCTCGCCTTTGTCGCCGACGAGCCCCCGGTTATCGTCGACTGGCTGCCATGGAACCACACTTTCGGCAGCAATCACAATTTCGGCCTGGTGCTCGACAATGGCGGCTCGCTCTATATCGACGAAGGCAAGCCGTTGCCCGGCGGCATCGACGCAACGGTGCGCAATCTGCGCGACATCGCGCCGACGATCTACTTCAATGTACCGAAGGGCTTTGAGATGCTGTTGCCTTATCTCACCGCCGAGCCGGCATTGCGCGAGACTTTTTTTAGCCGTCTCAAGGTCATGTTTTATGCCGGCGCGGCGCTGGCGCAGCACGTGCTCGACGCCTACCAGGAGCTCGCGATCAAGACGACCGGCGAACGCATCCTGTTCATGTCGAGTCTCGGTTCGACCGAAACCGCACCGGCGGCGCTCGCCTGTTCCTGGGACACCGAACGCGCCGGCAATATCGGCCTGCCGCTTCCCGGCGTGGAGCTCAAACTCGTCCCGCGCGAAGGCAAGCTCGAAGCGCGGCTTAAAGGCGCCAATATCACTCCCGGCTATTGGCGCGCGCCGCAATTGACCGCGGAGGCTTTCGACGAAGAGGGCTTTTACAAGATCGGCGACGCGTTGAAGTTCGACGCTCCCGACGACCCAGCCAAGGGATTGCTGTTCGACGGGCGGCTGGCTGAGGATTTCAAGCTCGCCACCGGCACCTGGGTCAGCGTCGGGCCGCTGCGCGCGGCTTTCATCGCGCACTTTGCGCCACTCGTCCGCGACGTCGTCCTCGCTGGCGCCGACCGCGACGAGGTCACGGCGCTGGTATTTCCCGATTTTGACGCCTGCCGCAAAGCCGCGCCCGGCACGGCCGCCGACGTTCCCGCGCGAGCGTTGCTTGCCGACCGACGGGTGATGGCCGAGTTCGCCCGTCGCCTCAATTCGTTTTTCGCCGCAGCTAGCGGCACATCGAACCGCGTCGCCCGCGCCATCCTGTTGGACGAACCGCCTTCGCTCGATGTTGGCGAAATGACCGACAAAGGCTCGATCAACCAGCGCGCCGTGCTGGCAAATCGCGCGAATCGGGTCGAAGAACTTTATGTCGAGGCGCCGGCGCCGCACGTTATCGTAGCGGGCGCCAAGCAACCTAAACAGGTGGATTGAGATGGACATTCGTGGACATGCCGCGATCGTCACCGGCGGCGCTTCCGGGCTGGGCGCCGCCACCGCGCGGATGCTGGCGGAAGCCGGCGCCAAGGTCGCAATCTTCGACGTCAATCAGAAGGCCGCCGCCGAAGTCGCGATCGCCGTCAACGGCATCGCGCTTGCCTGCGACGTCACAGATAGCGTTGAAACGGAAAAAGCCGTTGCCTCGGCTGCGGCCGGCCACGGCACGGCGCGGATCGTCGTCAATTGCGCCGGCGTCGGACCGGCCAAGCGCATTGTCGGCCGCGACGGGCCGATGCCGCTTGCCGATTTCGCGCGCGTCGTCGAAATCAACCTCATCGGCACATTCAATGTGATGCGGCTTGCTGCCGCCGCCATGCAGTCCCTCGAACCCATGGAAGACGGCGAGCGCGGCATCATTATCTGCACCGCGTCCGTCGCGGCCTATGAGGGCCAGATCGGCCAAGCGGCCTATGCCGCCTCCAAAGGCGGCGTCGTCGGGCTGGTCATGCCCGCGGCTCGGGAGTTCGCCCAGTTCGGCATCCGCGTCAACGCCGTGGCGCCCGGAATTTTTTCGACGCCGATGCTGCACGCCTTGCCGGAAGCGGCGCAGCAGAGCCTGGCCGCCGCGGTGCCGTTTCCGAAACTGCTCGGCAAACCGGTGCAATACGCATCCCTGGTGCGCCACATGATCGAGAACCGCTACCTCAACGGCGAAGTGGTGCGGCTCGATGGCGCGCTACGCATGGCGCCGCGCTAGCGGACGATAGATGACGAACGACAGATGACAGACTAAACATTACAGCCGTCCTTCGCCCGCCGTCCTCCCAAATCATGCTGACCAACATCCGCACAATGCGCATCGAATGGGGTGATTGCGACCCTGCGGGCATCATTTTCTATGCGCGATATTTCGAGTTTTTCGACGTCTCGACCACCGTTCTGATCGAGTGCGCGCTGGGCATGAAGAAGATCGAGTACCTCAAGGCCTACGCCTTTGCCGGTCATCCCCTGGTTGAAACTCGCGCCCGGTTTCGCCTGCCGACGCGGTTCGGCGACGAGGTCTTAATCGAAAGCGCACTCGTTGCCTGCGGCCGCTCAAGCTTCAGGATCGAGCATCGCCTGACCAAGGCAGGCGCGCTTGCCGTCGAGGCGACCGAGACGCGCGTGTGGGTCGTCCGTCACCCCGACGACCCGACACGCATGAAGTCGCAAGCAATCCCACCGGAAGTCGTCGCGCGTCTCACGCATGGCGGCCGCTGATTCACGGCCGTTTCCAGTTGGAGCGAAAGTACGCTAGAAGCCTATCCGCCAAGAGGAGAGCAACGCCCATGCCGATGCGTATCGACGCGTATACCCATTTTTTCCCGGAACGATTCTTCACCAAGCTCAACGAAGTCGCCGGCGACTACAAGGACATGGGCAAGCGCATCCGCTCGCTGCCGGCGCTATTCGATCTCAACGTGCGCAAGAAGATCGTCGACGGCCACAAGGACTACCAGCAGGTCCTGTCCTATCCGCAGCCGCCGATCGAAAAGTTCGCCAAGACCCCGGCCGATATCGACGAGTTCTGCCGCATCATCAATGACGGCTTTGCCGAACTGATCGCCAAGGAAAAGGATCATTTTCCCGGCTGGGTGGCGCAGGTTTCGCTCGCCGCGCCCGACGCCGGCGTGGCCGAAGCGGAACGCGCGATGAAGATGGGTGCGCTCGGCGTGCAGATTTATACCAATGTCGCCGGCAAGCCGCTCGACCGTCCGGAATACGCCCCGTTCTGGAAGAAAATGAACGAGCTCGGTGCGCCGATCTGGCTGCATCCGGCGCGCGGCGCCGAGACGCCGGACTATCTGGATGAGAAAAAATCGCTCTACGAAATCTGGTGGACCATCGGCTGGTCCTACGAGACGGCCTGCGCCATGCTGCGCCTGGTTTATTCCAAGATCATGGACACGCATCCCAACCTGAAAATCATCACCCACCACTTCGCCGGCATCGTGCCGATGCTCGAAGGCCGGCTCGGGCCGGGCAACGACGTGATGGGTAATCGCACCACTGACGAAGACTATGTCGGGCTGCGCAAGAGCCTGAAAAAGCGGCCGCTCGATTATTTCAAGAACGATTTCTGGGCCGATACCGCTGCCTTCACCGCGGAGCCGGCGACCAAGTGCGGCATGGAGTTCTTCCCCATCGACAAGCTGGTGTTCGCTTCCGATTGTCCGTTCGACCCCGAAGGCGGCACGATGTTCCCGCGCGAGACGTTGCGGATTCTCGACAAGCTGAAGATGGACAAGACGACAGCCGAGAAAGTCTTCTACAAGAATCTCGAAGCGGTCACCGGCAAGACGCTGGTCAAATAGCGCGGGCGCGCCCTGCGCCGCGCTGTCCGGTGGCAAGCTTCCGCGACAGCGCCTGCGGAATGTCGCGCGGAGTTTCAACTACGGTGACGCCGGCGCGTTCGAGCGCCTCGCGTTTCGACGCATAGCTGCCGGCATTGCCGGTGACGATGGCGCCGGCGTGGCCCATTTTCTTGCCCGGCGGCGAAGCGCGTCCGGCGATGAAGGCGACCACCGGTTTATTCATGCCGGCGGCGTATTCGGCGGCCTTTTCTTCCATGGCGCCGCCGATTTCGCCGACCAGAACCACCGCCTGCGTCCGCTCGTCCGCGTCGAGCGCGACCAAAGCATCGCGCGTCGTCGTGCCAATCATCGGGTCGCCGCCGATGCCGATGAAGGCCGATTGGCCGATGCCGGCGCGGGTCAGATTGAGGCAGACCAGCGTGCCGAGACTGCCGCTGCGCGAAACAACGCCGACCGACCCCGGCCGGAACACATTCGGATTATGCCCCGGCATGATGCCGACAAAGCCTTCGCCCGGCGTTACCAGCCCCGCCGTGTTCGGCCCGACGATCTGCGTGCCCGCGCGGCGCGCCGCGAGCAGCACCGCCATCACATCCTGCGCCGGAATGTGCTCGGTGAGCATGACCAGGAGCTTTACGCCCGCGGCAATGGCTTCCAGCGCCGCCGCCTTGGCGAGCGCCGGCGGAATGAACATGACGGCGGTGTCATAGGGCGCTTTCGCCATCGCCTCGGCCGCCGAAGCAAAGACCGGCACGCCTATGTGAGTCTCGCCGGCGCGTTTGGGATTGACGCCCGCCACAACGCGCGTGCCGCACTCGATCATCTTCTCGGTCCAGAACGTGCCTTGCTTGCCGGTAATGCCCGACACCAGCACGCGATGCGATTTTCGATAGACGATCATCGCGCCGCATCCACCGCCGCCTGCACGGCGTCTTCCATGAAGTCGTATGGCTCGATGCCGAGCCGCTCGCGCACCAGCTTCACCGCTTCGTCCTCGCCGGTGCCGTGAATCGAAAAGAACACCGGGATCGTCGGCTCAAGCTTCTCCCAGGCTTTGACGACGCCGTCGGCCATCACGTCGGTGCGGGCAAAGGCGCCGCAAAAATTGATCACCAGGCTTTTGACGTTGGGCGCCGACAGCACGAGACCAAGGCCGATTTCAGCTTTGGTGTAGGCCTCGCCGCCGATCTCGAGAAAGTTCGTCGGCTTGCCGCCGCTATGGGCGATCACGTCCATCGTCGTCATGGTCAAGCCGGCACCGTTGGCGAGCACGCCGACATTGCCGTCAAGCTCGATGAATTTAAGCCCGGCCGCGGCGCCGCGGCGCTCGAGCGCGGTGAGCTTTTCCGCCGCCCCGGCGGTGGCGAGGTCGGCCTGACGAAAAATCGCCGAATCGTCGAGCGTGAACTTGCAATCGAGCGCGACGACGCGGCCGTCTTTTAAGAGCGCCAGCGGATTGATCTCGATCAGCTCGGCGTCGCGCGCGCGATAAATCGCGTAGAGCGATTTCAAAATGGCGGCGATCCGCGGCTCGGCATCGCCGAGGCCAAAGCCGCCGAGCATGATGCGCGCGGCGTTGTCGTCGAAGTCCTGGTCGATGTCGAGGCCATGGCGGCGAACGGCATCTGGCCGCGCCGCCGCCACTTCCTCGATCTCCATGCCGCCCTCGGTGGAAAACAGAATGAGCGGCCGGCGGGCGGCAAAATCGGTGAGCACGGCCGCATAGAATTCGCGCGCGATCTCGGCGCGCTCCTCGACCAGGACTTTTTCGACCCGATAACCATCGATGTCCATGCCGAGAATCGCTTGCGCCGCGGCGGCAGCCTCGGCGGCGCTGTCGGCTTTGCGAATGCCGCCGGCCTTGCCGCGTTTGCCGGTCGGCACCTGCGCCTTGACCACGCATGGCCCGATCTCGCCGAACGCCGTTTTCGCCTCGTCCGCCGTGACGCAAAGCTTGCCGCGCGGCACCGCGATCGACGCCGGGCCCAGCACTTTCGCCTTGGCGACGTGCTCCTCGAAATTCATCATCACCCTCGCGTTCAGCGCCCGTACTTGTGCCAATGTGGGCCGAACAATTCCTCTTCGCTCGGCTTGTCCTCAGGGATCACCGTGACGAGGTGCGTGATGTTGAGGAAATGTTTGTAGCTCAGGTTCTCGGAAATGCTGTTCTTTTGCCATGAGCCGCAGCCCATGCTGAGCGTGAAGCCGAGGCCGGAGTCGAAGCCGCCGCCATTGCCGAAAGTGTGGGCGAAGTTCACCAGCACGCGCACCACGTCCAGATCCTCGGCCAGTTCGCGCGCATGCGCCATGTCCTTGGTGTGAATGCCGCAGGAATGGCCCTTGCCCTGATAGTCAAGCACGGCCGCTACCAGGTCCTTGGCGGCGGCAAAATCCTTGACGCGATAGACGGTAAGCACGAGCGACAGCTTCTCGCCGGAGAACGGATGCTCTTTACCGGTGCCTGAGTCCTCGACCATGAAGAAATCGGCGCGCGCGGCCTCGGCCGGCAGGCCAAAGGCGGGCGCCAGGATTTCCGGACCGCGCGCGATCAGATGGCGGTTGAGCTTGCCGTGATGCCACAGCGCCTGCTGCACACTGGCCTTCTGTTGCGCGGTGCACAGATAGCCGCCGACCGCCTGCAATGCGGCAATGGCCTTGTCATAGACCGAATCGAGAATGATCACCGAATTCTCGGACGAGCATGAGGTCGAATTGTCGAAAATCTTCGAGGCGCGGATTTTCCGCGCGGCGTCGGCGAGATCGGCGGTCGCGTCGACGATGACGGGAACATTGCCGGCGCCAACGCCGATCGCCGGCGTGCCGCTCATGGCGGCGCGGCGGACATTGTCCTGCGAGCCGGTGACAACGACGAGGTCGGCGGCCTTCATCAGCGCTTCGGTCAATTCCTTGGTGACCGGCGGCGGCAGGATTTGGACGAGATCGGCCGGCAGTCCGGCCTGCGCCAAGGCGCCGCGCATATACTCCACGGTGCGCTTGGTCGTCTCGTAGCCGAGCGGCGACGGCGCGATGACGACGGCGTTGCGGGCCTTGATTGCCATCATCGCCTTGTTGACCGGCGTCGCGGCGGGATTGGTCGAGGGCGTCAGCGCGGCGACCACCCCCATCGGTTTGGCGTATTTGACGATGCCCCTGGCCCTGTCGTGCTCGATGACGCCGACCGACTTGGCGCGCAACAGGTCGCGCAACGTGCCGAAAGTCTTGCGCTGGTTCTTGACGATCTTGTCGGGCACGTTGCCGAGCCCGGTATCGGCGACCGCCAGCGCGGCAAGCTCGCGCGCATGCTCGGGCTTATAGACCGACCAGGCCAGCGCGCGAACCGCCTCGTCGGCGCGTTCCTGGCTGACGTTCCGGAAGGCTTCGAAAGCCGCGCGCGCGCGCGCCATCACGTCGTCAAGGACCGGCTTGTGGTGGGTATCCGCCGGCGATTTCACGGCCACAGTCATCGTCGTTCCTTCACTGCGCGACTTGCTGCGCGCGCATATCCTCGCGCCGGATGCCCGCCACCCGCACCGGTTTTTTCATGGCGTCGCGGCGGAACGGCTCGCCAAGCTCCTGATTGAGGACGACTTCAATGAAAGTGGTGATGCGTTGCTTCTGCGCCTCACAGGCGGTCCGCAGCGCCTCGGTCAATTCGGCGGGCGTTCGCACCGTCACGCCCTTCAATCCGCAGCCCTCGGCGACCTTGGCGTAGCTGAGATGCGGATCGAGCTCGGTGCCGACGAAATTATTGTCGAACCACAGGATCGAATTGCGCTTCTCGGCGCCCCACTGATAGTTGCGGAACACCACCATGGTGATGCCGGGCCACTCCTGCCGACCGATCGAGCTCATCTCGTTCATGGAGATGCCGAAGGCGCCGTCGCCGGCAAAGCCGACGCAAGGCGTGTCCGGATTGCCGATCTTGGCGCCGATGATCGAAGGAAAGCCATAACCGCATGGCCCGAACAGGCCGGACGCCAGATATTTCCGGCCCTGTTCGAAGGTCGGATAGGCATTGCCGATGGCGCAATTGTTACCGATGTCGCTCGATATGATCGCATTCTTCGGCAGCGCGGCCTGAATGGCGCGCCACGCTTGGCGCGCCGCCATGCGGTCGGGGTCGCGCTTGCGCGCGTCCGCGTTCCAGCTCGTGCCGGAATCGTCCTCCTCGTGATCCATGCTGGACAGCGTCTGCAGCCAGCGCGACTTGGTGGTATGGATCAGCGCTTTGCGCTCGTCGCGGCCGTCATTGCCCGCCGACGGCGAGAGTTGCGCCAGGATGGCTTTGGCGACGAGCTTGGCGTCGCCGCAGATGCCGACGGTGACGGGCTTGGTGAGGCCGATGCGGTCGGCATTGATATCGACCTGAATCACCTTGGCGTTTTTCGGCCAGTAATCGATGCCGTAGCCCGGCAGCGTCGAAAACGGATTGAGCCGGGTGCCCAGCGCCAGCACCACGTCGGCCTTGGCGATGAGCTCCATCGCCGCCTTCGAGCCGTTGTAACCGAGCGGACCGACGGCAAGCCGGTGGCTGCCGGGGAAACTGTCGTTGTGTTGGTAATTGTTGCAGACCGGCGCATCGAGTTTTTCGGCGAGCGCCGCGCATTCGGGAATGGCGCCGGCGAGAACGACGCCGGCGCCCGACAAGATCGCCGGGAATTTTGCCGCCGACAGGAGCTTGGCCGCCTCGGCAATGGCATTGGCGCCGCCGGCCGGGCGCTCGAATTCGACAATCGCCGGCAGGCTGATGTCGATGATTTGTGTCCAATAATCGCGCGGGATGTTGATTTGCGCCGGCGCCGACAGACGCTTGGCCTTGGCGATGACGCGATTGAGAACCTCCGCAGTCCGGAACGGATCGCGCACCTCTTCCTGATAGCAAACCATGTCGCGGAACAGCGCCATCTGCTCCACTTCCTGGAAGCCGCCTTGGCCGATCGTGCGGTTGGCCGCTTGCGGCGTCACCAGCAACATCGGCGTATGATTCCAGTAGGCCGTCTTGATGGGAGTGACCAGATTGGTGATGCCCGGGCCGTTCTGAGCGATCACCATCGCCATTCTGCCGGTCGATCGCGTATAGCCGTCGCAAATCAGTCCGCCGTTGGTTTCATGCGCGACGTCCCAGAACGTGATGCCGGCCTGCGGAAACAGGTCGGAGATCGGCATGAAGGCCGAACCGATGATGCCGAAAGCATGCTCGATGCCGTGCATCTGCAAGACTTTCACAAAGGCTTCTTCCGTTGTCATTTTCATCGCTTAATCCTCGTTCGAATCCGGCATTCGCCATGCCGGTTGCAGATGAGATTTACGTCCTGTCCAGAAAAGTTTCGGCGAGCTCGGCGGCGGCGGCGCGCAGCGCCGGCAGATGCTCGCGCGCCATGCGAACGTGCATGCGCGCCTCCGGCGCCTGGATCGCGATCGCGGCGAGCATTTCGCCGTTGCGCCCGAGCACCGGCACCGCTACGCAGACCACGCCGGCGAGATATTCCTCACGGTCGAACGAAACCTGCTCCTTGCGGATTTGCTTCAACTCGGCTTCCAGCAGCGATCGTTCGGTTATGGTGCCGTCGGTGAAACGGCGCAGATCGAGGCTTTGCAACAGGCGATGGCGGCGGCGCCCGGGCAGCAGCGCCAGATGCAGCTTGCCGATCGCGCTGCAATGCAGCGGCACGCGGGAACCGGCGCCGAAATGCAGACGCAGCGGCCAATGCTCCGCCTCGACGCGGTCGAGATAGACGATCTCACCGTTGAGAATAACCCCGATATTGCAGGTCTCGCTCACCTGGTGAGCGAGCCGGCGCAGCAGCGCATGGCGGCCGGCGTCACGCATCGATGCGCGCATGGTGCCGAACGCAAGGTCGGTGAGCCGCGATCCCACAGTCAGGCGCTTGCGCGCCGGTTCGCGCGCGAGATAGCCGGAACTGACCAGGCCGTCGACCAGGCGGTAGGCGGTCGCCTTCGGCAGCGCGAGGTTTTCGATGACGCTCGCAACTTCGACCGCCACCGGGGAATGCGCAACGAGGTCGAGGATGGCGAAGGTGCGCGCCGTCGCCGTCGAGATCGCTTCATGCCCCCCGTCGTGCACCGCGTCGCCGCGGGGCGCTTCGCGGTGGAGACTGTCCGACATTGCGTGTGCTTTGATTGCGGCATGTGCTTTCATCGCGGCATGTGCTTTCATCGCGGCTCACCCGAAATGACAACGGCCGCCACGCGGCGGCGCATGAGGAAGAGTTTGCGCAGCAACGGATAGCTCAGCGCCAGGATCGACCCGACCATGAGCGGGCCGCAAATCGGTCCCCTGAAGAATACGGTCCAATCGTTGCCGCCGGAGATCATGCTGCGCATGAACGCGGTCTCGCCGACCGGTCCCAAAATCGCCCCCAACACCATCGGCGAAATCGGATATTTGAACTTTTCGAATAAGTAGCCGAGCACGCCGAAAATCACGATCATCCAAACGTCCGACATGTCGTTGCGGTTGGCATAGGCGCCGACCAGACAGAACATCACCACGATCGCCGAAAGAACGCCCTGCGGGATGGTCAAGACCTTGACCACGACCCTGATCCAGAAAAAACCGACGAGGCACATGCCGATGACGCTGGCGAACATCGAGGCAAGGATGGTGTAAACCATCAGCGCGGAAGCCGGGTCCTCGAACAGCATCGGGCCGGGTTGCACGCCGTGCAGCAGGAAGGCGGCGAGGATGACGGCGGTGGCGCCGCTGCCGGGCAGGCCCAAAGTAAGCAGCGGAATCATGTGGCCCGCCACCGAGGCGGTGGCGCCGATCTGCGGCGCGACGATGCCCTCCGGAATCCCGGTACCCAGCAGTTGCCGCCGCCGCCCGTATTGCTTCTCGATGCCGTAGGAGATGAAGGAAGTGATGGTGGCGCCCGCGCCCGGCACGATGCCGAGCACCGTGCCCAGCACGGTGCTGCGCAGCAGCGTCATCTTGATCGCCAAGAATTCGCGCAGCGACGGGAACTGCGTCGCGACGTTGACTTTAGCGTCTTTCGGTTGGTCGAGATGTAGGCCTTGACCGATCCGCGCCAGCACCTCGCCGAGGCCGTACATGCCGACCAGAACCTCGACCAGTTGCACGCCGTCGCGCAGGATCGGCACGCCGAAGGTGAAGCGGTCGGTGCCGTAGATGCTGTCGATGCCGATCGTCGCCACCAGAAGCCCGACGCACAGGCTGATCAGCGAATTCACCATCGATTTGCCGGCGAGCGCTACGACCGTGGTCAGCCCAAAGAACACCGCGGCGAAATAGTCGGGCGAATCGAATTTGAGCGCGGCCTCGCTCATCGGACCGGCCAGCGCCACCATGACCGTCGACGAGACCAGGCCGGCGATGAGCGCGGCAAGGAGCGCCCAGCCCAGCGCCTTGGCCGGCTGACCGCGCTGCGCCATGGTGTAGCCGTCCCACAACATCGGCACGTCCATCGGCTCGCCGGGAATGCGGTAGAGGATGGCGGTGAAGCAGCCGCCATAGGTGCCGGAGAAATAAATGGCGGTGAGCAGAATGACCGCCGGCTCGATCGGCATCTGATAGGTGAACGGCAGCGCCAGAATGACGCCCATCACCAGACCCAGCCCCGGCATGATCGAGACCGCCATGCCGACCAGCAGGCCGACGAACAGCATGAGCAGGTCGAACGGCTGGAAAACCTGCACGAAGCCGTGGGCGAGATTGACGATGACCACGCCGCCTCCTAGTGGACGCCCATCGCGGCCATGAGCGCGTAAGACAGCCGATCGAATGGCGCAATCCCGACTGGAAGCGCCACATAGACGACGCGCATGAACATGAACATGAAGGCGAACGCGATCGCCACGCTTAGCAGCGTGACATGCACGAACTGCCGGTAATGCCCGAGATACATGAGGACGAAGGCGTAAACGATCGTCGCCGGAAAGAAGCCGAGCACCGGCAGGATGAGGAGATAACCGACCGTGGCCGCGACGGCGGCCCAGACCAGCCACGGATAAATCTCCGGCGGCCGGACCAGCGCCTCCATCTCGTCGGCATCGGCGTCAAGCGCGTCGGTCTTTCCGATCTGGAATGCGGTCGATACCGCGCCCCACAACGCAGACGCTAACATCAGGATCAGAATGAGCTTAGGCCACGCGCCGGGGCCGATCCGCCCCGAAGACTGCTCGAACTCGAAATTCTCGGCGGCGTAGTACAGATATGCGGCGACCGCGAGCACGACGAGATAAGGCATCGTGGCCCGGCAGCGATCCAGCAACGTGACGCTTTTGCCCGAACTCACTTCGATCCCTTCTGCGTGGAAGCCAAAATTCCCTTGGCCTGCGCCAGCCACGAATCCATGAAGACCCGCGCTTTATCCATCGGCACGTAGCTATCCGGATCGGCATATTGCTGATCGAGATAGGCCTTGAATTCCGGAGTCTGGGCCACCTTCGCCAGCGCATCGGATAAGAGCTTGACCCGCGCCGGATCGGTGCCGGCTTTGACCACGATCGAGCGGAATTGCGGCAGCGTGACGTCGTAGCCGAACTCCTTGGACACCGGCACATCGGCGAATTGCGGAATGCTGAGCCGATGCGAATAGAAGAAGATCAGCGGCCGAATCTTGCCGCCGTCGAAATAGCTGCGCACGTCGCCGGTTTGCTCGTAGAGCACATCGGCATTGCCGCCGAGGATCGAGGTGTAGCGCAACTCCGGCTCGGCATAAGGAATAGGCGTGAACTTGAGGCCCTGCTTGTTGAGATAGGACGTGGTGATGTCGTCGGCGCTGCCGAAGCCGAGCACCGCGACCTTGAGCGGTTGTTGCTTGGCCGTCGCCGCCAGCTCTTGCCAGGTGTGCCATTTGCTTTGCGTATTGACCCAATAGCCCGACGGTTGCTGGATCATGATCGCGAGCGGAATGACCTGATCGGCTGTGAATCCGGGATGGGGCCCGGCAAGCAGCGAGTAGGTATCGCCGATCAGCACCGCGAGCGTGTAGCCGTCGGCCGGGGCGTTGAGGAGCTTGGTGATGCCGGTCTGTCCGGTGGCGCCCGGCACATTGAGCACCGGCAGCGAGACGCCGAGATCCTGCGACATGATCTTGCCGGCGGTTCGCGCCAACAGATCGGCACCGCCGCCCGGACCCCAGGGCACGATAAAATTGATCGGATGATCCGGATATTTTTCTTGCGCCTGCGCGGCACCGCCGGCGATTGCGGACGCCAGCATTACAGCGGCGAGCCACGCCATTTTCTTAGCCACCATTATCGATCCTCCCTCGGTTTAGACTTTGTCGGCCGCTCAACGCGCGGTGGCAGTTTTTTGTCGGCGCGCGCCAAACATTCCGATTTCTCATTAATTGAGACGTGCGGTTTTAAAAAGGAATAGCATAGTGCTAATCTGACGACAACGAGGCCGAACGGCGCAGCAGTGCCGTCGAATTCGCGCAGCGCCGCGAACAACAAAAATGAAAATCATAATCTAAAAACCAAGGGGAGGGCTGAGGTGGCGACCGTAACAAGTTTTCAACGCCGTGAAGATCTGGCGGCGCAGGAGAACCTGCTGGCGCGACTCGATCGCTTGCCGGTCAATCGCAGAATCCTGTTTCTCGTCGGCCTGCTCGGCGTGGTCTGGATCCTTGAGGCCTTCGATATCGGCATCATCGCTCCGGTGCTGTTCATTTTGAAGGGCGAGTGGCAGCTCTCGCCGAGCGCGACCGGTCTGGTCGGCAGCGCCGGTACGCTCGGCATCGTTCTCGGGCTGCTGCCGGCCGGCCGGCTGGCGGACCGCTTCGGCCGCAAAACGACGCTGGTCGGCGGCATCGTCATTTTCAGTGTCGTGACGTTTCTTGCCAGCTTCGCGAAGGACGCCAACCAGTTGGCGGCCTTTCGTTTCATCGCCGGCCTGGGCCAGGGCGCAGTGTTCCCCGTTCCGTATTTGCTGCTCTCCGAATTCGTCAACAAGCAATGGCGCGGCACCGCCGTCGGCTTTTCCAATTCCCTGCTCGGCTTTTCCTACGGCCTCAACACATTGGCCGGCGCGCTCATCATCGGCCGTCTGCCGGCCAGCGAGGCCTGGTGGGTGCTGCTGATGCTCGGCGGTCTGCCGATCGTCATCGTCCCGGTGATCATAAAATATCTTCCGGAATCGCCGCGATTTCTGCTGAAAGCCGGCCGGATCGACACCGTTCGGACGTTCGTCGAGGAGCTCGAAGACATCGGCCAAGTCCCGCATGACGAGACATTGATCGACGAAGGCTCGCTGAAGGTACTCGAAGCGACGGCGGCGCGGAAAGTCTCGATCTTCGATCTGTTCCGTTATCCGTATTGGCAGCGATGCGTCGTATCGTTTCTCGCGCTGCTATCGCCGTTCGTGTCGTTCTACATCATCACCATCTACGGGCCGTCGATCATCCAGCGCATGGGCGCGGGCAAGGAAAACGCGCTCTATTTTACATCCGGACTGCTGTTCCTCACGGTGATTTCGACCGCCATCGCCGGCAGCATCGGCGACAAGATCAGTCGGCGCTGGGGCCTCGTCATCATCATGATGATCACGGCGATCGGCACCGTGGCGCTCGGCGCGCCGCTGTCGCGAGGAGCGATCATCGCGGCCGCGATCGTAGTTTGGAGCTTCGACTATGCCGGCTTTCCGCTGGCAAAGCTCTACATGGCCGAGCAGTTCCCGACCCGCCTGCGGGCGACCGGCGCGATGCTCGGCGAGAGCATTACCCGGTTTCTCGGCGGCGTCGTGCTGGTCTATCTGTTCCCGATCATGAGCGCGATGATGGATTTTTCGACGCTGTGTTTGATCCTCGCGGTGCTGACGGTGCTTTGCATCCTGCCGATCTGGATTGTCGGCTTCCGAACCTCGGGAGTGAGCATTGAGCAGACCGGTACCGACCTGAAGGCGCTCGCTAAAATGCAATCGACGAACTGACGCGTGGTGCGGCAAAGCCCGGAGTGAGCGTGAGCCTGAGTTACGATGACATCGCCGAGATCTTGAAAATCATCGACGGCAGTTCCTGCGATGAACTGATCGTCGAGACCGGCGATTTGAAATTGGTGGTGCGGCGCAACGGCACCGGCAATGCCTATTCGCCGTCGCATGACATCGTCGCGCCCGCCGCGAGAACCCCGTCGCCACCGGGACCGGCGGGCGGCGGCGTCGCAGCGTCGACCGATACAGCACCGCGCCAGGCGCCGGCAAAGGCCCCGCATCAGATCGAGGTGACGGCGCCGATGGTCGGCACCTTCTACCGGGCGCCTTCGCCGGACGCGCCGCCCTTCGTCGAAATCGGTCAACACGTTCGCAAGGGCGACGCACTCTGCCTGATCGAGGTGATGAAGCTTTTCACCACCATTGCGTCCGAGCACGACGGCCGCATCGCGCAAATCGGCGCCGACAACACCGAGCTCGTCGAGTACGGCCGCACTCTCTTCGTCATCGAACCCGCATAGGAGCGTCAGGTTGCGTCGCGTATTGATCGCCAATCGCGGGGAGATCGCGTTGCGCGCCATCCGCACCTGCCGGCGGCTCGGGCTCGAAAGCGTCGCGGTCTTTTCCTCGGCCGACGGCAATTCCCCGCATTGCTGGGCCGCCGACCGCGCCGTCTGCATCGGGCCGCCGCCGCCCAAAGCGAGTTATCTCAATGCGGCGGCACTGATCGAAGTGGCGTCGTCGTGCCAATGTGACGCGCTCTATCCCGGCTACGGTTTTTTGGCGGAAGACCCAAGCTTCGCCGCGCGCTGCGCCGAAGCGGGATTAAGCTTTATCGGTCCGAGCGCCGAGGTCATCGCGCAGATGGGCGACAAGGTCGTCGCCCGGCAAACCGCGGCGTCGTTGGGCATTCCCGTGGTGCCGGGTTCGAGCGAGGGCTTCACCGTCGCGGCGGAAGCCAAGCGGCGCGCCGATGCGATCGGCTATCCATTACTGTTGAAGGCGAGCGCCGGCGGCGGCGGCCGTGGCATGCGCGTCGTCAATAACGCGGATGCTTTTAACCCATCTTTCGAGCAGGCCAGTGCGGAAGCCGCGGCGGCGTTCGGGCGGGCGGACGTCTATCTCGAACGGTTTTTCCCCAATGTCCGCCACATCGAAGTCCAGGTCTTCGGCGACCGGCACGGCAATTACGTGCAGCTCGGCGAGCGCGATTGCAGCGTGCAGCGCCGGCATCAGAAACTGGTCGAAGAGGCGCCGTCGCCGGTGCTCGAACAATCGGTGCGCCGTGCCATGGCGGACGCCGCGTTGACGCTGGTGCGCGCGCTCAACTACGTCAATGCCGGCACCGTCGAATTCATCTACGAAGTGGAAAGCCAAAACTTCTTTTTCATCGAGATGAACACCCGCATCCAGGTCGAGCATCCGGTGACCGAGATGGTGACCGGCAATGACTTGGTGGCGGAGCAGTTTCGCGTCGCCGCCGGCGAGCGGCTATCGGTCGCACCGGCGGACGACGGCTCACCGGTTGCGATCGAATTCCGCATCAACGCCGAAGATGCCGAACACGACTTTCGCCCGTCGCCGGGAATGCTCAAGCGCTGGCGGCCGCCAAGCGGCCGCGATATCCGGCTCGACAGCCACGTCTACGAAAATTACGTGGTGCCGCCCTATTACGATTCGATGCTGGGCAAGCTAATCGTAACCGGCCGCGACCGCGCGGCGGCAATCGAGACGGCATCCTCGGCGCTGGCGCGGTTCGACGTGTCCGGCATCGCCACCACGGTGCCGTTTCATGCCGAATTGCTGCGGCGGCCCGAATTTGCCCGCGCGGAAATCCACACCCGCTGGGTCGAAGACCGATTGCGAACGGCGGTGCAGTGATGGGCGCGGTCAAAAACGGACAAAAAACCATACGGCTCGTCGACGTAACGCTGCGCGATGCGCACCAATGCCTGTGGGCGACACGCATGACGACGGCGATGATGGCCGACCTCGCGCCGCGACTCGATCGCGCCGGCTTCGAGGCCATCGATCTCGTCGGCGGCGCCGTGTTCGACGTCTGCGTGCGCTATTTGCGCGAGGACCCCTGGGAACGCATGCGCATCCTCAGCACCTGGGTCAAGAACACCCCGCTGATCGTGATGACGCGCGGGCAAAGCCTGTTCACCTTCGAGTTCTTTCCCGACGACATCGTCGAACTGACCGCGCAACGGATTTTTGCCAACGGCATCCGCTACCACACGCCCTACGACGCGCTCAACGACATGCGCAATATGGCAGTGCCGGTGCGCGCGGCGAAGAAGTGCGGCCTCTACACCGCCGGCGGCGTGGTCTACACGTTAAGCCCCGTCCACACCGACGACTATTACGCGCGCAAGACGCGCGAGCTGATCAAGCTTGGCGTCGACGCGGTTTACATCAAGGATCCGAGCGGGCTCCTCACCCCCGAACGCGCGCACACGCTGGTCCCGGCGCTCAAGGCCGCTTGCGGGGCGCTGCCGCTGCACCTTCATTCGCATTGCCTCACCGGCCTTGCCCCCTACACCGCGATCCGCGCCGCCGAGCTTGGCGTCGACGTGGTGCATACGGCGACCTCCACTTTGGCCAACGGCGCGTCGCATCCGGCAACGGAAAGTTTCGTGCACAATGCCAGGCGCGATGGTTTCACCGTGCCGCTCGATCTCACTCCGGTCGCCGAAGTCGCCGAGCGCCTGCGTTACATCGCGGCGCGCGAAGGCAAGCCGGTCGGACATATCGCCGAACACGACGCCTTTCATTACGAGCACCAGATGCCCGGCGGCATGGTGTCCAATCTCAAATCGCAGCTGGCGCCGCTCGGCATCGCCCATCGTCTGCCCGACGTGCTCGAGGAAGCCGCGCGCGTGCGCCACGATCTCGGCTACCCGATCATCGTCAGCCCGTTCGCGCAATTCGTCATGACCCAGGCCGTGCTCAACGTCATGGGCAAGGAGCGCTACGCCACGGTGCCCGACGAGGTGCGTAAATACGTGCTCGGCTATTACGGCGAGATCGCCGGACCGATCGACCCCAATCTCTTCGACCGTATCGCCAAGGGCGCGGCACCGACCACGGCGCGGCCCGGGGACCTGATCGAGCCGGGCATTCCGCGGGTGCGGCGCGAACGCGGGCCGTTCGCGTCGGACGACGATCTGTTGCTCGCGGCGTTTTATTCCGACGGCCAGTACCAGGCGCTCAAGGCGGCCGGGCCGATCAAGACCGATTATCCGCTGGCGTCGACGCCGCTCGTCACGCTGCTGAAGGAAATCGCGCTCCGGCCCGGCATACGTTCGTTTCACATTATCAAACGTCCCGCATTGGCAGCATGACCGTGACTTCACCCGCCATCATCACCGTTGCCATCACCGGCGCCATTCCGCGCAAGAAAGACACGCCGGCGGTGCCGGTGACGCCGAGCGAACAGATCGAATCGACGCACGAGGCTTATGAAGCCGGCGCCTCGGTCGCGCACATCCATGTCCGCAATCCCGACGAGTCGCCGAGCTCCGATCCGGCGCTGTTCGCGCAAGTCGGGGAAGGCATCGCCAAGAATTGTCCCGGCATGATCATTCAGTTTTCGACCGGCGGCCGCGGCCGCCAACAGAGCGAACGGGGCAGGATGCTGAACCTTAAGCCCGACATGGCCTCGCTCGCCACTGGATCGGTCAATTTCCCCGCGCAGATCTACGAGAATCCGCCGCAGCTCGTCGAAGACCTCGCGCGCGCCATGCTGCAAAACAATGTCAAGCCGGAGATCGAAGTCTTCGACGTGGCGATGCTCTATAACGCCAAGGCACTCGCCGACCGCGGCTTGCTCAAGCGCCCGTGCCAGGTCCAGTTCGTGATGGGCATCCCCAACGCGCTGCCGGCGCGGCGCAAATTGCTGGAATTTCTGGTCGGCGAGCTCAAGGAGATCATGCCGGACGCGACATGGTCCGCCGCCGGCATTGCGCGGCATCAGCTCGAGGTCAATCGCTGGTGCCTCGAACTCGGCGGCCACGTCCGCACCGGGATCGAGGACAATATCAAGTTCGACAAGGACCGGCTGGCCAACAGCAACGCCGAACTGGTGGCGCGCCTCGCCGGACTGTGCGGCGAATATGGGCGCCACGCCGCAAACTGCACCGAAGCACGGAAATTGTTGGGGCTGCCGGCAGCCTGAGCGCCGGTTTATAACAAGAGAGGGGAGAGAGAAATGGATCAGGCTTACAAGAAGGACGACGGCGCGACGATGCCGATCGGCACCATCGCGCTGGCGAGCGCGATCGGCACGACGATCGAATGGTACGATTTTTTTCTGTACGGCGTGATGACGCCGCTGGTGCTCAACAAGCTGTTTTTCCCCAATGCCGACGTGCTGATCTCCACCTTATTGGCCTACGGCACATTTTTCGTAGGCTTTCTGTCGCGACCGATAGGTGGCATCATTTTCGGCCACTACGGCGATCGCCTTGGGCGCAAGACCGTGCTGATCCTGACGCTGTTGATCATGGGCATTGCCACGTTCCTGATCGGGCTGTTGCCGACCTACGCATCCGCGGGGATGTGGGCCCCGCTGCTGCTGCTGGCGCTGCGCATCTTCCAAGGCATCGGCATCGGCGGCGAATGGGGCGGCGCCGTTCTCATGGCGGTCGAGCATTCGCCCGGCGGCCAACGCGGCTTCTACGGTGCATGGCCGCAAATCGGCGTGCCCGCGGGGCTATTGCTCAGCGCCGGCGTCGTCAATCTGCTGTCGTTCCTCAATAACGACGATTTCTTCGCCTGGGGCTGGCGCATCGCCTTTCTGCTCAGTGCGGTCCTCGTCGCCATCGGCCTCTATATCCGGCTGCGGATCCTGGAGACGCCGGCATTCAAGGCGGCGCAGCAGGAGAACAAGATTGCGGCGGTGCCCATCGCCGAACTGTTCCGCTCGCACAGCAAAAATACCCTGCTAGGGCTCGGCGCCCGTTACATCGAGGGTGTGACGTTCAATGTCTACGGCGTCTTTCTCGTCGGCTATCTGACCAGCACGCTGCATATGACGCGACAGGCCGCGTTGTCGGCGGTGATGGTGGCTTCCGCGATCATGATCGTCATGCTGCCGCTCTGCGGCCGGCTGTCGGATCGGATCGGACGCCGCAAAGTGTTCGGCATCGCCAGCCTTTTGATCGGCGTGTTGTCGTTTCCGGCATTCTGGCTGATGGGACCGCAGTCGCCGCTGTTGACGATTATCGCGGTCGCGGTGCCGTTCGCTTTTGTGTATCCGGCGGTCTACGGTCCGGAGGCCGCACTGTTCTCCGAACTGTTCGATACGCGGGTGCGCTATACCGGCATCTCGTTCGTCTATCAGTTCTCGGGGATCTTCGCGAGCGGACTGACGCCGATCATCGCGACGGCGCTGTTGCCGTTGGGCGGCGGCCAGCCCTGGTTGATCTGTCTCTACATCCTCGTTGTCAGCGCGATCAGCGCACTGTCGGTCTATGCAATGACGGATCGGCACCAGAGCGACATCGCCGCCGATCAGAAGAAGGCGGCGTAGCCCTCGCCGGGCCACGAAGAGCGACGCGATCAAGATGGAGCTTAACCTCAAAGGTCGCGTCGCATTCGTCACCGGCGGCGGCGCCGGCATCGGCGAGGCAGTCGCGCGCGCGCTGGCGGCGGAGGGATGCACGGTCTGGGTTGCCGATCGCGACCGGGGTGCCGCCGCGCGAGCCACTGCCGCGATGACGCGCGACGGGCTCTCCGCTTATGCCGTCACCGTCGACGTCGCCGACGCGAACGCCGTTGATGTGGCCTTCGCTACTTTGGCCGGCAAGACCGCAGCGCCGGAAATTCTCGTCAACGCCGCAGGGCTGCTCTCGACCGGCAATGTCGCCGATCTGCCAGCGGGCGAATTCGATCGCGTCGCCCGGGTCAATATCGACGGCATTATCAATTGCGTGAAGGCGGCCGCCCCCGCGATGACGGCGGCGCGCTGCGGCCGCATCATCAACATCGCCTCGATATCGGCGATGCGCGGCGGCGGCTCGGTGGGCAATACGCTCTACGGCGCGACCAAGGCTGCCGTCGTGGCGCTGACCATGGGGCTCGCGCGCGAACTCGGACCGAGCGGCATTACCGTCAATGCGGTGGCGCCGGCGATTTTGGACACCGCGATGACGCACGCGGCGCTCACCGACGAAACCCGTCAGCGCATTCTGCCGCGTATTCCGCTGGGCCGTCTCGCCACGACCGCCGACGTCGCCGATCTGGTGGCATTCCTCGCCTCCAACCGCGCCGGCTTCATCACCGGAACGGTCATTCCAGTCGACGGCGGCATTTTGACGACGTGAGATTGGGACAATGCTGTCGGCGGATTTATCCGGTTGCCCCGGCTCGCGCTGTCGCCAGCACCACGGCGCAGGAGATGACGATATCCTCGACGCTGGCGCCGCGGGACAGATCGCTGATCGGCTTGGCAAAACCTTGCAGGAACGGACCGACGGCGGTGGCGCCGCCCAGCCATTGTACGAGCTTGTAGCCGATATTGCCGGCGTCAAGATCGGGGAAAATCAGCACGTTGGCGCGCCCGGCGACGGCGCCGAGCTCCTTCACCTTCTTTTCCGCGACCGCCGGCACCACAGCCGCATCCGCTTGCAGTTCGCCGTCCGCCGCCAGACCGGGGGCGCGTTGGCGCAACAGTTCGAGCGCACGCCTGACCTTGTCGACACGCGCATGCTGGGCGCTGCCTTTGGTCGAGAACGACAGCATGGCGACACGCGGCGCTTCGCCGAGCAGATTTTCCGCGCTGGCGGCGGAGGCGAGCGCAATATCGGCCAGTTCCTCCGCGGTCGGATCGGCATTGACCGCGCAATCCGCGAATATGAAGGCCCGCGGTCCGCACCCCAGGAAATTCGGCGCAACGATCAGGAAATAGCTCGACGGCAAGGCGATGCCCGGCGCCAGTCCGATCGTCATCAATCCGGCCTCGATGACGCGGCGCGTTGGGTTTGCCGCACCCGCGACCATAGCGTGAGCGTCTCCTTGGCGCACCATCATGCCGGCGAAATAGAGCGGCTTTGCCATAAGGCGAGCACCCATCGCCGGCGTCATTGTTTCGCGCATGCTGGCACAAGCTGCGCCATAAGCCTGCACGCGCGCATCGCTGCGCGGATCGATCAGCTCGATGCCAGTAAGTTCGATGCCGGCGGCGCGCGCGGCTTTGCTTATCTCGCCCGGCGCGCCCAGCACGATCGGATGCGCGATTTCCCGGTCAATGAGACCGCGCGCGGCAGCGAGCACGCGAATGTCATCGCCTTCCGGCAAAACGATCTTGAAATGGCGACCGCGTGCTGTATCGAAACAGCGCTCGATGGGATTCATGTTGAGTTCAAGCGTGTCGTGACGGGGCCATAGATGACTGAAACAAACGAACCGATCAAGATTCACCGCGGCTTGAAGGGTGTCTATTTCGACCGCTCGCCATGCACTTTCATCGATGGACGCATCGGCGAGCTGCGTTATCGCGGCTATTCGATCCACGATCTCGCCGAGCATTCGACGTTTGAAGAGACCGCCTGGCTGTTGCTGTACGGCGAATTACCGAGCAAAGCGCAGCTCGCGGAATTCGACCGTGCATTGAAGGGCGCACGCGAATTGCCGGCGCCGATCTTCGACATCATCCGTACCATCAAAAAGGCGCATCCGATGGACGTGCTGCGCACCACGGCCTCGGCGCTCGCCGCTTTCGACGGCGAGACCGCCGACAATTCGCACGACGCCGCGATCCGCAAAGGCATTCGCTTGACCTCGCAAGTGCCGATGATCGTCGCGGCGCACGCACGGCTGCGCGACGGGCTCGAGCCCATAGCCGCGAGCAAGGAACTGTCGCACGCCGCCAATCTGTTATGGATGCTTAAAGGCGAACAGCCGAGCGCGGACGCCGCGCAACTGATCGACCGCGACCTCGTGCTGCATGCCGAGCACGGCTCCAATGCCTCGTCGTTCACCGCACGCGTGGTCATCGGCACCGAGGCGAATCTGCACGCCGCCATCACCGCGGCGATCGCGGCGTTGTCCGGTCCGGCGCATGGCGGCGCCGCCGAAGATGTGATGAAGATGGCCGAAGAGATCGGCGATCCGTCGCGCGCGGCCGATTATGTGCGCGACAAGCGCAAGGCCGGCGAAGCGGTGACCGGCTTTGGCCATCGCGTTTACCGCGCCGAGGATCCGCGAGCGCGGCACATGCGCGCCGGGGTCGAGCGCCTGTCGAAGGAAATGGGTCAGCCGCGCTGGTACGAAATTCTACAAGCCGTGGTGGCGGCCATGGCGCCCTATGCGCGCCACGGCGTCAATGTGAACGTCGATTTCTATTCCGGCGTGGTCTACCACCTGCTCGGCATCAAGCGCGATTTGTTTGTGCCGATCTTCGCGGTCGGCCGCATTCCCGGCTGGGTCGTGCAAGCGCTCGAGCAAATGGACAACAATATCCTGATCCGGCCGCTGACGCTTTATAGCGGCCCGGATGCGCGGTCTTATGTCCCGCTCGAACGGCGGCCGGCATAGGCGGCCACACCGACTTGTTGTACGGGCAATTCGGCGATCTCACCTCGTACTTGGCCAGCAAGCAGCTTCGCCCCATCCTGGCGTTCGCGGAAAACCGTGTTCCCGCCTATCCCGCGATTCCGACAGTGGGGGAGCTCAACTACCGCATCAATATCACGCACTTTCGGGCATTCGCGGTCAAAAGCGGCACGGACGCGTCGCGATACGACGCGGGCTCTCGGCGGCACGTCCGCTGTTTCACGGCAAATCTAAATCGCGGAGTCCCGCTACACGATCGGTCATGGCTGCCGTTTTTTGCCGGAGCGGGATGACTTTTCTTCGAATCGCCATCCCGCTCCAGCCGCTTGTTGGAGCATGTCCTTTTCGCAAAACCGGGTTCCACTTCTGCGGGACATGCTCTAGCGTGGCCCGGCATGGACGCCGCACGCACCATCATAGCCGACACAGCGGAGCCCGAAGCCGCCGCCCGCGTCACGCCCATGGCGTCCGACGAAGCCGGACGCGCGATGCCCAAAGCGCCCGACGACATCGGGCGCATAACACCGATGATGGAGCAATATATCGAGATCAAGGCGGCCAATCCGGATTGCCTATTGTTCTACCGGATGGGCGATTTCTACGAACTGTTCTTCGACGATGCCGAAACCGCCTCGCGCGCGCTTGGCATCATGCTGACCAAGCGCGGTAAGCATCTTGGCCGCGATATTCCGATGTGCGGGGTGCCGATCGAGCGCGCCGACGAATACCTGCATCGGCTGATCGCGCTCGGCCACCGCGTCGCCGTCTGCGAACAGCTCGAAGACCCCGCGGCAGCGCGCAAGCGCGGCGCCAAGAGCGTGGTGCGCCGCGACGTGGTGCGGCTGGTAACGCCCGGCACGCTGACCGAGGATTCGCTACTAGACGCCAAGCGCAACAATTACCTGCTGGCGCTTGCGAGAAGCCGCGCCTCGTCGGGCGAGGACCGCTTCGCGCTGGCCTGGATCGATATATCGACCGGCGAATTTCGCGTGGCCGAATGCGACCGTGCTTCGCTAAGCGCCGAAATCGCACGCATCGAGCCAGGCGAAATCATCGTATCCGACGCGCTGTACGCCGATACCGAGCTCGCGCCCTACCTTCGTTCGCTGCCGGCGCTCACCCCGCTCACCCGCGACGTATTCGATGGCGCCACCGCGGAGCGGCGGCTCGCATCGTTTTTCGGCGTGGCGACAACCGCCGCATTCGGCGCGTTCTCGCGCATCGAGCTTGCTGCGGCGGCGGCGGCGGTCACTTATGTCGAGCGCACCCAGATCGGAAAGCGCCCGCCGTTGTCGGTGCCGGCGCGCGAAGCGGCCGGCGCGACGCTGCAAATCGATCAGGCGACGCGCGGCAATCTCGAGCTCGTCCGCACGCTGTCCGGCGAGCGGCGCGGATCGCTCCTTGCCGCGATCGACCGCACTGTGACGGCCGCCGGCGCGCGGCTGCTAGCGCAGCGCCTTGCCGCGCCGCTGACCGACCCCGCCGAGATCGCGCACCGGCTCGATGCCGTGGCGGTGTTCGTCGACGACAGCGCCGCACGGAACGATCTACGCGCGCAGTTGAAAGCCGTCCCCGATTTGGCCCGCGCGCTGTCGCGCATCGTCATCGACCGCGGCGGGCCGCGCGACCTCGCGGCAATTCGCGACGGCATTTTCGCCGCGGTCGAATTTGCCGCAAAACTTTCGGCGCTTGGGGCGTTGCGGCGCGACATTGCGCAAGCGGTCGAGGCGCTGCGCCGGCCCGACGGCGCGATTGCCGCCGAGCTGAAGCGGGCGCTGGCGCAGGAGCTGCCGGCGTTCCGCCGCGATGGCGGCTTTGTCCGCTCAGGTTACGAGCCGGCGCTCGATGAAGCGCGGGCGCTACGCGACGAATCCCGCCGCGTCATCGCCGCGCTGCAAGTGCGCTACGCCGAGACAACCGGCATCCGCGCACTAAAAATCCGCCATAACAATGTGCTCGGTTATTTCGTCGATGTCTCGGCGCAGCACGGCGAGAAATTGATGAGCGCGCCGCTCAACGCCACGTTCATCCATCGCCAAACGACGGCCGGCCAGGTGCGCTTCACCACCACTGAGCTTGGCGAACTCGAAGCCAAGATCGCCAATGCCGCCGAGCGCGCGCTGGCGCTCGAACTCGAAATCTTCGACCGCCTCGCCGCGTCCGTTGCCGCGGCAAGCGCGACGATCAAGGCAGCGGCGGACGCGATGGCGCTGCTCGACGTGGCAAGTGCGCTGGCGGCGCTGGCAGTCGAGCGCAACTACACGCGCCCGGAAATCGACGGCAGTCTCGCTTTCGCCATTGCCGGCGGCCGCCATCCGGTGGTCGAACAAGCGCTCGTCGCAAACGGCGGCCCGTTCGTCGCCAACGATTGCGATCTGTCGCCGCCACCCCAATCCCTCCCGTCCCCGCAAGCGCGGGAGGCAGGGATGGGGGCCGGCCGCATCTGGCTCGTCACCGGCCCGAATATGGCGGGAAAATCGACCTTCCTGCGCCAGAACGCGCTGATTACCGTGCTCGCCCAAATGGGAAGCTACGTGCCGGCGCGGGCCGCACATATCGGCATCGTCGATCGCTTGTTCTCGCGCGTCGGCGCCGCCGACGATCTGGCGCGCGGCCATTCGACCTTCATGGTCGAGATGGTCGAGACCGCAGCGATCCTCAACCAGGCCGGCGAGCGCGCGCTGGTCATTTTGGACGAAATCGGCCGCGGCACGGCGACGTTCGACGGGCTGTCCATCGCCTGGGCGACGATCGAGCATCTGCACGAGAGCAATCGCTGCCGCACGCTGTTCGCCACTCACTTTCACGAAATGACGGCGCTCGCGGCAAAGCTTGCGCGGCTGCACAATGCGACGATGCGGGTGAAGGAATGGCAGGGCGACGTCGTATTCCTGCATGAAGTCGTTGCCGGCGCGGCCGACCGCTCCTACGGCATCCAGGTGGCGAAACTTGCCGGCCTGCCGGGCAGCGTGATCGAGCGCGCCAAAATCGTGCTGGCGCAAATCGAAGCCGAAGATCGGACATCGCCGGCGCGGCGGCTGATCGACGATCTGCCGCTGTTCGCGGCGACGCGCCCGGCGCCTGCGCCACAACGCGACACCGCGCTCGATGCTGTGATCGAGGCGCTTGCCGCGCTGCATCCCGACGAAATGTCGCCGCGCGAGGCGCTCGAAGCGCTCTACGCGCTCAAGGCGCAGCTGGCGAAGATCAAATCATAGCCCGTAAAGCCGAGCACGGGCCCTTGCCGCCGCACATGAGGCTGACCACGCAGCCGGTTCCGAGCCGGCCTGGTCAACGCCATGCTCGATCTCGCGCATGGCAGGATTGATCGCCCGGTGTCTGGCCCATAGTATCGCCGTCCAGACGGGGGCACACGGGATCGCCGGGCGTCGCCCGCGCACGGGAGGACTGGGGGATGTGTAGGATTTTGTATACGATCGGCGCCGGCGTGGCGCTTGCCATCGGAATGGCGGCACCGGCGAGTGCCGCGCTGAATTCCTGCGACGGCCCGATCGTTCTCGGCACCACGATGTCGCTGACCGGCGTCAATTCGACGCTGGCCGGTAAGTGGGACAAGATGACCGAGGCGTTCGAGAGAGACTTCAACAAGACCGGCGGCGTCTACCTCAAGTCCTGCGGCAAGAAGCTGCCGATCAAGTTCGTCTATTATGACGATCAGAGCATACCGGCCACGGCGGTGTCGCTTTACGAGAAGATGGCCACTGTCGACAAGGTCGATCTCTTCGTCGGTCCCGACTGGTCGTCGCATGGCTTTCCGGTGTCGCAGGTCTTTGAAAAGTATAAGATTCCGAGCGTGATGTCGAACGTCGCCACGCCCGCGGTCTATCAGGCTGGCTTCAATTACATCGCCGGCATGGCTTTGGCCGCGCCGACCTGGTCGGAGAACTATTTCGAAATGCTGGCGCATATGAATCCCAAGCCGAAGTCGATTTTCTGGGTGGTGCAGGACAATCTGGTAACCAAGGCAGTGCGCGCCACCAACGGCAAACTTGCCGACAAGGCCGGCCTGCAGACCGTCGGCGAGGAGGAGTTCGCATCCTCGACAAAGAATTTCGCCGGACTGATCCTGAAAATGAAGGCGGCTCAGCCTGACATCGTCTACATCTCGTCATTCGACGCCGTCTCGGTGCCGCTATTGCAGCAGATGCGGCAATTGCAAGTCCACGCAATGGACGTGCACCACATCATGGCCTCGGGGTCGCTCGCCCGAGAGGTCGATCTCACCGGGGTGACCGGTGAAATCTACTGGTACGAAGGCGTCGGCGGTCCCTATTCCGACCTCGCCCGCGAAGTCCTCAAGGACGCCGGCATCCGCACCTTCGATTACATCTGGACCATGGGGCGCATGGACTCCTACCTGGTGATGATCCAGGCGATCGAGCGCGCCGGCGCCATCGACCGCGACAAGGTCAGGGACGAGTTGCGCAAGCCGGGCGCGATGTTCAAGCGCCCGGGCGGCGAGTTCCAGTTCAATGCAGGGGGCCTCTCGCAGATCGTCGCCTTCACCCAGCAGATCCAGAACGGCGAGCCGGTCGTGGTCTGGCCGAACGAACAGGCGACCGGCAAGATCATCTGGCCGTCGCCCTCCTGGCACTGATAACGTCCGAGCGAATGCGCGATGCCTGGCCAAGCGGTCAGGCATCGCCCCCACCATGTGCGGGCCGCCTGCACGACCGGTGAGCGCATGACGGCGATCATCATACAGCTCCTGATCGGCGGCATCCTGCTCGGCGGGCTGTATGCCTTGATCGCCTTTGGCCTGTCGCTGATTTACGGCGTCGTCCGCATTCTCAATTTCGCGCATGGCACGCTGCTGGCGATGGCCGGCATCGCCGCCAGCGTGATGTTCGCTGCTTGGCACCTCAATCCGATGCTCATCGGGGCGATCCTGTTCCCGCTGGCTTTCGGCTTCGGCTGGCTGATGTATCGCTATCTGCTCGAGCCGCTGAAGCGGCGCAATCCGGTGCAGATGACGGTCGGCACCGTGCTGGTGACGGTCGGCCTGCTCTTGATCCTCAGCGACCTCGCCGCGCTGTTGGCCGGCCCGACCTCGAAGAACATCCCGCTGGAAGTGTCGGTCTTCATGGTCAAGGGCATCATCATCTCGACCACCGATCTTGCCATTTTCACCGGCGTGGTGGCGCTGACCGTCGCGCTGCACCTCATTCTCACCCGCACCTGGTTCGGACGCGCGGTGCGCGCGGTGACCCAGGACGGCGTCGGCGCGCGGCTTTGCGGGGTCCGCGCCGGCACCATCCATGCGGCAACCGTCGGCTTCGGCTGCGCGATCGTGGCGCTTGCCGGCGTCCTCTATGTCCTCAATTTCCCGGTCAATCCGTATGACGGCTTCGCGCTGACGGTGAAGGCCTTCACCATCATCATTCTCGGCGGCATCGGCAACCTGCTCGGGGCGTTGCTTGCCGGAATATTTCTCGGCGTCGCCGAGGCGCTGACCGGGTTCTTCTGGACGTCGCAATGGGCGCCGGGGCTGAGCATCATTCTCTTGCTGGCGATCCTGGTGGTGTTCCCGCAGGGCTTGCTGCGACGGAGCGGAACGTGACGGGTGCGGCCTCAGCAGCTGGCGCGCCGGCGTCGCCCATGCGGGCGCGGATGGCCGGCGCCGCGATCGTGGCTCTGGCGGCGCTCATTCCGGTCTTCGGCGGCGCCTATCTGACGACGGTCCTGTTCACGCTGTTCTACGCCTATATCGTCGCGCAGAGCTGGGATTGGCTGCATGGCGAAGCCGGCTACGTCAATCTCGGCCACTACATCTTTTTCGGCACCGGCGCCTACGCCTTTGCCGTCGCCAATGTGCACGGTCTGCCGGTGGTACTGTGCTTTTTCGTCGCGGCGCTGTTCACCGGACTTGCCGGGGCGGCGCTGAGCCTCCCGCTGTTCCGTTTGCGTGGCGATTCTTTCGCCTTCGCCACCTTGGCGCTGCTGCCGCTGTTCGAACTTCTGGCCTCGAACCTGGTGCCGATCACCCGCGGCGCCGACGGCATCCTGCTGCCGCCAGCAACCGCCATGATCGACGGCATCGACGTCAAGATATTTGCCTATTACGTGGCGCTCGCCGTCGCCCTCGCCGTCTTCTGGCTCACTCTGTGGATCAGCCGAAGCCGGTTAGGCTATGCGCTCAAGGCCATCCGCAATGACGAGCAGGCGGCCGAGGTGGTCGGCATCCGCATCTTTCCCGCCAAGCTGCAGGCCATGAGCTTCGGTGCCGCCGCGGCCGCACTCGCCGGGGCCGCCTATGCCTGGTCGTTCCGCTATATCGATCCGCGTACGGTGTTCGGCCTCGACGTGGCATTGATTCCGGTCGCCATGGCGCTGCTCGGCGGTTCGGGCCTGCTGTGCGGCCCGCTGATCGGCGCCGTGCTGCTGTCGGTTGCGGTCCAGGCGCTCATCGTCAATCTGACCATGCTGCAGTTCACCATTATCGGGCTGGCGATCCTGCTTATCGGCCGCTTCATGCCCGGGGGGCTGTTGCGCGCGGGCTGGGTGCAACGGGTGCCGGGCCTGGCGCTGCTCGGCCAGGAACATCATGAGCGCTTCGCCGCCACGGCTGGGCCGCCCGGCAAGGCGGAGCATGGCTTGGCGCTCGCCGCCGCGGCTGCGGACCGCTCGGGCGTACTGTTGCAAACACGCGATCTGACCATGGCCTTCGGCGGCAATGTCGCGGTCAACAAGGTGAACATCGCGATCAAGGAAGGCGAGATTGTCGGGCTGATCGGCCCCAATGGATCCGGCAAGACGACGCTGTTCAATTGTCTGTCGAAGGTCTACGAGCCCGCCGCGGGGGATATCGTCTTTGCCGGACAAAGCCTGCGCGGCATGCGCCGCGACAGCGTCTCGCGACTTGGCATCGGCCGCACCTATCAGATCCCGCGGCCGTTCGGGGATCTCACGGTGCAGGAAAACGTGGCGATGCCGCTGATGTTTCGGGATGACAACCGCCTTGGCCTGCATGCGGCGCTCGCCGAGGCGGCGCGTTTCGCCGGCTATGCAGGGCTTGGCGGCGCGCTCGATCGACGTGTCGACAGTCTGACGCTGCAGCAGCGCAAGGCGGCGGAATTCGCCCGCGCGCTGGCCTGCCGCCCGCGCCTGTTGCTGGTCGACGAGGTCGCCTCCGGCCTGACGCCGGCAGAGGTGCGGCGCTTCGTCGAGCATATCCGCGAAGTGCGCGACAGCTACGGCATAACCGTCATCTGGGTCGAGCACATCATCTCGGCGCTGAGCCGGGTGGTCGACCGGCTGATCGTCCTGGAGCAGGGATCGGTGATCGCCGACGGCGCGCCGCAGGAGGTTCTGCGCGACGATCGGGTGCTGCGCACCTATCTGGGGCGCGCCAAGGAGCCGGCGTGATGCTTGAAGTCTCGCACCTCATGGTCGATCACGGTCAGCTTCGGGCGCTGTGGGACGTAAGCTTCCGCATCGACGAGGGCGAACGTGTCGGCCTGCTCGGCGCCAACGGCGCCGGCAAGTCGACGACGCTTGGTGCCGTGCTGGGCCTCTACCGGCCTTGCGGCGGCGAAATCCGCTATCGGGGAAAGCTGGTGACGGGCCGCGATGCCGCCGACAGCGTCGAAGACGGCATTGCGCTGGTTCCCGAAGGCCGGCGCCTGTTTGCGGAAATGACCGTGCGCGAAAATCTGGAAATGGGCGCCTATCAGCGCAGCAAGCGCGCTCTCATCGCTGCAGGCCTCGAACACTGTTATTCGCTATTTCCCATCCTCAAAGACAAGGCCGCGCAGGCCGCCGGGCAGCTTTCAGGCGGACAGCAGCAGATGGTCGCGATCGGGCGGGCGCTGATGTCGCGGCCGCGGCTGCTGCTGCTCGACGAGCCATTTCTCGGCGTGGCGCCGATCATCATCGCCGAAGTGATAGAGGCACTGGAGCGATTATCGGGCGACGGCGTCACCGTGTTGTTGGTCGAGCAGAACATTCATCATGCGATGGACTTCGTCACCCGCGCCTACGTCATCGAGAACGGCCGCACCGTGCTCGAAGGCACGCGCGAGGCGCTCACCAGCGATCCCGATTTCACTTCCAAGTTTCTCGGCCTGGAATAGGCGCAGCTGGCGAAGCGCGACGCATAGCCATCGCGCGAACCAACAACAAAATACCGCTCCAGCCAACGGCGACGGCCAGGCCGATCACGAGCGCCCACCATGAGCCGAGCGTTTCGGCGAGATAATGGACGCACAGAAAACCCAGTGCCAGCCCGATGAAAGCGACCTGGGCATGCGCCGCCATGCTGGCCGTCGCCGGGCCGCCGACGCGTGGGTGCAAGATGACGATGGAGGAGCAAAAAATGATCGGAAAAAGCGCGAAAACACCGGACGCAAATGAGCCGATGCGGTAGCTTGCCGTGGTCACCACGGCGACCACGATGGCTGCGGCGAGTGCACGCAACGGCAGGTCGAACGGCGTGCGCAGGAATTTCTTCGGCGCTCCCGACGCGCGATAGCGCCAGCTCAGCGGAATGGTGATTGCGAAGACCGCGGCGTTGAGGGCTGCGGCGGTGAGCGGAGTCCAGGCCACCAGGCGCAGCAGTGCCGCCACCCCGAACCACACCAACAGCGCCACGCCGAGACTGAGAATGAGACCGCGGCGCTGCGCCAGCACCGTATAAACCAGGGCGAAGATCGAAACGGCGGCGCCGGTCGCGGCGCTGCCGATGGCGCTCGCTGCGATAAAACCCGGCGGGTGCTCGATGGCGAGAATGGTATAGGCCGCGCCGGCCGCGGTCGGCAGCGCGGCAATCAGCGCGCCGATAAACGGGCCCGACCGCTCGACGACAACCGACGTGAGGACGACGACCAGTGCCGTCAGCGCCATCTTCAGGAGCAGCTCGTACCAGAACAGGAGTTCGGGGGACATAAGCTGTCGGGCTTTCTTGCTTCGTCAATCCTGGGGCGCAGCATGGATGCGCGGGTCAAGCCCGCATGACGATACGACCGGCTTTGGCGGGTTATTTCCGTTTCAGAGCGATCTCGACCGGCGGGCCGCTCTTGATCGTCTGATAGACGACGCAATAGCGCTCAGTGAGTTTGAGGAGTTGATCGAGTTTCTCCTGAGACGCGTCGGTGTCGAGATCGAAGCGGAGCCGGAGCTGGGCGAAGCCGACCGGCGCCTCCTTGGCGACGCCGAGCGTGCCGCGGAAATCGAGATCGCCCTCGGCCGAAACCGTGCCCGATTTGAGCGGGATGTCGATCGCGGTAGCGACCGCTTTGAGCGTTACGCCGGCGCAGGCGACCAAAGCCTCAAGCAGCATGTCGCCTGAGCATAATTCCATGCCCGACCCGCCGGTCGCCGGATGCAGCCCGGCGACCGCGAGCGCGCGGCCGGTCTCGACCTTGCAGGCGATATTGGCGTCGTCGAGCGTGCCTTTGGCCTTGAGCGTAATAAAACCGGCCTTGGGATCGGCCTTGTAGCGCTCCTTGATCGGCGCTTGCAGCGCGCGCAGCCCGGCGGCATCCATGGCAAGTCCTTTCGCGTAATGAGGTGGGGAATACGGTACGCGGTAGGTTTTGTCACCACCACAAGGCCGCGCCGGCCTCGGCCTTGAGCTCATCCCCGACGCCGCTCGGAACGCGCTGCAGCGAGCGGTCGAGCGCGGCAAGCACGCGGCGTTTGACGAAATCGAAGGCGGCGGACTGGCGGTCGCGCGGCCGCGGCAGATCGACGCCGATCTCGTCGAAAATGCGCCCCGGGCGTGGGCACATCACCATGACGCGGTCGGCGAGCACGATCGCCTCATCGACGTCGTGGGTGACCAGGATCAAGGTCGGCTTGGCGTCGGCCCATAGATCGAGCAGATGGTCCTGCAGATCGGCGCGCGTAAAAGCATCGAGCGCGGAGAACGGCTCGTCGAGCAACAGCACTTCCGGCCGCGGCACCAGCGCACGTGCGATGGCGACGCGTTGCGCCTGGCCGCCCGATAATTCGCGCGGCCACCCCGCCGCCTTGTCGGACAGCCCGACGCGCTTGAGCGCCGCGGCAACGCGCTGGGCGCGCTCAGATCGAGGGCGGTCACCGAGCCCGAAGCCGACATTGTCGGCGACTTTGAGCCAAGGTAAAAGCCGCGGTTCCTGAAAGATGATGCCGATCTTTTCATGCGGCGCCGTGATCCGCTCGCCATCGAGCACGATCGAGCCTTGGCTTGCCGGATCGAGGCCGCCGATCGCGCGCAACAGCGTCGATTTTCCGCAGCCCGAGCCGCCGATCACGGCGACAATTTTGCCCAATTCAACATCGAGCGACACGCCACCGAGCGCATGCACGCCATTGGGATAGGTTTTGCCGACGTTTTCAAGGATCAACATTACGGCGTCCCAAACTTATTCCGCTCATTCCCGCGCAAGCGGCAATCCAGACGATGGCACCTCGCTTTTGATTTCCTGGGTCCCCGCTGCCGCGGGGACGAGCGGATGATGGAGCCGATCGCATCGATCTAATCCTGCCGCACCACGTCTTCCCAGCGCAGGAATGGTGCGGCGACAAGCGCAATGAGCCAGTCGGTCGCCTTGCCGACGATGGCGAAAGCGACGATGGCGGCGACGATTTCGGCCGGCTTGCCGAGTTCCTGCCCGTCGGTCAAAAGATAACCGAGGCCTTCGGATGCACCCATGAGCTCGGCCGCGACAACAAACATCCAGCCGAGACCAAGACCGGACCGCAACGAAATCACGTAGGCCGGTAGCACGGCCGGCAGCAGTATCCGCCGCACCATGGCGACGTCGGACAGCCGGAACGCGCGGCCGACTTCGACCAGCTTGCGATCGACCGATTGGATCGCGCCCATCAGACCGAGATAGACCGGAAAGAACACGCCGACCGCAATCAGCGTCACCTTCGAGGCCTCGAAAATGCCGAGCCAGAGAATGAACAGCGGGATCCAAGCGATCGAGGGAATGGCGCGCAGCGCCTGCAGGCTCGGATCGAGCAGACGCCGCACCAGCGGCGAATAGCCGGCGGCAGCGCCGATGATAGTGGCGACACTCACGCCGATGCCAAAGCCGGCGGCGACCCGGCCCAACGTCACCAGCGTGTCGCGCTGCAGTTCGCCGCTGCGCGCCAAGTCGACGAAGGTGGCGAAGATGACGGACGGCGGCGGCGCCAGCCGCCCGCTCGCCCACCCCATGCGCACGATGAATTCCCAGAGCAGCGCCAGCGTGACCGGCAGAACGAAGCCGAGTAGCGGCCGCGATAACCGGGTCCAGCGGTTTCTTGCCGCCCGCTCCCGCACGGGGCTGTCCTCAACGACAATGGTCATGCCCACAACAGACATGGTGACATACGCAAAAGCAATGCGGCCCGAACGTGCGAAAGCGCCTACGCCGCCGTGACGAAGCGGTCGTCGACCAGGTCGTCGAGTGTCTTCTTGACGTCGACATTGGCCGGGACGACGCCCGCCTTCTGCAAAGCGAGCCCCGCCTGCAGGATGGCGTCGCGCTGCGCCGCACCGATGCGATTGTTGGTCAAATCGGTCCGCTCCTTGAGCTGGATGTCGACGACGGCGGCGGGCAATTTGGTCACGTCCATGAAGACGCGCTTCTCGTCATCGTAATTGGCGAGGCAATATTTGCGCGCCTGGTCGTAGACCGCGAGCACCCGGCGCGCCAGATCGGGATAGCTCTTGAGGAAATCTTCGCTCGAATTGAGGATGCCGTAGGTATTGGCGTCCTTGTTGCGGTAGAACAGCTGCGCCCCGTCCTCGACCTGCGCCTGGGCCATCATCGGGTCGAGACCGGCCCAGGCATCGACATCGCCGCGGATGAGCGCGATCTTGCCGTCGGGATGCTGCAGCAAGACCTCGCTGATGTCCTTCTCGCTCATCCCCACCGAGAGCAACGCGCGCACCAGGAAGATGTGCGGATCGGTGCCGCGCGTTACTGCGACGCGTTTACCCTTGAGGTCGGCGATCTTGTTGATCGGCGCATCCTTGCGCGTCACCAGCGCCGTCCATTCCGGTTTGGAATAAACGTAAATCGACTTGATCGGATTGCCGTTGATCCGCCCGAGCAATGCCGCCGAGCCCGCGGTCGAGCCGAAATCGATCGCGCCGGCATTGAGGAATTCGAGCGCCTTGTTCGAGCCGAGCGTCTGCACCCAGAGGATGCCGATGCCGTCCTTGGCAAATTCCTTTTCCAGAAAACCCTTCTCTTTGAGCACCATGGAGACGGGGTTGTAGGTGGCCCAATCGATACGGATTTGCGACGGCTTGTCGGCGGCGCGCGCTGGGCGTGCGATGCCAAGCGGCACGAGGCCGGCGCCAACCGCACTTGCCAATAAGACACGACGTGACAGCATGACGACCTCCCGTTGGAGCGCATCGGTTATTCAATTTCGCGCTATATTCATCCCTTAGAAAACCTTCTATCGGGCGTCAATTAGAATTATATGCTACAACAATAGCGTAAATAGAACGATTTCACTCCGTTGGTGCAGGACGCTTTTACCTCGTTTCTGCACCCTTCCGGCCCCGGCGATGACAGTATGCACCGCCTCCGCTATGCGTAGCAGCGATGCTCGACATTCAACGAACTCATCGCGCCGGCGTCGAGTTGATCGATGCCGCAGCGATCGTCACCGATCTTAAGAGACTTGCGACGATCCATGCCGGGCGCGAGCGTGAATTGCGCACGGCCGTGGCGCAGCGCCTCAAATCGGCGCTAACCCAGGCGCGGGCGCATGCGGAAGCTCTGCTGTTGAAAGACCGCCATGGCCGGCGCTGCGCCGAGCGGCTGTGCCGGGTGCAGGACGAGATCATCCGCATCTTGTTCGAGTTCGCGCGCCACGAGCTTTATCCGCTGCAGGTGCCGTCCGAAACCGAACGCATGGCGGTGATCGCGACCGGCGGCTACGGCCGCGGCCTGCTCGCTCCCGGATCCGACATCGATCTGCTCTTTCTACTGCCCTACAAGCAGACCGCCTGGAGCGAACAGGTCGCCGAGGCGCTGCTTTATTGCCTGTGGGACATGGGGCTCAAGGTCGGCCATGCCACCCGTTCGGTTGACGAATGCATTCGGCAGGCCAAGGCCGACATGACCATCCGCACCGCGGTTCTGGAAACGCGCTATCTGTTCGGCGATATAAAACTCTACAACGAGCTGACGGCGCGGTTCGATAAGGAAGTCGTGCAGGGCAGCGCGCCGGAATTCGTCGCCGCCAAGCTCACCGAGCGCGAAGAGCGCCACCGCCGCGCCGGCCAATCGCGCTATCTGGTCGAGCCCAACGTCAAGGACGGCAAGGGCGGGTTGCGCGATCTGCATACGCTGTTTTGGATCGCCAAATACGTCTATCGCGTGCGCGAGCCCGAAGAGCTGATCGATCGCGGCGTGTTCGATCGCGACGAATACAAGATGTTCCGTCGTTGCGAGGACTTCCTATGGTCGGTCCGCTGCAACATGCATTTCCTGACCGGCCGCGCCGAGGAGCGCCTGTCGTTCGACGTCCAGCGCGATATTGCGGTCCGGCTCGGTTACACCGCGCACCCCGGATTGCGCGACGTCGAACGCTTCATGAAGCACTATTTCCTCACCGCCAAGCACGTCGGCGATCTCACCGCGATCCTGTGCGCCGGCCTTGAAGAACGTCAGGCCAAGCCGGCGCCGGTCTTGAGCCGGGTGATCGCGCGCTTGCGTCCCGCGCCGCGCCCCAAAAAACTTTCCGGCACCGACGATTTCGTCATCGACAACAACCGCATCAACATCGCGCACGCCGACGTTTTCCGGCGGAATCCGGTCAATCTGATCCGGCTGTTTCATCTCGCGCAGCAGCATAATCTCGCGTTCCATCCCGAGGCCATGCGCATCGCCACCCGCTCGCTCAAGCTGATCGACAAAGAGCTGCGCGCAGACCGGGAGGCCAACCGGTTGTTCCTGGAAATCCTGACGTCGCGGAACGACCCCGAGACCGTGCTGCGGCGCATGAACGAAGCCGGCGTGCTCGGCACCTTCGTGCACTCGTTCGGCCGCATCGTGGCGATGATGCAGTTCAACATGTATCACCACTATACGGTGGACGAGCATCTCATTCGCTGCATCGGCGTCCTCAATGAGATTGCACGTGGCGCCAATCCCGAATTCAGCCTGGCCAGTGAGCTGATAAAGACCATCCAACCGCAGCATCGCACCGTGCTCTGCGTCGCGCTGTTCCTGCACGACATCGCCAAGGGACGCATCGAGGATCATTCGCTGGCCGGCGCGCGCATCGCGCGACGGCTATGTCCGCGGCTCGGGCTCAATGCGGCGGAGACGGAACTGGTCGCATGGCTGGTCGAGGTTCATCTCGTCATGTCGACGGTGGCGCAGTCGCGCGATCTTTCCGACCGCAAGACGATCGAAAATTTCGCCGCCGTGGCACAGTCATTGGAGCGATTGAAGCTGCTCACCATCCTCACCACCGCCGACATCCGCGCGGTGGGCCCCGGCGTGTGGAACGGCTGGAAAGCGCAACTGCTGCGCACCCTTTATTACGAAACCGAGCCGGTGCTCACCGGCGGCTTCTCCGAGGTCAACCGCGCCCAGCGCGTGGCCATGGCGCAAGCCGAATTCCGCGCCGAGCTCAAAGACTGGCCGGAGCAAACCCTACAAAACTACGTCGATCGCCACTATCCGGCCTATTGGCTCAAAGTCGATCTGCCGCACAAGCTCGCGCAGGCGCGCTTCGTCCGCGCCAGCGAGGAGGCGGGCAACCGGCTCGCGACCAGCGTCGGCTTCGATGCCGGGCGCGGCGTCACGGAGCTGACGGTGTTCGCACCCGACCATCCGTGGCTGCTCTCGATCATCGCCGGCGCCTGTGCGCTGGCCGGCGCCAATATCGTCGACGCGCAGATCTACACCACCACCGACGGTCTCGCGCTCGACACCATCGCGGTGTCGCGCGAGTTCGAGCGCGACGAAGACGAGGCGCGCCGCGCCGCGCGCATCGGCGACGCCATCGAGAAGGCGGTACGGGGCCAACTCAAATTGCCCGACGTGGTGGCCAAACGCGCCGCCCCGAAAGGCCGGCTCAAGGCCTTCGCGATCGAGCCCGAGGTCTCGATCAACAACCAATGGTCGAACCGCTACACCGTGGTCGAAGTCACCGGCCTCGACCGGCCGGGCCTGCTTTACGAACTGACCACCACGCTGTCCAAGCTCAACCTCAATATCGCTTCGGCGCATGTGGCGACCTTTGGCGAGCGCGTCGTCGACGTGTTCTATGTGACCGATCTCACCGGCGCCCAGATTACGACGCCGACCCGTCAAGCCGCGATCAAACGGCCGCTGCTGGCGCTGTTCGCCCCAGCCGCCGAGGGCAAGCCGGCCAAAGAGGCGGTGGGGTGACTGTCCTCCCCCTCCTTCCCCCACAAGGGGGTGGGAGGAGCAGGTAACTGCGCCTTAAACCCCCCGCTTTACCGTGTTTTTCGGCGCGTTTTCCGCGCTGAGGGCGGGATATGGCGTGGCGCGAGCGACGCAAACGGACCGGCGACAGCGAAGGATTTGATTTTCGCTTGCGCCCGGGAGACCGCATTGGCGGTCCGCCCGGCGGCGGCAACCGCCGTCGCGAACGCAGGCCCCGCACCAGCCGCAAGGCACGGCGCGGCGGCAAAGGCGGGGCCCGGATCGGCCGAGTGTTCTATTGGGGCGCAGTCCTGGCGCTGTGGGCCCTGATCGCCGGCATCGGCGCGCTCATCTGGGTCGGCATCCATTTGCCGCCGATCCAATCGCTGGAAATTCCCAAACGGCCGCCCTCGGTCCTGATCCTCGGGGACAATGGCGCAACGCTGGCCACCCGCGGCGACATGGGCGGCGCAGCGGTGCCGCTCGCCGAACTGCCCGATTACGTTCCCAATGCCTTCATCGCCATCGAGGACCGCCGCTTCTATTCGCATTACGGCATCGACCCATGGGGAATTCTCCGCGCCGGCGTCGCCGACGTGCTGCATCGCGGCGTTTCCGAAGGCGGCTCGACCATCACGCAGCAGCTCGCCAAGAATCTGTTCCTCACGCAGGAGCGCACCGTCAGCCGCAAGCTGCAGGAAATCGCGCTCGCGCTCTGGCTCGAGCATAAATTCAGCAAAGCGCAGATTCTCGACCTCTATCTCAACCGCGTCTATTTCGGCTCCGGCGCCTACGGCATCGAAGCCGCCGCGCAACGCTATTTCGGCAAGTCGGCGCGGCATTTGACGCTGCCCGAAGCGGCGATGCTGGCCGGCCTGGTGAAATCGCCGTCGCGACTGGCGCCGAACCACAATCCGGACGGCGCAGTGCGGCGCGCAGCGCTGGTGATCGCCGACATGGCGGAACTGAAAATGATCGGCGACAGCGCGGCTGAGCTCGCCTTGGCGCATCCCGCGCGCGCGATCAAGCCGGCCGGCGCCGGCACGGTCAATTACGTCGCCGATTGGGTCATGGATGCCGTCAACGACATCGTCGGCAATATCGATCAGGATATCGTGGTGCAAACAACGATCGATCCGGCGCTGCAAAGCGCCGCCGAACAGGCTTTGGTCGATACGCTCAGCCAAAAGGGCGACAAGCTCAATGTCGGCGAAGGTGCGCTGGTCGCCATGACGCCGGACGGCGTGGTGCGCGCGCTGGTCGGCGGGCGAAATTACGGCGAGAGCCAGTTCAACCGCGCCATCGACGCCAAGCGCCAGCCCGGCTCCGCCTTCAAGCCCTTCGTTTATCTCACCGCGCTCGAACACGGGCTGACGCCCGACACCGTGCGCGAAGACGCGCCGATCGCGGTGAAGGGCTGGAAGCCGGAGAATTACGAGCACCAATATTGGGGGCCGGTGACGCTGACCCAGGCGCTTGCCAATTCGCTCAATACCGTATCGGTGCGGCTCACGCTCGAATTCGGACCCGACGCGGTCATCCGCACCGCTTACCGGCTCGGCATAAATTCACAGCTTCAATCCAACGCCTCGATCGCGCTTGGCACCTCGGAAGTGTCGCCGTTCGAGCTCGTCTGCGCCTACGCGACTTTCGCCAACGGCGGGCTCGCGATCTCGCCGCATGTCGTCGAGCGCATTACGACCGCCGACGGCAAGACGCTTTACGACCGCGCCGCGCCGCCGCTCGGACGCATCGTCGAAGCGCGCTACGTCGGCATGATGAATACGATGATGCACGAGACTTTGGTCGACGGCACCGCGCGCTCGGCGAGCCTGCCCGGCTGGCCGGCCGCCGGCAAGACCGGCACCAGCCAGGATTACCGCGACGCCTGGTTCATCGGCTACACTTCGCACCTCGTCACCGGCGTCTGGCTCGGCAATGACGACAATTCGCCGACCAAGCGTGCGGTCGGCGGCGGGCTACCGGTCGAAATCTGGAGCCGCTTCATGAAAGTCGCCCATCAAGGCGTCGCGCCGACGCCGTTGCCCGGATTGGCGGACGGCTCGTGGTTCAATCCGGCGCCGCTGCCCGCCCCTGTTGCCGCAAACGGCGGGCAACAGCACAATCAACAAAGCAATTCGAGCGGACTCGATTTTTGGTTGCTCGATAAATTGTTCGGGCGTAGGTGAAACGTGTCGGGAAGACGATTCGGATGCGTTTCAAATTGAGATTACCTGTTTGGGAACTGACACGGTAGAACCGGCGTTCTCATCGGTGGTTTTTTGACCAGCAACTCGCTCGAGGGCGGGAGCAATTGTGGCAACGCCGCTCGAAAATTCCCGGATGCCGCCGCCGCGCGCAACCTATCGTCCGCCGGCGCCCGAGCCGCAAGCGAGCCAGTTGAGCGTTTTTCGTCTCATGACGACGCTGCGGCGCAATCCGCTCGAATGCTGGGCAAAAGATCACTTCGAGAAGCCGATTGTCGTCGGCGGCTTGCCAATCGGTCACGTTTTGGTTGTGAACGATCCGTCCGCAATTCGCCGCGTCCTTCTCGAAAATGCCGGCAATTACCGGAAGGATTCGTTGCAACGCCGGGTTTTGTCGGCGGGTCTCGGCGACGGCCTGCTCAGCGCCGAAGGCAAACAATGGCGCACGCAGCGCCGCATTCTCGCGCCGGTCTTTGCCCGCAAGACGATCGCGAGTTTTGCGCCTGCAATGGCGGATGCCGCCGCAGCCCTGGTGGAGCGATGGAGCGGCCACGACCGGCGCACCGTTGACGTGGCTGCGGAAATGTCCCGCGTCACGCTCGACGTGCTCGAACGCACGATTTTTTCCGACGGCCTCGGACGCGAAGCCGAAGAGTTTCGCGTCGCCATGGTCACCTACTTCAACACGATCGGCCGCATCGATCCCCTGGATGTGCTGGGCGTCCCGGCATTCGTGCCCCGGTTCAGCCAATGGCGCGTGCGCTCCACGTTGCGCTTTTTCGAAGCGGCCATCGACGAAATCATCGCGACGCGGCGCCGGCGTTTGAGCGAGAATTCCGCCACGACCGCAAACGACATTCTCACCCTGCTGCTGGCCGCGCTCGATCCGGATACCGGGCAGCGAATGACCGAGGCGGAGGTCCGATCGAATATCTTGACCTTTATCGCCGCCGGACACGAAACGACAGCCAATTTGCTCAGCTGGTCGTTGTTTCTGCTGTCGCAATCGCCGGAGTGGCGCCGCCGGCTTGAATCGGAGGCGGCGCGCGAATTGGACGGCCCAGTGGCGGGTTTGGCCGATCGCCTGCCGGAAACGCGCGCGGTCATCGACGAAGCGATCCGGCTATATCCGCCGATTGCCGCGATCAGCCGCGTCGCAGACGACGCCGACGAGCTTGCCGGCGAGAAAGTAAGACGCGGCTCGATCGTCGTGATCGCCCCATACGTTCTGCACCGCCATCGTTTGTTGTGGCGCGATCCGGATCTATTCGATCCGACCCGGTTTCTCGGCGCGGCCCGCTCGGAGATCGATCGCTACGCCTACCTGCCGTTCGGGGCGGGCGCGCGGACTTGTATCGGATCGGCCTTCGCCTTGCAGGAGGCGACGTGGGTGCTGGCAACGATCGTCAAAAACTTCGACTTGCGGCTCGATGCCGATGCCGAAATACGCCCCCTATTACGGGTGACGCTGCGGCCGGCCGGCGGATTGCCCATGATCGTCAGAACAAAGCCGCCCGAAACGCCGGCATTGCGACGCCAGCCATATCGACCGGCGCACCAAGATGGCCGCACGTTGCAGGCCGGCAAGCGGCAGATCGGGTAGGTCAATCCAGGACGTCAGTTCCGGCAGACCGTTTACCCAACATCAGCTTGTCGAGAAGCCGCGGCATCGCCCGGGCATACGAGGCGGGCAGCCCGATCGTGTGAGCGAGGTCGATCGCGGCGGCCGGTCCCTGTTTCTTTTTCAGAAACCAGCGAATCCGCTCGTTGACCGCATAAGGAATCGGTTCCAACCGCTGCTCGGTAACGACGAAGTCATCGCCAATCGAAATCCGACCGCAATTGAGAAAACTGCCAAATACGCCGCGGCGATGGAGGATGCGGTCATGCTCGACCAGGCGCAGAATGTTTTTGCACGGCTCGCAGTGAAACGTGAGCCGCAGCAACGCTTGACCGATTTGCACGACAATGCCGGACGGCAGCTCGTAAAGCTGATCGAAATTCACCGCGATATTTTCGCGAAGATCGCCGGGTTGTAATCCGCATTCAGCCATCACCGATCGCGATGCGATCAAGGCCTGGCGAAACGGCGCGCAGGCCAAAGCATCGGCGATGCCGCGCCTATCGCAGGCCATCGTCGTGACGGCTTGGAGCGCAGCGCCGTGCTTGCGCTTTAGGAACAGATTTGTGACGGTCAACGGCCCCGCCTTGGAGTTTGGAAACGATCCCACAGGCTCGCATCACGATGCGGCGAAACGTTGACGGCGGAAAATTAAATTTTTTCGCGGCGCGGGCCGCACGGGAACCGCCCGAATTGGTTCAACGCCGTGCTAAATTTTGCGCAGATCGTGGTTCTTCAGCGGCAGCGAGCGGATGCGCTTGCCGGTGGCGGCGAAGATCGCATTGCAAAGTGCGGGCGCAAGCGGCGGCACTGGCGGCTCGCCGACGCCGCCCCAAAAGCCGCCGCTCGGTACCATCACGGTCTCGACCTGCGGCATATCGGCCATGCGCAGCATCTCATAGTCGTCGAAGTTCGATTGTTCGGCAGCGCCATTCTTGATGGTGATCTCGCCATAGAGCGCCGCCGTTAGCGCATAGACAACAGCGCCTTGCGTTTGCATTTCGACCGAGAGCGGATTGATCACATATCCGCTGTCGAGCGCCGAAACGACACGATGCACGCGCACGCGCCCATCCGTGACGGAGGCCTCGACGACCTGCGCGCAATAACTGCCGCACGCCTCGTTGAGTGCGATACCGCGGAACCTCCCGGCGGGGAGCGGTCTGCCCCAGTTCGCCCGCTGCGCTGCGGCGTCGAGCACGGCGAGATTGCGCGGATTGCCGCGCAACAGCCGCCGCCGGTATTCGTATGGATCGATACCCGCAACGTGCGCCATCTCGTCGACGAAGCATTCCTTGTAGTAAGCGTTCTGGGTGTAATTGATCGCACGCCAGACCCCGAGCGGCACCGGCGTCGGGCAAAGGACATAGTCGACCAGGTAATTCGGCACGTCGTAGGGCATTTCTTCGGCCAGGCCGCTGACAAAAGTCCGGTCCATGATGTTTGTGCCGAACCCCGGCACGAGCGACGCCACGAAGGACGGTCCGGCGAGGCGAACCGTCCAGGCGAGCGGCATCCCGTCGTCGCCGAGGCCGGCGATTAAGCGCGCCATGCCGAACGGCCGATAGAGATCGTGTGCGATATCTTGTTCGCGCGACCAGAGAAGCTTGACTGGCCCGTCGCATTCCTTGGCGATGAGAACCGCTTGGCCGACAAATTCCTGTATGGTGCCGCGGCGGCCAAAGCCGCCGCCCAGCATGGCGCCGTGCACCACCACCTTGTCGTTCGATACGCCGGCGGCTTCTGCAGCGGTTGCCAGCGCCGTCGCCGGATCCTGGGTCGGCGCCCAAATCTCGACCCCGTCGCGGGTCACATGCGCGGTGCAGGTCTGCGGCTCCATAGTCGCATGGGCGAGAAACGGGACCATGTAATCGGCCTCGATGCGGCGTGCGGCGCGGGCAAGACCGGCTGCGGCATGACCGTCGGCGCGGCCCACCTCGCCTTCCTTGCCGGCGAGGGCGCTACGCACCGAATCGGCAATTGCCGCCGTCGACAGCGCGCCGTTGCCGCGGTCGTCCCAATCGACCTGCAAAGCCTCGACCGCGCGCTTGGCCTGCCACCAGGAATCGGCGACGACAGCAACGGCATCCGGCAGGCGCACGACACGACGCACGCCGCTCATCTCCGCAAGCCGCCTCTCGTCGACCGCTTTCACGCCACCCTGGAAAACCGGACACTGTTGGATCGCGGCGTACAGCATGCCAGGCAGCCGCACGTCGATCGCATAGATTGGCTGCGCCGTGACTTTGGCAAAAACATCGAGACGTTTGCGCGGCGTACCGGCGAGCTTCCAGTCGCGTGGCGGCTTCACTTTGACCTTAAGCGGCGGCGCGATCTTGGCGGCGTCTTCGGCGACGGCGCCGAATGTCACCGTGCGGCCGCTTGATGCATGCGTGATGATGCTGCTTTGCGCGGTACATTGCGCGGCCGGCACGCTCCATCGCGCCGCCGCGGCGGCGATCAGCATTTCGCGGGCGGCGGCGCCGGCCCTGCGCAAATCGTGCTGCGATGAACCGATGGAGCGGCTGGCGCCGGTCGAAATGTCGCCCCAGATCCGGTTGCGACGTAAATTATCCTGTGCCGTGACGAATTCGGTACGGACCTTCGCCCAGTCACACTCGAGTTCCTCGGCGACCAGCATGGCAAGGCCGGTCAGGGCGCCTTGGCCCATCTCGCAATGCGCGACGCGAATCGTCACGGTATCGTCCGGGGCAATCAGTACCCAACAGTTCATTTCCGCTGTATTGGCGACGCCCCGCGCCGACCTCGTCGCCAACGGCACGGCTACGCCCAGCGCCAGCCCGCCGCCCGCAGCGGTAGCGCCGACAAGAAAGGACCGGCGATCAAATTCGCCGCCAGGCCTCATGGATTTCCCCCTATTTCGCAGTGCCCAGATGGCAATTTCGTCTTCGCATGCCCTGCGACAAATGCCCTAATGCCGATAATCTACCCGACCCGCGCCGTGAATCGCAATTCGGGGACCAATTATGGCCGAGAAACATTTGGACCTGGAACAGCGCATACGCGCTATCGAGGATCGCCTCGAAATCTACAATCTTATCGCCGGCCATCCGCCGAGCGCCGATACCGGCGCCGCGGCCTATGCCGAAGCCGTCTATACCGAAGACGGCGTTTTCGACCGCGGGCCCGGCCTGTCCGGCGCCGCCGGCAACAAGGCGATTGGGGCAAACCTCAAGAGCGCCGGCCATAGGGCCGCTATTGCCGGCGGCCTTGCCCATTTCACCGGCCTGCCGCATGTCACGATCGATGGCGACAAGGCCGTAGTCATTTCCTACCTGCAAATCCTCACGCCGAAAAAATCCGGCGAGGCGATCGAAGTGCCCAACCATGGCGCTTCGCGTGGCTATCACATCCACCGCGTGGTGACCAATCGCTGGGATTTAGTCCGCACGGCCTCCGGCTGGAAGATCAAACGGCGTACGCTGCGGCTGGTCGACGGCTCGGAACCGTCGCGCGAACTCCTGCGCGGGGCGTTTGAAACCTTTGCCGGGCACGGCTGAATCGACGGCGACAACCATGACGGAAATGACAAGCGAAATTCGCGACAATATGCGGATCGATTGGGACGCCCCAATCGCGATGGACGACGGCGTCGTGTTGCGCGCAGACGTATTTCGTCCCATCGCGGAGGGCACCTATCCGGTCATTCTCAGTTACGGTCCCTACGCCAAGGGGCTGGCGTTTCAAGAAGGCTATAAAGGCAATTGGGCACGGCTGATCAAATCGGCGCCGGAGGTGCTGCAAGGCTCGAGCAACAAGTATCAGAATTGGGAACTGGTCGATCCGGAGAAATGGGTGCCGGACGGCTATGTCTGCCTGCGCGTCGATTCGCGCGGCGCCGGGCGATCTCCGGGTTATCTCGACGTCTGGTCGCCGCGCGAAACCCAGGATCTATATCACTGCGTCGAATGGGCCGGCACGCAATCGTGGAGCAACGGCAAGGTCGGCATCAACGGCATTTCCTACTACGCAATGAATCAATGGACGGTGGGCGCGCTGAAGCCGCCGCACCTCGCCGCCTTGTGCATCTGGGAAGGATCGTCCGATTACTACCGCGAACTGTGTCGGCATGGCGGCATTCTCAGCGACTTTTTCAATAGCTGGCATCCACGCCAGGTGGGCAGCGTGCAGCATGGCGTCGGCGACCGCGGCGCCAAAAGCGCGCTGACGGGCGAAACGGTCGCCGGCCCGGACACGCTATCCGATGCCGCGCTCGCCAAAAATTGCGCCGATTCCCCCGGCGAAGCCAAGCGACGTAAATTCTGCGACGATTATCACGTCTCGCGCACTGCCGATTTTTCGCAGATCGAGGCGCCGCTTCTGTCGGCCGCCAATTGGGGCGGCATGGGGCTGCACACCCGCGGTAATTTCGAGGGTTATTTGTTCGCCGGGTCCAAGCGGAAATGGCTAGAGGCGCACGGCGACACCCATTTCACCCACTTCTACAGCAGCTACGGCGAAACTCTGCAGAAGCGTTTCTTCGGTCATTTCCTCAAAGGCGAGGACACCGGCTGGGAGCGGCAGCCGCGCGTTGCGCTGAACATCCGGCATCCGGGCGAAAAGTTCGTGTTGCGTAGCGAGAACGAATGGCCGCTCGCGCGCACGACGTGGACGAAATATTTTCTGCGGCCGGAGCAATTGACGCTAGGGCCGCAACAACCGGCGGCGGCCACCACGCTCGCCTACGACACGACAGGCGACGGCCTGACCTTTCGGACGCCGCCGCTCGATGAGAGTTTCGAGATCACCGGCCCGGTCGCCGCCAAACTATGGGTGTCGTCGCAAACCGCCGATGCCGATCTCTTCCTGGCGCTGCGGTTGTTCGATCCCGACGGCAAGGAAATCACATTCATCGGCTCCAACGATCCGCGCGTACCGGTGGGGCTCGGCTGGCTGCGCGCCTCGCATCGCAAGCTCGATCCGGCGAAGTCGCTGCCGTACCGGCCTTGGCACACGCACGATGAGCCATGGCCGCTGCGGCCCGGCGAGCCGGTCGAACTCGACATCGAAATCTGGCCGACTTCGATCGTGGTGCCCCCTGGATACCGGCTGGCGCTCAATATTCGAGGTCATGATTACGAAGTGGATGGGACGGACGTGGCGTTGCCGAACGCGCCTTATCCGATGAAGGGCGTCGGCCCATTTCTTCACATCGATGCCGACGACCGGCCGGACAGTATCTTCGCCACCCGCAATACCCTGCACTTTAGCCCCGGACGAGAGCCGTACCTCTTGTTGCCGATCATTCCGGAGAGGTAAGACAAGGCATAACAAGAACGATTGGCACACGGAGGAAGTCTATGGGAAATCGTTTCGCCGCATTTGCGGCGGCGGCGCTGGGCCTGACTATCGTTATGCCGCCGGCGCTCGCGCAGCAATATCCAAGCCGCACCGTCAGCGTGATCGTCCCCTACCCGGCCGGCGGACCGACCGACGAGACCGCACGTGTGGTTGCGCAATCGGTTGCGGCGCAGCTCAAACAGAGCTTCATTGTCGAGGACATCGGCGGCGGCGGCGCGATCATCGGTGCCGAGAAAGTCGCCCGCGCCACGCCGGACGGCTACATGCTGCTCGTCCACAATTTACAGATCTCCGCGAACGTTACGCTCTACAAGACGCTGCCATTCGACACCGTCAAAGCCTTTGCTCCGGTGATGCTCATCAACCGCAATCCCCTGGTCCTGGTCGGCCGCAACTCGCTGGCGCCGGACACGCTCAAGGACCTGATCGCCTTGATGAAGCAACAGCGGATGAAGGCAGCGATCCCCGGTTACGGCACCACCGGCCATCTCGCAACCACTCTGTTCGCGCAGGAAGCGGGCGTTTCGCTCGATCAAATTCCCTATCGCGGCGCCGCGCCGGCGCTTACCGATCTGTTGGGCGGGCAAATCGATCTGTTCTTCGCGACTCCGCAATCCGTCGTGCAGCAAGTCGCGACCGGAGCATTGAAGGCTTACGGGGTCACGTCGAAAGAGAAACTGCCTGAATTTCCGAATGCGGAAAGTTTTCCCGCGGTGCTGGGTCCGAAACTCGACGTTGTCTATTGGCAAGCGATGTTCGCTCCAGCCGGCACGCCTGAGGCGGTGATCGACACGCTCAACGGCGCACTGCAAAAGACGGTTGCCGATCCGGCGATCGTCAAGGCTTGGGCGGCGCAGGACGTGTCCGTCTTTCCCGCGGATCAGCGCTCACCGGCGGCGGCAGGCGCGCTCTTGCGGAGCGAAATCGCACGCTGGGGCCAAGTGATCCGCGACAACAATATCCATCTCGATCAATAGCAAGCCCCCCGCACGCGTTGACGGGATGCATCTGCACGGCGGCAACCCAAGGCCTGTTGCCATCGCCCGTCAAAGTGAAATGCGCGTCGACGCCCGCGGCGGCAAAATCCTGAGCCGGCGCTCGTAGATCGGAATGCTTTGCATCGCTTCTTGCCGGTGCTTTCAGTGTCGCCTGAGAAAATCGAGAACGACGTCGTTGAAGGCCCCCGGCCGCTCCCACGCCACGGCGTGGCCGGCATCGTGGATAACGGCACATTCATGGTTTTTCATGTGCGCGGCCCAAATGCGCATCAAGGCCGGAGGCGCCAAGAGATCGGCATCCGCGGCGATCACGAGAGTAGGCGTGGGTATAGTTGCGATCTTGGCAAAGGTGTTGGGCGCCCGGAGCTGCGGCTGGAAGCCGGCACCGGCTTGACGTGCATGCTCGTCGATCTCGATCCAGCGCTTGGTGCCTTCCGGGTTGGCGCCGCGATAAGACGGCCCAAGCTCGCGATAGTGCGCCGACTGCTTCCTGATGTCGGGGATGGCGATCCGTTCGATGAAATCCGCGATTTCCTTGTCGGCGATCGCTCCGGTGCTGGCGCCGACGACGAGTCCGCGTAACCGCTCCGGCCGCCAGGCCGCATAATCCAGGGCGGCGAAGCCGCCGCCGGCGACGCCGACCAGGTGAAACCTGTCGAGCGCGAGATGACCGACCAGTGCATCGAGATCGCCGGCGATGCTTCCCGGCTGCGGACCGGACGTCGGATCGGCGACGCTGTTGCCCCAGCCGCGGCGATCGAACGCGATAACGCGGTATCCGGCTCGGGAAAATCCCGTGATTTGTTCCTGCCAAACCGCACAGGTGCCGGTATTCGGGTGAAGCAGAACGATCGGCACGCCCGGTCCGCCGCTGTCGACAAACCACAGTTTCACGCCGGGCAAATGCGCGTGCGCACCGCGAACAGAGGGAGGCTGCCTATTTTGCATTGTTATTGTCGGTGCGGCGGATTGCCGACAGGCGGCGGGCTTTGCGGCGTCGTCACGGAATTCAAATGCGGGCCGAGCGCTTCAGGAGTGACCGGCGTAAACGCCGGGGTTTTGCCGCTCTTGCCAGCATAGGTCTCAAGCCCTTCCTTGGTCGACACGACGTCGCCGGGCCGCAGCGTTGGATCGGTCTTCGCGTCGAGCGGCACAAGCCCAAATGCGTCCCGACCGTTGCAGGTGCAATTGGCGAGTAGTTGCTTGCGATACAGAAAGGCGGTCTTGAGATCGATATAATGCGTCCCATCGCTCGCCTTGGCGCCGTCGATCTCGGCGCCGAAAAACACCTTGGTCTGACTGCCCGGGCAGATGGCGCGGCAGGTCTCGACCGGCGTCGTTGCGCCCATCTGCTCCAACGGGAAGTGCTGGCCGTCGCAGAGTCTTACACAGAAGGCAACCGTGTGCCCGGTCGAACCGGCGCCTTCATTGACGCGCTCCGGTCCGAGCGGCGTCGGCGCCACGCGCCCGATTCCTGGTGCCGGCGGCGGAAGTTCCGGATTCTGTGGCGGCGGCGGTTGCTGCTGCTGCGAGCCGCCAAAAAGAAAATCGAAGAACCCTTGGGCGCGCGCTGCGCCGCTTGCCGTCAGAGGTACAGTGCCAACCAGCGCGGCGAAAATAAGTGCCGCGCGCCGGTTCAATGCTTTGTTGCGACGCTTGCCCGTCACCGCACCACCCTACCGCCACGCCGCTTCCGCACGGATGAACCCTGCTCAGCTCAGTATTGGGACTTACCGGCCGCGCCGCAAGGCGGCCTGAGCTACCCCGCCGCCGGCAAGCGATCGATTTCCGCGGCGCCCGCCTTGATCCGCGGGATGAGCTCGCGGCCGAATTCGACGGTGTCGTTGAGGGGATCGAAGCCGCGGATGAGAAACGACCCGACGCCGAGCCGGTAATATCGCAGAATGGCATGGGCGACCTGCTCCGGCGTGCCGACGAGGCACGACGTATTGCCGAGTGCGCCGGTCGCTCGTGCGATGGGCATCCACAGCCGCTCGTCATGAACGTCGCTTTGAAGTGCAAAGCTCATCAGCCGGCGCCCGGCATTGTCGACCGGCCCGGTCATTGCCTCCTGCCGGCTCCAGCCTTTTTTGCCGCTTTCCCCGGTCATCGCCGCAAGAATCTTGTTGGCCTTCTCCCAGGCGGCAGCTTCGCTCGCCGCAACAATCGGGCGAACCGAAACATTGAAACCCGGCGTCCGTCCGAAAGCCGCCGCCCGGGCGCGAAACTCATTCATGCGCTCGCGGGTCGAGTTAAGCGGCTCGGCGTAGATCGCATAGATATCGCAAAGCCGGGCACCCATCTCCAGCGCGCCCTCCGATGCCCCGCCGAAGAACAGCGGCGGATGCGGCTTTTGCAGCGGACGCACATCCGAATGCGCGCCGTTGACGCGATAGAACTGGCCCGCGAAGTCAAATGGCTTGTCGCTCGACCAGGCCAGTTTCATCAATTCGAGGTATTCGGCGGCACGGCGGTAGCGTTCCGTCTTCGGGGTGAAATCGCCGTCGCCCTCCTGCTCGTCGTCGGTCTTGCCGGTGATGATGTGCACGGCGAGCCGGCCGCCGGTCAGATGATCGAAAGTGGCGATCTTGCGCGCCATCAACGTCGGCGCCACGAAGCCCGGCCGATGCGCGATGAGGTAGCCGAGCCGCTTCGTCTGCTCTGCGGCATGCAGCGCAACCAGAAAACCTTCGGCGGACGACGACGAGTAGCCGACCAGCACCAGATCGAATCCGGCTTGCTCGTGGGCGCGCGCGGCTTCGGTCACATAGTTCGGCGACAGGCCGCCTTCGATGACGTGCAACGTGGCGTCGCTCGACGGCGGCGTAACGCCGATCATGCCGATGATGCGGATGGACATATCCGACAGTCTCGTTAGCTCTGGAGCCGAAGCCGCTGCGCATTCTACCGAATTTGCAGGGTATAGTCAGGGCGCTTTGGGACGTTCCATTCGACCGACCGTTGCCGCACAGTCGATCCATCGGGCAAGATGCGGCGCGCAGGAGTTTGGGACGTGGCGGAAGAAGACCCTGGTCGGATGGAACGCAGGCTGGCGGCGATTTTGGCGGCCGATGTGGCTGGCTATTCGCGGCTCATGGGTCGCGACGAAGCGGGTACCGTGCGCACGCTGCGCGAGCATCGCGCCGTCGCCGATGCGCTGGTGGCCAAGCACGGCGGCCGTATTGTCAAGACCACGGGCGACGGCCTGCTGATCGAATTTCCTTCGGTGGTCGACGCGGTCGAATGCGCCGTCGCCGTGCAGGCGGCGATGGCGACCGGCAACGCCGGCATTGCGCCCGACGCGCGCATGCTGTTTCGCGTCGGCATCAACCTCGGCGACATCGTGGTCGACGGCGACGACATCCTCGGCGACGGCGTCAATGTCGCGGCGCGGCTCGAAGGCATTGCCGAGCCGGGCGGTATCTGCATTTCGGGCTCGGCTTACGATCAGGTTCGCGGCAAGGTCAGTGTCGAGTTCGCCGATTTAGGCGAGCGGAATCTGAAGAACATCGCCCGGCCCGTGCGCGTGTTTGCCGTTGCACCGGGCAACGCCAAGCCGCACGACGGGAGCGCGCTGCCTTCACTTTCCGACAGGCCCTCGATTGCAGTGCTGCCGTTCCAGAACATGAGCGGCGACGCCGAGCAGGACTATTTCGCCGACGGCATGGTGGAGGACATCATCACCGCACTGTCGCGGATGAAATGGTTCTTTGTCGTCGCCCGCAATTCGAGCTTCATCTACAAGGGCAAGGCGGTTGACATCAAACAGGTGGGGCGCGAGCTCGGCGTGCGCTATGTGCTGGAAGGCAGCGTGCGCAAGGCCGGCAACCGGGTGCGCATAACCGGCCAGCTCATCGAAGCGGCAACGCAGCATCATATCTGGGCCGATCGTTTCGAAGGCAACCTCGAAGATATTTTTGCGCTGCAGGACAGCGTGACGGAAAGTGTCGTCGGCGCCATCGAACCGAGCCTGCGGCAGGCCGAGATCGTGCGCGGCCGCTCCAAGCCGACCGAGAACCTCGACGCTTACGATTGCTATTTGCGCGCGCTGGCCGGCTTTTATCAGTGGACACGTGAAGGGCTCGATAGCGGGGAGACGTACCTGAAAAGGGCGATCGAACTCGATCCGCACTATGCGACGGCCAAGGCTCAGTTCGCCCGCTCTCTGATCTTTCGTCGGGCGCAAGGCTGGGCACGGCCGAGCGACGAAGCGTTGGCGCTGAGGTTAGCGAGGGAGGCCTTGACCGACGGCGGCGACGATCCGATCACGCTGGTGCGCGCCGCCATCACGCTCACCTATTTCGGCAAGGACTACGACCAAGCCGCGTCATTGGCGGATCGGGCCATCGGCCTCGATCCGAATTCGGCGGAGGTGCTGGTCTTCTCGGCGTGGGTCCATTGCTTCAATGGCAAGGACGTCGCGAAGGCGGTCGAGCAATTCACCCGCGCCATCCGCCTTAGCCCGCGCGATCCGGAAATGGGTCGCGCTTTTGCCGGTCTCGCTTTCGCTTATTTACAGGCCGGTCAAAACGATGACGGCCTCCGATCGTCGCAAAAGGCGCTCCTTGAGATGCCCAATCTGCCGATTGCGCAACGCGCGCAAATTCTCGCGCTGGTCCGCCTGAAACGCCTGGACGAGGCGCGCGAAACCGGGCGGCGCATGATCGAAATCGACCCCGGCTTCACGATTTCGAGCCGCATGCCGCCGTATCGCGATGCCGGCTTCCGGCAAGAGCTGCACGACGCGTTGAAATCTCTCGGCCTGCCGGAATAATTCCCCGTTCAGACATAGACGCTCTTCATCTGCCCTTCGGGATAGCGCAAGCCGGCGACGGCGCCGATCGGAATCGCGCTGGAAATCTGCGCCAGCTCGTCGTCACTCAACTTGATCGAGAGCGCGCCAATATTTTCGATGAGCCGGTCTTTGTGCTTGGTGCCGGGGATCGGCACGATGTCCTCGCCCTGAGCGAGCAACCACGCCAGCGCGAGTTGTCCGGGCGTGCAGTTTTTCTTGCGCGATATGTCCGCGATCCGCTGTACCAGGCCTAGATTGTGACCGAGATTTTCCGGAGCAAAGCGCGGATGCCGACGCCGCGAGTCGCTGTCGGACAGGGTCTTGGGATCTTCGACCGCGCCGGTGAGCAAGCCGCGGCCGAGCGGCGAATAAGCGACGAAGGCGATGCCGAGCTGCCGTGTGGTGCGCAGCGTCTCTTCGCCCTCGGCGCGGTAGAGCAGCGAAAACTCGTTTTGCACGGCCGCAATCTTGTGCACGGCGTGCGCGCGGCGCACGGTTTGCGGGCTCGCCTCGCTCATCCCCAGCGCGCGGACCTTGCCCTGCTCGACCAGCTTCGTCATGGCGCCCACGGTATCCTCGGTCGGCACGGTGGGATCGATGCGGTGCTGGTAGTACAGATCGATCACCTCGACGCCCAGACGCTTGAGGCTCGCCTCGCAGGAACTGATGACAAATTCGGGACGGCCGTCGGCGACCTTGCCGCCGCGGCCGCCGAGATTGCCGAACTTCGTCGCCAGAACCACTTCGGCGCGGCGACCTTTGATGGCTTTGCCGACCAGCTCCTCATTGTGGCCGCCGCCATAGGCGTCGGAAGTGTCGAGCATCGTGATGCCGCGATCCAGCGCCTCGCGAATGAGCGCGATCCCGTCATCGTCGTTGCTTGCACCATAGACGCCCGAGAGCGACATGCAGCCGAGCCCGATCGCCGACGTTTGGATGCCGGACGACCCGAGCGTGCGTACCGGAAGTTTTTTCGCTGTCGTCATTTGAGCGCTCTCCTGCTGGCTGCCCTATCACGTATTTCACGCTATTTATCCTATGTGGCCGGTCCGCACTACGCCCGGCCGACGGCTCTGGCGATCATTCCCGTGGCGTCGGCCGGCGCGGCATCGCTGGTCCAGGCGATATAGCGGTCGGGACGTATCAGCATCAGCTTCGCTTCATAGGCGGTGCGGCCGTCACGATAGCTGTCGCGGACGATTTTGAGCGGAACACGCAGCCTATTTGCCGCTGCCGCAAAGTCCGATGCGGTCCCGTCGTCGGCATCGAAGGCGAGCAAGGTAAAATCCGCGCCAAGCTCCTCGAAGACATTGCGTCCGGACGAAAGCAGCTGCGGCGGCAGGTGGTGGCCGGCGCGCGCTTTGAACGTGTGGGTGCCGTGGGCGCTGCTGACCCCGCGCGGCGGCCCGAACACGATCGGCGAACCCTCGTAATTCGGCTCGTAAGTCATAACGCGCGGTGCCGCGCCATTGGCATGGGCCTTCCAGGCTTGTTCGAATTCCGCGCGATCGCGCTCCGGGCTATGGCGTTGCAAAAATTCCCGGTCGCGCCTGATGCCGGCTTCGATGAAATCCTCCGCAGTCTCCTTGAAAATCGGGCGGCGTTCCTCGGTATAGGTGCGCAACAGTGCGTCGCCGCCCCAACCGTGGAGCTTGGCGGCAAGCTTCCAGCCGAGATTGACCACATCATCGAGCCCGTTATTCAACCCATAGGCGCCGTAAGGCGGATGCGAATGGGCGGCGTCGCCGGCAATAAAGACGCGACCGACTTGGTATTTCTCGGCCACCGCAATGCGCAGGTCCCAGAAACCGACATAATCGAAGTCGCAAACGAAGGAAAACCCCGCGACTTTCTGCAACAGGCCGTGAAAATCGTAATTGTCCCGCGTCGTATTGGCCGGCACCGGCGAATGAAAGAACCAGCTCTCGCCGACATCGACGCGGCCGAAGAACTGCCAGTAGCCCTGCAAATCGGGATGGATGACGCGATAGGTCGAGCGCGGCGGAAAGCGCTTGAGCTTCTCGTGCAGTTCGCGCGAGCGGAACAGCGCAAGCACCATAAGCTGATTGAAATCGGCGCCGCCGCGCTCGATATCAGCTTGCTGGCGGACGGTGGAATGGCCGCCATCGCAACCGATCGCGTAGTCGGCCTCCAGCACGTCCCGTCCGGAGCCGCCGTCTTCGGCGATAGCAACGCGCACGCCATTGGCGTCTTGCTCGACCGTCTCCGCGGCCCAGCCGAACCGGGCCTCGACGTGGCTGAACTGCGCCATGCGCGCGCGGAGCACCTGTTCGCCCTGGTACTGGGGCAATCGCTCGTTTTCCCGGAAATAATAAGGATTGACGATTTCCCGCAGCGGCGGCGCATACCAGAACTCGTTGTTGAGATCGCGATAGGCGACGATGCCGCTCATCGGATAGGACGGCGGCAGCATGCGCGCGGCGCGCAATTCATCGGCAACGCCCCAAAAATAAAAATGCTCGACCGAGCGCTGCGTCAGATTCTGGCCCTTGGGAATGCGCTGCGGCTCGCGCCGGCGCTCGACTAGCGCGCAGGAGATTCCGCGCTGGCCGAGTTCGACCGCAAGCGCGACGCCGACCGGCCCTCCGCCGACAATGATGACCTGATGCCGCTTGCTCATTCGATTTTCTGTCGATCGAGGCTTCGATCCGTTACTGCCGCATCAGCAGGATTGGATCGGCCGTTTCCGGCACACGTTGCCAAGTCTTGGCATCGTTTTCTTCGAATTGCCAATTCTGTCCGCGCGCCGATAACAAGACCAAAGCGCCCTCATCGATGCGCCAGGCATTCGGCGCAAAGCGCATGACGAACGGATCGCAGCCAGGCTTGACCGAAAGCGCCAAGGCGTCGCCTGCCGGACTGTTGGCCAGCGTCAGCACGCAGATCGGTTTGCCGGCGCCGCGCGCCACCGCCCAGTCACCGACCATATCGGCGGCAGACAACGTCGGCGCGGCGGCAGCGGTCTGCAAAATGTAGCGGCCCTCCTCCGGCGTGAACCCGTCATACATGCCGCCTTCGACCTCGCTGAGCTCGACCACCTCCTTGCCTTGTGCGTCGAGCAAACGCAAATCGCCGTAAGTGTCCAACGACCAGGCGACGATGTTTGCGGTCGAAGGAAACAGATTTGGACAGTTCTTGTCGACGTCAAGCTTATAACCGCCAGTCGCGGCGTCGGTACGGAAAGTGAAGCGGCAAACTCTGTCATGGTCGGCATTGGAGAATTCCCAGGTGCCGATCATGCCATTGGCAGCATCGCTCGCGGCGTTTTGCGGCGGCTCTTGGGGCTGCGCGCCGCCGGCCGGCACATTTCCTGACGGCGTATTTTGCGGCGGCCCGCCTTGCGGTTGCTTGAATTCCGGCGGAACGTCTTGCGGCAGGTCCGGTTGCGATTGCGTGCCTGATTGCGTGTCCGCCGGCGGATTTTGCGCAAAGCTGATGCCGCCGCACAGGCTCGCCACAACAGCTCCAACAATGATCGCGCTACCACGGCTCATACGCAACTGCTTCCGGCTCGCTTCAAACGGTGCCATGCTGGTGCCGGGCCATCATGCGGCCCTCAATCCGCGCGCCACGCCTTGAAAGGCGTCTCCAATACCGGCGTCAGCGGCGGCTTGGCGGCGGCCCAGGCGACGATGTTGTCGACGATGAGCTGGTCCATCTTGTCGCGCGTATATACCGACCCCGAGCCGAGATGGGGGAACAGCACAACATTGTCCATCGCGATCAGTTCCGCCGGCACTTCCGGCTCCTTGACATAGACGTCGAGGCCCGCGGCCAGGATCCGCTTATCCTTGAGCGCCTTGATCAAAGCCGGCTCGTCGACCACCGAGCCGCGCGCCATGTTGATCAAGATGCCGTTCGGCCCGAGCGCGTCCAGCACTTCGGCATTGATCATGTTCGCCGTTGCGGCGCCGCCCGGCACGATGACCAACAGTATGTCGACGTCGCGCGCCATGTCGTGGAGCTTTGAATAGTGCCGATAGGCGAGCTCCGGCCGCTTGTTGCGGGTGTGATAGACGACCGGCACGCCGAAAGCTTCGAGCCGCCGCGCGATCGCCTGGCCGATCGCGCCCATGCCGACGATGCCGACGGTACGGTTGCGCAGTGTCGCCTTGCTCAGCGGATAGCCCTTCTCCGCCCACTTGCCGGCGCGCAGATAGCGCTCGGCCTGAGGAAACTCGCGCACCGTGCAAAGCAGCAAGCCGAGCGCGGTATCGGCGACTTCCTCGGTGAGCACTTCCGGCGTGTTGGTGACGACGATGCCGTGCGCGGCGGCATATTTGGCGTCGACGTGGTCGTAGCCGACGCCGAAGCTCGAAACGATTTGCAGCCTGGGGAAGCGCGCCATGAACGCGCCGGAAATCTGTTCGGTGGTGGCGCTGCAGGCGATCGCCCGCACATCGGCATGCGCTGCGAAAAAGACCTCGTGATCTTTCGCTGCCGCCGCCTTGTGCACCGTACATGCGGCTTCGAGGCCCCTCACAACCAAAGGCTTGAGTGGGCCGATCAGCACAATCTCGCGCTTAGTGGCGTGCATTCCTCATCCTCACACCAGCATGCTTACCGGCATTTCAAGCAGGACTTTGACGGCGGCCAGGAGCTCGGCGCCGAGCGCGCCGTCGACCACGCGATGGTCGCAACCCAGCGTCACGGTGAACATGCTGACGAAAGCGACGCCGCCGTCCGCCTTTTCGACCGCTTGGCGGCGCGCGGCGCCGACCGCCAGGATGGTCGCGTGCGGCGGATTGATGATCGCGGTGAATTCGCGCACTTGATGCATGCCGAGATTGGAGATCGCGGACGAGCCGCCCTGGTACTCGGAGGGTTTCAGTTTCTTTTCGCGGGCGCGGGTCGCGAGGTCTTTCATTTCCGCGGAGATTACGCCCAGCGACTTCGTCTCCGCGCTACGAACGATCGGCGTGATCAGGCCGCCGTCGAGGGCGACCGCGACGCCGATATCGGAATGCTTGAGACGCAGGATGCGGTCGCCGGCCCAGACCGTGTTGGCCGCCGGCACCCGCTGCAAGGCGAGCGCCAACGCGCGGATGATGAAATCGTTGAGCGAAAGCTTGAACGCCGGATTTTCGTCTTTGTCCTTGGCCGCTCCGGCATTGGCTTCTTCGCGCAGCGCGATGACCCGGTCGATTTCGATGTCGGCGACAAGATAGAAGTGCGGAACGGTTGCAGCCTGCGTCAGCCGCGTTGCTATGGTGCGGCGCATGCCATCGAGCGGCACTTCTTCGTAGCTGTCCTGCGCGTATAGCGCCTTGATCTCGGCGGCGCCCGGTCCCTCGGCGAGCAGGCGCGACGGTCGCGGCGCTTCCTCCACGTCGCGCGCGACGATGCGGCCGTGCGGCCCCGATCCCCGCACGCGGGAAAGATCAATTCCAGACTCGCCGGCAAGCCGCCGCGCCAGCGGCGTGACGGTCACCCCACCTGGCAACCGCGCCGGGCCGTAATTGCGCGCCGGCGTGCGGACTTCGAAGAATGGGTCGAGCGGCACGCTCGGGAGTTCGGCCCCGCTAACGCGAGGACCCATTGGTTCAGAGCGCTGGATTGTCGCTTTCGCGGCCATGAGCGGCGACGATTCTGCAGCGCGCTTTATCGGCACGGTCGCAGCCGGTGCACGTGCCGCCGTGCCGGCACCATCCGCAATCACGCCGACGATGGCGCCGACGGGAGCGACCTCGCCCGCCGCGACGCGGATTTCGGCGAGCACGCCGGTCGTGGTCGACGGCACTTCCATCGAGACCTTATCGGTCTCGATCTCAAACAGATTGTCGCCCGGCTTGACGGACGCGCCGGCCGCTACGAACCATTTGGTGAGCTTGCCTTCGGCGACCGTTTCGCCGAGTTGCGGCATCAACAAATCCATAACCGCATTCCCAATTCTGTCATTCCGGGGCCGGGCAAAGCGAGGAGCCCGGAATCCACAACCACGGTCGGTGCAGTCTCTGCAATGACTGTGGTTATGGATCCCGGATAGCCGCTTCGCGGCTGCCGGGATGATGCGCCGAAGCGGCGCATCACTTGATCCGTTGCCATATCACTTCCCGTGTCGTGCCGACGGGACGCAAAACCAGCCGGTCGCCGACAAACTCGTAGCCGCGCACGACGTCGCCCTTGTCGCCGGGCTGTACGCTGCCCTGGCGATGATGGGTCACCGTGCGCGCCCGTTCGTCGATCGAATAGGTGCCGAAATAAGCGATGTGGTCGGCGAGCGCGGCCTTGGCCTCCTCGCCGGTCGGCTCCTTGCCTGCGCGCGGCACGTCGCGGTCGGGCGCGACATGACAGGCCATATGACCGTGAGCGTCGTAGATGATGATGCCTTTGGGGCTGGAGCCGCGCTCTCCTTGCGCCTTGCCGTCGAGGGTCGAGCCGACATAGCGCCACGAGCCGATCAGGCGTTGTGCAGCCGATTGAGATTGTTCGTTCACCGCGTCACCGAATGATTTGTTTGGTCGGGATTTCATTAGCCGCTCAGAGGACTGCGGCGGGCGTCGTTATTTGATGCGTTCCCAAGTGACTTCCATCGTCGAGTTCGGCGGCCGCAGCACCAGGCGATCGCCGGAGAATTCGTAACGGCGCACCAGATCGCCATTGTCGCCGGGTTGCAGGCTGTCGTGACGGTGGTGCGTCACGGTCCCGGCTTTTTCGTCGATGGAGTATGTGCCGAAATAGGCGATGTAATCTTTCATCGCGATCTTAGCCTCTTCCGCCGTCATTTCCGCGCCGGCCCGCTTGCGCTCAACGTCGGGCGCAATTTGCACCGCTATCTCGCCATGCGGGCCGTAATAGATCATGCCCTTGGGATTGGCGCCGCGATCCCAATTCCCGCCGTTGATCCGGGTGCCAATATAACGCCAGGCGCCGAGCAGCTTATTAGCGACTTCGTCTTTCGTCATGGTTACTTCCGACCTGGCTCGTTAGCTCAGACATGGCTCGTTAGCTCAGATATGGCTCGTTAGCTCAGACATGGCTCGTTAGCTCAGATATGGCTCGCCGGCTCGCCTCATCATGCCACCTACTCACCATGTCACCGAAATGTATTGCGTCTCCAAGAACTCCATCAGCCCTTCGTGTGCACCCTCGCGGCCGAGGCCGGACTGCTTGACGCCGCCGAATGGCGCTGCGGGATCGGAGACGAGCCCGCGGTTGAGCCCGATCATGCCGAAGTCGAGTTTTTCCGAAACCCGCATGCCGCGGCTCAAATCCTTGGTGTAGAGGTAAGCGACCAGGCCGTATTCGGTGTCGTTGGCGCGCGTGACCACCTCATCCTCGGATTTGAAAGTCTGGATCGAGGCGACGGGGCCGAAAATTTCCTCGTTCAGCATTTTGGCGTCGGCGGCGACGTTATCCAGAACGGTCGCCGGATAGAAAAAGCCGGGACCGCTGGGCGCTTTGCCGCCGGTCAGCACTTTGGCGCCTTTCTTCACGGCGTCGTCGACCAGCTCGATGACCTTGTCGAGCCCATCCTTATTGACGAGTGGGCCGAGCGCAACGCCGTCGTCGAGCCCGTTGCCCATTTTCAGGCCGGCCATTTTGGCGGTGAGTTTCTTGGTAAATTCGTCATGCACCTTTTCGTGCACATAGAAGCGGTTGGCCGCGGTACAGGCCTCGCCCATGTTACGCATCTTGGCAATCATGGCGCCGTCGATGGCCGCATCGACGTCGGCGTCGTCGAACACGATGAACGGCGCGTTGCCGCCAAGCTCCATCGCCGGCTTGACGATATTGTCGGCGGCTTCGTGCAAAAGTTTGCGGCCGACTTCGGTCGAACCGGTGAACGACACCACCCGCACGCGCGGATCGTGCAGCATCGCGCTCACCACCTTGCCGGACGAGCGCGATGGAATGACATTGACGACGCCGGCCGGCACGCCGGCTTCTTCGAGGATCGGCATCAAAGCGAGCATGGTGAGCGGCGTATCGGAAGCGGGCTTGAGCACGACCGGGCAGCCGGCGGCGAGCGCCGGGCCGATCTTACGTGTCGCCATCGCCGCTGGAAAATTCCACGGCGTCACCAGGACTGCGATTCCGGCCGGCTTGTGATGCACGAACATGCGCGCCCCGGACGACGGCGCGACCGAATTCTGGCCGATATTGCGTACCGCTTCCTCGGCGTACCAGCGGAAGAATTCCGCGGCGTAAGCAACCTCGCCGCGCGAGTCCGACAGCGCCTTGCCGTTCTCGATGGTGATCAGCTTCGCCAGCCGCTCGGCGTCGCGCATGATCAATTCGAACGACTTGCGCAGGATTTCTCCGCGCTCGCGCGGCTTTTTGGCGGCCCAGCCGGGAAAAGCAGCCTGCGCGGCGTCGAGCGCGGCCTTGGCGTCGTCGACCGTGGCGCTCGCGACCGAAGCGACCTTGTTCTCGGTCGCCGGATCGATCACGTCGAAACGGCCGCCGTCGGAGGATTGGCGCCACTTGCCGCCGATCCACAGATCGGTCGGGACGTTGGCGAGCAGATTGTCGTACATGGCCATGACACTGCATTCCTGCACTTAATCTGGAAGCGCCACACGTTGCCCTTGCTCGCGCCGCTGTCAATATTCCCCGTGATGCCTTGACCGGACTACGGCTATTCAGTAGTATTATGAACGACGGCGATTTTGAATGGGACGACGACAAGGCAGCGCAAAACTATGCCGACCATGGCGTGAGTTTCGAGGCAGCCAAGCAGGTTTTCGAAGACCCATTTGCTATTGAGCGTCTCGATGACCGCGAGGACTATGGCGAGGACCGTTACGTTATCATAGGCATGGTCAAGGGTCGCGTTCTCTACGTCGCCTACACGCTGCGTAACGGCACCATTCGCATCATCTCCGCACGCGGAGCGGAGCCACATGAAAGACGCCGATACCACGAAGACAACGCGTAATCAGGCCAAGTCCTCCAAGCTCGATTGGAGCCGCTTCGACGCCATGACCGATGCGCAGCGTCATCGCGCGGCGCTCGACGATTCCGACGCGCAGCCTCTTACGCCCGAAGATTTCCAGCGCATGAAGCGCACGCCGCAGGCGAAGATCATCCGCCGCGCGCTAGGACTAAGCCAGGAGGATTTCGCCGCGCGCTATCAGATTCCGCTCGGCACGCTGCGCGATTGGGAGCAGGGCCGCGTCGAGCCCGACCAGGCCGCGCGCGCCTATCTCAAGGTGATCGCGCGCGAGCCGGATACCGTGCGCGAGGCGCTCAAGCCGCCGCGACCAATTAAGCAGATGAGGTAACGGGCGCCGCCAAGTTGGCGGCGCCCGTTACCTCATCTACGTTTGCTTTCGCTCATTCCGGGAAATTAACTCTCCAGTGATTTCCGCACCCGCTCCGTGATCCGCTCGACGCTCGGCAGCGCCAAATCTTCCAGAATATCGGCGGCCGGCAGCGGGATGTGCGGAGTGGTGATCCGCACCGGCGGGCCGTCGAGATCGTAGAACGCCTCGTCGGCGACGATAGAGACGATTTCCGCGCCCCAGCCGCACAGCCGCGGATTCTCCTCGACGGTGAACAGACGGTGCGTCCGCGCGACCGAGCCGAGGATAGTCTGCGTATCGAGCGGCACCAGCGAGCGCACGTCGATCACTTCGCAATCGATGCCGTGCTTGGCTTTGAGCATCTCCGCCGCAGCAACCGCGCGCGGCACCATCAAAGCCAGCGCGGCGATGGTGGCGTCTTTGCCCGGCCGCACGATGTTGGCCGTGCCGAGCCGGTCGACGATCTCGCCGTCCGGCACTTCGCCTTTGGTCGCGTAGAGCGATTTGTGCTCGAGAAAGATCACCGGATCGGGATCGCGCACCGCCGCGGCGAGGAGCCCGATAACGTCGCGCGGCGACGACGGCGCCACGACTTTCAGCCCGGGAATCATCATGCACCAGTTTTCGACGCTCTGCGAATGCTGCGCGCCGAAGCGCGCTCCGCCGCCGTTGCCGGTGCGCACCACCAGCGGACATTTGAGCTGGCCGTTCGACATGTAACGGCTTTTCGGAAATTCATTGGCGATGTAGTCGAAGCACACCGCGAAAAAATCCGAGAACATGATCTCGGCGATCGGCTTCAACCCGGTCATGGCCGCCCCCATGGCGGCGCCGAGGATGGCCTGCTCGGAAATCGGCGTGTCGCGCACCCGCAACGGCCCGAACTGCTCGTAAAGACCGACGGTCGCCTTGAATACGCCGCCGGCTTTCGCCACGTCCTCGCCGAGAAATACCACGTCGGGATCGCGCGACATTTCCTGCGCGATGCCGCGGATGACGGCGTCGCGATAGGTCAATTCCGCCATGCGAAGCCTCCGTCGGCATAAACGTCGGTGGTGAGGAGATCGAGCGCCGGCGGCGACGCGGCCTTGCACTTTTCGGTCGCCTCATCGACGCGCCGTTTTACGTCGTTCTCGATGCCGGCAATGATGTCCTCGCCGACGCCGAATTGCTTGAGCCGTTCGCGATAGATTTTAATGGGATCGCGCTCTTTCCATTTCTCCAACTCGCCTTCGGGCCGATATTTGGCCGGATCGGCGCGCGAGTGCCCGCTGTAGCGATAAGTCATGCACTCGATCAGCGATGGGCCGTTGCCGGCGCGCGCTTTATCGTACGCCGCGCGCGCGGTGCGATAGACCACGTCGGCGTCGTTGCCGTCGATGACGATGCGCGGCAGGCCGTAGGCGGCGGCGCGGTCGGCCGCGGGATGCGCAACGGCGGTCACGTCGCCGATCGGCGTATATTCCATGTAGAGATTGTTCTCGCAGACGAAAATCACCGGTAGCTTCCAGACCGCGGCAAAGTTCAGCGCCTCGTGAAAGGCGCCGATATTGGTCGTGCCGTCGCCGAAGAAGCAAACCGAGACGTCACTCTGGCCTTTGTACTGCGCGCGCCACGCGGCGCCGCAAGCGATGGGCAGATGCGCGCCGATGATCGCGTAGGAGCCCATGACGCCGTGCTCCGCCGAGGTCAAGTGCATCGAGCCGCCCTTGCCGCGCATCAGGCCATTGTCGCGCTGCATCAGCTCGCCCAGCACCTTCTCGATCGCGACGCCGCGCGCCAGCGTATGGGCGTGGCCGCGATAGGTGCAGAACGAAAGATCGCCGGGCTGCATCGCGGCGGCGCAGCCGGCGGCGACCGCCTCCTGGCCGAGCGAAAGGTGGCTCGTGCCCTTCACCAAGTTTTGCAGGAACAGATCGAACGCACGCTGCTCGGCCTCGCGAATCTCGACCTGCATGCGATACATGCGAAGCCGGGTTTGCTCGCCGATATCGTCGTTGAGGCTCGCATTCGACGCGGGCGCGCGGTCTTCGGCCTTGGCCATGAAAATCCTCGAAATGCACCATACCAAGCGTGCAGCGGCCGCAACTTAGCGCCAGTTGTGAAGCCGAGGCAACGTCATCGCACTGGCGGCGAGACGGATGGCGGTAGCCCACTTGGCGGAGCAGCCCGCTTGCGCGGGGCGTTACAAGTTCCTAATTGACGCAAGCGGGAGATCGCGATGAGCCAAGAATCCCTGGAATCCCGAAGGCCCCAAGATTATGTGCAGCGCTTCTTCGGCGGCCCGCCGCTCGCGGTCATCGGCCGGCTTATCCTGCTATCGATCCTTGTCGGCGTCATCCTCGCCGCGATCGGCCTCGATCCCTGGAACATCCTCGAATCGGTGCGCCGGCTCATCGAGCGCGTCTGGAACATGGGCTTCGACGCCGTGCGCTGGCTGTGGCGGTATTTTTTGCTCGGAGCGGTGATCGTTGTGCCGATCTGGCTCCTGGTGCGCTTGGCCAAGGCGCCGCGCGGCCGCTAGGCACGATCCCGTAGGATAAGACCACGCTCAAACTACGAATCGAAAGACCCGGTCCGATTCAATCGAATTGGATGAGGGTCTAGTTGCGGCTTTCCGGGACGCCTTATCGCGAGTCCTAACTCCTTGACGGGAATACGAGCACGGCCCGGATTGTTTTGACGGTTATTCGTCGACCGATTCCGTACCGGCTTGCGGCGCGCCATCATTGTCGGCCGGACTGGACTGATCCGCCGCATAGTCGCGCGGACCGCCGCCGCGATGCCGCCGCCGCCGCCGATGCAGCGGAAACCGGTCCGGCGAACCATCATAGCCATTAGGCCCGTTGCCGCCACTTTGGCCATGCGGACCATTGGCAGCTTGGCCGTGTTGCGGGGAAGCCTGCTGCTGCGGCTGACCGCCGGTAATAAACGACGGCAGCCGCTCAACATCGCCGTCGTTTTCCGGCACGTGCTGCGGCGACCGCGGCTGAAACTGCTGCGGCTGCTGTTGCGGCTGGTGCTGCTGCGGTTGATGAGACTGGTAGTGCTGCGGCTGATGCTGCGGCGGCTGATGCTGCTGCGGCTCGCGCTGGTAAAACGGCGGCGATTGCGGCGCGTATGGCTCGCCCATTTGCGGCTGGTCGTCGCCGTCGTCGTAGCCGTCATCGGGCGCATTGCCGCCCACGCCGCCGCCCGGTTGTTGCTGCTGATAAAACGGCTGGTTTTGACGAAGCTGTTCCTGCGCCGCGGCGATCAGACGAAAATAATGTTCGGCGTGCTGATAATAATTTTCGGCGGCGACCGGATCTCCGGAGCTTTGCGCATCGCGGGCGAGCTGGAGATATTTTTCGGCAATGTGCGAAGCGGTTCCCCGGATTTTAACGTCCTGTCCATTGGACTCGTACATCCGCGACAACGGATTTTGATGGTGATGGCCACCCTTACGGTTGCGACCGCGCATGCGTTTATTTTGACCGTTTCTCATGGTTTGCTGTTCCGCCAACCCCGTTTTGCACGACGGCACCGGCGCCGCCGCTTCTGTTCACCGTTCCTAGTCGCCGAACTTCACTCAAATACCGTCGCCTCGGCTGCGCGCCGTCGGACATCGCTCGCAAGACAGCGTCACGTTGAACGTCCCGACCCGCAGCAAATCAGCCCTCATCCGCGGACCCGCCCGCGGCGTCGCAAACCTTTTGTCATGCGCACGTCTCATCCGTAAGAATGCGCGCCGACACGGTAAAACGTCTCGGCTTAACCTTCACAAGTTTGAACTTTCGCGCTCTGAATCTGGCGATCCTGTGTGCCGTCCAATCCGGCGTTCGCTATCCAGCTATCGCTTGCCAGCTTTCGCTTGTCTGCCTGGCCTGCGTTGCCAACCCTTCGGAGCTAACTCTTTCAGTTATGCTCCCGGGTCTTCAGGGCAACGCGGCACCCTCGGGCCGATTCCGTGGGTCGCAAGCTAGTCGGTTCCGACCGACATTCCAAGTGCTTTTTTTTGCGCCAAGTGCTTTTTTGCGCCGAGTGCTTTTTTGCGATTAGTGCTTTTTTGCCGGGGCCCAATGCTCACGCCTCATGCCCGTTTACATGTCGCTTTCTGGCAACGAGGGCGCGCGCTACGCCACTAAGATCGGGACGCGGCGCCGACGGCGCAAGACCCGCCGCGACGAATAATGCGGCCGCCGATTCCGACTGGCCGGCCCCAAGTTCGACGACGAGAACGCCATCCGGCGCCAATAATGCGGGGACCGCCGCGGCGATCACCCGATAGAAATCAAGTCCATCGGGCCCGCCGTCGAGCGCGCGGGGAGGGTCGAACAGACGCACCTCGGGAGGCAATGTGGCGATATCCGCCGATGCGATATAGGGCGGATTGGAAACGATCACGTCGAACGGTCCGCGCAACGGCGCCGCCATGTCGCAGGCAAGGAAAGCCGCCCCGGTCAGCCGTAAACGGCGGGCATTGTCGCGCGCCATTGCCACTGCGCCGGGGCTCGCGTCAGTGCCAACGCCGAAGGCGTCCGGCAACTCGGTCAGAAGCGCCAGCAGGATCGCGCCGGTTCCGGTGCCGAGATCGGCAATGCGCAACGGCTGCGCACGCGGCCCGCGCTGCGCGACGGCGGCGAGTGCGGCCGCGACGACTGTTTCGGTCTCCGGCCGGGGCACCAGCGTCGCCGCGTCGACACCGAGGCTGAGCCCCCAGAACTCCTTGGTCCCGACGATACGGGCGACCGGTTCGTGAGCCAGCCGGCGCTGCGCCAAAGCCGCGATCGCGCTTTCTTCGCCGGCGGCAAGTTTGCGCGTGCCCGCCGACGCGAGCCCGGCGTGATCGAGCGAAAGTGCGTGGCCGACCAGCAGCCGGGCGTCGAGCTCGGGCGACTCGAAGCCGCTGGCGCGAAACCTTGCCGCCCAGGCCCGCCGCGCGCCGGCAATGGTAAGTGCACTTGCATCATCGGATGCCGCAACGGCGGCGCTGCCGGGTCGCATGATCAGACTTCCTCAGCCGCGAGCAGCGCCGCCTGGTGCTCGGTGACAAGCGCGTCAATGATCTCGCCCAGCGCCTCGCCTTCGAGAATCTGCGGCAGCTTGTAGAGCGTGAGATTGATGCGATGATCCGACACGCGCCCTTGCGGATAATTATAGGTGCGGATGCGTTCCGAGCGGTCGCCGGTGCCGACCTGGCCGCGGCGCTCGGCGGCGCGCGCGGCGTCCTGCTTCTGCCGTTGCAGATCGTATAGCCGCGTCCGCAGCACGGCCATCGCCTTAGCGCGATTGCGATGTTGCGAGCGGTCTTCCTGCATCGCCACCACGATGCCGGACGGCAGATGGGTTATGCGCACCGCCGATTCGGTCTTGTTGACGTGCTGGCCGCCGGCGCCGCTCGAGCGCAGCGTATCGATCTTGAGATCCCCCTCGTTGATCGCGACGTCGAGAGTTTCAGCCTCGGGCAGGACGGCCACGGTCGCGGTCGAGGTATGAATTCGCCCCGACGCCTCGGTGTCGGGCACGCGCTGGACGCGATGCACGCCGGATTCGAATTTCAGCTTGGCGAAGGCGCCGCGGCCGCGGATTTCGGCGATGACTTCCTTAAAGCCGCCCATTACGCCTTCGCTCGCGGCTACGATTTCCACTTTCCAGTTCTGCTTGGCCGCATAACGCTCATACATGCGAAAAAGATTGCCGGCGAACAACGCCGCCTCGTCGCCGCCGGTGCCGGCGCGGATTTCGAGAATCACGTTGCGGTCGTCCATCGCGTCCTTGGGCAGGAGCGCCAGCCGCAATTGCTGCTCGAGCGCCGTGCGGCGGGCCTCAAGCTCCGGCTTTTCCGCCTCGGCGATGGAGCGCATCTCGGTGTCGGTCGCCGGATCGGCGATCAGGCTGGTGAGATCGTCAAGTTCGTTTCTCGCCGCACGATACGATTTGACCGCCTCGACGACCGGCGCAAGCTCGGCGAATTCGCGCGACAGCTTGACGTAGGTCTCGGCCGGCAGCGCGGCGGCGAGATCGCGTTCCAGCGCCGTATGCCTTGCGACAAGCGCATTGAGTTTCTGGTCGGGTAACATCACGAGTTCCATTGTCATGCCCGCGAAGGCGGGCATCCAGTAATCACCGAAATCGACGATCTACGTCGGGGCAGCGGATACTGGATCGTCCGCCTTCGCGGACGATGACCGCAATATATTGCTTAAGCCGAAGCTCATAAGAAATTCACTTCAAAGCTGCAACCCATTATCGGCGGCAAATTGCTCCAGCCGCGCCCGAATCGGCGCGCCGCGGTCGCCTTGCTCGATCAAAGGGCAAAGAAACGCGGCGCTCTTGCGGCAATCGAGGTCGAGCAGCATCGCCTTGACCGGCCCGACCGCCGATGGCGTGAGCGACAGCGAGCGGTAGCCGATAGCGACCAAAGCCAGCGCCCCGATCGGCTGCGATGCAAGCTCGCCGCACACGGTGACCGGCTTGTGATGCGCCCGCGACTTGTCGGCGATATCCTTAAGTGCGCGTAAGATCGGCGCGGAGAGCGCATCGAAGCGGCCGGACACCCGCGGATTGCCGCGGTCGATCGCATAGAGGAATTGCACCAGGTCGTTGGAGCCGACCGACAGGAAATCGACCCGTTCCAATAGCTCGTCGAGCTGGTAGAGCAGCGCAGGCACTTCCACCATGCTGCCGACCTCGACCTCGGCGGGCAATTTGTGGCCGTGGCGTCGCAGATGGGTGAGTTCGCGTTCGACCAATTCCTTGGCCTGGTCGAATTCCTCGACTGTCGAGATCATCGGAAACATGATCTTCAGCGCGCGGCTGCCGGCCGCCCTGAGCAGGGCGCGCAATTGCGTCCGTAACAGGCCGGGACGATCGAGACCGAGGCGGATGGCGCGCCAGCCGAGCGCGGGATTCTCCTCTTCGACATTGCGCATATAGGGCAGCACCTTGTCGCCGCCGATGTCGAGCGTGCGAAACGTCACCGGCTTGTCGCCGGCGGCGTCGAGCACGGCGCGGTACAGCGTATATTGCTCGCTGGTGCGCGGAAAATTCGGCGCGACCATGAATTGCAGTTCGGTGCGGAACAGGCCGATGCCGCCGGCGCCGGTATCGGCGATATGCGGCAGGTCGACACTCAGACCCGCATTGAGCAGCAATTTCACTTCTTCGCCGTCCTTGGTGATGCAGGGCTTGTCGCGCAGCGACAGATATTGCTGCTGACGCCGCGCCCGCAGCCGCACGCGCTCGGCATAAGCCGCCTCCATGTCGGGCAACGGCCGGATATGCAGATCGCCAATCGAGCCGTCGACGATGATGGCGTCGCCCGGATCGGCAATGCCGGTGGCGTTGTCGACGTCGCCGACCGCGGGAATGCCCAGCGCGCGCGCCACGATCGCGACATGCGAATGCGGGCCGCCTTCCTCCAGCACCAGGCCGCGCAAGCGCTTGCGGTCATAGTCAAGGAGCGCGGCGGGGCCCATCGAGCGGGCCACCAGGATCGCATTCTCCGGCAAGCTGTCGCGCGACGGCGCGTGGTCGCGGCCGGTGAGCTGGCGCATCAGGCGATTGGCGAGGTCGTCGAGGTCGTGCAAGCGCTCGCGCAGGAATGGATCGGTCTGCCGCAACATGCGGGCGCGAGTGTCGGATTGAACGCGCTCGACCGCCGCTTCCGCGGTCAATCCGGTCATCACCGCTTCTTCGAGCTTGTGCACCCAGCCGCGGTCATGGGCAAACATGCGATAGGCTTCGAGCACCTCGCGATGCTCGCCGCCTTCGACCACGTCGCCGTGCTCCAGCATCTCGTCGAGATTGGATTGCAGCGTCTCGATGGCGGCTTTGAGATGCTCCAATTCCTTGGGCACGTTGTCGGCGATGAAATTGGTGACGACGACACGTGGCTCGTGCAGCACCACGTGACCGAGCGCGATGCCTTCGCTCAAGGCCGAACCCTTGACATGCACCGAGTGGCGAGCGGCCGGTTCGGCGCCGGGCAGCGCCAGCGCGGAGAGCTCGCCCGAGGCGATCATCTCGGCGAGCACCATGGCCGTGGTCTGCAGCGCCTCGACTTCCTCTTCGGAATAAGTGCGCCGGGCGCGGTTCTGCACCACCAGAACACCGAGCGTATTGCCGGCGCGCAAGATCGGCACGCCGAGGAAGGAGTGGTAGATCTCCTCGCCGGTTTCCGGCCGGAACGAGAACGCCGGATGGGCCTGGGCGTTGGACAGATTGATAGCGCTTGCCTGGCTCGCCACGAGACCGACCAGGCCTTCGTCCGAGCGCATCACGGTGTGGTGCACCGCCTCGCGGTTGAGGCCTTCGGTGGCGTACAGTTCGAGCGTGGCGTCGACGCGCAGCACATAGACCGAGCAGACCTCCGCAACCATGTTGGCGGCGATCAGCACCACGATCTTATCAAGGCGTTCCTGCGCGCTGACCGGCTCCGCCATCACTTCGCGAAGCCGGCGCAACAGCACGCGCGGACCGCCGAGCGCGCCACGCATGGCGTGAGGTCCCTCGGGCATGGTTTTGACCGGAACGGAGCCCGTAGCGCACCGGCCTCAATCAAAGAGGAATCCGCCCGGGTCCCGTCCCGCGGCGAATATCCTCAAGGCTATATCGAATGCGGCATGCAAACCGCAAGCCAAAGACAACAATATGACGGCACGAGAGAATATGTTGCGGCGCAGCGAATGGCGCTCACCCCGTCGCGTTATCGAGATTGTACAGCGAATGCAACGTGCGCACGGCAAGTTCGGTAAAGGCGGCGTCAATCAGCAGCGAAAACTTGATCTCGGACGTGGTAATGGCGCGGATATTGATGGAGCGCTCGGCCAGCGCGCTGAACGCCTGCGCGGCGACGCCGGCATGGCTGCGCATGCCGATACCGATGACGGAAATCTTGGCCACGTCGGTGGCGCCATCGAGCCGCGCATAACCGATCGTGCCTTTCGCCTTAGCGATGACGTCAAGCGAGCGCTGATAATCCGCCGCCGGCACGGTGAAGGTCAGGTCGGTGGTCTTACCGTCGCCCGAGACGTTCTGCACAATCATATCGACATTGATATTGGCTTCGGCGAGCGGGCCAAAAATGGCCGCCGCAACGCCCGGCTTGTCCTGAACCTGGCGGATCGAGATTTGCGCCTCGTCCCTGGAGAAGGCGATACCGGTGACGGTCTGTTGTTCCATGATCTCCCCCTCGTCGCAGATCAGTGTGCCGGGCGGATGGCCGTGCGGGTCGATCTGTTCCGGCGGGTCGAAGCTCGAGCGCACGAAGATGGGCACATTGTGCACCATGCCGAGCTCCACCGAGCGCACTTGCAAGACCTTGGCGCCGAGCGAGGCAAGCTCCAGCATTTCCTCAAACGCAATCTTGTCGAGCCGGTGCGCGCGCGGCACGACCCGCGGATCGGAGGTATAGACGCCGTCGACGTCGGTATAGATGTCGCAGCGGTCGGCGCGGATCGCCGCCGCGATCGCCACCGCCGAGGTGTCGGAACCGCCGCGACCGAGCGTGGTGATGCGGCCGGTTTGCTTGTGCATGCCTTGGAAACCGGCGATGACCGCTACTTCCTTGCGTTCCTTGAAGCGCCGGATCACCTCGTCGCCATCTATCTCGAGAATGCGCGCCGAGCCGTGCGCGTCCGATGTCAGAATCGGCAGCTGCCAGCCCTGCCACGAGCGCGCGTTGATATCGAGGTCCTGCAGCGTGATGGCGAGCAGGCCGGCGGTGACCTGCTCGCCGGTGGCGACCACGGCATCGTATTCGCGCGCATCGAAAATATGCCGCTGTTGCAGTGCGGCTTCGCACCAGGCGACAAGTTGATTGGTCACCCCCGCCATGGCCGAGACGACGACGGCGACCTCATGGCCGGCATCGACCTCGCGCTTGACGTGGCGCGCGACATTGCGGATGCGGTCGATATCGGCGACCGACGTTCCGCCGAATTTCATCACCAGGCGAGCCATGATGCTGCGGGGCGTTGTTCAAAAGGGCGCGTATAGATACCGGCGAGGTCCGCCCGCTGCAACATGACCCGGCTGCGCACGGCGGTTTGTCGCGCCGCATGGCATCGTGACGGGACCGCCGATTAAGGATAAAACGCGGCTTGCCGGGCCCATCGACTGTGTCCGTTGAGGGTGTGAAGCGCCCCCTTCGGCTCCCGGGCTGGATGGTCGACGATAACGAGCGCCGCCCGCCTGCTTGCCGTCGCATGTTCCGCCCGGCCGGCTCGGCGGAGTGGAGGACCTCTTCGCCTTGGCGATTGATCTCTTGTCGCCGGCGTCCAATTTCTGCACCGGACAATTGGATTTATGTCGGGTGCGGCCACACCGCCGGTTATTCGCCGCTCGATAGCTTTTGTTTTTTGGCTGCCTCTACCCGAATCGGCCGGCGTACGTCACCCCAACACGTGGCGGCACCCATGATCGACGACCAGAAAGCGACCCACAGAAGGGTAGGCATGACCATTTCTTCTCCTCTGCGGATCGGCCACTGACTAACGCTGTTCAAATAACGTTTGAACATCGGCACAGTTCCAATATTTCGAGTGAGACACACATGCGTGATCGAACGGAACAAAAAATCGGCGTGGTCGGCGGCGGCTTGATGGGTCACGGCATCGCTTATCTCCTCGCCGCGGCGGGACATCGCGTCGCCGTGTTCGAGCCCTCCGCCGAAATCCGCGCATCGCTTGCGGCGCGTTTGCAGGCGATCGCCGATCTGCTCGAAGACGACGATCCGGCGCTGCTGCAACGCATCGCGGTGCACGCCACACTCGCGCCGGCCGTGCAAGGCGCGGCTTTCGTCTTCGAAGCGGCGCCGGAGAAGCTCCCGCTCAAGCAGAAAATCTTCGCCGAACTGGAGCAGTTCACCGCGCCGGATACGATCCTTGCCAGCAACAGTTCGGCGATCCCGTCGACCGAGATCGGCCGTCACCTTGCGCATCGCGAGCGGGTCGTCGGCACCCATTTCTGGAATCCGCCGCATCTCGTGCCGTTGGTCGAGGTGGTGCAAAACGAAAAGACCGGTGCCGACGTGGTGCAGCGGACCATTCAGCTATTACGCGATGCCGGAAAAATGCCGGTCCATGTACGGCGCGACGTTCCCGGCTTCGTCGGCAACCGGCTGCAGCACGCGATGAAACGCGAGGCAATCGCGCTGGTCGCCGCCGGCGTCTGCGACGCCGAGACCGTCGATATTGTGGTGCGCGAGGGCTTCGGCGCGCGCACGGCCGTGCTCGGGCCGATGGAGCAGTCCGACCTCGTCGGCACCAATCTGACCCTCGACATCGCCGAAGTTCTCTACGCCGATCTCGATCGCACGCCGGGACCGCATCCGTTGCTGCGCGCGCTCGTGGCCGCCGGCAAGCTCGGCATGAAGACCGGCGAAGGCTTGCGCAAATGGACGCCGGAACAAGCCGACGCCGTTCGGACACGGCTGTCGCGTTTCCTCGCCGCGCAGGCCAAAGCGCGGAAAAAGGATTTGGCTTAAGCGTCGGCGCGCCGCAAACCGGATTGTCTCGCCGATTGCTGCGCGTCCAATTGTCGCCGCCGGCGTGCGTCCTCAGCCGACAAGCGCGACCCGCGTCGCCTTGACCGCAACGAAGCCGCAGTAGAAGATATTCGAAGCTTGTGCACGGCGCGGCTTTAATGGGTTTGACCTCGTCGCTGCACGGGCGACGCTCGAAAGGGCGGGTAAAAGCTTTGAATTGAGCCGCGAAACTTGCGTGGCGAAACCCCAAAATCAAAAAACACCGACATCAGGGAGGTCGAATATGTCGATTAGCACGCTATCCGTACGCCGTCGCACGTTGCTGCAAGCGGGTCTTGCGCTCGGCGCCAGTCAAGCCGTCGGCGCGCCTTTCGTCGTCAGGGCGCTGGGCGACGAGCCGGTCAAAATCGGCATGGTCAATCCGCTGACCGGCGTGCTGTCCGCTCTGGCACAGAGCGAAGTCGATGGCGCCAAATACGCCGAGGCTGAGATCAATAAGAAGGGTGGAATTCTCGGACGTCAGGTCCAACTTCTGGTCGAAGACTCTGCGAACGACGTCGGCACCGGTGTGCAGAAGACGCGCAAACTGATCGACCGCGATCAGGTCAATGCGATCCTCGGCGACGTCAATTCCGGCATTGCTTACGCGATGTCGCAGGTGACGAATGAAAAGAAAGTGTTCCACATTGTGCCCGGCGGCCATACCGATCCGATCACCGGCACCAATTGCAAATGGAACGTGTTCCGGGTCTGCAATACCACGACGATGGACGCCGAAGCTGTCACACCGGAACTGGTGAAGAAGTTCGGCAAGAAATGGTTCTTCGTCACGCCCGATTACGCTTACGGCCACACACTGCAGGACGCCTTCGTCAAGGCGCTCACCAAGGCCGGCGGCAGCTATGAAGGCGACATGCTGCCGATCAACAACACCGATTTTTCCGCTACCCTGATCAAGGCCAAGGCATACAAGCCGAACGTCCTCCTCAACAACATGGGCGGACTGACCCAGATCAATTGCATGAAGCAATTCACTCAGTTCGGCATGCAGAACGAAATGGGACTCGGCGGCGCGCTGTTCGAATTGGAAAGCGTCAAGGGTTGTCCGCCGGAGGCGCAGACCGGCTGGTGGACTTATGAATGGTGGTGGAATCAGCCGAACGTGCCCGAGGTCGTGAAATTCGTCGCCGACTACCGCGCCGCGACCAAGAATACGCCCAGCGCCCGCGTTTGGTTCGGCTATGTGTCGATGCATACGGTGCGGCTCGCGGCGGAAAAGGCGAAGTCGCTTGACGGCCCCAAATTGGCGCAGGCCTTGGAGGACATGGAGCTGCCGCCTGACGTGGCGCTACAGCCCGGCAAGGTGATCTACCGCAAGGGCGATCACGAATTGATGCCCAATATCTTTGTCGGCGAAGTTCATCCGCCGAAGGGCAACGCCGACGACGTGTTTACGGCTTCCACCCTGGTGCCGGGCGAACAAGCCGCCGGTTCGGTCGCCGACACCGGATGCAAGATGGTGGAACCGAGCTAACCTTCCTGCAACTCGCGGCGAAATTCGCAAGCCTAGAGCGCCGATGACGCAGCTCATCCTGTTCAACGTCACCAATGGGCTGATCATCGGCGCGTTTTACGTGCTGATGGCGCTGGGTCTCTCGCTGATCCTCAATCTCTCCAACGTCATCAACTTTGCGCATGGCAATTTCCTGGCGCTGGGCGGCTATCTGGCGTTCACGCTGTCGCCCACGCTGGGCTATTGGGGAGCGCTGTTAGTTTCGCCGTTCCTCACGGCCCTGATCGGGCTGGCGGTCGAGCGGCTGATGATCCGCCGCATCTACAATCGCGATCCGGTCTACAGCCTCCTGCTTACCTTCGGGCTCGCCTTCGTGATGCAGGACGCAGCGCGCTACATCTGGGGCCCCAACGGCTTGCCGATGGGGCTACCCGCCGTCTTGGCGCAACCGATCACCAGCGACCTGTTCTTCATCACCTATTACCGCATCTTCATGGTGACGGTGGTCATCGTCGCCGTGGTCGGGCTGTTCGCTTTCCTGCGCTATACTCGCGTGGGCTTGCGCATCCGCGCCGGCACGTTCGACCTCGAAACGGTGTCGACGTTAGGGGTCAACGTTCGGCATCTGCGGACGTTCAATTTCGCTCTGGGCTGCCTGCTGGCGGGCTTGAGCGGGGTCCTCGCCGCCGGGCAGATCGGTCTCAATCCCAATATGGGCGATGAGCTCCTGATGCCGAGCTTTATCGCGATCATCGTCGGCGGCGTCGGCAGCCTGATCGGCACCTTGTTCGGCGGGCTGTTGATCGGCATGGCCGCGGCGCTGACCACGGTCGTCTATCCGTCCGCCAGCGAGGCGGTGATCTATGCAATCTTGATGGCGGTGCTTCTGATCCGGCCGCGCGGTCTCGTCGGCGAGGAAGGGATGCTGTCATGAGCATGGCGATCGCCTCCCTTGGCGGGCGGCTGCCGATGCAGGCAGGCCGGCGCGAATTGGCGCTAATCGCCGTTTGGACCGCGCTGCTCACCGTGCCGCTGTGGCTGCCGCTTCTTGGCGGTTACACCGCGCTCGCCGGGCGGGTGTTGGTGTTCGGCTTGGCGGCGATGGGGCTCAATATGCTGTTGGGCTTTACCGGCGTGTTGAGCTTCGGGCACGCCGCCTATTTCGGCCTTGGCGCCTACGGCGCTGGCCTCACCCTGCGCTACCTCGTTCATTCGACGCCGCTCGCCATGCTCGCCGGGACGCTGCTTGGCGGTTTGGCCGGCACGCTGTTCGGCCTGTTGATCGTGCGCCGCCGCGGGGTTTACTTCGCGATGTGCACCATCGCCTTCGGCCAGCTCTGGTATTACCTCGCTTATAGCTGGAACAGTTTCACCGGCGGCTTCGACGGCTTGCGCGATTTCCAGCGCGAGGCCATCAATCTCGGCCCGTTCACACTGCACATCGAGGACGGCGGAACTGTATTCTATTTTTTTCTGCTGGCGATCTTCGCCGTGGCCGTGGCCGTGATGGGCGTGGTGCTGCGCTCGCCGTTCGGCCGCACCTTGCTGGCTATTCGCGAAAATGAGCGCCGCGCACGCTTCCTCGGCATTCCCGTCGAGCGCCATATCTGGCTGTCGTTCTCGATCTCCTGCTTCTTCACCGCGCTGGCGGGCACGCTCTACGCGCTGCTCAACAACTTTGCCGATCCGCTGACGCTGCATTATTCGCTATCCGGATATTTCGTGGTCATGACGGTGATCGGCGGCATGCGGACGTTTTGGGGGCCGCTGCTCGGCGCCGCGGTGTTTGTCGTATTGCAAGACTACATATCCTCGATGACCGTGAACTGGATGTCGTTTGTCGGCGCGACTTTCATGCTGGTGGTGCTGTTTTTTCCGCGCGGACTTCTCGGCACACTGCGGCGGCGCGTGCAGGTGTAAGCGCGTTTTTCAGGGTGATGCTTTAAGACGGCACCAGCCCGGCCGGGCCGGCGCCGACGATGGCGACTTGGGCGCGCATCGATTCACCTGACATGTTCGCAACAGGCAAGCCGACACTCGCCCGGGAACGACGCGGGCGACGCGATCCATGTCAAATCGCGGAAGTGTCGCTCGAACGGGCAAGCGCCACGCTGCTCAAGCGCCGGAAATCCCCATCGCCTCGACGAACGCGCGCCGCACCGCCGCCGGCTGGCCGTAATGATGGCGGAATTCCTTCAGCCGCTGGCGCAAAATCGGGTCCTTGTCGAAGTCGGCGAGTGCAACGCCCTCGGTGTTGAACTCGCGCGCCATGTTCGGCAGCGCGATGCAAGCCGCCGCATTGGCGCTGCGAATGACGCCGGCCGGCTCCTTGCCGGCCGCGACGGCGTCCATCTCCTGAAAGAACCGGTTGCGCATCATCGTGACGCCGATGTCGCTCGAACGCAGATTCTCCTTGGTGCGATCGGCAATGCGGCCCTGGCCGACCCAGGCGACGATGTCCTGGTTGATGACGTGGCTCGAGATCCAGCGGCCGTTTTCGTCCTTGATGGGGCTCACCCAGGTCGGCACGCGCTCCTGCACGTAAGGCTCGCGGCCCTTCGGCACGCGCATGAAAAACCAGGCAACGCTCAGCGTATTCTCGTCATCGACCGGGACGCGCCATTCGAAATGGCTGCCGAGATAAAACCCGTTCGGCCACAGCGCGACGCGTCCCACGGTCCAATAGCGGTCCTGTTCGCTCTGACCTTCGCGCACCCTTTTATAGATAAAGCCGTGGTCGAATTCCTCGAATTTGAGCTTGAGATGCTTCGGCGCCGCGTTGGCGTCGCCGCGCAGCCGGCTGCCCCAATTGTCATGCATCCACTCGAAATGCACGGGATCGATGGAGTTTTCCTGGCATTGAAACCAATTGCACGGAATGTCCGCCAGCACGATTTCGCGAAAGCCGTTGACCCAGGTAAACGGCTCCCATACCGGCAGTTCCGGCGCCGGCAGCGGTCCGAGATAGGCGAACAGCAGGCCCGCACATTCCTTCACCGGATAGGCCTTGGTGTCACAGCCGGCCTTCGAGGGTTTCGGATTGGCGGTATCCTCATAGGGCTGTTCGAGGCAGCGGCCGGTCTCATTGACGAGCCAGCCGTGATAGCTGCAGCGGATGCCGTTATCCTCGACCCAACCGTAGGACATGTCTGCGCGACGGTGCGGACAGTGCCGATCGACGAGGCCGTAACGGCCGCGCAAATCCCGATAGAGAACGAGATCCTCGCCCAACAGCCGGATCGGTTTGATCGGATTGGCGTCAAATTCGCCGGCGCCCGCGACGGGTTGCCAATAGCGGCGCAGCAGCTCGCCCATTGGCGTGCCGGGTCCGACGCGCGTGAGCATTTCGTTTCGGGCGGCAGTAAGCACGCTTCCCTCCCCATAGATCGTCCGCAGGAACGACGATTATTCCATCTCTTGCCGCGTACGGGGAGAGGGAACCCTCCCGCCGGAAGCCACAGCACGGTTTAATTGTATCATCGCCGGCTTGCGCGCAATTGTATCAAATTAAGGATAACTTCTTATCGGCCATTCAATGGTTCTGGTGTTTTATGTGCACAATGCACGCAGCCGACGGTACGAGCCCCCACACTGCCGCATGGTTCGTCGAGCCGGATCCTGTCGGCGCCAGTCTGCGCGGGCGGAAGGGCTCGCATTGGCCGGATGACGCCACCTCGGCGCGGGCCGTCATCGTCTCCACGTTGTTTCTTGGGCTTTTTACCGCGGCGTTGCTGATTGGCGGTCATGCCGCCGTCGATCCGTTGCTGCGCATGGCAATAGCCGCACGTAATACCGTCGCAGTTGGCGATGTCGTGCTGCCGATGCCCGATGGCATGTTTTGCCGTCACCTGTCTTTTGACAATGCGACGGCGGAAATGAACGAAGGCGCCGTCGCGCCGTGCCCGGACGATATCGTCAGAGGACAGTTCCACCGTCCCGGCGGCCGCTTCACCTGGGGCGAGCACTGAACCTGCGGACGCCGTAAGCTGGCGGCGCGCCGTGAAAGCGGCCGGCCGGTTCCTCATCCTGTTCGCTTGCGTCGGTACACGCCGAGTTCCAAGACTCGGCTGTGTCTGAGACCGTACTTTCGCCACCTTTGGGCGAGCATCTGGCGCCGAGCGGACGGGCGACATGGAAGCTGACTAATAGCCGTCAAACGGCGCCGCGCACCGCTGTTTTCGCCGCGCAAATGCGATTCTCGAACACTGGGGGGAAAATGCCCATATGGATCGTGCGTTTTGTCTGTTTGCTGGCGTTGTTGGCCGGCGCATCGCTCTATGGACTTCAGCGGGCGAGCGCCCAGGCCAGTCCGGACGTCCAACAAGCCTGCACGCCCGACGCCATGCGGCTGTGCTCCGAATTTATTCCGGACGTCGCGAAAATCACCGCTTGCATGAAAGCGAAACACGCGCAGCTCAGCTCAGTTTGCATTATCGCGATGCGCGGTGGGAAGGCTGGGGCGCGGCGCGTAGCGAGCCATGAGAGACGGCGCGATACGCGACGCCTGGCCAGACACGAAGCGCGGCATGGGGTCAGGCATGAGGCGCGCTACCGCAGAGTTCGTGAGCTGCGATAAGTCCAGCCACCATTGCGACTGATAGGCGCCGCCGCGGCTTCGGCACCGATCATTTGACCGGCCAGCACTCGAATGCAGTCGGCTGAATGGAAAGGTCCTTGCTGTCGCACAAATAAACATTCTTGTCCTTCTGCAGGACGAGCGTGCCGACGACGCCGGCCTGGTTGCCGGTAACGGCTTTGATTTCGAATCCCTGAGCGGCCAGGGACGACAATGAAACCATCTTTGCCGTCGTCTGCGGCTGCTGTGCATCGACCAATTGCGAAAACACGGTCAATGCAGCCGCCGCCACGGCGAGCCTGGCGCCGGCGGGAGCAAATGGCGTCGCCATCAACGCCTCCATGTTAGTTCTGCGGTAGTGACGCGATACCGAGTTCTTTGGCAAATGCGGCAACCTTGGCCCGCTGATCGTCGATCGATCCGGCAAACTCCTCCGGCCCGCCGACATTGAGGATCTGGCCCGTGGCATTCAGCCGATCCTTGATGATGTCGTCGGCGACGGCGCGGAAATCCTCGGTGATGCGCTGGCGAAGCTCGAGCGGCATGCCGGTCGGTCCAAATAAGCCGACCAAGCCGTCGATTGTCAGAGCGGGATAGCCCGCTTGCTGCACCGTCGGCAAATCCGGCTCGGTCGGGGCGCGCACGGTGTTGGTGACGGCAAGCAGCTTGACCTTGCCGCTTTGCACCTGCGGCCGCACAATCGCCAGCGCCGACTCGTAGACCTGCACGCGGCCCTCGGCGAGATCGTTAGACGCATCCACCGGATTTTTGTAGGCGACCTTGGTAACGTCCAAGCCTTCCTGCTTGAGCCATCCGGCAAACATGAAATCGAGGGCGCCGGTTACGCCGGCCCAATTGAGCTTGCCGGGCTGGGCGCGCGCCAACGCGGCGAGCTGGTCGAGCGAATTGACGTTCAGGCTTGCCGGGACGGCAATGATGATGATGGTGTTGGACACGCGCGCGATCGGCACGAGGTCGCTCGGCTTGTACGGCAGGTGGTCGTGCAGATAGGGATGCGCGGTGAATGACGAGCTTGGCGCGAACAGCAGTACGTGATCGTCGTGGGCGCCGACGAAGGCGTTGATGGCGACGATGCCGTCGCCGCCGGGACGATTCTCGACGATGACCGGCTGCCCCCAGCGCTTACTGAGCCGGTCGGCGAACAGCCGCGCCCCGATATCGGAGCCGCTGCCCGGACCGAGCGTCAGGATGAACTTGACGGCGCGCGTCGGCCACGCTGTTTCAGCCGTGGCCGGGCGAGTGCCGGCCGCAACCGCCAAAAGGGCGAGCCCCAAGGCGAAGGTAAAAAAGTAACGTAGCCGTAGGCGCATGATTTCCTCCCCATTGTGCGTTCTAAGGATCTCTTGTCGCGGATCCTTGCTTTCAGCTTTCGAGCCCGGTCGGCACGTTCTTGTTCTCGCTCGCAAGCTTCATGCCGGCGGCGAGCGCCATGGTCTCGGCCAGCGCCGCAAAATCCTTTTGCAGATATTCTTGCGGGTTCTTTTGCAGGGTGGCGGCGCCGAAATGGCTTTGCAGCACCTCGCGGGTCGCCGCCGTCACCGGCATCGGCACGTCCATTGCCCGGGCGAGCTCAAGGCCGAGATCGAGGTCCTTGCGTAACAGCTCCGGGGTGAACGTCGTCGTCCAGTCGAGATTGACCAGCGCCGGCGATTTATAGCGCGTGAACATCGATCCCATCACGCCATTGTTGAGAAAAGCGAGGAAAGCATGACGCGGCACGCCCATCTTGTTGGTGAGAAGCGTGATCTCGATCAGGTTCTCGATGACGACGCCGAGCATCACATTGTGCGCGATCTTGCAGACGCGCGCGAGCTCGCCGTCGCCCACGTAGGACACGCCGCGCGGCGCGAATACCTCGATCAGCGGCATGGCTATCTTGCAGGCGGCCTCGGGGCCCGACACGACGGCCGAGAGCTTGCCCGCCTTGATCACTTTGGCGTTGCCGCTCACCGGCGCCGCAATGAAATCGGCGCCGAATTGTTTGAGCTTGTCGCGGATTTCCGCGGATTCCTCGACCGCGATGGTCGAGCAATCGACCACGATGGGCGGCATCCTGCCGCCCTGGCTGCAGACGCCGTTGTTGCCGTACAGCACGTCCTGCACGTCCTTGCCGGTGGCGACGATCGAGAACAGCACGTCGACGTCCTTGAGATCGGACAGGCGATCGACCACCTTGCCGCCGATCTTGCCAAGCGGCTCGGCCTTGGCGCGCGTGCGGTTCCAGATCGAAACGTCATGGCCCGCCTTGATGAGCCGCTCGGCCATGGGAAAGCCCATCCGGCCCATACCGATCCAGCCGATCTTTTGGGTGTTTTTCGTGGCCATGCTCAAACTCCTCCGCCGAAATGCGCCGGCGGATTCTCCTAGCACAGGGCGCGGCCGCTGCAACGCCCGCGCCAAGGTGCGCCAAGGCAGCAACTTGTCCTCGGACGAGAAGGCGCACTATGCTGAACACGCAATGCACGACGTTGTCGACCATCTCGCGCCCCCGCAACTTGGCGTCGATGCCGGCCTGTTTCGGCGCGCGGCACGCAATGGGCTTCCCTTCGTCGTGGTCGGCGCGCTGTGGGAGGCGGTGGCGCATCTCGGATTGTTTCCGGCGCAATTCTTTCCTTCGCTGGAAACCGTCGCCGCCACCTTCGTTCGGCTCACGCTCAACGGCGTTCTGCCGCATCATGCCTTGGACACGCTCGTGCGGCTCACCGCCGGTTTCGCGCTGGCGGCGCTGGCCGGCGTCGCGATCGGCATTGTCATGGGGCGGTCGCGCCTGGCCGAAGATATTCTGCTGCCGCTTGTGAGCATCGGCGCGCCGATCCCGGGCCTCGCTTATGCACCGCTGTTCCTGTTATGGTTCGGACCCGGCGATGTTTCAGCCGTCGTGCTGGTCGCATTCGTTTCCGCTTTTCCCATCATCTACAATTGCTGGACCGGCGTGAAAGCGGTCAAAGAGATTTGGCTGCGGGCGGCGCAGGCGATGGGTGCGGACGATCGCCGCCTATTCAGTCACGTCATCATGCCGGGCGCGCTGCCGTATATCCTGACCGGCCTGCGGCTCGGGCTGGCGCAAGCTTGGCGCATTCTGGTTGCCGTCGAAATGCTTGCCGCGGTGCCCTGGGGATTGGGTTGGCTCATTTTCGGCGCCCAGGAATTCCTCAACACCGACGTCATGCTGGCCGGCATCGCGGTGATTGCCGTCATCGGGCTCGCACTGGAGAAGCTGGTATTCCAGCCGCTGGAGGAATTCACCGTGGTGCGCTGGGGCATGATGTCATGACCGCCGATCGCATACGCTCGCTGCGGCGCGGGGTGCTGACGCTGTTGGCGGTGGCCGCAGCCTATGAGGCGTCCGCGCGCAGCGGTTATTTTGCGCCCGCCTTGATGCCGCCGCTTGGCATCGTGGCGCAGGCGCTTTTTAGTTCGATTCTCGACGGCAGCATGCTCCACCACGCCGCCGCAACGCTCTATCGCGTGGTGAGCGGCTTCGGCCTCGCCGTCGCCGTCGGCTTGCCGCTGGGCGTGGCGATGGGCCGGTTTAGACCGGTGGAGCGTTTCGTTCTGCCGCTGTCCAGCGCGCTGATGCCGATTCCGTCGCTTGCCTGGGTGCCGGTCTTCATCCTGTGGTTCGGCCTCGGCAATACGGTGACCATCCTCATCGTGTTCTACGCGGCGCTGTTTCCGATGCTGCTCAACACCTGGACCGGCGTGCGATCGGTCAATCCGATCTGGCTGCGCGCGGCCGGCGCCATGGGCGCCGACGAGCACGCGCTGTTCTGGAAGGTCATCATTCCCGGCGCATCGCCGTTCATCATCGCGGGTTTGCGGCAGTCATTCCTGCGCTCCTGGATCGCCGTCATCGGCGCGGAAATGCTGGCGGGCTCCGATTGGGGATTGGGCTGGGTGATCTTCGACGCCAAGGAATTCCTCGACACCGACGTGATGCTTGCTTCGCTGGTCGTCATCGGCTGCATCGGCTTTTTCACCGAGCGTCTCGTCTTCGGCTCGATCGAGCGCGCCACCATTTATCGCTGGGGCATGGCGCATTCGGCGAAGGGCTGAGCAGCGAAATGTATCCCTGGCGCATGCGGCGTCAGGTGATGTGCCGGAGGATCGGGATTGTTACGCACGCTGCGTTTCGCAAGGCTCCGGAAACACCGGTCCTCACTCCGATTTTAGATTCGCAGCCTTGATAATCCCTTGATACCTCTCGCTGTCGGCGCGAACGAAAGCGGTGAATTGATCAATCGATAAAGCCGACAGTTCGGCGCCGGTCTTCTCCAGCCGCGACTTGATATCGGGCTCAAAAATAATTTTGTTGATCGCGCTATTGAGCCGCGTCGCGAGATCCGCCGGCAATCCGCGCGGGCCGAAAAATCCGGCCCATAGCGTGAAATCGAAATTGGGAAGCCCCGCGACCTCGGCGACCGTCGGAATGTCGGGCGCAAGTGGCGAGCGCTGGGCCGTGGACACCGCAAGCATTTTGATTCTGTGGCTCTGCACCAGCGGCACGGCCCCTGGATATCCGGGGAAATAGAAATCGACTTGTCCTCCGGCAATGTCGTTCAAAGCCGGGCCGGCGCCCTTATACGGCACGTGGATCAGCTTGTTATCGAGTTTGAGCTTCAACAGCTCGCCGGCGAGGTGGCCGGGTGTGCCGATACCTGCGGAGGCGAACGTAAACGCCTGGTTGGAGCGCAGAGCCTCCACCCATTGCGCCGCAGTCGAGAACGGAGACGTCGGAGGCACCACCAGCGCCAGCGGCACGATGCCGGCGAGCGCAATCGGCTGCAAATCCTTCAAGGGATCGTAGCCGACGTCCTTCATGAAATAAGGATTGATGGCGATCTCGGGCGTTTGACCGACCGTTAGTGTGTAGCCGTCCGGGGCGGCATTGACGACGTCGCGGGCGCCGATCGTGCCGCCCGCGCCGGATCTATTCTCGACCGCTATCGATTGACCGAGCTCGATGGCAAGCTGATTGGCGATAATGCGACCGAGAATGTCGCCGGTGCCGCCCGGAGGAAAGTTCACGATCAGGTGGATCGGACGGCTCGGATAGGTTTGCGGCCAAGCCGGCAGGGCTGCGAACGAAAGTCCGATCGCAAGCGTTGCGGCCGCGACGGCATAGGCAGTGCGAATCCCGGTCATGGCGCCTCTCCTTTTCCGGCTGGCTGCAAGCGGCCGCTTCTGGCACAAAGTGTCCGCGCCACCGAAAGCGTACATGTTAAAGCATGATCACGCGCCGGGAAAACGTTGGGGAAGCGAAACAGGAAGCGGCGATGGCCCATATCGAGGCGCGTGACATCACGCTGACTTACGCCACGCCGAGCGGCACCGTGCCGGGCGTGCGCGGCGTGAATTTCGGCATGGCGGCCTCGGAATTTCTCTGCATCGTCGGGCCGAGCGGGTGCGGCAAGTCGACGCTGCTCAACATCATTGCCGGGTTTCTCACCCCGACCGCGGGCGAAGTCCGCATCGGCGGCGCGCCGGTCAAAGGCTACGGCATGGACCGCGGCGTGGTGTTTCAGGATTTCGCCCAGCTGTTTCCGTGGCGCACCGCGCTCGGCAATGTGACCTTCGGGCTGGAAATGAAAGGCGTGCCCAAGGCCGAGCGCGACGCCATCGCGCTCGAACAGCTTCGCCTCGTGAAGCTGGAGAATTTCGCCAAGTCGTATCCGCACCACCTGTCGGGCGGAATGCAGCAGCGGGTCGCGATAGCGCGGGCGCTGGCGTACAATCCCGCAGTGCTGCTGATGGACGAGCCGTTCGCGGCGCTGGACGCCTTGACCCGCGATGACATGCAGCGGCTCCTCGCCGAGGTGTGGCGGACGACGCGCAAGACGGTGATCTACGTGACCCACAATGTCGCCGAAGCCGTTTATCTCGCCGACCGGGTGGTGGTGATGACGCCGCATCCGGGCACGGTGAAGACCGAAGTGCCCATTCGGCTGCCGCGTCCGCGCGATCCGCTCAGCGTCGAATTTCTCGAATACCAGAAAGAGCTGCTGAAGCTTCTCGGTCACGACAAAAGCGCGTGACCCGAAACACCGACACTAAGATCGACATCAACGCTTAATAGAACGTCCCCGGAGGAAACCTCATGATACCGCACAGCAAAACACGGCAAAGCAACCTCTCTCGCCGCCAATGCCTCGCCGCGGCGGGCGCCGGCGCACTCGCGCTCGGTTTCGGCTCGGCGCGCTCGGCATCGGCGGCAGCCGCGACCATCCGCCAAGGCTACCAGACCAATATCTGGGGCATGCCGACCTATTATTTGCTGAAGTCGGGTTACCTGGAGAAGCGCGGCATCGACGTCGCGGACTTCGCCGTGCCGTCCGGCAACATCACGATGCAGCAGATGGTGGCGCGTCAAGTCGACCTCGGTACCTATGCCGGTCCGTCGTTCATCATCGGCAACGCCAAGGGCGGTTTGATTGCGATCGCCGTGATCGAGCACGTCGGCAAGACGGCGCGCATCACCGCGCGCAAGGATCTGAACATCACCAAGATCGAGCAGCTACGCGGCAAGCGTATCGCCAATCAGACCGGCTCCTCGGTCGGCAACGACCTTGTCGATATCGTCCTGCCGAAGCACGGACTGAACAAGGGCGACTACACCGAAGTCCGCATGGACGTGAACAACATGGTGGCCGCGCTCGCCGCCAAGACGGTCGACGCCATGGTCAACGTCGAACCTTACAACGTCATCGCCGTCGCCGACGGCATCGGCACCGACCTCGGCGATTTTTCCAGTTTCGACTCGATGCCGGTGTTCATGGCCGCAACTCCCGATTTCGTGCAGCAGAAGCCGGACGCTGTCGTCGCCTATCTGAAGGCGTGGCTCGACGCCGCGCACGACTTCAAGGACAATCCACAGAAGGTCAACGACGTCATCTACAAGTTTTACTCCGACAAAGGCTACAAGATGTCGGCGGAGACGTTTGCGACCGCCATGTCGCGGGTCGAGGTGAGTCCCGGGTTCCCCGACAACCTCAAGCCCTACATGCAGCAGCAGGCGGAAATCCTGATGAAAGAGAACATCATCAAGACCGTTCCGGATTGGAGTACGGCGCTGCGTCCGGATTTCATGGCGAAAGCCAAGGCGGGGGCGTAAAGCTCCGTCTTGGATAGTGCCGCGGATTACGACGCAAATGCCACCGAATTCAAAAGCGTAGCAGGAGACTTCGAATGAATGCCCCCGACAAGAACCCGCTCACGAACGGCTATCAACCCGTCACCTGGAATTTCAAGCTTTTGGCCAACGATATGCTCGGGGGCTTCGGCGGCATGGGCGAAGGCATGTCGGTGCAGATCGCGCCTGACGGAAGGCGAATCATCTGGCTGGCGCACGAGAGTGCGCCGAAAAATTTCACCGCCGTCGACGTGTCCGATCCGCGCAAGCCGAAAGTGGTGTGCCAGACCGACCTGCCGCACGCCAATATGCGCTCGAACTCGCTGGAGACCTGCGGCAATCTGATGGCGGTGGCCTATCAGACCTCGAAGAAGGATCTGCAGCCCGCCGGTTTCGAGATGTTCGACATTTCCAAGCCGGAGAATCCAAAATCGATTTCGTTCTTCGATTGCTCGGGCCCGCATTCGCGCGGCGTGCACCAGCTGTGGTTCTGCGACGGCGAATACGTGCATTGCGCGTCCGGATCGCGCGATTTCGTTCCCACCAATCCGAGCGACGACCAGTTCTATCGCTGCGTCGACGTGCGCAATCCGTCGAAGCCGGTCGAGGTCGGCCGCTGGTGGATGCCCGGCACGCGCCAGGGCGACAACGTCATGCCGCCGCCGCGGCACCCGATCGACAAGGGCTTTCGCGCCCACAACACCAACGTCTATCCGCAGCGGGGCGACCGCTGCTACCTCGCTTACATCGACGGCGGCATGTTCGTGCTCGACATTTCCGACAAGGCGAACCCGAAGAAAATTTCGCAATGGACCAATTCGCCGCCCTATACCGGCTTCATGCATACGATCGTGCCGCTATTCGACCGCGGCCTGATGCTGGTGACCGACGAGTCGACGGAAAACAATGCCAAGGACTGGCCGAAACTGATTTGGGTGCTCGACGCGCGCGAGGAGACGAACCTCGTGCCGATTTCGACCTGCCCGCTGCCCGATCACCGGATTTACGCGCAGGCCGGCCGCTTCGGCGCACACAATATCCATGAGAACGTGCCGCTGCCGACCGCTTGGCATTCCGATCAGATCGTGCTCGGCACCTTCTTCAACGGCGGCTTGCGTGCCTATGATATTTCCAACCCGTATCAGCCGAAGGAAGTCGGCATCTTCATGCCGCCGGCGCCGCCCGGCGCGCCGACCGGCACCATCCAGATGAACGACGTGTTCGTCGACGAGCGCGCCGTCGTTTATACCGTCGATCGCCATGTCGGCGGGCTGTACATTCTCGAGATGGATTTTTAGCCCCGATGAAGCGTCGCACCGACCTCCGCTCGTCCCCGCGAACGCGGGGACCCAGACTGGATTCCCGCTTGCGCGGGAATGAGCGGGGAGATGCGATAACGAATTAAATCAATGCTCGCCCTGTTTCCCTCGCGCGAGGCGAGCCCGTTCGGGCGGCGGCTCAAACGCGAGCGCGGCGCGCGCATTCCGGTGACGGTGGTCACCGGATTTCTCGGCGCCGGCAAGACGACGTTGATCCGCCGCTTTCTCAAATCTGCCGAAGGCCAAGGCACCGCGGTGATCGTCAACGAGTTCGGCGCCGTCGGCATCGACGACGCGCTGGTGCGCGAGGCCGCCGAAGCGACCGTGCTCCTTGGCAACGGCTGCCTGTGCTGCATCACCCGCACCGATCTGCAGGTTGCGCTGCGCCGGCTCGTTTTCGACCGCGAGCGCGGCACCGTGCCGCCGTTCGCCCGCGTCCTGATCGAGACGTCAGGGCTCGCCGATCCGGCGCCGATTCTGCAGACCTTCTCCACCGATCGCGCGCTCGGCGGCGAATTTCATATCGATGTCGTGCTCACGGTGGTCGATGCCGTCAATGGCGAGACGGCGCTGGCCGACGCCGTTGAAGCGCGAAAGCAGGCCATTCTCGCCGACCGCCTCATCGTGTCGAAGACCGATCTCGCGACGTCCGCCGCGGTCGAGCGGCTGGTGCGGCGGCTGCAACAACTCAATTCGCGCGCGACGATCGATATCGCGGTTGCCGGCGCACTCGAACCGAGCCGCCTGATCGAGCCAGTGACGCGGCAACGATCGAGTTTCATCGCCGAGGCCGAGCATGGCGACGGCATTTTGAGCTTCGTGTTCGAGCGCGACGGCCCGATCGCGTGGCCGGCATTTTCGCGCGCCATGGAGACGCTCATTGCGCTGCGCGGGCCGGATCTGTTGCGCGTCAAGGGCCTGCTCAACGTCGCGGGCTGCCGCGGGCCGGTCGTGGTGCAATACGTTCAGCACCTCGCCCATCCGCCGGTCGAACTCGAATCCTGGCCTGACGATAACCGCTTAAGCCGCGTGGTGTTCATCGCCCGCAATATACGCGAGCGCCAAGTGCGCGACCTGTTCGCCGTGGTGGCGGCGCTGGAGCAGAAGCAGTCTTGATTGCGCCGTGGCATCGCATCTCACAGGGATGCGACGCGCGTGACCATTGCTGCAAGGCCGCTCAATCCGCTCAAAAGTTGCCCGGCGTGGCTGACCAGAAAAATCACCGCGAATGACGTGGCGCCGAAGAACAGCAGCAGCTCTATGGTGATCGCGGCGATCGAAGGATCCGGCCCGCTGCATCCTGTTCCGTTCGTCATGCTCCGCTCGGTTGACCCGGCGGCCTGTGACAAGCCTCCGCAACGGCACTTACGTCCGGAGCGCTGAGTGTATAAGCGGCATGGGTGATTTAATTGATTACGCTGATTAACGACGGCGTGGAAGACCGCGCCGCCGCGATCAGCGCGACGCGGAGTCGCGCAATCGGGCGGTCATGAAATCCACGAACACCCTGACCTTCGGAGATAGATGCCGGGTCGGCGGGTAGACCAGCGAGATCGCATCGGCTACCGGCTCGAACCGCTGCAGCGCCGGCTCGAGGACCCCGACGGCAAGCGGCGCTTCGGCAAAATAGTCGTGCATTTGCGCCAGGCCGTAGCCGGCACAGGCTGCGGCGCAAACCGCCGCGCCGTCGGAAAACGTCATGTCACCACGAGGCGTCACCGTCAGGTCGACGCCGTTTCGGCGAAACCGCCAATCGCGCAGCAGCCGCGTCTCGCGCGACGTGAAGGCGAGACAATTGTGCCGCGCCAGATCCTCCGGTACGCGCGGGCGGCCGTGCCGAGCGAAATAAGCGGGCGCGCCGTACACGCGGAACTGGCTTTGCGTCACCCGCCGGGCGATCAGGCTTGAATCCTGCAGAGCGCCCAGCCGCACCGCGACGTCGACACCTTCTTCGATCAGATCGACATAGCGGTCGGAGAAACTCAGCGCCAAAGTCAGGTCGGGATACTCGGCCCGGAATGCGCCGAGCAAAGGCACGACCTTAAGCCGTCCGTACGACACCGGCATATCGATGCGCAGTCGGCCAGTCGGAGTGAGGCGCGACCGGCTAAGCACCAGTTCGGCCTCCTCCAGCTCGGCAAGGATGCGCCGGCAGTGATCGAGGAACGCCGTGCCGTCTTCGGTTACATTCACGCGGCGCGTGGTCCGCGCCAAAAGGCGCACGCCGAGCCTCTCCTCCAGGCGGCTGACGGCATTGCTCACACCGGACTGCGTGATGCCGAGTTCGCGCGCGGCCTGGGCAAAGCTGCGGCGCTCGGCCACTTTCACGAAAATCGCCAGACTCTTCGCGTCGATCACGGCGGAGCCCATCCATCACTGGAATCGATCAATGACATTACAATACCGGCGATTAATCGGCGAGCCTCGAAAACCTATTTTCTCCCCGTGCAGCTGCGGGAGTAGCGCGATGGCCCCCTTCCAAGTCGACCCGTCCTGGTATGAGGATTATTGGCTGAGCGAGCGCTCGCCCTGCCGGCGCTGGATACTGTTGGCAAGTCTCATCGAGCCCGCCTTACGGATCGGCCGCAATTTATGGCTGACGCGTTCTTGCAGCAGCCAACACGGGCTGGGCAAACCCCAAGCGCAACACAACGCGCAGTAAAGAGACGGCGGTCATGTCTTTGTTTGCCCCGCGGATGAGCTGCATCAAGCTGTCGCCGGCGTCGCTCCTGCGTAGCCAGGTGCAGGCCCTGCGTGCCGCAGGCCGCGACGTTATTGCCCTGACCTCAGGCGACCTTGACTTTCCGACACCGGATCATGTGATCGCGGCCGCGCATGCCGCAGCGCTGCGCGGCGAAACCAAATATACGACCGTCGACGGCACTCAGGCGCTGAAGGATGCGATACGGCTCAAATTCCAGCGCGACAACAATCTGGACTACGGTCCCCATGAGATATTGATCGCCAATGGTTCGACGCAGGTGATCTTTAACGCCTTCTTCGCGACCGTTGACGCCGGCGATGAGGTCGTGGTGCCACGGCCTTGTTGGGAACCCTATCTCGATCAGGTCCGTTTGGCCGGCGGCAATCCCATCGTCGTACCCTGTGCGCAGAATAACGGCTTCAAGTTACGGCCCGAAGACCTCAACGCCGCAATCACGGAGCGCACGCGCTGGGTCGTGATCAACAGCCCGAACAATCCGACCGGCGCGGTCTATAGCCGTGCCGAACTCGCCGGACTTGCTGCGGTACTGCTGCGGCATCCGTCGGTCTATGTGCTCGCCGACGATCTTTACGAGCACATCGTGTTCGACGGGCGGCATTCCGATGCGATCGCGGCCGTCGAGCCACGCTTGAAGACGCGCACCCTTACGGTGAACGGTGTGGCCAAATCCTATGCGATGATGGGCTGGCACATCGGCTACGGCGGCGGTCCCGCAAACTTGATTCGGGAGATGGTCAAGATCCAGTCGCAGACTACCTCGGCGGCGTCTTCGATCGGCCAGGCAGCGGCAGTCGCGGCGCTCACCGGTTCGCAGGATTTGTTGTCCGAGCGGGCCGCCACGCTGGCCAGCCGGCGCGACGCGTTCGTGGCGCGGCTCAACCGCTGTCCCGGTCTGTCGTGCCCGTATCCCGAAGGCACCTTCTATCTTTTTGTGTCTTGCGCCGGTCTGATCGGCGCTCGCACCCCGGACGGGAAAATCATCGAGACCGACCGCGACTTTGCCGCCTATTTGCTCGATACCGCCGGCGTGGCCGTCGTTCCGGGGGAGGATTGCGGGCTGTCGCCGTATTTCCGCGGCAGCTTTGCCCACCTTCCGGAACGACTCGCCGAAGCCGGCGCCCGGATCGAGCGTGCGTGCCTGGCGCTACGGCACGGATGATCGCCGCAGCGCGCCCGTGGCCGCAGTTTGCAAAATTTGGCCGTCCGTTCGTGTCAGCCGAAGGTGAAGGCGTCGTGATAGGCGCCTTGCACGCTGCCGCCGGGGACCGGGCCGCCGCCGGGCACGTGCACCAGGTTGCCGATCACCGCGCAGGTCGCGCCATGCAGGCCGTGGCGCGGGATTGCCATCGGCGTGAGCGCCTCCCAGGTGTCGGTCTTCGGATCGTAGGCCTCGTTGGTGCCGAACACGCGGCCGGTGGCCTCGCCGCCGAACACCACGATCTTGCCGCCGATATAGACGCAGGACGGGCCGCTGCGCGCCGTCGGCAACGGTGCGCGGAAAGTCCAGGCGTCGGTCTTTGGATCGTACACCGCGTTGAGCGACGTGTTGAAATCGTACGAATCCATGCGCCCGGCGATGGCGTGGATTTTGCCGTCGACGACGGCGACGCCCATGTGATCGCGCTGGCCAACGAACGGTTGTGTGCCGGTCGAGCCGCGCATGCTGGCAAGGTCCGTGTATTTGTTGCTCGCCGGATCGTAAACCTCGTGCCATTCCACCGAGCGCACGTCGCGTCCGCCGAGCAAATGGATTTTGCCGTCGAGCACGATGGCTGAGATCGCGCCGCGCGGCCGCGACAATCCGGCGATCGGCGCCCACTGGTCGGTCGTGGTGTCATAGACGAAGCACTTGGAATGCGGGCAGCGGTTCTGCTCGACGAAGCCGCCGAAGGTATAGATCTTCGTGCCGATGGAAACGCCGGCGACGTGATTGCACGGCTGCGGGAAGCGCGCCTTCAGCGACCACGATTTCGCGGCGGAATCATAGACCTGGTGAAAATCCTGATCGACGCGGTGCTTGGCATAGCCGGCGATGACGTGGATCCTGCCCTGGCACTCGATCACGGCGTGCTCGCCGGTCGGGATCGGCAGCCGCGGCTGCTCGATCCATTTGCCCGGATTGGCGGCCTTGGGCGCAACGCTCGTCATATAGCGCTGTTTCTCGACGGTCTTCGGGATGTCGGTGATCGACTTGTCGGTGAGCCCGAGGAAAAGCGGAAGTTGCTGTTCTGCTGCCATGACTGACCTCAATTTTTATTCGCGCGTAATCTTATCCGAAAAGCGATCCGGCTTTTTCCGCATCATGCGCCGGCGTAACCGGGGACGGCGTCCCGCAACAATTGGCGCGTCAACTCGACGCCTTCGCGGGCAACGTCGTAGGGCGAGCGCGCCCATTGCTCCGGATTGGGCGCTTCGTAGCTCAGATAGCCGGTATAGTTTTTCTCCGCCAAAAGGCCGAGCATTTCGCGCCATTTGACGACGCCTTTGCCGGGCGGCAGGCGATCGGTCGGCCGCGCCACGCCGGTGACCGGATTGGGCGAAAGATCGCTGTACTGGAAGCAGAAAATCCGCTCGGCCGGCACGCTCGCGAAACCGCGCCCGCCGGCGCCGCTCCTGGTGAAGTGATAGGCGTCGATCAGATAGCCGCAGTTTTCCTTGCCGGCGCCGTCAAGCAATTCGCGTAACACCGCAAGCTTGTTGAGCACCGGATGCTGCGAATTGAATTCGATGGCGAGCCGCAGGCCATATTCGGCGGCGATGTCGCCGGCGCGCTTGAGATACGCGATCGCGTCCTTGATCGAGCCTTGGACCGGGCCCGGCGCGCTCATCAGCATGTTGCAGCCGAGCGCGACGGCATTTTCGCAGGATTCCCGGAACACGCCGAACAACCGCTTGCTTTCATCGCCGGTGGCGAACAGCCAGCCATATTCGACGCCGAGCACGCCGACCGCAATGCCGGCCTTGCGGATCAGGTCGAGCACCTGCGCGTTGGTCATGCCGGCATCGAAGCAACGCTTGAAGTCGGTGCGGCGCAGCTCGACCGCGTCATAGCCCGCGGCGCGCGCGGCATCGAGCGCGGTCGCCAGCGGCGTAGTGTCGATCGTCCACATATGCAAAGCAAGCCGCCCGAACTTTTCCGTCATGCCTCACGCGCTCCGTTGCGACGACGATCCGATGCCGGTCAATTCAGTTGTTATTGGCCTCCGGATTGCAGGATGTAAAGTCCCGCGTTCCATAGCGTTGAGATCGTGACAGGGTTCTGGTTAGATATTGCTACTCGACCTCCAAAACATATTTTGCGGAGCAATTGGTTTCTGAACTCCGCCTGACGGTACGACGGCATCAGCGTGAACAACACATGACGCAAACATTCGAATTCACCCTCAATGGCAGTCCGGTCAGCGTCTCGCTCGGCAACGAGGAAACGCCTTTGCTGAACGTGTTGCGCAACGCGCTTGGTGTGATGGGCACGCGATTCGGCTGCGGGCTCGACCAATGCGGCTGCTGCATGGTGCTGATCGATGGTGCGCCCGAAAAATCCTGCACCAAGCCGGTGTGGAGCGTCGCCGGCAAGACCGTCACCACGGTCGAGGGCCTTGGCACGCCGCAACGCCCGCACCCGCTGCAACAGGCCTTCATCGACGAACAGGCCGGCCAATGCGGTTACTGCCTTGCCGGCATCCTGATTTCAGCGCAGGCGCTGCTTAAGCGCAATCCATCGCCGACGCGGGCTGAGATCGCACAGGCGCTCGATGGCAATATCTGCCGCTGCGGCGCGCATAACCGGATCATACGCGCGATCGCAAAAGCGGCGGCGCAAATGCGCGCGAGCGCAGGAACAGCCCGATGAACGCACCCATCCTTCCCGGCCCGCTGGCCGATAATCCGCGTCTCGATCGCTGGGTGACATTTCCCGCGCCCGGCAAAGTGACCGTCGGCACCGGCCGCGTCGAGCTCGGCCAGGGGGTGCTGACCGCGATGACGCAGATTGCCGCCGACGAACTCGACGTCGCGATGGAACGCATCACGATCCGTTCCGGCGACACCGAATTCACGCCAAACGAGGGCTATACCGCCGGCAGCCAGTCGATCCAGTTCGGCGGCGTAGCGATGCGGCAGGCCTGCGCGGATGTGCGTGGACTATTCATCGATCAGGCCGCGCGGGTGCTCGGCTGCAAATCGAGCGAACTCAGCATTCGCGACGGCATTATCCTCCGCAACGGCGCACCCACCGGTCAGGATTACTGGACGCTCGCCGCCACGGTCGATCTCGCCGGCAAGGCGACCGGCAGCGGCCGGCGCAAGGCGGTCGCGGATTTCGCCAGCATCGGTCAAAGCAGCGCGCGGCTCGATTTACCGGCCAAGATTTTCGGCGCGGCCGCCTTCATCCACGACATGGTGGTGGACGGCATGGTGCATGCGCGGGTGGTGCGCCAGCCCAACCGCGGCGCCACCATCGAGGCCGTCGACGACGGGGCGATCAGGCGCGCCGCCAAGGCGCCCATCGAATTCGTACGCAACGGCAATTTCCTCGCCATTGTCGGCAACGACGAGACCGCCGTCGAGCTCGCTGGCGCCGCCGCGAGCGATCACGTCACCTGGCGCCACGTCGAGACGCCGACTCCGCTCCAGGCGGAGGCTTCCTGGCTCGTGCAACGGCCGGCGATCGACCGCGTCATCGGCGCGCCGGAGCCGGCCGACCCGCAAGGCCGCGCGCGTTTCGAAGCGACCTATACGCGCGTACATCTCGCCCATGCGTCGATCGCGCCGTCCTGCGGCCTGGCGCTCTATCGCGACGGCCGTCTCACGGTGTGGACGCATTGCCAGGGCGTGTTTCCGCTGCGGGCGGCGCTGTCGCGCACGCTTGGCCTCGATGCTGCGGCGATCACAGTGCACCATGTGCAGGGCGCCGGCTGTTACGGCCATAACGGCGCCGACGATGCCGCCGCCGACGCCGCCATCGTCGCCATGAAAATGCCGGGCACCCCGATCCGCGTGCGCTGGCGCCGCGCGGAGGAATTTGTCTACGAGCCGAAGAGTCCGGCCATGGCGGTCAAGGTCCGCGCTTTGCTCGACGACGCCGGCAAGCCGACCGACTGGACCGCGGAAATCTGGAGCGGCACGCATAATTATCGTCCCGGCGCCGGCGGCAACCTGCTCGGCGCGCAAGCGCTGCCCAATCCGCCGCCCGAGCCGCCGCCGGGCGACGTGCCGGAAGCCAATGGCGGCGGCGCCACCCGCAACGCCGAGCCGCTCTACAGCATCGCGAGTAAGCGCATCATCCACCACCTGGTGATGGAGACGCCGGTGCGCACCTCGGCGCTGCGCGGGCTCGGCGCCATGCCGAACGTGTTCGCAATCGAATGCGCCATCGACGAGCTCGCCGAACGCGCCGGCCAGGATCCGGTGCAATACCGTCTTGCGCTCACCACGGATGATCGCGCACGCGCCGTCATCGAAAAGGTCGCCGCCATGGCCGGCTGGCAGTCCGGCGCGCCCGGCGGCGCCGGCCGCGGCCGCGGCATCGCCTTTGCGCGCTACAAGAACCGCGCCGCCTACGCCGCCGTTGTCGTCGCGCTCGACGTCGACGAGACCATCCGCCTCCGGCATGTGTGGTGCGCGAGCGACGCCGGCCTTGTCATCAATCCGGACGGCGCGATCAACCAGCTCGAAGGCGGCATCATCCAGTCGGCGAGTTGGGTGCTCAAGGAGCAGGTCCGCTTCGACAACGGCGTGAGTTCGCTCGATTGGGAGACCTATCCGGTGCTGAAATTCAGCGAAGTGCCGGAGATCGACATCGAGCTCATCAACGCCAAGGACGAGACGCCGCTCGGCGTCGGCGAAGCGACCGCCGGCCCCACCGCCGCCGCGATCGGCAACGCGGTATCGCACGCGCTCGGCGCCCGCATCCGCGACCTGCCGTTGACCCGCGAGCGCATCATGGCGACGCTGCTCAAGGAATAGATTTATTTTCTGACGACGAAATGGGACGTGCAATTAACAAGCCGCACAAGAGGCATTGGATCGTAAAATTCAAACCGGTGCGCCGCGACGCTTTTCCGGGTCATCAGCACCGCCGCACCGCCGACCGATCCAGCCCGCATAGTAGAAATTCTTCGTCCCTAGCGTGTTCCCAACGCGCCGATATAGGACTAGCCTTCACGTCAGCGCATGCGGCGCATCGGGCCGCACCGGCATAGGCGGGAGAGCCCGATCCAACGGCGGCCACGCTCAGGGAGGCGTCCGTCATGAACCAAAAGTTCTCGCTCAACGTCAACGGCGAGGTCCATAAGGTCGAAGCCGACCCGGATACGCCGCTCCTCTATGTGCTGCGCGACAATCTCGGCTTCAACAATCCGCATTTCGGCTGCGGGCTCGGCCAATGCGGCGCCTGCACGGTACATCTCGATGGCAAGCCGGCCCACTCTTGTCGGCGGCCAATTTCCCAAGTGGGCGACCGGAAGATCGTCACGCTCGCCGGACTCGGCACGCCCGAAAATCCGCATCCGCTGCAAGCCGCGTATGTGGCGGAACAAGTGCCGCAATGCGCCTATTGCATCAACGGCTGGATCATGACCGCCGCCGCCTTCCTGCGCGACAACAAAAAGCCGACCGACGATGAAATCCGCACCGCGCTGCATCGGATCAAATGCCGCTGCGGCACTCACCTGGCCATCCTGCGCGCCGTCAAGCGCGCCGCCGCGATGATGGGTTGAGGGAGGCCGTCATGACCAGACACGAAAAATTCGCAACGTTTTCGCGCCGCAATCTGCTCAAGGCCGGCGGCGCGCTCGTCGTTTCATTCGGCGCGCCGCTTGCTTTCGATTCAGTCCACGCCGCTGACGAAGCAACGGCGGTCGGCACCAAGCCGCCTCTTACCCCGGATCAGCTTTCCTCCTATCTCGCCGTCGATGCCGACGGCGCCGTGTCGGCTTATTTCGGCAAGATGGATATGGGCCAAGGACTCTCCGTCGCGATCCGGCAGATGGTGGCGGAGGAGCTCGACGTTTCGTTACAGAGCGTCAAGATTTTCATCGGCGATACCGCGATCAGCGTCAATCAGGGCGGCGCCTCAGGTTCGACCGGCGTGCAGGAAGGCGGCCGGCAGATGCGCATGGCCGCCGCCGAGGCGCGGCGCGTCCTTGTCGCGATGGCGGCAGACAAGCTTGGTGTCCCCGCCGATCAACTGTCGGTGATCGACGGTGTCGTCCGCGGCAAGGACGATGCCGCAAAGCAAATCAGCTACGCCAAACTCATCGGCGGCCAGTATTTCAACGTTCATCTCGACTGGAACGGCAAATACGGCAATCCGCTTTACGCGCCGGGCAAAGCGCAGCCAAAGGATCCGAAGGATCACACCATCGTCGGGCAGCCTGTTCCACGCGACGACATCGGGCCGAAAGTGTTTGCGCGAACTAACTTCGTCACTGACGTCAAAGTCCCGGGCATGATGCACGGCCGCATCATCCGGCCGGACACCGCCGGCGCCGTCCCCGTCAGCGTCGACGAAAGCTCGATCAAACACATCCCCTCCGCTAAGGTGGTGTGGGACAAGGGCTTTCTCGGAGTCGTCGCCGAGAGAGAGTGGGACGCGATCAAGGCTGCGAAGGGGCTTAAGGTCACCTGGTCGAATGCTACGCCGCCGTTCATCGATCAGACGGCGCTGTTCGATCACATCCGTTCTGCGAGTGCGCGCAAGCACGAGTTGGGAGGCAAGCAAGCCGGCGACGTCGATGCGGCGTTCCAATCGGCCACACGCTTGATCCAAGCTGAATACCAGTGGCCGTTCCAGTCGCATGCCTGCATGGGTCCAGCCTGTGCGCTGGTCGACATCAAGGACGGTCATGTCACCTGTTGGAGCGGCACCCAGAAAGCGCATTTCGTTCAGGAGGGACTAGCCGCCATCCTGCAGATGCCGCGGGACAATGTTCGCGTGATCTGGACTACGGGCCCCGGCTCCTATGGCCGCAACGATGCCGACGATTGCGCGATGGACGCCGCGGTTCTCGCCAGGGCCGCAGGCAGGCCGGTGCGGCTGCAATATATGCGCGATCAGGGCACCGGCTGGGATCCCAAGGCGCCGGCGTCCATCCACAAGGTGCGAGCCGCGATCGACGCCTCGGGCAACGTCGTCGCCTGGGATTTCCTGAGCAAGGGCTTCTCCCGCGTTGACGTCAATACCAACGGCAGCAACCCGAAGGACACGCTGGCCGGGCAGACGCTCGGCGTCGAGCTTAAGTCGGGGGATGGCTTTGGCGTGCCGGAGCAATCCTACGGCTTTGCCAATAAGCGCACCGCGTGGGAAACGATTGCGCCGCTGCTCGATCGCGCCTCACCGTTGCGCACGGCGCATATGCGCGATCCGGTCGGACCGCAAATCCACTTCGCCAGCGAATCATTCATGGATGAAGTGGCGGCGGCGCTGAACGTGGATCCGGTCGAATTTCGCCTGCGCTACGTGAAAGATCCGCGTGACCTTGCGGTCATCAAGGCGGCGGCGGAGAAAGCCGGCTGGCAGACGCGACCGTCACCGCGCAAGGATCAGAGCGGCGATCAGGTGTCCGGCCGCGGCATCGCCTACGCACAGCGCGGCCCGACCCGCGTCGCCGTCATCGCCGAAGTCGAGGTCGATCGCTCCACGGGGCGAATCTGGCCGCGCAAATTCACCGTCGCCCACGATTGCGGTCAGATCATCAATCCGGACGGGCTGCATCACGCCATCGAGAACAACGTGGTCCAGGCCACCAGCCGCACGTTGTGGGAGGAGGTCAAATTCGACCACAACAACGTCACCAGCGTGGATTGGCGGACTTATCCGATCCTCGAAGCCGCCCAGGCGCCGCGGCAGGTCGACATCGTGCTGATCAACCGTCCGGAGATCGCGCCGTCGGGCGCCGGCGAGGCGTCAAGCCGGCCGGTGCCGGCTGCGATCGCCAACGCGGTATTCGACGCGACGGGGGTGCGCATCCGCCGCGCGCCGTTCTCGCCGGAGAACGTGAAGTCGGCGCTGTCGTAAGCTTTCCCTCTCCCCGTAAACGGGGAGAGGGAGTAGTTTTATCCGATGACAGCGATTGTCCGTACGCTCGATGAAGCCATTGCGCCGATCGTCGACGGCTGCATGCTGGCTGTGCCGCGCGAGTCCTCGGGCGTGGCAATGGCGGCGACGCGGGCGCTGATACGGCGCGGCATCAAGCGCCTGCATCTCGTGGCGCTGCCGACCTCGACCATGCAGGCGGACCTGCTGATCGGCGCCGGCTGCGTCGAGACGCTGGAAACGTCCGCCGTCAGCCTTGGTGAATTCGGACCGGCGCCGCGCTTCACGGCCGCGGTGCTCGCCGGGACGATCCGCATGCGCGATGCCACCTGTCCGGCATTGCATGCGCAGTTCCAAGCGGCCGAGAAAGGCGTGCCGTTCATGCCGCTGCGCGGGCTCCTCGGCTCCGACGTGCTGGCGCATCGGCCGGATTGGAAGGTGCTCGACAATCCATTCGGCAACAACGATCCGATCGTCTTGTTGCCTGCGCTCAAGCCCGATGTCGCATTATTTCATGCGCCGATGGCCGACCGCGCCGGAAATGTCTTCATTGGCACGCAACGCGAACTCGTCGCCATGGCGCATGCGGCGCAAAAGACCGTCGTCACCGTGGAAGAAATCCACGACGGCGACCTGTTGCGCGATCCGTTGCTGGCGGCCGGCACTCTGCCCGGTTTCTACGTCACGGCCGTTGCGGTCGAGCCGCGCGGCGCGTGGCCCCTGCCCTTGCCCGATCGCTATGGCATCGATGCCGCGCATATGGCCGAATATGCGCAGCTTGCCGCTACGGCCGAAGGCTTTGCCGATTATGTGCAGCGCTACGTGCATGAGCGGGCGGCGGTGGTTGCATGAGCGGGCAGCGGTGGTTGCATGAGCCCCGCGCCGCCTGAATGCTTTAACTCTGCGCCGCGGAAACCCGCTCCTCCTCGCGCAAAACCTCAAGCATCCGCTTGCGCTTTTCGGGCGATTCCGGAAAGTCCATCTCCTGGCCGATGCGTGGGTTGGCGTTACGGTAGCGCGCCGGATATTTGAGAAACACCCCGAGTTCGCTCGCCGCCTTCCACGCCCAATGCGGGTCGAACATCAGCCGCCGGCCGATGGCGACGAGATCGGCCTGGCCATTGGCGAGGATCGCTTCCGCCTGCTGCGGCTCGGTGATTTGCCCGACCGCCATGGTGGTGATGCCCGAACCGCGGCGCACCGCCTCCGCTAAGGGGATCTGATAAAGCGGCCTCGGATCGATTTTCTGCTTCAACGACACGCCGCCGCTGCTGGTGCAGATGTAGTCGCAGCCGCGCGCCCGCAATTGCGTCGCCAGCGCGACCGAATCGGAAATATTCCAGCCGCCCGCCACCCAGTCGGTGACGGAAATGCGGACCCCGATCGGCCGCTCCGGCGGAAACGCGCCGCGGCAGATATCGAAAATCTCCAACGCAAGCCGCATCCGATTGTCACGGCTGCCGCCATAGCGATCCTGCCGCGTGTTGATGAGGGGGGATAGGAACTGATTGACCAGATAACCGTGGGCGAAATGTAGCTCAAGGAGATCGACGCCGATCTCGGCGGCGCGGCGCGTGGCGTCGCGCCAAGCCGATTTGGCGCGCTCGATGTCCTCCAACTCCATGACGGCCGGGTGAGTGTGGACGTCATCCTCATAGTTGGACGGCGACATCGGAATCCAACCGCCGTCCTCGACCGGAACAGCCTTGCGGATCATGAAGGAGGGCAGCACCGAGGACTTGCGGCCGGCATGGGCAAGCTGGATGCCGAACTTGGTCGTGCCATAGTCGCGATAGAACCTCAGGATGCGCGCCAGCGCCTCCTGATGCGCGTCGGAATAAAGCCCAAGGCAGAGCGGAGAAATACGGCCCTTCGGCTCAACCGCGGTCGCTTCGGTGATCGCCAGGCCAAGATTGGCGAGCGCGTAGGTGCCGAGATGGGCAATGTGCCAATCGCTGGCGAGGCCGTCCCGCGCCGCATACTGGCACATCGGCGACAGCACGATGCGGTTGTCGAGGGAGAGGCCTCGCAGCGTCACGGGAGAAAACAATTTGCTCATTGGGCCGGGATTCCAAGCTTGCGGATGACGGCAGTCCAATGGGTGACCTCTTGCGCGGTGTATTTCGTCAGCTCATCGGGCCCCATGTAATAGATCGTCGCGCCGCTTTGCTCGACGCGCGCCTTGAAGTCGGCGCGCTCGGTGACTTTCCTGATCTCCCGGGCGAGCAGATCGATGATGTCCTTCGGCGTTCCGGCCGGCGCGTAAAGCGCGTACCAGGTGTCGATTTCCAATCCCGGCAGCCCGGCCTCGGCGGTGGTCGGCAGGTCCGGCAAGAGCGGATGACGCGTCGGGCTCATGATGGCGAGGCCCTTGATAGCGTGGCCCTGGAGCGGGCCGATCAATTGCTGCGTGGTGTTGACGAAGAAGCCCAGCGTGCCGCCAAGGAGATCGTTGAGCGCCGGCCCGGTGCCGCGATAGGGCACGGCGGTCACCTTGATATTCGCCATCTGAGCCAGCAGCTCCGCTCCGATCTGCGATTGCGTACCGACGCCCGGACTGCCGTAGTTGAGCTTGCCGGGATTGGCGCGCGCATAGGCGATCAGCTCGGCAAGCGTATTCGCCGGGAAATCCTTGTTCGCGACGACGATGTGATACGAGCGCGAGATCATCGCCACGGCGGCGAAATCCCGCACCGGATCCCATTGCAGGGACTTGAACAACGCCGGATTAGTGGTGTGAAAGCCGGAGATCGTCAGCAGCAGCGTGTAGCCATCCGGCGCCGCGCGCGCGACATCCAAGGTGCCGAGGTTGCCGCTGGCGCCGCCCCTGTTTTCCACCACGAACGGCTTGCCGAGCGCGCTCTGCAGCTCTGCCGCGATCTGTCGTGCCGTAATGTCGATGCCGCCGCCTGCCGCCGCCGGCGTGACGATCGTGACCGTACGGGCCGGGTAACCTTGCGCGGCAGCCGGTCCGCGGAGCCCGGCAACGACAAGCGCCGCCAGCAGCGCGGCTGTGATTCTCGAATATCCATGCATCGTGAGCCTGCATCTCGCCAGCGATTGAGCGTTACGGTCGCCGCCTCATCGAAAGTTGTTACGACACCGAAGGAGACCCCGATGCCACCAAAGTGTAGCGTAAAGCACTTAATTCTGGAATTGAAGGCTTAACAAGCTCTACGATGCAATCACGAGAATTGCCTGCATGAGCGGCGCGCCGCCTAAAACTTTTCGCGACGAGGAATTGCTCGCGGACGTGATCTGCCGGCTGATCGGCCAAGATCGCCAAAATGTGCGTCACATCGCGGTCGGCGCCGCTTCGCCGATCCCGGCGACCGCGGCGCTGCTCGCGCGCGAGCGCGGTCACGGACGGCCCTACGTCACGCTGCTCGGCAGCCGCGAGCACACCTTCTTTACCGACGGTGCGCGCGAATTGTTCGACTGCGCCGGCCAGGGCCGTATCGACGTGTTCTTTTTGTCAGGCGGCCAGATCGACGGCGCGGGCAATATCAATCTCGTCAGCGTCGGCGATTACGGCCACCCGAAGGCGCGCTTTCCCGGCTCGTTCGGCTCGGCCTATCTCTATTACGTCGTGCCGAAGGTAATCCTGTTCCGCGTCGAGCACTCGCGGCGCACATTGGTCCCGAAGGTCGATTTCATCAGCGCACCGGGCGGCAGTCCCGACAATGTGTTTCGGCCCGGCGGACCGATCGCGCTCGTCACCAACCGCTGCCTGTTCGACTTCGACCGTGAGCGCCGGCGCTTTCGCCTCGCCAGCGTCCATCCCGGGCACAGCGTCGCCGAAGTGATCGAAAACACCGGTTTCGAATTCGACCGGCCCGCGGCAGTGCCCACGACGCCGGCGCCGTCGGCCGAGACATTGCAAATGATGCGTTCGATCGTCGCGCCGATGCTGGCCGAGGTCTATCCGCAATTTGCCAGTCGCGTGTTCGGCGTGACGCGCGGCCTTCCTGACGCTGCACCGGTGGGCTAGTCTCCGCGCGATTTTGAACCAGGAAGGAAGCGTCCGTGAAGACAGTGGAAGCAGGCGTGATCGGCGTTGGTTGGATCGGCGGGTTGCGCGCGGACACGCTGTCGCGCACGGCGCTGGTCGACAAATTGCATCTGTGCGACATCAAGCCCGACCGCCTCGCCGAGGTGAAAAAGCTGTACCAGCCGGCGACCGCGACGCTCGACTACAACGACCTCATCGAGAACGACAACATCCGCGTCGTCTATGTCTCGACCACGCCGGAGGCAAACCACTATCCGATCGCGCGCGACTGCCTCAAATCCGGCAAGAACGTCATGCTGGAAAAGCCCATCGCGCTGGAGCTGTGGGAAGCCGACGAGCTGATCCAGCTGGCGAGCCGCAACAATCTCAAATTCACCATCGGCTATTCGCAGCGGTTCAATCCGAAAATAGCATTCGCCAAGAAGAAAATCACCGACGGAACGCTCGGCAATGTGGTTTCAGTCCTGGTCAGCCGCCACCTGTCGCGCGAACTGGGCAAAAAGATCGCGAGCCGGGTGCGGCTGTCGCCGGTCGTGATGGAATCGACCCACGATCTCGACTTCGTGTTCTGGCTCCTGGAGCCGGCGAAGCCGGTTCGCGTCTATAGCCAAGGCGCCTACGGCTACATGCAGCCGATCAACGGCTCGCACGACGTCATGTTCACCACCGTGACGATGGATAACGGCGTGGTGGTGATGATCGGCGGCGGCTGGAATCTGCCGCCGAGCTATCCGAATTATTGCTCGACCTGGATCGAGATCACCGGCACCGAGGGCGCGCTCACGCTCGACGACACCCAGCGCGACAACTGGCTCAATACCGCAAAGCGCGGTCAGGAGTTTCCGATGTCGACCATGCCCGGCGAATGGGTCGATCACGTCTATGCCGGCGGGCTGGGGCCGGAGACGATGCATTTCCTCGAAGCCTGCATCCGCGATACGGGGGTGATGGTGACGCCGGAGAGCGCGCGGCGGGTGATGGAGACTTATAGCGCGGCCGATTTATCGGCCGACCGAAACGAGCCGATCGATCTGCCGCTCTCCAATGAGACGATCTCCGGCATTGCCGCACTCAAACAGAAAAATCGCGCGGGATTGAACGTATGAAGAAGGGTGCAAAAGGCGTCGGCGTTGCCATTATCGGCGCCGGCCGCGTCGGCCTGTTCCGCGGCGAAGTGGCGGCGCGCCATCCCGCGGTGGAATGGATCGGCATCGCCGAGCTCAACCACAATCGCGGCGGCGACGTCGGCGCGCGTATCGGCGCCGACTTCATCACGACGAGCCACCGCGAATTGCTGGCGCGGCCGGAAGTGACCTGCGCCATCATCGCCACCGACGAGCATTTGCACGTCGATCCGGTTTTGGCCGCGGTCGAGCGCGGCGTGCCGATGCTGATCGAGAAGCCGCTCGCCACCGATCTGGCGCAGTCGGCGCGCGTGCTCAAGGCGATCACCGACGCCAAGCTCGACGCCGTGGTCGGCTACACCCAGCGTTTTCGCCGCAAGTGGCTTGGCGCCAAGGAAAAGGTACGCACCGGCGCGCTCGGTGACGTGACGCTGGTGACGTCGCGCGCGTTCATGAATCGCCTCGTCGCCATCGACAATTACAAGCGCACCAACGATCCGGCGGCCATATCGCCGATGGTAATCTCCGGCACCCATGCGCTCGACATCGTGATGTGGTACCTGGAAAAGAAAACGCCGGTCGAATGCTATGCGCGCTCGGTCGACAAGGTGCTCGGCCCGCTTTACCACGGCATCGACGCCACCGCCGGAATGATCATGTTCTCCGACGGCACCGTGCACAATCTCAGCATATCGTGGGCGCTGCCGGTGACGTGGCCGGGCGCCGTGTACAGTCTCGAAGTCGGCATCAACGGCACGCACGGCGTACTCACCATCGATGACACACACCGCGACATCGTGCTTGCCGTATCCGCGCCACAGAGCGAAGGCTATGCACCGGACGCCAGCCGGCTGGTCGACTTCATGGGATCATATCCGCCCGGCGACATGGCGCTCGGCGAGCTTCGCGGCCCGATGGCCGAGGAGACCGTATCGTGGCTCAATCGCGTCTCGCTCGGCCTGCCGACGCAAGCCGCGACCGCCGCCGAAGCGCATAACCGGCTGATGCTGACCAAGGCGCTCGATCTGTCGGCCAAGCTGAAACAGCCGGTCAAGCTGCCGCTTGAGCCGGAGCAAGACCGCGCTGCGGCATCATCAGCCTAACGCGACGAGGAGGACGGCGATCTCGCTCGCTTGCTCGAGCGCGCCGAGCACGTCGCCGGTCTGGCCGCCGATCTGCCGCGTGGCGAGCCATGCCACGAGCGCGACGATCGCGGCGACAACGAGCAGCGCCAACAGGCCGTGGCCGAAATGCAGGCAAAACGCGAGGATAAGGACGCCGATTACCGCGGCAGCGGCGACGGCTTCGCCGGCTGGCTGCCCGGCATCGAACGACAAACCGTCGCTGCGCGCCGGCGGCAGCAACAGCATCAAGGCCGGCATGGCCGCGCGGGCGGCGGCATGCGAGGCAATCAGCGCCCATACCACCGCGTGCGCGCTGGGCAGGCTCGCCAGCGCGCCGACGCGCAAAAGAAGCGACATCGCCAAAGCACAGACGCCGTAAACGCCAATGCGGCTGTCGCGCATGATGTCGAGTTTCTGTTCGCGGGTTTTACCGCCGCCGAAACCGTCGGCGGTATCGGCGAGCCCGTCTTCATGCAGGCAACCGGTGACGAACATGGTTGCGGCGACGGTGAGCGCCGCGGCCGGCCATGCCGGCAATCCGAATTTGTGAGCGAGCGCATAGACCACGGCGCCGGTAACGCCGACCACGAGCCCGGCAACCGGAAATGCCCAGGCCGCCCTGGCAATGGCGTTGCCGGCAAGCGGCGTCGCGCGCAAAAGCGGCAGGCGGGTGCAGAACACGATGCTCGCCTTGAGCTCTTCGGCGCGGTCTTCAAGCCAGCTGTTGGAAATCGTCATCTGCCGGAAATCGTGCTAGAGCCTTGCGCGTAGGACGCGCGCGGAATCACATCGACATGACGGATTTTACCTCATTTTCCGATTTGCGCGCGGTCTGTCTCGACCTGCCGAGCGGGCATCCCGCGGCGAGCGCTGCCGTCGCGCAACGCGAGGCCACGCTGACCAAACCGCCGAACAGCCTCGGCCGGCTCGAAGACCTCGTCGCCTGGCTGGCGCATTGGCAGGGGCATGCGCCGCCGCGCCTCGACCATGCCGAAATCCTGGTCTTCGCCGGCAATCACGGCGTCACTACACTCGGCGTCTCGGCCTATCCCGCCGCGGTCACGGCGCAGATGGTGGCGAATTTTGCCTCAGGCGGCGCCGCGATCAATCAGCTCGCGAAGAACGCCGGAGCGCAATTGCGCGTCATTGCGCTGTCGCTCGACACCCCGACCGCCGACTTCACGCAACAGCCGGCACTCACCGAGCGGGAATTCCTCGCCGCGGTGGCGACCGGCTATGACGCGGTGGCGCCGAACTGCGATCTCGTCTGCCTTGGCGAAATGGGGATCGGCAACACCACGGCGGCGGCGGCCATCTCTGCTGCTTTGTTCGGCGGCGGCGGCGCGCGCTGGGCCGGCCGCGGCACCGGCGTCGACGACGGCGGTCTGGCGCGAAAGCGCAGCGTCATCGATTTAGCGCTGGCGCGCCACGGCGGCGTACTGCACGATCCGCTCGCGGTCGCGGCGGCACTGGGCGGGCGCGAGCTGGCCGCCATTCTCGGAGCGTGTTTGGCGGCGCGGCGGCGGCGCATTCCCGTCGTGCTCGACGGCTTTGTCTGCACCGCGGCGGTGGCGCCGCTCGCCAAGCTGCGCAGCGATACGCTGAGCCATGCGATCGCCGGTCACGTCTCGGCCGAGGCCGGTCACCGCATGCTGCTCGAAGAGCTTGGCCTTCATCCGCTCGTCGATCTCGCTATGCGGCTCGGCGAAGCGTCCGGCGCCGCGGTGGCGCTCTCGATCCTGCGCGCGGCGTTGGCCTGCCACACCGGCATGGCGACATTCGCCGCGGCCGGCGTATCGGACAAGCCGGCCGACGAGGCGGAGCCGAAAGCGGCGGGCTGACCGATGCCTGGCAACGGCGGACAAGCGATCTGGTTGGCAGCCGGCCTGCGCACGCCGTTCGTGGCGGTGGATGGACCGTTCGCCGATCGCGACTCGCTGGCGCTGTCGGTGCCCGTGGTCCAAGCCATGGCGCAGGAGGTGAACGGGCCGATTGACTTCGCCGTCTGGGGCTCGGTGGTCGTCAATCTCGCTTACGCCAATCTGGCCCGCGAAATATGGCTCGACAGCAAGCTCGATCCGCACGTGCCGACCTTCACCACCGTCATGCAATGCTCGACCAGCATGGTTGCCGCCTTCGAAGCGGCCGGCATCCTCGGCGCGCGGCGTGCGGCGCTCGCCATGGTCGGCGGCGTCGAAAGCATGAGCCGCGTCGAATTCGGTCTCGGCATGAATCTGTCGGTCTGGCTGCGGCGCCTGTTTCAGGCGCACAGCACGCGCGACCGCCTGCGCGTTCTGCGCCGCCTGCGGCCATCCGATATCCGCCTCTACGTGCCGGAAGTGAAGAACCGCGTCACCGGCCGCAGCATGGGCGAACATACCGAGGATATGGCGAAGGACTGGAAGATCACCCGCCAGGAGGAGGACGAACTGGCGCGCGACAGCCATCGCCGCTCGGTTGCGGCGCAGGATCGCGGCTTCTTCAACGATTTGATCATTGCGCTCGATGGCGTCGACAAGGATCACTTTCCGCGCCGCGACACCTCGCTGGACAAGCTCGCCCGATTGAAGCCGGTGTTCGACCGTACCAGCGGACGCGGCACCATCACCGCGGGCAACTCATCGCCATTGACCGACGGCGCCGCCGGCCTGTGGGTTGCGACCGATGAGGGCCTTGCCCGCCTGCCGGCGAATACGCCGCGCGTGCGCATGGTCGATTTCGAAATGGCCGCGGTCGATATTTTCCACGAAGGTCTGCTGATGGCGCCGGTCACCGCCATTCCGCGCCTCTTGGCGCGGCACGGGCTGAAATACGATGACATCGCGCTGTGGGAAATCCACGAGGCGTTCTCGGCGCAGGTGGCGTGCCATATCAAGGCGCTGCAGGACAAGGAATTCGTCCGCGCCAAGGCCGGTATCGAGAATACGTTCGGTCGTTTCCCGGTCGAGCGGATGAATCCGAACGGCGGCAGCGTGGCGCTCGGTCATCCGTTCGCGGCCACCGGCGCGCGCATTTTGAGCCAGGCGGTCAAGGAACTCGCCGCGATGGCGCCGGGTAGCCGCGCGATCGTCAGCATCTGCGGCGACGGTGGCCTTGGCACCGTGGCGCTGCTGGAGTGCTGAAGGTCTTATCCCGCCGCGACGGCGATGGCGTGAAAGAACGTACCGCTGACGCGGCCACGCCGGCTGCCGGATGCGCCGAGAGTGCGGCCTTCGCCATCACTCATTTCGGCAAGCGCCGCATCGCCACTCGCCGATGTCAGCGATGCATAATGGAATTCGTGGCCGCGCACGATCGCGTCCTTCGGTCCTAAAACATTGTCGGCCAACAGCCGCGCCGTGCGATAGCCGAGATGCAATTTGCGCTTGGCGAAGCTCGTCGTGTGGCCGAGCAGTTCGGCCATGGCGTGATGCTGTCCCGCGGCATCCTCGATGCTTTCGCCTAGCACCATGTAACCGCCGCACTCGCCGTGCACCGGCCGCGTCTCGGCAAAGCGCCGCAGGCCGGACTTGAAGCGATCCGCCGCGGCGAGCGCCGCAGCATGCAGTTCCGGATAGCCGCCAGGGAGCCAGCAACAATCGGCGCGTTCGGCCGGCGGCTCGTCCGCCAGCGGCGAAAACGGAACGATCTCCGCGCCGGCGCGGCGCCAGGCTTCGATGACATGCGGATAGACGAAGCTGAATGCCCGGTCCTGCGCCAGCGCGACGCGCTGCCCGGGCGGCGGCAATGTGCTCGCGACGTCATTCGCAGCGCCGACACGAAGCGGCGCGGCCTTCGCGACCATCGCATCCAGATCGAGATGCCGTTCGGCCATCGCGGCGAGGCGATCGATCAGCGTTGCAAGATCGGCATGCTCGCCGGCCTGCACCAGGCCGAGATGACGTTCCGGCAAAGCGAGCGCCGCCTCGCGCGGCACCTTGCCGAACACCGGAATGCCGAGCGCGGCAATGGCGTCGGCGACCAGCGCGCGGTGCTTTTCGCTCGCCACGCGATTGAGAATGACGCCGGCGATGTGCACCGCGGGATCATGCGCGACAAAACCTCTCACCACGGCCGCTGCCGACTGGGCCTGGCGCGATATGTCGAGCACAAGCGCGACCGGCAGGTCGAAATGTGCGGCGAGATCGGCGGTTGCGCCGCGTTCTCCGGCCGTCCCGGCGGCGCCGTCGAATAGGCCCATCACACCTTCGATGATGAAAATATCCGCGTCATCGGCCGCGCGCGCCGCCAGCGCATCAAGGAACGGGCGCGGCATGGCCCAGCTATCGAGATTGACGCTCGCAGCGCCGACGGCAGCGGCATGAAACGCCGGATCGATATAATCCGGTCCGGCCTTTGCCGCGCGCACTTTGATGCCGCGCCGGGACAGCGCCGCCAGCACCGCCAGCGTCACCGTCGTTTTGCCGGCGCCGGAATGCGGCGCGGCAATGATGAGCCCGCGCGCCGTCATTTTGATTCCTTGTTAGCTTGCGCATTTTCTCCGATGAGCCGTGCGCGCATGTTAACGATGTCGCCGATCACAACGATGGCCGGCGGCTCGAATTGTTCCGCCCGCGCGTCGCCGCAGAGCTTTTCCAGCGTGGACACCAGGACGCGCTGCCGCGACGTGGTCGCCGCGGCGATCACCGCGGCCGGCGTCGCGCCGGCGAGGCCGCCAGCCATCAAGGCGGCGGCGATCCGCTCGAGATTGTGCATCACCATGTAGAGCACGATCGGCTGGCCGGTGCGGGCGAGCGGCGCCCAATCGAAATCCTCGTCGGCGCCGTGACCGGCCGCGAAAATGACGGCGCGATTGATGCCGCGCAGCGTCGCCGGAATACCCACCGCCGCGAGCGCCGCCAGTCCGGCGGTAACGCCCGGGATGATGCGGAACGGGATGCCCGCCGCCGCGAGCGTCATCGCCTCTTCGCCGCCGCGCCCGAACACGAACGGGTCGCCGCCCTTGAGGCGGAGTACGCGACGGCCCGAGCGCGCCAACGCGACCAGCCGCTCGCTGATGTCGGCCTGGAGCGCCGACGGCTTGCCGCCGCGCTTGCCGGCAAATTCCAGTCGCGCTTGCGGCCCGGCCAGCGCCAATATGCGCTGATCGACCAGCGCGTCGTGTACGACGACGTCGGCCTGCGCCAGACCGGCCAGCGCATCGAGCGTAAGCAAGCCCGGATCGCCGGGCCCGGCGCCGGCCAGCCAGACCTGACCCGGTTCGAAGACCGGGATGCCCGCGCGGCCCGCCGCCAATGCGTGCCATGCCGTCATGACGCCAACCCATCGTGACGCCCGCGCCTGGCGGGACTAAAGGATTGCGCAAAGGAAGCGACATGGCCAAGCAGGTCCCGCCATTGCGCCGGGGTTGGACCACCGGCACCTGCGCCGCGGCCGCGGCCAAGGCGGCATTCGCCGCGCTCGTGACCGGCGAATTTCCGGATCCCGTCGAAGTAACGCTGCCGCGCGGCGAACGGCCGAGCTTTGCGCTTGCCGTGACGCGGAAAGACGAAAACGCCGCAACCGCCGGCGTGGTCAAGGATGCCGGCGATGACCCCGACGTGACCCACGGCGCACTGGTCTGCGCGACCGTTCGCCTCGGCACTGCCGGAGCGGGCGTGACGTTTCGCGCCGGCGAAGGCGTCGGCACGGTGACACGCGCCGGCCTGCCCGTTGCGCCGGGCGAGCCGGCGATCAATCCCATGCCGCGCCGCATGATCGCCGACGCCATTGCCGAGGTCGCTACCGCCAACGGCAGCGCCGGCGATGCCGAAGTCGAGATTTCGATTCCCGGCGGCGCAGCGCTGGCGGCAAAAACGCTCAACGGCCGTCTCGGCATCGTCGGCGGTCTGTCGATCCTCGGCACCACCGGGATCGTCGTGCCCTATTCGTGCTCGGCATGGATCCATTCGATTCATTCCGGCATCGACGTCGCGCGCGCCGCGGGCCTCACCCATATCGCCGGCGCCACCGGGGCGAGTTCCGAAGCGGGCGTGCAAAAGCTTTACGGCCTGCCGGACATCGCGCTGATCGACATGGGCGATTTCGTCGGCGGCATGCTGAAATATCTGCGCCGCCATCCGATGCCGCGCGTCAGCATCGCCGGCGGCGTCGCCAAGATGACCAAGCTGGCGCAGGGACGGACCGATCTGCACTCCAGGCGCGGCGAGGTCGATCTCGCGAAGCTTGCAAACCTTGCGGCTGCGGCCGGCGGCTCGGCGCAGCTCTGCGAACGCGTTGTGGCGGCGAACACCACCGCTGCGGCATTTGCGCTGGCAGGCGCCGAAAATATTGCGCTCGGCGACGCCGTCGCGCGTGTGGCGCAGCAGACCGCTGCGCACGTAGTGGTGGGCCACGACATCGCCATCGAGATTTTGTTGTTCGACCGTGAACAGAATCTGGTCGGCCGCGCACCGTTCAAACGTTAGGTAACAGCTCACGCGGCGCCTCCACGGAAGCGCCGGCGATAGTCTGCGTCATAGAGCGCACTGTCGCGGAATTTTTCGGCAGCGAGCGCGCGGCCGACGAGGATGAGCGCGCTGCGCTCGATTTTTTCCACGGCGACTTTGTCGGACATATCCGACAAGATGCCGCGAATGATGCGCTGATTTGGCGAGCTGGCCTGCACCACGACCGCCGCCGGGCAATCGGCGCCATAGAACGGCACGAGCTCCCCGACGATGGCATCGATGGCATGGATGGCGAGATGGATGACAAGTGTCGCGCCGCTTGCAGCAAAACCCGCGAGCTTTTCGCTTTCCGGCATGCGCGAGGCGCGGCCCGGCACGCGCGTAAGCACCACGCTCTGCGCGACTTCGGGTACCGTGAGTTCGCACTGCAACGCCGCTGCGGCGGCGGCAAAAGCCGGCACGCCCGGCGTCAGCGTATAAGGAATGCCGCGGCGATCGAGCCGGCGCAGTTGTTCGGCAAGCGCCGAATAAATCGACAGATCGCCGGAATGAAGCCGCGCCACGTCAAGCCCGGCGGCATGCGCCCTGACAAGCTCGGTCTCGATCTCGTCGAGCGATAGCGGCGCGGTGTCGACGATGTGCGCGCCGGGCGGACAATACGTCAGCAAGTCGCGCGGCACGATCGAGCCGGCATAAAGGCAGACCGGACAGTGGGCGATGAGATCGCGGCCGCGCACGGTGATGAGGTCGGCCGCGCCCGGACCGGCGCCGATGAAATGCACGGTCATGACGCGGTCTCCGCGGCGGCGATCATGGCTTCGTCCATATCCATTGCGTCACCGGCATTGCCGGGCGCCAGCCGGTTTTCCCGCCGACCGGCTCGGCGCGGGACATCGCGATCCGGATCAATTCGCCGCCAAGCGCGGCGTGGCGGGCGAGCAGCAACGCCTCGGTCTCAAGCGTCACGGCATTGACCACGAGGCGGCCGCCCGGCCGCAGCGCACGCGACGCGGTATAGAGCACAGCAGGATCGCTGCCGCCGCCGACAAAGACGGCGTCCGGCATTGCGAGCGCGGCCAGCGCGGCTGGCGCAGCACCCTCCACGACCTGAAGTCCCGGCACGCCGAAGGCTGCGGAATTTCGTCGAATTCGACCGGCACGGTCGGCGCGTCGCTCGATCGCAATCGCGCGCATCGTCGGATCGGCCAGCATCCATTCAATTGCAATCGAGCCCGAGCCGGCGCCAATGTCCCATAGAAGTTCGCCGCGGCGCGGCGCCAGCGACGACAGCGTCACCGCGCGGATTTCGCGCTTGGTGATCTGGCCGTCGTGCTCGAACAGATTGTCGGCAAGCCCTGCTGTGAGCGGCAGGATACGCGCGCTTGGCGCAGCCGTAACTTCGACTGCGAGCGTGTTGAGCGCGTTCACATCGTCGAGAGCAAACTCGGCTGCCGTCGTCGCCCGGATGCGCTCGCGCGGCCCGCCGAGTGCTTCCAGAACCGCGAGGCGCGAGGCTCCAAAGCCAATCTCAGTAAGAAGCCTCGCCAGCGCAGCGGGTCCTTCACCGTCCGAGGTCAAAGCCAGAATACGGCCACCGGGCTGCAAATGCGGGCGAATGAGATCGAGCGTGCGGCCGTGCAGCGAAACGAGCACCGTCTGCGGCAGCGACCAGCCGAGCCGCGCCGCAGCCAGACTGAACGCCGAAGGCGCGGGAACCACGATCATTTCGTCGGCATCGATGTGGCGCGCCAGCACCGCGCCGACGCCGTAATGAAACGGATCGCCCGAGGCGAGCACGCAGACTGGCCGGCCGCGATGGCGCATGACTTCTTCGGGCGCGCCGTCGAACGGGCTCGGCCATGGCCGCGAAGCGCCGTGAATGAGCGGCGCCGCAAGACTAAGATGCCGCCGGCCGCCGAACACGATCTCCGCCGCCGCGATCAAGCCGCGCGCCACCGGGCTTAGCCCCTCGACGCCGTCCTCGCCGATGCCGACGATGGACAGCCAGCGCGGCGATGCGGCAGTGTCGCCTGCACGCTCCTCGGACAGCGGCGAATTAGACATGCCAACTCCTACGCCCCGCATCCTTATTCTCGGCGGCACCACGGAAGCTCGCAGTCTCGGCGAATGCCTCGCCAAACGCGGCACCCTCGACGTGACGCTGTCGCTTGCCGGCCGCACGGCGTCGCCGGTTCCGCACGCCGTGCCGATCCGCGTCGGCGGCTTCGGCGGCGTCGCGGGGCTGGCCGATTATCTCGTCCGCGAGCGTATCGACGCGTTGATCGACGCCACACATCCGTATGCGAATGTCATTTCCGCTAATGCCGCCGCGGCCGCGCACCAAGCCGCGGTGCCATTCATAGCGCTGCTGCGCCCGCCATGGATTGCAGGCGCCGGCGATCGCTGGACCGAGATGAGCAATGTGCGCGAAGCGATGCACGCGCTCGGGCAAGAGCCTCGGCGCGCTTTCGTCGCGCTCGGCCGCAACGAACTCGCGCCATTTGCAGACGCGCCGCAGCACTTCTATCTCGTCCGCAGCGTCGATCCGGTCGATCCGCCGCTGCCGCTGCCGCATGTGGCCTACGTCACCGCGCGCGGTCCGTTCAGCGAAGCCAGCGACCGCGCCTTGATGACGGCGCATGGGATCGACGTCGTCATCGCCAAGAACAGCGGCGGCAGCGCGGCCTACGGCAAGATCGCAGCAGCCCGCGCGCTCAGTATCGAGGTCATTCTGTTGCGCCGGCCGGCCGCGCCGGCTGCGCCTGCGGTCGAGAGCGTTGAGGATGCGGTCGCTTGGCTCGATCATGCGCTCACCTCCGCGGCCGCGCGCGGCGTATAGACCAGCGGCGAACGGCCGGGCCGCGCGATCGCGCGCGTTTCGCGCGTGCCGACAATCACCAGCGTCGCCATATCGGCCGGCGTCGCATCGGCTGCCGCGAGCGTGGTGACGCTGACGCGCTCATCCGGCCGACCGACGGCGCGGCCGAACACAACGGGCGTCGTCTCCGGCAGATGCCGGCGCAGCCGATCGACGGCATTGCCAAACTGCCACGGCCGCGCCCGCGATACCGGATTGTAAAGGGCGATGACGAAGCCCGCGGCGGCGGCGGCATCGAGCCGGCGCTCGACCAGGTCCCAGGGCTTGAGATTGTCGGACAACGACAGCGCACAGAAATCGTGGCCGAGCGGCGCGCCGATTTTTGCCGCAACCGCAAGCATGGCGGTAATACCGGGAATAAACACGACATCGAGGGCGCGCCAGCTTCCCGAGCCTTTTTCGATCTGTTCGCAGACCGCGGCCGCCATGGCGAAGACGCCGGGATCGCCGCCGGAAACGACGGCGACATTGGCGCCTTGCGCGGCGTGACGGAGTGCGGCGGCGGCGCGGGCGCCTTCTTCCCGATTGTCGGACGGATGACGGCTCTGGCCGGCGCGCGCCGGCACGCGATCGAGATACGGCCCGTAGCCGTAGAGGGCTTCCGCATTGTGGAGCGCGGCCTCGGCTTCCGGCGTCACATAGCGTAAATCGCCGGGCCCCAAACCGACGACTGCGAGACGGCCGCTCACGGTCGCTCCTCCCAGCCCGGCACCAAGACCACGGCGAAATAAGGCGCCTCATCGTCGAGCTTGGCCGACAGCGGAATCATTTTTTCCTCCGCCATGGTGCCGCGCTCGACATAGATGGCGCGCGGCAGGCGGCCGCTGGTTTGCAGCGCGCGGCGCAGTTTCGCCAGATGCCGGCCGACTTTCATCACCACCGCGGCGTCGGCCTCGGCGAGCCGGCGCACCAATTCGCCTTCGGGCAGCGTCGCCGGCAGCACGGTGAAGACATCGTCGCCCTGCGCGATCGGCATTGCCGCCGCCGACCAGCAGCCCGACATGCCGGTGACGCCGGCGACGATTTCCGCCGGATAGCGCGGCGCCAGCCGCGCATGCACATGCATATAGGAGCCGTAGAACAGCGGATCGCCCTCGCAGATCACGGCAACCGTGCGGCCGGCGTCAAGCTGCGCGGCGATTTCCGCCGCGGCGCGATCGTAGAAATCGCGGAGTGTGTCACGATAGCCGTCGCTGCATGCCGGCAGTTCGGTGGTGATGGGGTAATAGAGCGGCAGCTCGGCGACGCCGGCGCGCAGGTGGCGCGCCACGATGCTGCGCGAATGGCTGGCATGTCCCGCTTTGGCGAAATGCGCGATCACATCGGCCGCGCCGAGCGCGCGCATCGCTTTCAACGTCAATAATTCCGGATCGCCCGGTCCGACCCCGACGCCGAACAGTTTTGCCGCGCTCATAGTCCGGGCCTCGCCAAGGCGTTCACCGCCGCCGCCGTCATGGCGCTGCCGCCGATGCGGCCGCGCACGGTGAGAAACGGCACGCCGCGCGGACTGTCCGCCAGCGCTTGCTTCGATTCGGCGGCGCCGACGAAGCCGACCGGAATGCCGAGAATGGCCGCCGGTTTCGGCGCATCGGCTTCGATCATTTCGAGCAAGCGGAACAAAGCCGTCGGCGCATTGCCGATGGCGACCACGGCGCCGCCGAGGCGATCAAGCCACAGATCGAGCGCCGCGGCCGAGCGGGTCGTGCCGCTTTTCTCCGCCAGCGCCGCGGTGCGCGGATCGTTGAGCGTGCAAATAACGTCGTTGCCGGCAGGAAGCCGCGCGCGCGTAATGCCGCGCCCCACCATTTCGGCGTCGCACAGGATCGGCGCGCCGGCGGCAAGCGCGCCGCGCGCCGCAGCGACGACGCCGCCGCCGAAAACGATGTGCGCCGCCACCTCGACCTGGCCACAAGCATGGATCATGCGCACGGCGACATCGGCCTCCGTCGCCGAAAAACGCGACAGGTCGGCCTCGGCGCGAATGATGGCGAACGAGCGCTGATAGATTGCCGCGCCGTCGCGGAGGTAGGCGGCACGCTCAGCCATGAGCCACCTCCCGCTTTCGCTCGCGCGCCAACCGCAAGATCGCCTCGGGAAGTTCGTTGCTTGTCACCAGCGTGAACGGCGCATCGCGCGCCGAGCCGTCGGCGACCAGCGCGCAGCCTTCGGGCGTGCCGACGACCGTTAGCGCCGTGGGCGCGGCATGGGCGCAGCCCTTGACGCAGCCGGAAATATGGACCGTGAAAGCATCATCACGGCGCGTCGCGATTTTATCGGCGATGAGCGGCGCGAGAGCGCGGGCCGCAATGTGCGCCGACGCGCAAACCGGTGCGCCGACGCAAGCGACGACATGCCGCCGTGGATCTTCGGCGCGCACGACAAAGCCGAGCCGGTCGGCAGCCGCGGCAAAGGCCGGCGCAGCGTCCGGCGTCAGTCCGATCGCGAGCAGCGTTCGCTCCGGCGCGGCACGCAGGCCACTCGCGCCGGCCGCACCCGCAGCGTCGGCCAATCGCGCGAGCGAGATTGCTTCGGCATGGCCGAAGGCGAGGCCAATGCCACAGGCAAGCGAGGTGTCGCGTAATGGGTGTGTGCCAATGGGCGATAACATCCTTCGCTCATTCCCGCGCCAGCGGAACTCCAGCCCTGGGTCCCCGCTTTCGCGGGGACGAGCGGGAACTAAAAGGCTGGCGACGGCCTCATGGAATACGGCAGTTCCTTCTGCCGCGACAATGTCACGCGCGCGCGCGACAGGACCGCGTCTTGCCAAAACTTCGAGCAGCCGCGTGGCGGCCTCGACCGCATCGGGAGGAGACACGGCGCCAAGAGAAAGCGCGGTCGCCCGATCGCCACCGACGGCAATGCGCAACGCGGCGGCGCCGTTCTCCACTTGCGCGGTCAGGCCAATGTCGGCGGCAAGCTTCGCGAGGGAGAGACTTCCGCCGCCATCGATCGCGACGGAAACTTTGGCGCTGGGTTTGCTCGCGAACGCCGTGCGCGCCAAGGCGCGGCGCAATTCGGCGGCGACGGCAGCAGAGTCCAAAATTTCTCCAGCGTCGATCCCGGCCAACGGACTGCACAGAATCGGAACGCCGTCCTGCGCCGCGATGTCGAGCGCGGCTATGTCTGCTGCGAATTGCGGGGCCGAATCCTCGCTCAGGCCGCGGACCTGGATGCTGCCGCGCGAGGTGATTTCGATGACGCCATTGCCATACCGCCGCGCCGCCGCGCACAGTTCGGTGAAAGCGCCAAGCGGGATCGTTCCGATCGGATGCAGCCGCACCAGCAAGCCGTCGCCGGTCGGCATCGGTGCCGACAGTCCCGGACAAGCGCCGCGGCGATGCGGTCCTCGGGCCTGCGCAGTCATGCCACGCCCTCCTCTTGCAAGGCGGCCAGGCCGGCATCGACGTCGTTGCGATGCGGATGCCAGAGCCCGCGGCGCCGTGCGGCATCGAGTCGCTCGGCGATCGCCGCGGCGGCTGCCGGATTTTCGCGTAACAAAAAGTCGCGCACGGCGACATTGACGACATAGCCCTCGTACAAAAGATCGAACAGATTGCCGGCGACTGCGCCGGTGGTTGTAGCAAAGGCAACCAGCCGGTCCACGGTTTCGGCAAGCTCGGCGGCGCCGCGCTGACCGTGGCGCATCTGCCCGGCGATGAAGCGCGGATTGACCGCCCGCGCGCGCACGATGCGCGCCAACGCCGCCGACAGCGCCCGCGCGCGCGGCCGCTGCGGGTCGGTCATATCCAGCATCACCAGATCGACCGGACGACCCAGGAGCTTAGCCGCCGCGGCGAAGCCGCCGACAAAGGCGGCATCCTCGGCGCCTTCCAGAAGATCGCGCCCGGGATCGTCGCCGACATGCACCAGCATATTGGCGCCGGCGACCCGCTGCGCGAAGCCGCCGGGCGCCGCGGCCGCTGCGCCATCGGCGCCGCCGTAAGCATGCGAAGCGGCGGCGATATAGGCCGCGCCGATGGTCTCGCTATCGGCGTCATGGCCGATCAATTCCTCGACGCCGGCGCCATAGACGCCCGGCGCGGTGCCGAAAATGCGATCGAGGCGCGGAGGTTCGTTGCCGCGGCCACGCCGCGCCGCCGCGAGCGGGTTCTCGTCATCCGTTTCATCGCGCGCCGCCACCGTCTGCACGGCGGCATCGATCAGTGCGATCTGCGCCGGGAACAGATCGCGGAACAGTCCGGAAATGCGCCAGGTGACGTCGACGCGGGCGCGGCCCGTCACCGCGCAGGGCAGCACTTCTACCCCGGTGATGCGGCCGCTGGCATGCTCCCAGATCGGCCGGCAGCCCATGAGCGCCAAACCTTGCGCGATCTCCTCGCCACCGGTGCGCAAGGTGGCGCTGCCCCACAGATCGATCACCACCGCGCGCGGCATGTCGCCGTGCGTTTGCAGATGCGCGCGCACCACTTCATCGGCGGCGAGCCGGCCGAGCTCCAGCGCGGTCGGCGTCGGCAGCGTGCGCGGATCGGCGGTGAAAAGATTGCGGCCGGTCGGCAGCACGTCGCGCCGCCCACGCGCCGGCGCGCCCGCCGGTCCCGGCGCGACGCGGCGCACGTCAAGCGCCGCAATAAGCGCCGCGCGCTCGGCTGCGGCGCTGGCTTGCCACGCCGGATCGTCGACATCCGCGGCAATACGGCCGTAAATGTGCTGGCCGTCCTTGACGGCGAGGTCCTTGAGATCGCACAGCCAGGCATCGATGCGGCGCAACGCTTCGTCGGGCGCAACAGCGCTGCCGCGACCGGCCGCAATGCCGGCTTCTTGCGCCAAGCCGTGGCGCTGCGCGGTTTCGACGATGAGCTTGGCGAGCCGCTCGCGGCGACGGCGGTCGAGGCCGTCGGCTTGCGCGTATTCGTCGAGCAGAAGTTCAAGCTCGTGTACGTTGTCTTGCACATCGCCGCTCGGTCCGCCGGCAATGAGCGGCGGCGGCAGATGGCCGATGGTCAGCCCGGCAATGCGGCGCTTGGCCTGCGCCGCCTCGCCCGGATTGCTGACGATGAAGGGATAGATCACCGGCAGCGCGCCGGTGACGATTTCGGGAAAGCACTCCGCGCTCAGCGCTACCGCCTTGCCGGGCAGCCATTCCAGCGTGCCATGCGCCCCCATGTGAACCAGCGCGTCGACTTTCGCCGCGTGCTGCAGCCATAACCCGAAAGCGACCAGTGCATGCCGCGGCGGCAGCAGCGGATCGTGATAATCGGCACGCCGCTCCGTCGCGCGCCCACGATCGGGCGGCAGCGCCACCAGGATATTGCCGAAGCTTTGCGCGCTGAAATGGAAGGCGCCGTTACGGACATCGGCGTCGGCTGCGGGGTCGCCCCATGCTGCGCGCAAACGCGTCACCGCGGCGCGCGGCAGCCGCGCCAAATAAGTCTCATAGTGCGCGAGCGTAAGCGTCGCGTCGGCTGCGCCGCGGGCGAGCACATCGAGCAAATCGCGTGGCGTTCGCGGTGCGTCGCGCGCCGTGTAGCCCGCGGCGGCGAGGTCTTCGATGGCCGCGATCACGCTCGCCGGCACATCGAGACCGACCGCATAACCGGTACGGCCTTTGGCGCCGGGATAATCCGGCATCAGTATCGCGACGCGCCGTTCCCGACGCGGCAGGGCGCGCAAGCGGGTGAGCGCGGCAATGCGATCGGCGACCATGGCGATGCGATCCGGCTCGGGCCGGCTCGCCAGCGCGGTGAATGCAAGACCCTCCTGCGCCGGCAGCGGATCCTTAAACGCGACGGCGCCGGCAAGGACGCGGCCGTCAAGCTCGGGCAGGACGACATGCATGGCGAGATCGGCGGCGCCAAGCCCGCGCGGACTGTCCCGCCAGGCCGCGCGACGGGTGGTCGCGCTGACCACCTGCAAGACTGGAACGCCGCTGGCGTCGAGCGCCGTCGGTTTATCGGCGCTGCCGCCGGCCGCGAAGGCGGTCATGGTGACGATCAATGCCGGACCGAGCTGCGCCAAAGCTTGGCGCAGAAACGCGTCAGCCTCGCCATCCTTCAGGCTGGTGACAAAGAGCGGCGCCGGCGCCAAGCCGCGCACCGCCAGCGCTGCACAGAGCATATCGACCGGCGCGGTATCTGCCGCGAGCACCATGGCGCGATAGAACACGATCGAGATGACAGGTTTGGTCACCCTCCGCTCATTCCCGCGCAAGCGGGAATCCAGCCCTGGGTCCCCGCTCGCGCGGTGACGAGCGGGTGTGAGGTCCAGCGAAGCAATCAATCGATCGATGGCAACGGCGCCCTCGCCTGGCAGATAACCGGCGAGTCGCGGCACCGCTGCAGGTTCGCGCAAGCCGATATCGCGTCCGGCATGGCGCGCCAGGCGGCGCAGTAGCGCGCGCAAGTTTGTCCGGCCGCCCTCGCGGAAATAGCGCAACAGCGTATCGAGCTCATGCGGCGGCAGCGTCGAGGCGGCTTCGAGCCGGGCGTCGTCACGGTCTTCGCCGGGCATCACGGCCAACACAATGCCGCGCTCGCGCGCCAGCGCCGCCAGCCGCTCGATGCCGTATTTCCACCAATCCAGCCCGCCCAGAACGCGGATCAGGATCACCTTGGCATGGGCGCCGACGCGGTCGATCCACAGATCGACCGACATCGGATGGCGCAGATCGCGCAAATGCGCCAGCCGCACGCTCGGCAAATTTTCGCGCTCGGCTTCCCACGCCGCGGCAACGCCGGCGAGATCGCTGTCGGCGAACGACAATATGGCGATATCGCCCGGCGGCTGGCCGAGATCGACTGCTTCGACGATTTCGTCGAGGCCGGTGGAGCTCGTCGTGAGCAGATGCATCGCTTAACTCAACTGCTAGCCGGTAAGCGCCTGCGCCACCGCGGCGCGATCGAGCCCTTTCAGTCCGATGACAACGAGCTGCCCTTGGCGCGGCTCGGACGCGGCCCACGGCCGGTCGTATTGATGTGACACGCGCGGCCCGACGGCTTGCACCAAAAGGCGTAGCGGCTTGTTGACCACGGCGGCAAAGCCCTTAACGCGCAACACGTCAAAGCGCTCGGCCAGCGCGGCAACGCGCGCCGTCAGCGCCGACGGGTCATTAATCTCGCCGAGCGGCACGACAAATGAATCGAAGTCGTCATGATCGTGCTCCGCTTCGGCATCGTGCCGGGTGCGGCGATTGGCGATGTCGTCCTCGGTGCCGACGCCGAGGCCGAGCAACAGCGCCTCGTCGACCTTGCCGTCGGTAACGGTGAGAACTTTCACGCTGCGCGGCAGCGTGCGCGCTATCGTTGCCAGCGCATTGTTGATCCCGTCCGCGTCGAGGAGGTCGCGCTTGTTGAGCACAACGAGATCGGCGCAGGCGATCTGGTCCTCGAAAACCTCTTCGACCGGATCGTCGTGTTCCAGCGCGGTGTCCGCGGCGCGCTGGCGCTTGAGCGCGTCGAGATCTTGGGCGACGCGGCCATCGGCAAGCGCCGCGCCGTCGACGACGACGACGACGCCGTCGACGGTGACGCGGCTCTTGATCGCCGGCCAATGGAACGCCTGGACCAGGGGTTTCGGCAGCGCAAGACCCGAGGTTTCGATCACGATGTGCTCGATGCCGCCCTTGGCCAAAATAGCGTCGAGCGCCGGCACGAATTCGTCGGCCACGGTGCAGCACAGGCAGCCATTGGCCAGTTCGACAATGTTGTCCTCGGGGCAGGCGGCGTTGCCGCAGCCCTTGAGGATTTCGCCGTCGATGCCGACGTCGCCGAATTCGTTGACGATAACGGCAAGGCGGCGGCCCTTCGCATTGGCAATGACGTGACGGATCAGCGTGGTCTTGCCGGCGCCGAGAAAACCGGTGACGATGGTGCACGGAACGCGCGCGAGCCGGCCGTTCATCTTCTCGTTCATAGATCGACCTCATTGAAATCCAGCGGCGGCACTCGTGAGATCAGGCCGCGCTTCAGAATTTCCGGCCGTCCGCGCCAGGGCAGGATGCCGTCGCTGGCGCCGGCAAGGAGCCGCGCCCCCTCGATCAGCGCGCCGGCATTTTGCTCGTCAAGGCCACCGAACACGTAGGTCCAAGAGCCGTTGCAGCGCATCGCCGCGCTCGGGCCGCGCGAGCAATTGGCAAAGCAGCGCAGCCGCCGCACCGTGACCTCGGTTCCGGCCGCCGCGCGTTCCGTGGCGTCAGCCAACAGTGCACCTGGGCGCGGCGCGGAATCCGGCGCGGAATCCTGTTGCCCTTGGCGGCGGCAAGTGATGCAGACATAAACGACCGGTCCGGCTGTCATTGGGCGACCTCGACGCGCTCGATGGCCGGTCGGTCAAAACCCTGCCAGCGGTAGATCAGATAGGAGACGATCCAGCTGACGATGAAAATCCCGATGACCAGATAGCCGAAATTGGCGAGGCCGTCGTTGAGGTTGCCGACGGTGACCCAGAAGCCGCCGGCAAGGCCGAGCTTGTCGGCGATCAGGCCCAGCGCCTCGATGCCGCCGATCAGGAAAGCGACCAGTGCGGAAATCGCGGTGATGGTGAGATTGTACCAAATCTTGCGGATCGGATTGAGGAAGGCCCAGCCATAGGCGCCGACCATCAGCACGCTGTCGGTGGTGTCGACCAGCGTCATTCCGGCGGTGAACAAAGCGGGGAACAGCATTACCGTGCCGAAGCTCATGCCGCCGGAGGCTTGAGTTGCCACGACGGTGAACAGCGTGATCTCGGTCGCGGTGTCGAAGCCCAGCCCGAACAGAAAGCCGATCGGGAACATCTGCCAGCTGCGCGACACCATGCGGAACAACGGCCGAAAGATACGCGCCAGCAAGCCGCGGCCGGAGAGGAGGAGATCGAGCTCATGGTCGGCGACCGCCTCGCCGCGGCGGGCGCGCCGGAAACTACGCCACACCGCGCGCAGAATGACGAGATTGATGCCGGCAATGGCGAGGAGGAAGAACGCCGATGCGCCGGTGCCGACGATGCTGCCGATCACCTTGAACGGATGCAGCTTGCCCTCCAGCGCGAAGGCGAGCCCGACGATCACCGCCACTGAAATCGTCACAACAAGGGAATGGCCGAGCGAGAAAAACAGGCCGACCGACACCGGCCGCTTGCCCTCCTGCATCAGCTTGCGCACCACATTGTCGATGGCCGCGATGTGATCGGCATCGACGGCGTGACGCAGCCCGAGCACATAAGCCAAGAACGCCGTGCCAAGGAGCGTCGGCCGGTCCGCCAGTGCAATGACCGCCCAAGCCCAGACCAGCGCGTTGGCGGTCAAGAGCAGAATGTAGATCGCGACGATCTTGGGACGTTGATCGGCCGATGCGTCATCGACCGCCGCTTTCAGAAAAGTGAACACGAAACATCCTCGCATGCCTGCCGTCGGCGCGAGCGAGGACCAAAAGACTTAATCGTCTTTCGGATCATCCACGGGTACACCCCGACCCGCGTTTGTCGCGTCGACACGGCCGATGGCAGGTCTCCTGGCTCGCGGATCGTCGCCTCGCCCCGCCTTCCCGGCATTTTATGTGAGCATGACATTTCGGAGAACTTTTCCGGATCATGCTCGAACGCCAGTGGCTTAACCGGACGAGACTACCCGCTCACAGTTGCGGGGGCAGCTGCGGCTTTGGCTTAAGGCTTGCGCCCGCGGCCGCACCGCATTCCCTATTCACCCTCAGCGTGAGGGACCATCGATCCGCTAGTGATAGATTTCGCCGGGCGGCCCTGTCAATCTGCCGTTCGAGTTCCAATGGCAACGGGTCATGTCGAGCGCAGCAAAAGCCACTTTGGTCCTCGGCGGCGCCCGCTCGGGCAAAAGCCGCTATGCCGAGAGCCTGATCGCCGCGCTGCCGCCGCCGTGGCAGCCGCCTTGGGCCTATCTGGCGACGGCGCAAGCGGGCGACGCGGAAATGGCGGCGCGCATCGCCGCGCATCGGGCGCGGCGCGGGCCGCAATGGCGAACCGTCGAGGCGCCGCGCGATCTCGCCGCCGCGCTCAATTCGTGCCAGACCATGCCGGTGCTGGTCGATTGCCTGACATTGTGGCTGTCGAACCTGATGCTGGCGGACGCCGATATCGATGCCGCAATCGCCCACCTGGAGACTACGGTCGCGGCGGCAAGCGCGCCGGTGGTGCTGGTCGCCAACGAAGTGGGTTCCGGCATCGTGCCGGACAACCCGCTCGGCCGGCGCTTTCGCGATCTGCAGGGCCTGCTCAACCAGCGCATGGCCGCGCGCGCCGATCGCGTCGTCCTGGTCGTCGCGGGATTGCCGCTTGCAATCAAAGGATCGCTGTAAGGTGACGTCATGACGCAGACGATCGACGACGCCGAAGCGCAGCGCCACCGCGCCAAGATGGCAAAGCGCAAGGCGGTGCAGGATGCCGAAGTCGCGGAGAAGACGATCGAGAAAGGCCTGCTCATCGTCCATACCGGCACCGGCAAGGGCAAATCGACGGCGGCGTTCGGGCTTGCTTTGCGCATGCTCGGCCGCGGCCACCGCGTCGGCGTGGTGCAGTTCATCAAGGGCGCCTGGCATTCGGCGGAGCGCGACGCGCTGCAAAGATTCGGCACGCAGCTCGTCTGGCATACGATGGGCGAGGGTTTTACCTGGGAAACGCAGGATCGCGGCCGCGACGTCGCCGCCGCCGAGCGCGCCTGGAGCAAGGCGCGCGAACTCATGGCCGACCCGAGCCTGGCGATGATCGTGCTCGACGAGCTCAATATCGCGCTGCGCTACGATTATCTCGATCTTGGCGCCGTGGTCGCGGCACTTGCCACGCGGCGGGCCGGTCTGCACGTCGTGGTCACCGGCCGCAACGCCAAGCCGGAACTGGTCGCCGCCGCCGATCTCGTCACCGAAATGACGCTGGTGAAGCACCATTTTGCCGCCGGGGTGAAGGCGCAAGCCGGCATCGAGTTCTAGTGGTCCGATTCTAACATTCGCATCCCGGTTCGGCAGGCTAATATGCGAATGTTAGAATCAAAGGACCACTAGCAAATATCAGTCCTAGTGGAGCTTTGGATTTGACATTCGCTTCACGAGCTTGCGGCCAGGTGGGTAGCGAATGTCAAATCCGCTCCACTAGCGCATGATCCGGAAAAGTGGGAACCGGTTTTCCGAAACGATCATGCGCAAACGAAAGACGATGTGCAGCGTTTTAAACCGACCGGATAGGCGCTAGATCGATGCCGGCGCGCGCGCTGATGTTCCAGGGCACCGGCTCCGACGTCGGCAAGTCGCTTATTGTTGCCGGGCTCGCGCGCGCCTTCACGTTGCGCGGTCTTACCGTGCGTCCGTTCAAGCCGCAGAACATGTCGAACAATGCCGCGGTGACGGCGGACGGCGGCGAGATCGGGCGGGCGCAAGCCTTGCAAGCCCGCGCGGCGCGGGCGCTGCCGAGCGTGCACATGAATCCGGTGCTGCTCAAGCCGCAGAGCGAAATCGGCGCGCAAATCGTCGTGCAGGGCCGCGTCTACGGCAGCGCCAAGGCCGCCGCCTATCAGCATATCAAGCGCGATCTGCTGCCCTTCGTGCTCGACAGCTACGAACGGCTGCGCGGCGAAGCCGACCTCGTGCTGGTCGAAGGGGCCGGCAGCGCCGCCGAAATCAATCTGAGAACAAACGACATCGCCAATATGGGTTTCGCGCGCGCCGCCGGCGTGCCGGTGGTGCTGATCGGCGACATCGACCGCGGCGGCGTGATCGCGAGCCTTGCCGGCACCAAAGCCGTCATCGCGCCGGACGATACCGCGCTGATCCGCGGCTTCATCGTCAACAAATTTCGCGGCGATGCGGCGCTGTTCGCCGACGGCATGGCGCGCATCGCGCAACTGACCGGATGGCAGGCGCTCGGGCTGGTGCCGCACTTTCCCGATGCACGGCTGTTGCCGGCAGAAGACGCGCTGGCGCTGGACCAGCAAACCGATTCCCGCTCATTCCCGCGTCAGCGGGAATCCAGAAACGGCTTGCTTGGATCGGAGCCGTCCTGGGTCGCCGCCTCCGCGGGGACAAGCGGATTGAGCAAGCGCCTGCGCATTGCGGTGCCGATCCTGCCGCACATCGCTAATTTCGACGATCTGGATCCGCTCGACTCCGAGCCCGCGGTCGATCTCATTCGCGTGCGGCCGGGGGCGGCGCTGCCCGGCGATGCCGATCTCGTTCTCATCCCCGGCTCGAAATCGACCATTGCCGATCTGACCGCGCTGCGCGGGGCTGGATTCGATATCGATATTGCCGCGCACCGGCGCCGCGGCGGCAGCGTTTTGGGCCTGTGCGGCGGCTATCAGATGCTGGGGCGCAGCATCGCCGATCCCGACGGCATCGAAGGCCCGCCGGCAAGGGTCGAGGGCCTTCGTCTGCTCGATGTGGAGACCGTTCTCTCGGGCGAAAAGCGCCTTGTACCGGTGCGCGGCACCACCGCCGACGGCGCGCCTTTTGCCGGCTACGAGATGCATATGGGCCTGACCGCGGGACCGGATTGCGACCGGCCGTTTGCGCGGCTCGCCGATGGCTCGCCCGAGGGCGCGGTGTCTACCGATGGGGGCGCGATCGGCACTTATATCCACGGCCTCTTCGCCGACGATCGCCAGCGCGCGGCCTGGCTCAATCGCTTCGCCGCGGGCGCATCGAACCTCGCCTACGACGCCTCGATCGAGCGCACGCTCGATGCGCTCGCCACGCATCTTGCCGCGCATCTCGATCTCGATTCGCTCCTCAAACTGGCGCGGTGAGCATGATTGCCAATACGCCAAGCACCGCGATCACGATCGCATCGGCGGTGCGATAAAGCGCCAGCGCGCGGCGGATGTCGGCGACGCTCGCGTCCCAACGCCCGCCGCCCATCACGGCATCGTCGACGCGCACGCCGCCATAATCCCGCGGGCCGGCGAGCGACAGACCGAGTGCCCCGGCCATCGCCGCTTCGGGGTAGCCCGCATTCGGCGAGCGGTGCCGCGGCGCGTCGAGCCACACCGTGTGCCAGGCTGCAACCGAGGAGGCACCGCTCTTGAGCGCCGCCGCGGCAATGAGCAACAAAGCCGCAAGCCGCGACGCCGGCAGGTTGAGAAGATCGTCAAGGCGGGCCGCCGCCCAGCCGAAGGCCGCGTGGCGTTCGGTGCGGTGGCCGATCATACTGTCGGCCGTGTTGATGGCTTTGTAGATTGCGACGCCAGGGAGCCCGGCAATGGCGAGCCACAGCACCGGCGCGACGACGGCATCGGAGAAATTTTCGGCGAGGCTTTCGATCGCGGCGCGGGCGACGCCGGCTTCATCGAGCGGTGCAGTATCGCGGCCGACGATGTGCGATACTGCGCTGCGGGCGGTGCCGAGGTCTCCCGTTTCGAGCGCGGTCGCGACATCCGCCACATGGCGGTGCAGGCTCCTTTGTGCAAGCAAGGTGCTGGCCGCCAGCGCCGCGATGACAATGCCGAACGGCAGCCGGAACAGTTCGCGTTCGATGACGAGTGCAATCAACCCGACCATGACGACGATAATCACAAGCGCAACAACACCGGCCAGCCGCCGTATCCGCCATGCGGCAGCATCGCGGTTGAGCGCGCGGTCGAGTTCGCCGATCAGGCCGCCGATCCAGGTCACCGGATGGCCGATGGCGCGTACCAGCGGCTGCGGATAGCCGAGGCAGAGCTCGATCAGCATGGCGAGAAGCGCAAGCGCGACGGACATGTTCCCCTTGGGCGGTGCGGACAAATCGCTGCTGCACGGCGGCGAACATGGTGGTGACCTTGCCGCCGCGCGGCGCCTGTTTCCGGACGCCGCCGAACCTTTGGTCGACCTTTCGACCGGGATCAATCCTAACCCATATCCGCTGCCGCATTTGCCGGCTGAAATTTTTGCCCGCTTGCCCGATTCCGCCGCTTTGGAGCAGCTCGGCACTACAGCTGCAACGGCCTATGGCGCGCCGTCCGCGACCTCTGTGTTGGTGGCGCCGGGAACGCAGATTTTGCTGCCGCTGGTGTGCGGTCTCGTCCGGCCGGGACGCGCCGCGATCCTGTCACCGACCTATTCCGAGCACGCGCGCGCCGCGGCGCTCACCGGCCACGCGGTCGCCGACATTGGCGACCTCGGCGCGATCGGCAATGCCGACCTCGTGCTGATCTGCAATCCCAACAATCCGGATGGCCGGCTCTTTGCCAAAAGCGATTTGCTGGCTGTTGCCAAGACGCTTGCGGCGCGCGGCGGCGTGCTCGTGGTCGATGAGGCCTTCATGGATGTCGGGCCGCGCGGCGCCAGTCTTGCTGCCGATATCGGGCGCGGCAACATCGTCGTGCTGCGCTCGTTCGGCAAGTTCTTCGGGCTTGCCGGGCTGCGCCTCGGTTTTGCGCTGGCCGCGCCGCCGCTCGTCGCGCGGCTCGCGGCGCTGCTCGGCCCCTGGGCGGTTTCCGCTCCGGCGCTCGCCGTCGGCGCCGTGGCGCTGGCCGACCGGGCCTGGATGGAAAAATCGCGGGAGAGCCTTGCCGAAGCCGCGGCGCGGCTCGATGCGATCTTGCGCGCGGCCGGCCTCGACATCGTCGGCGGCACGACGCTGTTCCGGCTCACTCGAACGGAAGCGGCCAACGCGTTGTTCCATCATCTCGGACGCGCCGGCATTGTGACGCGCGTGTTCCCCGACCATGCCACGTGGCTGCGCTTTGGCCTGCCGGCGGGCGAGCCGGATTGGCAGCGCTTGCAGATGGCGATGGCCGCGTTTCGCGACAGCCGCTAGGGTCTTCGCATGAAGCCGCGATTACGCCCGCAAACCGAAGTTGCCGAGGACGCCGCACCGGCGATGCGATCTTTGGAATTCGATCACGCGTTCCGTGCGCGCCTGCGCGACCTTCTGGTCTGGCGCCGCGATGTCCGGCGCTTCCGGCGCGATCCATTGCCGAATGGCATCGTGGAAACGCTAATCGAACTTGCTTGCCTGGCGCCGTCGGTGGGATTGAGCCAGCCGTGGCGCTTCGTCATCGTCGAGGACCTCGCGCGCCGCGCCGCCATCCGGGAAAATTTCGCAAGCTGCAACGCCCAGGCGCTGGCTGCGCAAGACTCCCACCGCGCCGGCTCCTATGCGCGGCTCAAGCTCGCCGGTCTGGCAGAGGCGCCCGCGCACTTTGCCGTCTTCGCCGACCGTTCGACCAAACAGGGCCACGGCCTCGGTCGCCACACCATGCCGGAAATGATCGAATATTCCGCGGTGACCGCCGTGCATACGGTCTGGCTCGCCGCGCGCGCCCAGGGCATCGGCATGGGCTGGGTCTCGATCCTCGATCCGGCGGCGGTCGCGGCGATTCTCAACGTGCCTGCGGAATGGAAATTCATCGGCTATTTTTGCCTCGGCTATCCGCAGACCGACGATACCATCCCGGAACTCGAGCAGTCCGGGTGGGAGCAACGACGGCTGCCGGCATCGACCATCATCCGGCGTTGAACAAGATTAATTCTCGGCCTGTGCAAAAGTAATTCTTGAAATGTGCCAAAACAGGGCACGTGCCCTGGCACTCGCCTTGCTCACTCTCCAGCAGACGTCTGCGCCTGTTCCGGAACGATAAAGCGCGTCTCCGGCCAGCCGGCGCAAACGCGGTGCAACGGAGCGCCGACCGATGACGCGAGATCGGCGCGCGCTGAGGGAGAGAGCGGTGTTAACCTTGAGCTGTGCCAGAGTGGCTTTGGCCTCGCGCCATGCCGTGCGTGCCGGGGCTGTCGCGATGCTGTCGGTCGTCGCCTTGACGACGATTTGGAGCGCGGCCCATGCCGACGGCTTGGCAGTCGGCGGCTGCGTCGGCGGTGGAGGCGCGTTTAACTGCGTCGTGCGCTGGGGCCAAGCCGGCGACCCTTATATCAGGACCGTGCCGCAGCCCACCGACGAGACCGAGCGGACCCATGCGGCCGAACGCGATCGCAAGTGGGAAGAACGCTGCAAGCCGACCATCGCGCAGGATCGCTACGGCGTGCCGCGATATCAATATTCGGCGGCCGGCTGCGAGTTCGGCATCATCCAATAACGCAACGGTGACGCGATTTTTGGATTTTGTGGCGCATGTCCTTTTCGCAAAACCGGTTTCCACCTCCGGATCAAGTCCGCGGGCAAGCTTTTGCCGGACATGCTCACATCTAGCGGTACGTTGCCGACTTCGCGGTCCGTTCCGGGTGCCGCCATGCGGCGATCGGCGTCTTGACTGCGCCGGGCATGTATTTGGCGACGACAATCGGATCGAGCTGCGCGAGTGCGCTGTCCGGCAAGCGATACCAAGTCTCGTCGCGTCCGAACAAAGCAATGCCGAGATAGCCGCGAACCGTCAGCGTCTGACCGTCGGGGCTCACCCGCATCATCGCGCTATAGATATTGCCGTCCCGCGGATCGAGGATATTGCCGTCGTCGTATTCCAAACCGTTCCGCTTCATGTCTCTGACCAGAGGAAGTCCGAGCAGCGGCTGATCCTTGCGGTCGTCCCGGCAACTCGAACAGGTCGGATTTTTGGGATCGGTCGGCCGCAGAAACAGCTTGGCGATGGCGCCTTCATACGCTCCGTCCTGCTGCTCGACGAACAAAAACCAGCCTACTGTGTTGCCGGTGTCCGGGTCGACCTTCTGCCACAGGCCGGCGGCGGACGGTTCCGCTCCCGGTGCGGCATGCGCGATGCCGACCAAGGCGACGGGTGACGCCAGGATCGTTGCCATAAGCGTTGCCGGGATCGTTGCCAGGATCGTTGTCAGGATCGTTGCCATGAGCGGCTTTGTCGTTTGCATTGCCAAAGATCCTCTCCGTTCGCGTCGATACGAATCGCTGCGCCGACATTGATGGCGGAGAATTAATTACTCGTTCCACAATGCGGTGATTTGAGGACGCCGGCGCACCAGGAACCGCCATAGTGTGTGCGGCCGGGAACCGGCCGGCCTGCTCCATCATCGCGGATGGAGGCGCGCGGGAACTTAGTCTGCCCAGCCTCGTTCAGGCATACGTCACAGCCGTTCGCCGCTCCGGTTCTCGCTTGCAATGGCTGACGTAACTTCCCATGATCGTTTTCGATACTCTGGTTTCATTGCTTAAGCTTGGGATTTAAGACTGATGCGGCGCCTTGCTGCCATGCCGCGTTCCAATTCACGCACCAGTTTGGCGCTCGCCAATCTGCGCGGCATCGTCATCCTGATCGTGCTCGCTTTCCATGCGATGCTGGCCTACCTCAATTGGGTTCCGGTAACCGGTTCCGGTTTCGACACTCCGCCCTACGACTGGCGCGCTTTTCCGATCATCGACAGCCACCGCTTCTTCGGCTTCGACCTCATCTGCGCTTGGCAGGACGTCTATCTGATGTCGTTGATGTATTTTCTGTCCGGACTGTTTGTCTGGCCGAGTCTGGCGCGCAAGAAGGATTGGGTTTTCTTGCGCGACCGCACGCTGCGGCTCGGTTTGCCCTTTGCCTTCGGCGTCGCCTTTGTCATCCCGGTGGCCGTTTATCCGGCCTACCGCCTGACCGCGGCCGATCCGAGCCTTGCCGCCTATTGGCGCAGCCTGCTCGCGCTGCCGTTCTGGCCGAACGGGCCGCTCTGGTTCCTGTGGCAGCTTCTGGCGCTGAACTTCATCGCCGCCGGTCTGCACTTTATCGCGCCAAAGGCGATACCGGCGCTCGGCCGCTGGTCGGCCGCGGCCGACAAAACTCTCGCCCGCTATTTTGGCGTCCTTCTCGCCGTCTCGGCATTGGCCTATGTCCCGCTGGCGATCGCATTTAGCCCTTGGGCCTGGTCCGGTTCCGGGTTCTTTGCCGTCCAGTATTGCCGACCGCTGCTCTACGCCGTCTACTTTTTTGCCGGCATCGGCATTGGCGCCGCCGGCATCGAACGCGGGCTTATCGCGGTTGACGGCATTTTGGCGCGGCGCTGGGCTTACGCGCTGGCATTTGCGCTTGGCGCGCTGTTGCTGTGGATGGGATTGACGGCGCTGAGCATGAATGGCGGCGCGTCGCTCAGCGTCAAGATTGCGGCCGATCTGAGTTTCGTGCTGGCTTGCGCCGCGGGTTGTTTTTTCCTCATTGCCGTGTGCTCGCGGTTCGCAACCGGGTATTCGCGTTTGCTCGGCTATTTGTCGGCCAATGCTTATGGCCTTTATCTGGTGCATTACGTCTTCATTGTCTGGCTGCAATATGCGCTGCTTGCCGCGCCATTGTTCGCCGTGGTCAAGGCCGGGATAGTTTTCAGCGGCACGCTGTTTTTGAGTTTGGCGACGACGTTCGCCGTCCAGCGCTTTCCCTGGGGCGCCCGCCTTATCGGCACGGCGCCGCGTGCCATTGCCACATCCTGACGGCGTTCCCGATCGCCATCGGGACGCGACCCCTGAAACGTTCTATAATCCGTCGTTCGATTATCGCGTCGGCCGGCGGCGGATACCGTTGCCGCCAGCCGGCAATGAGGCCGCTGGGATTGCCGCGATGCGATTATGCGCAACCGCGCTTGTGGCCGTACTGTTCGCGCTCTTCGCCATGCCGGCCAGCGCCGGGCAACGCGCACTGGTCCTTGAAATCGACGGCGCCATCGGTCCGGCGATTGCCGATTACGTCGTGCGCGAGATCGATGCCGCCTCGCCGAGCGAGAACGGCCTCATCGTTCTGCGCATGAATACGCCGGGCGGCCTCGATTCCTCGATGCGCGAGATCGACACGGCGATCCTGGCATCGCCGGTGCCGGTCGCGACCTTCGTCGCGCCGAGCGGCGCACGGGCGGCGAGCGCCGGCACCTATATCGCCTATGCCAGCGCGATCGCCGCCATGGCGCCCGGCACCAATATCGGCGCCGCCACGCCGATCCAGCTTGGCGGCAATCCGCTCGCGCCCGGCGGCGGATCGGATCAAAAAACCCAGACGCCAGGCAAAGCCGGGGAAGCGGCGGACGCCGAGTCGCGCAAAATCGTCAACGATGCGGTCGCCTATCTTCGCAGCCTCGCCGCCGTCAACGGACGCAATGCCGACTGGGCCGAGGACGCGGTGCGCTCCGCGGCGAGCCTGCCGGCCACCGAAGCGCAAAAGCTGCATGTCGTCGACGTCATCGCCACCGACGTGCCCGATCTGTTGCGCCAGATCGACGGCCGCATGGTGACGGTCGCGGGCAAACCGGAGCGGCTGGCGACCGCAGGACTTACAGTGGTGACGACGCCGCCCGACTGGCGCACCAAGCTTCTGGCGCTGATCACCGACCCGAACGTTGCCTTCATCCTTATGCTTATCGGCGTCTATGGCTTGATCCTGGAATTCTTCAATCCGGGCGCGGTGGCGCCGGGCCTTGTCGGCAGCATCAGTCTTCTGGTCGCGCTCTACGCGCTGGCGCTGCTGCCGATCAACTATGCCGGCGCGGCGCTGGTGCTGATCGGCGTCGGGCTGATGATCGCCGAAGCGCATATCGGCGCTTTCGGCGCCATTGGCGTCGGCGGCATTGCCGCGTTCGTGATCGGCGCGCTGATGATGTTTCCGTCGCACGTGCCCGGCTTGGCGCTGTCGGGCGCGGTCGTGGCCGGCGCCGCCATCGGCAGCGCCGCCCTGTTCCTGCTCGCGCTTGCGGCGCTGTTGCGCTCGCGCAAGCGCCCGGTCGTCACCGGCGGCGAAGCGCTGATCGGCGCCACCGGCGAGACGGTGTCATGGCAAGGCAACGAAGGCAGAGTCCGCGTGCAAGGCGAGATTTGGCGCGCGCGGTCCGATGCCCCGTTGTCCGGCGGATCGCGTGTCAAAGTTGTCGGCCGCGACGGCCTTATCCTTCTCGTACGGCCCGTTTAGTCCGGACTTCGTCTGACCAAGCCCTCTTGAACTGCCTCATAGCCTAAGGAGCCCAGCCATGTTTCTCACCATCGTCGTCGCCGTCGGCGTTTTAATTCTGATCTTCCTTTATGCCTCCATTCGCATCTTGCGCGAATACGAGCGCGGCGTCGTTTTTACCCTCGGCCGCTATACCGGAACCAAAGGCCCCGGTCTGTTCCTCCTGGTGCCGTTCGTGCAGCAGATGGTGCGCGTCGACCTGCGCGTGGTGGTCGACGAAGTACCGCCGCAAGACGTGATCTCGCGCGACAACGTCTCGGTCAAAGTCAGCGCCGTCATCTATTTCCGCGTCGTCGACGCCGAGCGCGCGATCATCCAGGTCAGCAATTATCTTGCGGCCACCAGCCAGCTCGCTCAGACCACGCTGCGTTGGGTTTTGGGCAAGCACGACCTCGACCAGATGCTGGCCGAACGCGACAAGCTCAATGCCGATATCCAGGACGTACTCGACAAACAGACCGAGGGCTGGGGCATCAAGGTCTCCAATGTCGAGCTCAAGCGGATCGACCTCGACGAGAGCATGGTGAGGGCCATAGCGCGCCAAGCCGAGGCCGAGCGCGAGCGCCGTGCCAAGATCATCAATGCCGAAGGCGAATTTCAGGCCGCGCAACGGCTGGTCGACGCCGCCCGTCTGCTGGCGCCGGTGCCGCAGGCGATGCAGCTTCGCTATCTCGGCACGCTGTTCGATATCGCCAGCGACCGCACCAACACCATCGTGTTTCCGTTCCCGATCGACCTGACGCAAGCGCTGACCGCGATGGCGACGCGAGGAAGTTGAAACAGTGCCGGCCGCGGCTCGGCAAAATCGCCTCCGGCGTTGAAATAGAGTCGCAAAAAGGTTTGAACGCGGCCACGCCAATGTTATGTGGTCGCGGCAAGCTCGTGGCCCCGTGCTCCCCGGCCGCGATTTCTAAGACAATTCCGTGACAACATTCCTGCGTCACCGAGCGCGAAGACATGCGAGTGATCGTCCCAATTTCCGTCGGAGGCTGGACCCGCCTGTTCAGCCGATGGGATGTGCTCGCGGTCCTCTTGACCCTCGGTCTCTTGGTGTTCCTGGGCGAGGCAAGCCGCCATCTGTTCGAGCCCCTGACCGAACTGCAAAAGCTGCCGCCGTCGCTCGATCCAAGCAACCTGCCCGAATATGCCGCGCGCACCACGCTGCGCATGCTCATCGCCATGGTGCTGTCGC